>Ga0209638_1000012_pt1 | contig 150055 bp, 124 predicted proteins | sample BarGraNGADG00211_FD_184490 | JGI IMG/M metagenome (GOLD analysis project Ga0209638, IMG submission 184490) | Arctic peat soil microbial communities from Barrow, Alaska - Barrow Graham LP Ref core NGADG0002-211 (SPAdes) (version 2) | ecosystem: Environmental > Terrestrial > Soil > Wetlands >... | reverse complement strand
AGGGGGGCGAGCCGTTCTCGGCGTTGGCGCCGACACCTACCCGATCGACAGTCTGGCGCGGCTGCCCGCGGGCACTTACACCGTGCAGGCGTTGCTTCAGCGCTATGAGACCTTCCACCGCGCGGACGGGAAGACCGTCAAGCTGCCGATGGACAGAGGCGAGGGACGCCAGTGGAACCGCGCGCCGGGCAATCTCTATAGCACTCCGCGGAAGATCGTGCTCAACCCCGAGACAAGCGGCGCGATAGAGCTGTCGCTCGAGAGGACCATCCCGCCCATTCCCGATCCCCCGGAGACGAAGTACATCAAGCACGTGCGGATCCAGAGCGAGCGGCTGACGAAGTTCTGGGGCCGCCCGATGTACCTGGGCGCGCACATCCTGCTGCCGCACGGCTTCGCCGAGCACCCTGACGCCCGATATCCGCTCGTGATCGACCACGGACACTTTCCCTACACGTTCGAAGGCTTCCGCGAGGACCCGCCCGATTCGTCGTTGAAGCCGGACTACTCCGAGCGCTTTCACTGGACCGGCTATAACCGGACGCAGCAGGAGTACGCCCACCAGTTCTTCAGGGACTGGACCGGCCCGACCTTTCCGCGCTTCCTGTTGATCCAGATCCAGCACGCCAATCCCTACTACGACGACTCCTACGCGGTGAACTCCGAGAACCTCGGTCCCTATGGGGATGCCATCAACGAGGAGCTGATCCCCGCCATCGAACGGACCTTCCGCGGACTGGGCCAGGGATGGGCGCGCTTCATGTACGGCGGCTCGACCGGTGGCTGGGAAGCGCTGGGCGTGCAGGTGCTGTACCCCGACTTCTACAACGGCTGCTTCGCGGCCTGCCCAGACCCGATCGACTTCCGCCAGTACACGGTGATCGATATCTACAACGACCGGAACGCGTACTTCGTCGAGGGACCGTGGCGGAAAATCCCGCGTCCGGGCCTGCGCAACTACCTCGGGCACACCGGCACGACGATCGAGGCGATGAACAGCCTCGAACTGGTGCTCGGGGACAAGGGACGGTCGGGCGGGCAATGGGACATCTGGCAGGCGGTGTTCTTGCCGGTCGGCGCGGACGGCTATCCGAAGCCGATCTTCGACAAGCGGACGGGCGTCATCGATCGCGACGTGGCCAACTACTGGCGCGAGCACTTCGACATCGGCCACGTCCTTCGCCGTGATTGGACCACCATCGGTCCGAAGCTTCGCGGCAAGATTCACATCTACGTGGGAGAGGCCGACAACTACGTGGGAGAGGCCGACAACTACTTCCTGAACAACGCCGTCTACCTCGTCGAGGACTTCCTGAAATCGACGAAGACGCCTCCCTACGAGGGCGTGGTCGACTACCAGCCGCGTGCCGAGCACTGCTGGAACGGCGACCACACGCAGCCGAACGCGATCGCCCGCCTGCGCTACGCGCAGATGTTCGCGCCGAGGATCGTCGAGCGGATCCTCGCCACCGCGCCGCCGGGCGCAGACGTGAAGAGCTGGCGGTACTGAAGGCCAACCCCTCGCGAATCTGAAATCCGAGGACCACCTTCCTGGAAAGCCGCTCCGACCCCAGCGGCTTCCTCGATTTCGACCTCGACAGTTGTCTCAGACCCCCCTGCGTCTGGATGCGGGAACTCCCAGAAACCGCGCTATCCTCCACTTGACGCCGGGAATGACCCCAGAATCTATTGAGAGCAGTAGCTGGGGTGGTGTGTGTAGCTATTGGTGTAGCCACGTGCGGCGATTGCCTCCACGAAGCCAGCAGACATTGGCGATACTGTGCCTCTGAAGATTGCCACCTGGAACGTGAACGGGATCCGCGCGCGGCAGGTTCAGGTCGAGGAGTGGGTGGCGCGTGAGCCGCCCGACGTCCTCTGCCTGCAGGAGATCAAGGCGGCCCCCGACCAGATTCCCATGACCCTCGTCGAGATGGAGGGCTACTGGTGCTACTGGCACGGCGGGAAAGCGTACTCGGGCGTCGGCCTGCTCGTCCGCAAGGCGAGATTTCCCGACCGGCCGTCCTTCACGCACCCCTCCTTTGATTTCGAGACACGCCTCGTCGTCGCGCACCTTCCCGCGCTGACGGTCGCCTCGATCTACGTGCCGAACGGCGGCAAGGACTTTCCGGCGAAGCTGAAGTTTCTCGAGGCGGTGGACGAGCACGCGCGGCAGGCGCACGAGTCGGGCCAGCCGATCGTGCTGTGCGGTGATCTGAACGTCGCGCGGACCGAGATGGACGTGCATCCGAAGGAACGGAAGCCGCGCGCCATCGGCCAGCGTCCGGAGGAACGCGAGATCCTCGAACGGATCATCTCGCGCGGCCTGGTGGACCTCGGGCGCGCGCTCGATCCCGACAACGACCAGCTCTCACCTGGTGGCCGCCCTGGCGCAACATGCGGCAGCGCAACATCGGCTGGCGCCTCGACTACGTGCTCGCCAGCGCCTCGCTCGCAGCGCGGGCCACACGCTGCCCGGTCTACCGCGAGGTGGGCACGAGCGATCACGGGCCGGTGGTCGCCGAGTTCGAGTAGAGCCTTTTCGGCTGGCGTCCGCAGCGGTGAGATATCCTGTAGCGTGCCTTTGACGACCCTGTTCCTCGACGCCGGCGGCGTGCTGGTGACGCCAAACTGGTCGTGGTCTCGAACGCCAACGGAAAGCTCAAGGTGCTTTTCGAGCGTCTCCGACTGGCCAACCGCTTCGACGTAATGCTCGATTCAGCCGTGGAAGGCGTGGAGAAACCCGACCTGCGCCTGTTCCAGCTCGCGCTCGAACGCTCGGGCTCCCGCCCGGAGGACACGCTGCACGTCGGCGACCTGTATCACGTGGACGTCGAGGGTGCGCGCGGTGCAGGCCTGCGCGCGGTCCTGCTGGACACGGCAAACCTCTACCCGAACGCCGACTGTCCGAGGATCCGGTCCCTCGGTGAGTTGCCGGCGCTGGTCGAGCGGGAGCGATCGCGGGGCTGACAGGCCGCTACTCGAGCCGGACTTCGACAGCGCCCCAGGTGATGTTCGCAAAGAACGCGGTGATGTAGCCGGCGCGCTTGAGGCCGTAGTCGATCATGGCGAGTCAAGGGGTCGGAGCGCTTTTCTGCCCTTTCAGTTCTGTAATACAGAATTGTCAGGCGAGAAAAGCGCTCCGACCCCTAGTACACGAACTCCCGCACGTCGTAACGCGCCAGATGCGGCGGGCGGCCTTCGAAGACGAGACCGGCGCGGACGGCGGCGAACTGTGCGAGGCGCGCGTCGAGCGCCAGCGGACGGACATCTTCGTCTGCGGCCCGTTGCGGGTAGGCCGTGCCAGGGACTTCGACGAGATCGCTGAAGAACAGCAGATCGTCTGGGCCGAAGCGCATGTCGTTGACGGCGGCGATCGTGTCGCGCACGTGACCCGCGGCGAAGCGCTCTCTCCCGAGGCCAATCATGGGCGTCGCCCTGCCGCGTCGAGCCAGGTCGATGGATCGCCCGTGACGGCGGTCAGCGTCCCGCGGAGCACATCGACGGACTCCTGGACGAGCGCATCGGCGTCTTCGCCCTCCACATGAACGCGCTGGCGCGCATCGTACGGATCCCGGGCGCCGCGGCCTTCGTCCCGCCACTTGTGAAGGATGCGGCCGTTCAGGCCCCGTCGATATGTGTGGCCGCCCTTCCATAGACTGTAGAGCCGGCCGCCAACGTCCCAGGCGCCAATCCAGTCGTCGCCAACGGCCAGCGAAACGGAGGTATCCTTGACGCTCAGCAGCACCGGGCGGTCGTGGAGCCGGCCACGAAAAACCATGAGACAAGAATAGATCAGGGGTCAGGGATCGGGGATCAGGGAGAGGGCACCGACTATGTCATTTCAGCACGAAGGGGTTGGTCGTCGTCAATTTCTCCATGCCGGCGTCGTGGGCGGGGTGGCCGTCGCGGCCGGCCGCGTGGCCGATGGGTTCGGGCGTGACGACGGCCAGGCGCCGCGCGCGGCGGCCGTCCCGGCCTTCGAACTCGAGGAAGCGACCATCGACGACCTTCAGAAGAAGATGGAGTCGGGCCAGGAAACGGCGCGCTCGCTCGTCGAGAAGTACCTGAAGCGAGTCGAATCGCTCGACAAACAGGGCCCGGCGCTCCATCACCTGATCGAGCTGAATCCCGACGTGCCGAGCATCGCCGCCACCCTCGACACCGAGCGCAAGGCCAAAGGCGCGCGCGGGCCGTTGCATGGAATTCCTGTGCTGATCAAGGACAACATCGGCACCGCCGACCGGATGACGACGACCGCCGGGTCGCTGGCGCTCGAGGGGTCGATCCCGGCGAAGGACTCGTGTGTCGCGCGAAGACTGCGCGAGGCGGGGGCCGTCATTCTCGGCAAGACGAACCTGAGCGAGTGGGCCAACTTCCGGTCCACGCACTCGTCGAGCGGGTGGAGCGGCCGCGGGGGCCAGAGCAGGAACCCGTACGCGCTCGACCGGAATCCTTCGGGCTCGAGCTCCGGGACGGCCGGCGCCATCGCCTCCAGCTACGCGGCTGTCGGCATCGGGAGCGAAACCGATGGCTCCATCGTGTCGCCATCGAACAACTGCGGCCTTGTCGGTCTCAAGCCGACGATCGGCCTCGTCAGCCGCGCGGGCATCGTTCCGATCGCCCACAGCCAGGATACCGCCGGGCCGATGGCGCGAACGGTGACCGACGCCGCGATTCTGCTGGGGGCGCTGATCGGGGTCGATCCGAACGATTCGTCGACGAAGAACGCCGCGAGCAAAGGACAGCGGGACTACACGACATGCCTCGACCCGCATGCGCTGAAGGGCGCGCGCATCGGCGTGCCGCGCAAGGCGTGCTTCGGCATGAGCGTGCATGCTGACTGCCTGGTCGAGGAGGCAATCATCGTGCTGCGCAAGCTGGGCGCCATCATCATCGATCCCGCCGACCTGCCGTCACCCGCCAAGGTCTCCGACAGCGAACTCGACGTGCTGCTCTACGAGTTCAAGGCCGACCTGAACGCGTATCTCGCCAGCCTCGGCCCCAAGGCTCCCGCGCGATCCCTGAAGGACCTGATCGCGTTCAACGACCAGCACAAGGACCGCGAGATGCCGTACTTCGGTCAGGAGATCTTCCTCCGCGCCGAGAAGCTGGGGCCGCTGACGGATCCGAAGTACAAGACGGCGCTGGCCAATGGGCACCACAGGACACGGACGCTGGGCATCGATGCTGTCATGGCGCAACACCGCCTCGACGCCTTCATCGCGCCGACCAGCGGGCCGGCGTCGCTCACCGATCTCGTCAATGGCGACTACGGTCCGAACGGCTGCTCGACCATTCCCGCCGTGGCCGGGTATCCGCACGTGACCGTGCCGGCCGGCTTTGCGTTCGGTCTGCCCGTCGGCCTCTCGTTCTTCGGTCGGGCGTTCAGCGATGGGAAACTGCTCGGCTACGCGTTCGCGTTCGAGCAGGCGACGAGGCATCGCCGGCCTCCCCGCTTCCTGCCCACGGCCGAGCTTCCATAGGGGTCGGAGCGACCGCAACGGAACCTCGTGGCGCTCCGGTGCGTAACCCTCCTCAGGACCCCGCATCAGTCTGTTCAGAGGAAAGGCATGTCGAACGTGTTCCAGGATTTGCGCCACAGCGTCCGCCTCCTGTTCAAGACCCCCGGGTTCTCGCTGACAGCCATCCTGGTGCTGGCGCTCGGTATCGGCGCGAATGCGGCGGTGTTCACGCTGGTCAACACGCTGATGTTCAAACCGCTGGCCGGCAGCGAACGGCCGGGCCAGATCGTGGGCATCTACAGCCACGACCACACCCGGCCCGATTCCTACCGGGGATTTTCCTACCCGGCCTACACCGATATCCGCGCCCGCAACCACAGTTTCAGCCAGGTGATGGCGTTCACCCTGTCGTTTGTCGGCATCGGAGAGGGCGATGCCACGCGCCGGACGTTCGCCTCCACGATCACGCGCAACTATTTCTCGGCCTTGGGCGTCGATCTGATGGCCGGCCGGACCTTCACTCCGGAAGAGGAGCGCCCGGACAGCAAGATGGCGGTGGCCATCGTCAGCTATCAGTACTGGAAGAGCCACGGTGGCGACGTCGGGATGCTCGGCAAGACCGTTCACGTCAACGCGCGGCCCTACACGATCGTCGGGATCGCGCCGCGGGGGTTCACGGGGACCTCCGCGCTGGTGGCGCCGGAGGTCTGGGTGCCGATTGGCGCGAACGAACTGGTCGAAAACGATTTCATGCGGGAGGGGAATGCTCCGAGTTCTCTCGCGGACCGCCGCAACCAGGTCCTGATGGTCGTGGGTCGGCTGAAGCCGGGATTGACTGCGGAATCCGTCGCCCCGACGCTTCGGCTCCTGTCGTCGCAGCTCGAGCAGGCATACCCGGCGGAGAACAAGGACCAGATCCTCACGGCGCAGAATCTGCCGCGCGTGTCCATCTCGACCAGCCCGCAGACCGACGGCGAGGTCGGAGCCTCTTTCGGCATGCTGATGGGCATGGCGGCCATTGTCCTGGTCGTGGCGTGCCTGAACCTCGCGAACATGATGCTCGCCCGCGGCACGGCGCGCCGCAAGGAGATCGCCATGCGCCTGGCTCTCGGCGGCGGGCGCGGGCGGATCATCCGGCAGCTCCTCACAGAAGGCATGATGCTCTCGCTGCTGGGCGGAGCGTTCGGGCTCCTGCTCGGGTACTGGGGCGTGAACCTGCTGGTCGCGACGCTGCTGCCGCTCTCGCCCGTCCCAATCGCATTCGACGCGAGTCCCGACCTGCGGGTGCTGCTTGCGACGCTGGCGTTCTGCGTGTTCAGCACGGTCGTCTTCGGCCTGGGGCCGGCGTGGAAGCTCTCGCGCACCAACGTCGTCCCCGAGCTCAAGGAACAGATCGGCGAGGACCCGCGCGGCCGGCTGCGGTGGTTCTCCGCCCGCAACGCGCTCGTTGCGACGCAGATCGCCCTGTCGCTCGGCCTCCTGACAACGGCCGGCCTATTCACCCGCGGCGCGATGAAGGCCGGGGAAGCCGACCCGGGTTACCTCCTCGAGGGTCAGGTGCTGGCTTCGGTTGATACAAGCCTGGCCGGGTACGGCGAGGCGCAAGGCCGCCAGATCTACCGCCGGCTCCTCGACCGGCTGCGCGGAATCCCCGGGGTGAAGTCGGCCAGCGTCGCGTCGGTCGTCGCATTCGGAGGCATGACCGAGGGGAAGACGGTCCAGAAGGCAGGCACGCCCCCGGGACGCGGGACGGACGGGCGTCCGGTCGGCGCGCAGTCGGTCCTTTACATCGTCGGGTCCGACTACTTCGCAACGCTCGGTCTGAAGGTCTTGCGCGGCCGCGAGTTCTCGACCGCCGAGGAACAGGACGCCGGCGCGCCGGCGGTGGCGATCATCGATGAGCCGCTGGCGCGCCTGGTCTTCGGCAACGAGAACCCCGTCGGACAACAGATCCAGTTTCCCGCGAAAGAGGACGCGCTCCCGGTCAACGGCAACGGGATCGTCCTGAGCGACGACAAGGACCGGCGGCAGGCGATGGAAGTCGTCGGCGTTGTGCCGGGGCTTCGCCACGCGCTGTTCGACAAGGGGCCAGTAGCTCACGTCTACGTGCCGTTCGGCCGGCAGTTTCGCAGCGGCATGAACATCCACCTGCGGATGGCCTCGGCGACGCCCGGGGCCGAGGCCAGGGTCCTTCAGGTGGCCCGGCAGGAGATCCGCACGGTGGACGAGCGCCTGCCGATCCTCGGCCTGCAGACGATGGCTCACTTCCGGGATGCGAGCGTGCTCTACTGGGTCGTGAAGGCCGGCGCCTGGCTCTTCGCGGTGTTCGGCGTCGTCGCCGTGTTTCTCGCGGTGGTCGGTCTCTACGCGGTGAAGGCGTATGTGGTCGCGCGGCGCACGCGGGAAATCGGAATCCGGATGGCGCTCGGATCGACGCCGACAAACGTGCTGTGGATGGTGCTGAAGGAAGGCCTCGCGCTGACGGCTGTCGGCCTCGCGATCGGGTTCGGGCTGGCCATGGGCATCGGCAAGCTCGTGGGCAGCATGCTCTACGAGGTGAGTGCGTTCGACCCGGTGGTGTTCGTCGTCGCGCCGACGCTGCTGGCCGCCGCGTCGCTGGCCGCCTGCTATCTGCCGGCCCTACGCGCCACCCGCATCCAGCCGAACGTGGCGCTCAGGACGGAATGAGAGGCCGTGTCAGTGCGTAGACTATAGGGCGATCCTGACGTGGGTCGACTGGTTCAACACGCGTCGGCTGCTCGCCCCGATCGGGTACGTGCCCCCCGCGGAGTACGAGGCGGCGGATTATCAACAGCACCAAGAAAAGGCGGTAGCCCAGGCTCCCCACCGGGCACCACGGTCAGACAGACCTGCGCATCCGTCGCCTTCGCGGCGGCGACCAGACGCTCGTAGTGGGCGAAGTCGTGAAGCGCCGCCGATGGATTCGGTGCCGGCAGCAGCGGTTTCCACCGTTTGCTTCTCGATCGCCACTCATGGGTGCTGAATTGAGACCGTCACTGCCCCCTTGCCGAATGCGAGTGGACGCACGCAATACACTCCAGCGTCGAGGATGATGGCACCTGTGGCGCCTTGCTTCACTCGCTTGATCGATAGAGAACCGGCTGTGGCAATGGGGCCGGACACGGTCCTACTGCACGCTTCCTGGGGCCTGTTATATGGATCCGGAGAACTGGCGCACACAGCGAAGAGGTCGGCATCCTTCGTTCCAGAAGTGGGCAGAGCGCCTTCGTAGATCTGAATCTCCACCCTCGAGACACTGCCCCAGACCTTGTCAATCTTGAAGGTCCACAACCCGGCAGGGCCTTCTTCGAGCGCAGCTCTGGATTCCCCGCCTGGTACGGATATCTGCCCCGGGAAGCAGGGATCTTGGGGTTCTTGGGGATCTTGGGAGTAGGCGCCGACAAGCAGCACGCTACCCAGGATGGCAACTGCCAAAGTGCCAAGAACTAACGACTTTCGTTTCATACTCAACTCCCTTTCTTTGGAACGATTGCGGCGGCCGGATACCACCCTCATCTAGGGAAGGCGGAAAAGCCGGTGCGCAACTGTCATCGAGGGGGGCTCGAGGCCAACGGGTGTAGAATCCGGATGCCGCAGCGAGTTCTTGAAATCCAGGGAGGTCGCTTGCCAGCCCTCGGGGCACCGGACGTCACGCGGTTGTTGCTCGCCTGGCGCGACGGCGACAGCACAGCCCTGCACAAGCTGGTCCCGCTCGTCTACGCGCAGTTGCGCCGGTTGGCGCATCGCCAGATGCGCAGCGAACGCCCGGGGCACATCCTCCAGACAACGGCGCTTGTCCACGAGACGTATCTCCGCCTGGTCGATTCGGAGCGGGTGCACTGGCAGAACCGCGCGCACTTCTTCGCGATCTCCGCTCAACTGATGCGCCGCATCCTCGTGGATGCCGCGCGCTCGCGCGGCTCTCTGAAACGGGGCGGCGAGGCAGTTCATGTCGCGCTGGACGAAGCGCCTCTCGTTTCGCGGGAGCCGGGCACGGATGTGATTGCGCTGGACGAAGCGTTGACGAAGCTCGCCGCCGTGGACGCGCGCAAGAGCCAGGTGGTTGAGCTGCGTCATTTCGGCGGCCTGAGCGTCGAGGAGACAGCGGAGGCACTGCAGGTGTCGCCCGAGACGGTCATGCGCGACTGGAAGATGGCCAAGCTGTGGCTGCTTCGTGAGCTGAAACGAGAAGCGACAAAGGAACACGAGAGCAGCCGATGAATCCCGATCGCTGGCGGCAAATCGAGGAGGTGTGCCACGCCGCGCAGGAGCGCGAAGCCTGCGAGCGCGCGCCGTTCCTCGACGAGGCCTGCGCGGACGACACCGACCTGCGCAGGGAAGTTGATTCGCTGCTCGCCGGCCTGCCAGACGCGCGCAGTTTTCTCGAAACCCCCGTCGCGACTATGGCGGCCGGTGGTCCTGAGCCCTCCGACGCTCCTGCTCCCGCTCACCGCGAAGCTGGCGACGCACGGACCGACGACTGGCCCGACAGGGACAGGTCTGTCGAAGGACGAACGGAGGGCGAGCCCGGTGGTGCGGTGCTCGCGCCCGGCACGCGACTGGGTCCGTACGAGATCGTGACCCTCGTCGGCACGGGCGGGATGGGTGAAGTCTACAAAGCGCGCGACACGCGGTTGGGGCGCACGGTGGCGATCAAAGTGCTGCCTCCCGGTTTCGCTTCCGATCCCGAGCGACGCCGACGCTTTGAGCAGGAAGCCCGCGCCGCCTCGGCACTGAACCATCCCCACATCGTCACCATTCATTCCATCGAGGAGACCGAGGGCGTCCCGTTCTTCACGATGGAGTACGTCGAGGGGCGGACGCTCGCGCAGATGATCCCCTCTCGCGGTCTCCCGTTCGAGGAGCTGCTCAGAATCGCGATTCCCCTCACCGACGCCGTCGGCACCGCCCACCAGCGCGGCATCCTGCATCGCGACCTTAAACCGGCCAACGTGATGGTCACCGCCGACGGGCGCGTGAAGGTGCTCGATTTCGGTCTCGCGAAGCTCAAGGAGGCCGTGGGGCAGGCGGACAGAGGTTCCAAGATCGCCGCGGACGCGACCAGCGAGGGCCAGATCCTCGGCACCGTGGCCTATATGTCGCCCGAGCAGGCCGAAGGGAAGGGCCTGGATGAGCGATCCGATGTGTTCTCGCTCGGCATCCTGCTGTATGAGATGGCCACCGGGCAGCGCCCATTCAAGGGCGACACCAGTGTGTCGGTCATCTCCGCCATCCTCAAAGACACGCCCGACTCGGTGACCGATTTGCGCCCGGAGCTGCCGCGCGACCTCGTCAGGATTCTCAAGCACACGCTCAACAAGGATCCGGAGCACCGTTATCAGAGCGCCAAGGACTTGCGGAACGATCTCGAGACGCTCAAGGAGGATCTCGATTCCGGAGAGGTCGCCGACAACGCCGCCCGGTCTGAGTGGGTGCGGGTTGCCGAGCGGCGCCGCCTTGTTTGGGCCGGGGCACTCCTCGCCGCGGCCGCTCTGTCGGGGGCCGGGGCCTGGTGGGGCTTCCGCCTGCTGACGCCGGCCCAGCAGACGCCGCCCACCACGCGGCTCTTTGACGAGTTCACCGTCACGCGGCTGACCAACGAAGAGATCTCCGGGGGGGGTGCGGCCGTGTCGCCCGACGGCCGATACGCCGCGTACGTGTTCGTCGAACATGGCCGCGAGGGGCTCCGCATCCGCCAGGTGGAGACATCGGCGACGCTGCAGATTGTGCCGCCAGGCGACGTGCGGTACAACGGCCTCACGTTCACGCCGGACGGCAATCGCCTGTACTACATCACTTATCCGAAAGGGAGTGCGATCTCGACCCTGTACGAGGTCCCCTTGTTGGGCGGCACCACTCGACGGCTGATGGAGGACGTGGATAGCGCAGTGGCTTTCTCGCCCGACGCGGGGCGATTTGCGTTCGTGCGCGGAATCCCGCACACAGGCAGCGCGCTCGTAATCGCGAATGCGGATGGGACCGAAGAGCGAACGCTTGCTTACCGGCAGGGCTTGAACGGGTTCAACCAGGCCCCTGGCGCCTGGTCACCCGATGGCCGAACCATCGCGGCGGCCGCGGGCGACGAGTCATGGAGGGTCGCGATCGTCGCTGTCAACGCGGTGACGGGCGGGGTCGTGCCGGTCGGACCAAAACGCTGGGACGAAGTGCAGAAGATCGTCTGGCTGCGAAGCGGCTCGGCGCTCATCGTCGCCGCAAGCGATTACGGCGTAGCCGATACGCTGCAGCTCTGGGAGGTCAGCTTCCCTGCCGGCGCCGTCCGGAGGATCACGAAGGACATTGCCGGCTACAGCTGTGTCAGCCTCACCGCCGCTGGCCGTTCGCTCCTCGCGCTGCGCTCTGAATGGCGCGGCACCCTCTGGGTTGCTCCTGCCGTGCAGCCCGACCGCGTCGCTCGGATCGCGTCAGTTCCGAACACGGTTGTCGCCCATCCGGTGCGGTGGACGGCGGACGGCCGGATCCTGTACATCGCGAACGTGAGCGGCAACCGCGACATCTGGGCGGTACGGCCGGACGGGAGCGACCTGCGGAAGTTGACGACATCCCCCGGTGTGGACTACCACGCGTCCGAGGCGCCGGACAACCGACACATCGTCTTCGTATCAGACCGCGACGGACGCGTCCGGATCTGGCGCATGGACCCGGACGGTGGCCGGCAAATGCCGCTGACCAATGGGCCGTTCGATGCTTTCCCGGTGGTCGCGGCCGACAGCAGGAGCGTGTACTACGTGCACTACGAACAGCCATACACTCCGATGTATGCGGTGCCGATCGAGGGTGGCGAGCCGACCCTCCTGTCCGGGCCGCGGTCGGTCAAGCCCGCAGGCATCTGGGCTGGTGTGCCAAGCGGATTCGCGCCCCAATCGCTCTCACCCGACGGCAGGCTGATCGTCGGCCAGTACTTCGACGAGCAGCAGGGTCGCTCGCGCATCGCCGTCGTTCCCGTAGACGGTTCGGGTGTCATCCGGAAGCTGGATGTGATGATGCCATCGCTCCGCTTCCGCGAGTCTTTGTTCGCGTGGGCACCGGCGTGGGCACCGGACGGCCGCGCTGTCACGTTCATCAAGACCACCGAGGGCTCGACGAACTTGTGGCGGCAGCCGCTCGACGGCGGTCCCGCCACCCGCCTGACCAACTACGCAACCGGCGACAACATCGTCAGCCACGCGTGGTCCCGCGACGGGAAGTGGCTCGCGCTCGTCCGGGGGACGGCGGAGACTAACGTGGTGATCATGCGAGATGTCGGTCCTGGCCGATAGCGGGCCGCTGGTCCCTGCAGCGGGACTCCCACGTCTACGTGCCGTTCTGCCGCCAGTTCCGCAGCGGCATGAACATCCACGTGCGGGCTGGCCGCCTGCTACCTGCCGGCCCTGCGCGCCACCCGCATCCAGCCGAACGTGGCGCTCAGGACGGAATGACCACTGATGTCAGCCGCAAGTCGCAAGACGCGAGCCGGCTGCCATATGACGGGCCGCGAATCCGAGCCGTCAGGGTCATTCATGCGACGGCGCAGGGATCCGCCCGAAACAAACCCTTTCCCTCTTGGGCGGGGTCCCCGCCGCGGCAGCCGCGGTGGGGTGCCTTTGCGGAGTCGCAGACCCGAGGCGCGGCGTGCGGTGCGGCGACTCCGATTCGCGGCCTCTCATTCAGCGCGTCCCCGCCATCCCGCACGCGCCGGGGCCGCCAGGCACGCCGCACGACGCGCACGAACTGTCGGCCGGCCTCGCCCGCGGACGCCGATGAGCCCGCCACGCTGACGGCGAACACGGACAACTGCTTCTCCAGTTGCTCGCCCTCGCATTTCGGGCACGACGGCGCGACGCCCGCCCGCGTCAACTGCTCGAACCGGTGACCGCACGACTCGCAACGATACTCAAACAGCGGCATTCGCGTTCTTCCCCCGGAAAACCCGTTGCGTCAACCCTGCGCGCGCGGTATTCCTGCGCAGTAATCCCGCCACTCACGGCCGGAACCCCGTGCAGTTCCTGCAAAAGGGGCCTGGCACCGATTCGCATATTCTGCACGGCGAAGGGCACGGCAAAAAAGGCCTGGCCCCAATTCGAGGATCCATGATCGCACGACTTCATCGATTGCGGCTCACATGGTTCGTGTCGGGTGCCCTCCTTCCATCCTGCGCGGTCATCACGCAGGAAGCTCGACAGGCGACAACAGTCGATCCCCTGATCGAGGATCGGCTCATGGAGGATTTGTCGCGCCTGTTGTTTCTCACGACGGTGGAACTCGCGACGAAATAATTGGCGCTACCGGATCAGATCCTCGTCGGCCAAAGGTGCCGCTGCGAGATCCAGGCGGGTGCGGTACAGCTCGTGGACAGCCCCTTGCCCTCGTCGAACACGAAGGCGTCCTGCTTCGCGTTCTTCTTGTGCTTCTTAGGCTTCGGGATGGGCGTGATGAACGAAACCCGACGACGGGTGTCGAGAGCCTTCTGGGTGGGCTGTCCGCTTTCGTCCAGTTCCCAGTGCTTCTTCGGGTACTCGTAGGGGGAGTTCAGAATTGGATGGTCGAAGAAGGGGTTGGACATAAGTCCCTATGAAGGGGCGATCCGAAAGCGATCTGTTTCGACCCTGAAGTCCTGCTGCCGGGACGTGCGGAGCAGTGGTCAGTCCGATCCGACAGCCTCACAGATGACCAACCGGCGCTAGGCGGTAGAACACCACGCGTTCATGTCAGACGATGCGCCCGAGAATGCACCGAAGTACGCCCATAGCCGTCGTCCGTCGTTGGCCAGTAGGAAGCGTCCTGGTTCCTCGAACCGGGTCAGCGAGTAGGACTGCTGGTACATGCGTTCCAAGGCTCGACGAGCCGCCGCACTGTAGTGCGCGAGGTAGTTTCGTATCTTGAACACCTCGTCGATCTTTGTTGCGTTGGTACTGCTGACGGCCAAGAACGGATTGCTCCCGTCCGGCAGAACCCTCTTGGTGAAGCCCTTGAGATCACCGAAGTTCTTGAAGTCCCTGTAGGTTCCCCCGAATAGGATCGCTTGGCACACGTTTCGACTTGGATGCCGGGGAATGGATATGCCGAGGAATTCGTTCAGCTTCGAGTGATCGCAGTTGACACAATCGACGAGATGCTCGTCCACGAATCTCTCCCAGTGGGCACAGAGGCGAAGCAGGACGGACTCAGCCACATCCTGCTTCTCGGTCTTCGTCTTGATGACTCGCTGGGCCTCGACTACCCGCTCCATGAAGCCACGGTAGCGGGCAACGGCTTCGTCGAACGCAACGTGATTGTGCTGAAGGTCTGCCTTTTTCAACTGTCCCTCGCTGTCGGCGTGACCTCACATGATTGGACGGCGTGACCTGGCCAGCAGACGCACGGTGGCCATAGAGTCGCGCACGAGAGCATCCGCCGCTCGCGGGCATTGTTGCCGCTTTTCCATCCGGGCGCAAGTCTGTTCGGCGTGTTCGAGCGGTTGCTGCGCACCGTCCTGTGTTCCGCAGGCCACGCCGATGCGCAGTTCTGTCATGGAGGTGGGCGACGGATCAGCGGAAGCTACCCTTGACCGGAGACGACGGCGGATCGGCAGGCCACGACAGCAATTCAGAGGACGACCAGGGCGTCAACTGTATGGGGATGGCCGTCGTGATTGCGGTGCAGAGCACGAACGAGATTCGAGCGGTGTCGCGTCTTCTTGAATCGTCGTCACGTGTGCCGAGTCGTTGATCGCCTCGTCTCTCCGCGCCCGCGAAGCTCCGACGCAGAACACGCGCTCGCCTATGCGTCCAAGCGCCCGCGCAGACCCGACTCGATCGTTAGCGCAGCCGGTCAGCGCCCCGAGCGCCCGGCTACCGCCGAAACTGCCCGCCAGAAGCCCCAGACGCCCCGTAGCCCGCCCCAGACGAGCGCCAAGAGCCAAAAAGCGACCGTCTGAACGATGAAGAAACGCCCCGCAACCGCCCGCTGCGCGAGATGCTTCGCGCTGTTACCTATGTGTTACCTACAGCCAAAGCACAGCAAAGACGACAGATGCATCTCCTAGCTGTAAAGTATTGATTATGAATGACTTAAGTACTGAGCCGGCGATGGGACTCGAACCCGCGACCTGCTGATTACGAACGAGGAGGTCGCTATCGTTTCGCTTGCATGGAGATCGGCCTTGGCGCTCCTCAATCGGCCGAAGGCGGTTTCGATAGGCCGGGCTCGGGTGGACTCTGAGGTGCTGGAGTGGATGCCGCAGCAGCTTGAGCACTCCGAGCGGCCAGCTGTGTTGTGTACCACAACGTGAAATTCAGCGACGACGTATCTTGCTTCTTCAGGATCGCGTGCAGCTTCAGGCTCCAGAAGGCGACGATGTCCTTCTTCAGAGAGTCGTAGCTGTGCCGGTCATAGATGCCGGTCACGTCGTCGCGCTTGCTGTTCGAGATGTGGTTGAACAGCTTGCCCACGTCCTCCCGCGGCACGCCGCTGCTGGTCATCATTGTTCCGACGGTTCGCCGGATGTCGTGCTGGCTGAAATCCGCGACACCTGACAGCTGCCGCACCTTTAAGTACTGGTTTCGTGTGTAGCGAGGAGGCCGCAACTTCGTACGACCTGGACGCGACATGACCCACACGTACTTGGTGTTCAGCTTCCGGTCCCGTTGGTGCTCCTGCACCGCCCTGAGCAAGGCCACGGCCTGGGGCACCAACGGCACTCGGTGCTCGAGACGGTTCTTCGTTCGCACGCTCGGGATCACCCACCAACCGTTCTTGGAATCGACCTCGTCCCATTCCATGAACAGGATCTCGCCCCGGTCGTCGGCCTTCGAGCGCTTCTTCAGACGGTCCTGAATCGTGGCGTCATCGAGCCGGTTCTTTTCGAGGGTGCCGGTGGACAGCCGCATGTTGGAGCCCAGACGCTGGCCGGTCATGAACGCGAACTGGTAGTACGAGCGTTCAGGGAGTGTGAGCGTTTCAAGCGCCGACCAGATCTTCCTGACCTCTTCCTCGCTGTAGACCCGATCCTTGCCACCGCCCTCGTCCTCGCTCGGGATCTGGTGCGCCGGGTTGTGATCCACCAGGTTCTCGCCGATGCCCCAGTTGTACATCTTGGAGAGCAGCGACTTGACGCGGTTCGCCTGGACCGGCGTGTCCTTGCGTAGGGGCTTGAGGAACGAGATCACGATTTGACGAGTGACGTCAGAGGCGCGCAGGTTTCCAAAGGCTGGGAGCAGCTTGCCGTTGATACGCTCTTGATCCTGTCGCCAGCTGACCTTCTTCTGCTTCGCGTGCTCTTCCAGGTACTGCATCGCGAATTCTCGAAAACTGAGTCGCCGAGACCGCGGGACTTGGTCATTCCGCCTGAACTCTCGGATCTTGTCTGCGGCGTCCTCCCGCGCGTCAACGACCGATGTCTCCGGGTAGGTGCCGAGCGTATGTCGTCTCTTCGCCTGGCCCCTCCGGCAGACGACGTTCCAGGTCTTCGTTCCATCGGGCGATACTCGGCACCCGAAACCATCGAGCTTCTCGTCCCAGAATTCCTGATAGGTGTGGCTGTCGCCCTTGACGCCTCGAACCCACTTGTCGGTGATGTGGACCTTGGCCATGAGTCCTCCCAGCCTGCTCCTCGCACCTTTTCGTGGTCGGTTCGACCAAATATCAGCTGATCAAGCGATGTCCGACTATCGACCAGAATCAACGGTATTATTAGACTTATCCGTTTGGTCGAATTTGTCAATAACATGTGCCGTTTGGTCGACGTTTGGTCGTTCGTCACGAAAACTACGACGCACAGAGCGAAACGGACCGCAACTGAAAATGCACGTTAAGTTCTTTTGTACGTGCCGTTTAGCCGTTCGCAGTTGTTGCTACCGGTTGCTCGGAATTTCGATGTGGGGGAGATTACGAATCAGCTGCTCTACCAACTGAGCTACGCCGGCCAGGCGTGAAGCGAACTAATCCGCGCCGGGAGGCGTGGACAAGAAAAATAGTCTACCACAACACCCTTGGTTTCGGACCCACGACTTCGCCCACTTCGCCCACTGTCGGACCCGCGACTTCGCCCCCGACCCCATTTCACCGCAGACTTCGCTCTCGAAAACAGCCATCGGCGGTGTGACCTCCCCTGTCCACCCCCTGCCGTACGCTCTTTCCATGAGCATCGCCAATCGCGCCGTCGCGGTCGACCATGACCTGTGGGCCGGGTCGATCGAAGAATCACTCCGCCTTGGCCGGGAAACGGCCAACCAGGCCGGCGCTCTGCGCGGGCATCGCACGGAGGCCTGGAAGCGGGAACGCCGATCCTGCGAAGGGTGCGGCCACCACCAGACGTTGTTTCGCTACAGGGGCGACGTGAAGGCGGACCGGACGCACCGCCTCTGCTTCCAGTGCCACCGCGCGCTCGAGGACAGTGTCCGGCGGGTTGTTGCGCCGCAGAGCTGCAACTGGCCAGCGGCGGTCGCGACGAATCCGGCGCCGCCCGCGCGAGCAGCAGTGCGCGCGACCGACGGCGACCGGCAGGCGCTCTACGACAGCCTGCACCTGCGGCGACGCTGCGCGCAACTCGCGGCCCGCCACGCCCTGGCGCGCGCGGTCGACGGCGACGCAGCCTAAGTGCTTCGACTCGCAATTACGGTTGCGTATTCTTGCGAGGCGATCGGGTGAAAAATGCTCGCTCAGCACTAAGTCCTGAGTGAATAAATTCGTCGCCGAATTCATGAATCGAAGGACTAAGTGGTCCGCCGCCCGATCACGGCGACGCATCGAGGACGGAATGCAGCGGCGGCCAGGACCACATGGAAGGCCGCCGGCACCGAGGCCCTGCCACATGGAAGGCCGCCGCCACATGCAGGATCCGGGCGGGCAGGACGCGCCGCCCGGACCCTGCCGCCGTAGTAATATGAGCCGTTCATCTCCACCCGATTCGCCCTGGGAGGTTCACATGCACAGACGCCGACTGCCCCTCGTCCTCGCCATCGTCCTCGTTGCCCTTGCCGCGCTGGTGGCGCCGGCCGTCGCGCAGACGACCGCGGCGAAGCCGGCCGTGCCGGCCGCCCCCGCGCCACAGGCCAAGCCTGCCGCGCCAGCCGCACAGCAGCCTGCGAGCCCGGCCGCCTCCGCACGGCAGGCCAGGCCCGCGCTGGCCGCTACGCCTGGGCTGCCGCCGATCATCGACCGCGATCAGTTTTTCGGCGACCCCGAGATCGCCGGTGCGCAGATCTCGCCCGACGGCAAGTTCATCGCCTTCATGAAGCCGTTCAAGGGCACGCGCAACATCTGGGTGAAGCGCACCGAGGAGCCATTCGACAAGGCGCGCCCGATCACCGCCGACACGAAGCGGCCCATCCCCGGCTACTTCTGGTCGCGCGACGCGAAGTACATCCTGTTCGTCCAGGATCAGGGCGGGAACGAGAACTACAACGTCTACGCGGTGAACCCGGCCGACGCGCCGGCCGCCGGCGCCGAGGTTCCGGCCGCGCGAAACCTCACCGAGGCCAAGAACGTCCGCGCCCAGCTGTTCGCCGTGCCCAAGAGCGATCCCGACGCCATCTTCGTCGGCCTGAACGACCGCGACCCGGCGTGGCACGACCTCTACAAGGTGAAGATCTCGACGGGGGCGCGAACGCTGGTTTCGAAGAACACCGAGCGCATCACGGGATTCGTCTTCGACTTGAAGGATCAGCTCCGCCTGGTTACCCGCTCGCCCGAGAACGGCGACACCGAGGTGCTGCGCGCCGACCCCGACGACAAGTTCACGAAGATCTACACCTGCAACGTGTTCGAGTCGTGCGGCCCGGTCCGGTTCCACAAGGACGGCAAGCGGGTCTACTTCGAGACGAACAAGGGCGCGGCGGATCTGGCGCGGCTGGTGCTCCTCGACGTCGAGACGGCGAAGGAGGAACTGGTCGAAGCCGACCCCATGAACCGCGTGGACTTTGGTTCAGCGGCGTTCTCGGACAAGACCGACGACCTCATCGCCACGACCTATGTGGACGAGAAGCAGCGCATCTATTGGAAGGACAAGGCCTACGAGGCCGACTACAACCTCCTGAAGTCGAAGCTTCCCGGCCGCGAGATCGGCATGGGCTCGTCCACCGCCGACGAGCGCCTCTTCATCGTCGGCGCGTCGAGCGACGTAGACCCGGGCTCGACCTACCTGTTCGACCGGCAGACGAAGGCACTGACGCTCCAGTACCGGATCCGCGAGAAGCTGCCGCGCGAGGCGCTGGCGCCGATGACGGCCATCCGCTACAAGTCATCGGACGGCATCGAGATCCCGGCCTATCTGACGCTGCCGAAGGGCATCCCGGCGAAGAACCTCCCGCTCATCGTCTTCCCGCACGGCGGGCCGTGGGCGCGCGACGGCTGGGGCTACAGCGCCTTCCCGCAGTTCCTCGCCAACCGCGGTTACGCGGTGCTGCAGCCGAACTTCCGCGCGTCCACTGGCTACGGCAAGAAGTTCCTCGACGCGGGGAACAAGCAGTGGGGCGAGAAGATGCAGGACGACCTCACATGGGGTGTCAAGCACCTGGTGGCCGAGGGCATCGCCGACCCGAAACATGTCGGGATCATGGGCGGGTCCTACGGCGGGTACGCCACGCTCGCCGGTGTCGCGTTCACGCCGGATACTTACGCGGCTGGCGTGTCCATCGTCGGCCCGTCGAACCTGATCACGCTGCTCAATTCGATTCCGCCGTACTGGGAGGCGGGCCGCAAGGTGTTTCACGAGCGCATGGGCGATCCGGGCACGCCCGCGGGCAAGGCGCAGCTGGAGCGGCAATCGCCCCTCAACTCGGCCGCGAAGATCAGGACGCCGCTGCTCGTCATCCAGGGCGCCAACGACCCACGCGTCAACAAGCGGGAATCGGACCAGATCGTGCTCGCGCTTCGCGACCGGGGGTTCCCGGTCGAGTACATCGTGGCGCCGGACGAAGGGCACGGCTTCGCACGACCCGTGAACAACATGGCAACGTTCGCCGCGGCAGAGAAGTTCCTCGCGAAGTTCCTCGGCGGCCGCTACCAGGAGACGATGCCGCCCGAGGTAGCCGCGCGGCTGAGGGAAATCACCGTGGACCCGAAGACGGTGACGGTGACGTTGCCGGTGTCGGGCCCCGCATTGACGACGCCGAAACCGGCCGTGGCTCTGACGCCAGGGACGTGGGTCTATCGCGCGACGATTTCGCTCGGCGGCCAGGTGCGCGAGATGGCCGTGACGACGGAGATCAAGGAAGACGCCGAGGGGTGGCTCATCACCGACTCGGCCACCACACCCGCGGCCGGCGCGGCGGCGGGTGGCAGCGTCGTCGATCGCGCACTGGTTGACAAGGCGACGCTGCAGCTGAAGAAGCGGACGCTGGTGCAGGGCCCCAACCAGATTGAGTACACCGTGAAGGACGGCAAGGCGGCGGGCCAGTTCCTGGTGAATGGGCAGGCGCGGCCGTTCAGCGTGGACATCGGCGGCGAGCTGTTCAACGACGGTCCGGGGGTGTACCAGACGATCGCGACGCTCCCGTTCGCGCCGGGCTACAAGATTGCGTTCCGCAGCTTCGACGTGCAGGTGCAGAAGGTTCGCACGGTGCAGTTGCAGGTGCTCGGCAGCGAGTCGGTGACGGTGCCGGCGGGGACGTTCGACGCGTACAAGATCGAGATGGCGACGCCGGACGATGGCGCGAAGACCACGGTATGGGTGGCCAAGGACAGTGGGAAAGTGGCGAAGTTCGTCGGCGTGCGGCCGCAACTGCAGGGCGCGACGCTGATATCGGAGCTTCTGAAGTAGGAAATAGGGGTTAAGCCAGTTGCTGGCAGAGGTCACCAAGCTGCTGGATGCCTCTTCGCAGGCGATTCTGACTTCTGACTTCCAAGCTCTGCCTGTCTGAGTCGTAGTTGTTGTTTTTGCGTCGGAAGGGAGAGAGCATGCGGCGTCATCTTCATTTCTGGTTGATCGCCATCGGTGTGTGCGGACTCGTGGTGCTGCCTGGCACGGCAGCGAAGATACAGGACGGCGAGAACCTCGTCTGCCCGTCGTGCGAAAGCTGTACGAGCGTGCTGGTCGGGAAAACCGCCTCGGTTGACGGATCGACGATGACATCGCATTCGTGCGACAGCACCAGCGACCGCACCTGGATGAACATCGTCCCGAATCAGAAACACAAGCCCGGCGAGATGGCGAAGGTGTACTACGAGCCGAAACTGAGCAAGAAGCCGGACGACCCGGAGCGGATCGAGACTGGCGAGATCCCGCAGGTGCCCGAGACCTACGCCTACCTGAACGCCGCCTACCCGATCATGAACGAGCACCAACTGGCGATCGGCGAAACGACGTTCGGTGGCAAGCGCGACCTGGTGAGCGACAAGGGGATCATCGATTGCCCCGAGCTGTATCGCCTGGTGCTGGAGCGGGCGAAGACCGCGCGCGAGGCGATCCGGATCGCGGACGAGCTGACCAGGCAGTACGGCTACAACGACGCGGGCGAAGCGTTTACGTTCTCCGACACCAACGAGGCGTGGATCTTCGAGATCCTCGGGCCGGGGAAAGGCAACAAGGGAGCCGTCTGGGCGGCCGTCCGCATCCCCGACGACCACGTGTTCGTGTCGGCCAACGCCCCGCGCATCCGCAAGCTGAACCTGACCGACAAGGACCACTACCTCGCGTCCGAGAACGTGTTCTCGCTGGCCGAGCAGCTCGGGTACTGGAGCGCGAAGAGCGGCGAGCCGTTCGAGTTCTGTACGGTTTACGGGTCGCGGAACAGCATGGGCAGCCGGCGCCGCGAGTGGCGCGCGCTCAGCCGCATCGCGCCATTGCTGAGGCTCGACCCGAATGCGGAGCACTACCCGCTGTCGGTGAAAGCCGAGAAGACGCTGTCGGTGAAGGATGTCCTCGACATCTTCCGCGACACCTATCAGGACACGCCGTTCGACATGATCCGGTCGTTGAACAAGATCGGCCGGGACGGCAAGGTGACAAAGAACCCGATTGCCAACCCGTTCATGAGCGCGGATTACCTGGACGCGTTCAACATCACATCGGAGCGGACCATCGCCTGCAAGCGGGCCACCTACCTGCAGGTGACGCAGTCGCGCGGCTGGCTGCCGAACGCGGTCGGCGGCGTCGTGTGGCTCGGGTACGACAACCCGATGACGACTCCCCATACGCCGTTCTATATCGGCATGACGCAGATGCCCGCGTCCTACATGGTCGATGGCCGGGCGAAGTTCCGCCACGACTGCGCGTGGTGGGCGTACCGCCAGGTGAGCCAGCTGACCACGCTGCGCTGGCAGGACATGGTCAAGGACGTCCAGAAGGTGTGGGAGCCGATCGAGACGAAGGCGTTCGCCGATCAGGCGACGTTCGAAAAGGAGGCGGTGCGCCTGCTCCAGCAGGACCCGCAGAAGGGCAGGGCATTCCTCACGAAGTACTCGCACGACATCGCCAACGGGGCGGTGGACGCGTACTGGAAGCTGGGCGAGGACCTCTGGTCGAAGTACACGAACTACTTCCACTGAGACAGATGCCAGGGGACCCACAGACACCTGCTTCAACCGTGACGATCTGGGCCCTGGAAGATGTCTGCGGCTATTCGGCCGGCGGCGTCGCCGCGTCCTTCGTGGACGTTCGCAGGTGCTGTAGCAGTGCGGGCAGGTTGAGGCCGAGCGCCTCGAGCTGCTGAACCAGGTTGAAGACGACGGCCGGGCTGGCCCTGGCCAGGCGCTCGAGGCCCGACGCGCTGCCGTTCGGGCCGCCGCCGCCCTGGTCGATCACCACCAGCTTGTCGATGTTGCCGAGGGGCGCCGCCACGGCGCCGAACACCGACGAGGACGCCTGGAGGATCGCCGGCAGCTTCTCGAGGATTGTCTGCAGGCGCGCCGACTCGTTGAACTGCTTCCACGCTTCGGCCTTCTTGAGGATCGCGGTGGCCTCGGCGACGCCCTGCGCCTCGATCGCCTTCGCCTGGGCGAGGCCGATCGCCTCCACCTTGGCGGCCTCGGCGCGGCCTTCCGACTCGATGGCGGCCGCGCGCCCGGCGCCTTCCTTCCGCAGCTTCTCCTGCTCGGCCTCGGCCATGGCGATGATCGCGGCGCGCCGGCCTTCGGCCTCGAGGATCGCCGCCTGCTTGGTGGCCTCGGCCCTGATGATGGCCGCCTGGCGCTCGGCCTCGGCCGGCTTGATGACCGTGGCCTCGAGTTCCTTCTGCCTCCGCAGGACTTCCTGTTCCTGGACGGCAATCATCTCCTGCGTGCGTTGCCGCTCGACCTTCACTTCCTCGGCGACGACGAGCTGCCGCGACTTGGCCTGCGAGAGCGGGCCGGCCTGCGAGGCCGTCGCCTTCTGCGTCTCGACCTCGGCCTGGTACTGCGCCTGGCGAATCAGGAAGTCGCGCTGCGACTGGGCGATCTCGGCCTCCGCGGTGAACCGCGCGCGCTCCCCCTCCTGCAGCGCCTGGGACGACTTGATCTTCGAGTCGCGCGTCGCCTCGGCCTCTCCGATGGTCGCGTCGCGTTTCACCTCGGCGGTCCGCCGCTTGCCGAGCGCGTTGAGGTACTCCTCTTCGTCGCTGATCTCCTGGATGGTCAGCACGTCCACGCCGAGGCCCATCTTCTCGAGGTCCGCCGCCGCCTCGCTCGTCAGCTTCTGCGCGAAGCTCTGCCGGTCGCTGTTGATCTCCTCGACGGTCAGCGTTCCCAGGATCGAGCGCAGGTGGCCTTCGAGGGTCTGGAAGATCACGCGCTGGATCTGGTCGTGCGACATCCCGAGGAACCGTTCGGCGGCCGCCTGCAGCGATGTGTCGTCGCTGCGGATCTTGACGTTCGCCACGGCCTTCACCGACATCGGGACGCCCTTCAGCGTGTACGCCCGCTTGATCTCCAGCGGCATGGTCATCACATTGAGCGAGAGGTACTCGACCTTTTCGAGCAGCGGGATGCGGAGCGCCGCGCCCCCTTTGACCATCCGGTAGCCGACGAAGCGGCCGTCCGCCAGCTTGCGCCGGCGGCCGCTCAAGACGGCCACCGCGTTGGGCGACACCTTGATGTAGTTGCGGCTGAACAGCCAGGCGGCGATGAACAGCGACAGCACGGCGACGAGAATGACGACCGGCATCAGCACCAACTCGAGCATGGCGGTCCTCCAGGTTAGTCCCTTGTGCGCGAAGTCTTCGACGTCGGGGAGAAGAAGCCGAGCCTCTGTGATGCCGGCTCGACCGGGTTATGTTCCCGCGGGTGCGCGGCAGGTTGGTCGGGGCGCTATTCGACGACGACGGTTTCGCCGAGGACGTCCACGATGGTCACGGCGACATTCTCGGCGACCGGGTGGCCATCGCGGGAACGGGCGATCTTGTCCACGAGTTCTTCTCCTATCTGACAGCGCACCTGGCCGACACCGTTCGACGGGATCGGCACGATGACGCGGGCCGTCTTGCCGAGGATATCCCTCGTCCGCAGGTCGCTCGACGCCTGCTGGCTGTAGAGGAACGACGCGAAGGCGTAGATGAGGCCGGCGAAGCAGACGCCGCTGGCGAAGCCGACGCCCGAGGAGCCGAGTGTGCCCAGGCCGTAGTGAGTGGCGCCCGCGCCGAAACCGCCGAACGCGGTGACGAACACGCTCAGGATGCGGACACTGAAAAAGCCGGGGCCGCCGTGCCCCAGATCGTGGTCGAAGTCGGCCCCGAAGTGTTCGAAGGCCTCGCCGAAGACCAGGGCCACCAGCAGGAAGAGGAATCCAACCGACGAAATGGCAAGGAACACTGCGAACTGCGTCAGGTGCGGAAACCACTCCATCACGCGGCCTCCCGGTTGGCGCCACTCTACACCCTGAGCTCACCTGGGTAGCGCGTCGCAGAGGTCCAATCGTGCCGGTCAACAGCGACGACGGGCGGCCTGGATGTGCACAACCCAACTGAGTCGAAGGGTAGATCGGAACGCGCGGGAGGGCCAGCAGAATCGACCGGTGGAAGGCCCCGAAAGGAGGCCCGCGCGGGACCTTCGTGCCGGCTACGCGCCCGGTGGGGGCTGGCGCCTCATCGCACGCGCGATCTTGCGTCCGCGCTGCAGCCCCTCGCGCGAGAGTTCCTTGAGGCGATCGGCGGTCACCTTCTGACCCTCGGTCGCCCAGAGAGCGACGGCCCGGCCGATCGCCCACGTGCCGCCGTAGGCGACGGCGACTTTCGGGACGAGGCCGATCACGGGGACGAGGCCAATCAGTTGGCGCGCCAGTTGTCTGAAGATCAGCCCGCCGCCCAGCACGCCCACGATTTCGCCGACGAGCTCACGCGGCTTGCCCACCTTGCCCGCAGCCAGCGCGATCCGGTAGCTCATCATCAGCTGGTTCTTGGTGAGCACGATCATGTCGCCGATGTTGAGCGGGATGTCGAGGAGCGGGATGATCTCGGCGAGGCCGGTGCTGAACGAGTAGCCCGCGTTCGCGCGCGCCGTCTCGTCGATCAGCTCGTTGAAGACTCCCGGGCGGAGAACCGGGAACTGCCGCGCAAGACCCAGTCGTCGGTCGGGTTCGACGACCGCGAACATCGCCTCCACCACGCACCGGAATCCCTCGTCGTCGAATCGGTCGATGGCCACGCGGGATGCGCCGCCGTGCGTCTTCACCTTGCCCGCGCGTTCCCCGCTGTCGAGGGCGATGGTGACCAGGCACGCCTGGCCCGCCACCCACCGTTGCCTCGCCGACTTCATCTCGGCCGTCAGGTCCTTCCCGCGGGTGACGGCGATGACGATGTCCGGCCCGTCGAGGACGGCGTTGCGGCCGCCGGCCGTCGTGGTGAGACCGGGGCCGCGCGCGGCGAGGGGCGCGTCAACGGCGGTGAGCCAGGGCGTGGGATCGGGCTGGCCCTCCGCGAGCCGCATCGCCAGCTCGTCGGCGTCGGCGGTGCTCTCGCCGATGATGAGGACGTGGACGCGGCGCGCGGCCTCGCGCCGGACCGCTTCCAGGTCAACGTCCTTCAGGATCCGCCATACCCGCGTCAGGGTGAAAGGACTAGCCATAGGCTTCAGATTCTACACGCTGCGTGGTAGCCTGTAACGCCCCTTAGGAGTTATTGACGCCATGCACCTCGCACGATTCCCGCGCCGCCGCTACACGCAGGGCTGGACGCCCATCGAGAAACTCGAACGGTTCTCGACGCTGCTCGGCGGCCCCGACATCTACATCAAGCGCGACGACCTGCTCGGCCTCGCGGGCGGCGGCAACAAGACGCGCAAGCTCGAGTTCCTCGTGGCCGATGCGCTCGCCAAGGGGGCTGACACCCTGGTCACCTGTGGCGCCGTGCAGTCGAACCACTGCCGGCTCACGCTGGCGGCCGCCGTCAAAGAGGGCCTGAAGTGCCGGCTCGTCCTCGAAGAGCGGGTGGCGAACAGCTACAGCCCGGACGCGAGCGGCAACAACTTCCTGTTCCGGTTGCTCGGCGTCGAGGCCGTGACCGTGGTGAAGGCAGGCGTGGACCTCGCGGCCGAGATGCAGAAGGTCGCCGACCAGGTGGCCGCGCTCGGACGGAAGGCCTACATCATCCCGGGCGGCGGGTCGAATCCGCTTGGCGCGCTCGGCTACGTGTCGTGCGCGGAGGAAATCCTCGCGCAGTCCTACGACCTCGGCATCCGTCTCGACCATGTCGTGTGCGCCAGCGGCAGCACCGGCACGCACGCGGGGTTGATCTGCGGGCTGATCGGGAACAACAGTCACATCCCCCTGACCGGCATCAACGTCCGCCGCACCCGCGAGGAGCAGGAGCCGAACGTCTACAAGCTGGCGCAGGAAGTGGCGTGCCTGCTGAACATCCAGGGCGGCATCCCGCGCGATGCCATCACCGCGCTCGGGGACTGGGTCGGGCCTGGCTACTCGCTGCCGACACCGGAAATGGTCGAGGCGGTGCGGATGCTCGCCCAGGTCGAAGGCATCCTGCTCGACCCGGTCTACACCGGGAAGACGATGGCTGGCCTGATGGCGCTGGTGCGTCGCGGCACGTTCAAGAAGGGCGAGCACGTCCTGTTCGTGCACACCGGCGGGGCGCCGGCGCTGTACGCGTACCAATCGGTGCTGGTGTAACTCTGCATTAGTACAATTGGACTAGAAACGTTATGGAGGAATCCATGAGGAGCAGCCTCGGGTCGCTCGTCGCGATCGTGTTCGCTCTCGCCCTGGTCGCTGCGGCACCGGTGTGGGCGCAGTCGTCGACGGACAAGCAGGGACAGCCGCCGGCCAGCCCGGAGAAGGGCAAGGCGGCGGCCGCCGCCGATCCCGTCAGCGGCGAGTGGGAAGGCATGGTGGATCTGCCGGACGGCGCCACGCCGTTTTCGATGAAGCTGCAGCTCGAGAAGGATAAGGTCACCGGGGAAGTGACCGGGCCGCAGGGAACGGCGCCGATCACCGAGGGTTCGTGGGTTGACGGCAAGCTGACGGTGACCTTCACCTACGTTGACGGGGCCGCGATCGTGATGTCCGGGGAGCTGACCGAAGGCCAGTTTGCCGGAAGCCTCAGTTACGGGGGCGGTCAGATGGTCGTCAACTGGGCCGCCAAGAAGAAGGTTGTCAAGTAGGGGCGACCGGCTGGTCGCCCTTGCCCCCTCTGTTGAACCCCGGCTCGCGCTGCAGTAACATGGGTAGTTTGCGGCACCGACCGAGATTGCCGCAGTGAGCCCTCTGTCATGCCAGAGCCGACCGCGGGAGCGACCGCCGAACTCGTCATTCGGGGCGCCCGTACGCACAACCTCAAGAATATCGACCTCACCCTCCCGGCGAACGCCCTCATCATCGTGACGGGTGTGAGCGGGTCGGGAAAATCCTCGCTCGCCTTCGACACGGTTTACGCCGAGGGACAGCGGAGATATGTGGAATCGCTGTCGGCCTATGCTCGGCAGTTCCTCGAGCGGATGGAAAAGCCGGACGTGGACTCGATCGACGGCGTGTCGCCGGCCATCGCCATCCGCCAGAGGAACAGCATCCGCAACCCCCGCTCGACTGTCGGCACCACCACCGAGATCCACGACTACCTCCGGCTCCTGTATGCCCGGGTCGGCCGGACGTTCTGCCGCGGCTGCGGCCTGGAGGTCGTGCGCGAGAGCCCGGAGGTCGTGGCCCGTCGCCTGGCGGAGTTGCCCGGGGGAACCCGGCTGATCGTCGGCTTCGAGATGCCGGTGATTGCCGCTCCAAAACCTGCTCCAGCGAACGGCGCCGATCCGGAGGACGAGGCGACCGAGTCGAACGGCGAGGAGCAGGAACTGCCGCTGTCCGCCGGGCATGACGAGGAGCGCGCGAACGGCGGCGACGGCGTCGATCCCGTGGCGGCCACGCTCGACATCCTTCGCCGGAAGGGCTTCGGCCGATTGCTCGTGGGCGGGCGCGCGGCCGTGTCGTTCGACGAGGTGGAAGTGTCACTGCTGAAGGACCAGGCCATCCTCCACGTGGTCGTGGATCGACTGCGCGTCCAGGCCGACATGCTGACCCGGCTGACCGATTCCATCGAGACCGCGTACGGCGAGGGCGGCGGCGCAGCGTTCGCGCTCGAGTTGCCGGCGAGGGAGGCGGGCGGCGGCGCAGGTGCCGATCCCCGTCTTCACGTCTTCTCGGAACGGTTCGAGTGCCGCGCGTGCGGCATTGCCTACGAGGACCCACAGCCGCGGCTCTTCTCGTTCAACAATCCGTTCGGCGCCTGCCCGACCTGCCACGGTTTCGGCAACGTCATCGAGCTGGATACGGACCTCGTCGTCCCCGACCCGACGCGATCGATCCAGGACAACGCGATCGAGCCGTGGAGCAAGCCGCACTATCGGTCGAGCCTGGCCGAACTGAAACGCGCGGCGCGCGCCGGGAGTGTGCGCCTTGATGTGCCGTGGGCCGACCTGGCTGCCGACGAAAAGCGGTTCGTGATGGACGGAGACGGTGGCGACTACGTGGGAGTCCGCGGCTTCTTCGCGTGGCTCGAGCGGAAGAAATACAAGGTCCACATCCGCGTGTTCCTCAGCCGTTACCGCGGGTATCAGACGTGCCCGGATTGCGGCGGCGCCCGGCTGCGGCGCGAAGCGCGGGACGTGCGTGTCGGCGGGCGCACGATCGACCAGGTGTGCGCGTTGACCGTGCGCGAGGTCCAGCGGTTCTTCAGCGAACTGGCGCTCGGCGAACGCGAGGCGGCGATCGCCGAGAAGGTGCTGGCCGAGTTCCGGCGTCGGCTGTCGTTTCTCAGCGAGGTTGGCCTCGACTATCTGACGCTCGACCGGCTGTCGTCCACGCTGTCGGGCGGCGAGTCCCAGCGGATCAATTTGGCGACGTCGCTCGGCTCGGCGCTCGTCGGGACGCTCTATGTGCTCGACGAGCCGTCGATCGGCCTGCACCCGCGCGACAATCTCCGGCTGATCGCGATCCTCCGCCAGCTTCGCGACCAGGGCAACACGGTGCTCGTCGTCGAGCACGATGCCGACATGATCCGCGTGGCCGATCACATCGTCGATCTCGGGCCGGGCGCCGGTGAACAGGGCGGCCGGGTGGTGTACTCGGGCACCCTGGAGGGACTGTTGCGGGAGCAGCGGTCGCTCACGGCCCGTTATCTGCGAGGGGAGCTGGCGATTCCCGTGCCGCGCGAGCGGCGGCGCGGCACCGGGCAGCGCCTCAGCGTGCTAGGCGCGAGCGAGCACAACCTGAAGACGATCGACGTCACGATTCCGCTGAACACCCTCACGTGCGTGACGGGCGTCAGCGGGTCGGGGAAGTCCACGCTCGTCCACGACATCATCTACCCGGCGATCAAGCGGCTGAAGGGCGAGGGCGAGAAGAAGGTGGGCACGCATCGCGGCCTGACGGGCACCGAGTACGTGAGCGACGTGGTGCTCGTGGACCAGGCGCCCATCGGGAGGACACCGCGCTCGAACCCGGTCACCTACCTGAAGGCGTTCGACCCGATCCGCGAGCTGTTCGCCTCGACCAAGGACGCGCGGACGCGGGGGTTGACGGCCAGCCATTTCTCGTTCAATGTGGCGGGCGGGCGTTGCGAGACGTGCGAGGGCGCAGGACAGATCCGCGTGGAGATGCAGTTCCTCGCCGACGTGTTCGTGCCCTGTGAGCAGTGCGACGGGAAGCGGTTCAAGCCGCAGGTGCTCGACGTCCGCTATCGCGGGCGGAACGTGCACCAGGTGCTCGAGATGACGGTGCGCGAGGCGCTGATGTTTTTCGCCGGCTCGCCGAAGGTGCTGCGGCGGCTGCACCTGCTCGACGAGATTGGCCTCGGCTATCTGCGCCTCGGCCAGCCGGCGACGACGCTCTCGGGCGGCGAGGCGCAGCGCATCAAGATCGCCGCGCACCTGGCGTCGCGCACGGGCGACCGGATCCTCTACATCCTCGACGAGCCGACGACGGGGCTGCACTTCGACGACATCGCGAAGCTGCTGGCGGCCTTCGGGAAATTGCTGCAGGCCGGCCACTCGCTCCTGGTGATCGAGCACAATCTCGATGTCATCAAGACGGCGGACCACCTGATCGACCTCGGGCCGGAGGGCGGTGAGGACGGCGGGTGGATCGTCGCGACCGGGACACCCGAGGAGGTTGCCGCAGTCGAGGCTTCTCACACCGGCCATTACCTGCGCACGGTGCTGTGAGGAGGTGCCAGACGTGAAAAAAGTGATGTGTCAAGACCTGACCCCAGCGGTGGTGGCGCTGCTGGTGGGCGCGGCGCTGGCGGGGGCGCAGCAGGTGCCGTTCGACGAGGCAGTGGGGCGCCTGAAGCTGCCGGACGTCTCAGCCCGTACGTCGGCCTTGCGACTGCTCGAGGAGTCGGGATACCCGGAAGCCGGTGTCCCGATCGCCGCGCTGCTGAGCGATCCTGAAGACCGGTTGCAACGGGCCGCCGTGTACGTCGAACTCGGCCTGTTCCTCGGGGCGCGCATCGAGATGCGTCGCCATGTCGCGCTGGTTATCGAGGTTCGCGACTCGCACCCGGCTGCCGGCGCGTTCGACCGTCCCTGGTCGTCCCTGCCGATCGCGCCCGTTCCCGTGGGCGTGGTCACCGCCATGCTCGGACCGATCTGGCACGAGAACCTCGACTTTCGCATCGAGGCCACCTACGCGCTCGGGATTCTCGGACAACTCGAGGAGACGCCGCCCCCTCCGGGATACCGCGCTGTCGCCGAAGGGCTCGCCGAGCGGCTGGTTGACCCGGCGCCCGCCGCCCGCATCGCCGTGGCGCGCGTCGCCGGGCGGATCTTCAGGCGATGCTCCGCGCCGTGCGAGGTCGCAGGTCTCGATCGCCTCGGCGACGCCCTCGTGCACACGCTGAACGATCCCGACCATGGGGTTCGACTGGCCGCGCTCGACGCGCTGGCGGACCTTCGCTGGGGCCGCTCGATGCAGGCGATCACCGCCGCCTACGATTACTACCAGAAGGGGCCGGATGCGCTGGCGTACCTGTTCGCGCTGGCGCGGATCGGGCACCCGGCGTCCGCACCGGTGTTCAAGGCGGCGTTGTCACGCAAGGAAGAAGCGTTCCGCCTGGCAGCGGTTGAAGGCCTGGCGCGTATCGGCGGTGCCGACGCGGTCACTGCCGCGCAGTCGGTTGGCGCGGCCAGGTCGCGCGGTCTGCAGCTGGCGACGGCCTTCGCGGAGACGCGTTCCGGCGAGGCGCGTGCGATCGACCGGCTCGTCCAGGCCGTGGATGAAGGCCCCACGCGCCTGCAGGCGCGCGACTACCTGATTGAGGTCGGCAAGGGATCGGCTGCGCCGGCGGCCACCGCGCTGGGTTCCACCGGCCCCGAGACCCGCCTCGCGCTGATCGAGGTCCTGAGCGTCGTCGGCGGCGCCGGCGAACTGCCGGCGATCGAGGCCCTGCAGAATGACAAGGACGAGAAGGTCGCGGCCGCGGCCGAGCGCGCCGCGATGAGGATCAAGGCGCGGGCGAGGCAATGACGCTGCCCCGGGCGTTCTACGACCGGCCCACACTCCAGGTGGCGACCGAGCTCATCGGGAAGGTACTGGTCCACCGAAGCGCGGACGGAACGACCGCGGGCGCGATTGTCGAAGTCGAAGCGTACATCGGCGAGGAGGATCCTGCCTGCCACGCCGCCCCGGGCCCGACGGCCCGCAATCAGCCGCTCTATGGTCCGCCCGGGTTCGCCTACGTCTACCTCAACTACGGGATCCACAACCTCTTCAACGTGATCACGGAGCGGGCAGGGCAGCCGGCTGCGGTGCTGATACGCGCGCTCGAACCGCTCGACGGCCTGGCGCTCATGCAGCGTCGGCGTGCAGCCGACCGGGGCGGCGGGACGATTCCCGATCACGAGCTGTGTCGCGGACCGGGCAGCCTCGCTCGCGCCATGGGGATCACGCTTGACAGGAACCGCTCGGATCTGTGCAGACGACGGCTCTGCCTGGAAGAGCGGGGGATTGTGTACCACGACGTCGCGTGGAGTGCGCGCATCGGGATCAGCGCGGGCGCCGAGCGTCTGTGGCGGTGCTACGTGGCGGGGAACCGCGCTGTGTCGGGGAAGAAGAGCCCGCGGCTCGACCCGCCCCGACGCGCGTCCACCTTCGCTTGACCCACTCCGCCAGCGGGGTTTCATAACGCAGGCTGGTGTCGTGGCTGCCGCGTCGCCCGCTCACCGCTGTCTCGTACTCCGACCGGTCACGGGCACCTTGACCGTCATCCTGCTGCCTTTCCGCACGACCTCGATCGTGGCGGTGCTGCCGATCTTCACGTCGGCCAGCAGCTTGATCAGCTCGCCGTCGGTATCCACCGTCGCGCCGTTGAAGCTCACGATCACGTCAAAGTTCTGGATGCCCGCCTGGTAGGCGGAGGACGTTTTCGAAATGCCGACCACGATCACGCCGCGAGCCTGGGACCATCCGAGCTGCTCGGCGATGTTCGGTGTCAGCGTCCGGACGCTGATCGCGCCGATTGATCCGCGGCGCACTTCGCCGTAGCGGATCAGTTCGTCGGCGATGCGCCGGGCGAGGTTGCTCGAGACCGCGAAGCCGAGGCCCTGCGATTGGTTGACGATCGCGGTATTGATGCCGATCACCTCGCCGCGCGCGTCAATCAGGCCGCCTCCCGAGTTCCCCGGGTTGATCGCGGCGTCGGTCTGGATGAAGTCCTCGTAGTCGGCGAGGCCCATGCCAGTCCGCCCGATGGCGCTCACGATGCCGAGCGTGACCGTCTGGTTCAGCGCGAACGGGCTCCCAATGGCGAGGACCCACTGGCCGACCTTGAGCTTCGACGAGTCGCCCCACGGAAGCACCGGGAGATTCTTCGCGTTGATGCGGATGACGGCGATGTCGGTCATCTCGTCGCGGCCGACGATCTGCCCCTTCACCTCCCGCTTGTCGGGCAGCACGGCGGTGATCTCCCGGACGTTGCCGGCGACGACGTGGTTGTTAGTCACCACGTAGCCGTCCGACGAGACGATGACGCCGGAACCGAGGCTGGGCGCCTGCTCGAAGCGCGATCCGAACCACTCGTCGGGGTCGCCGAAGAACTGGCGGAAGACCGGATCGTTGGCGAACGGTGAATTCGAGGTCCGCACGACGGCCAGCGCGGAGATATTGACGATGCCGCCAACGGCGCGACCGGCAATGGCGCTGAAATCGGGCAGGCCCGAGGTGCCGAGGGCACCGGGTTGCACACCAGGAACGGCGGCCGCCGCGCTGGGCAGTCGTGGCGGCTGCGCGGCCAGTCCGTCACTGGCAGAGCGCAACCGGCCGGTCAGGACAAGCCCGGCCGCGAAGCCGGCCAGAACGAGGATGAATCCGAACACTATTCTTCTGAGCATCATGCCCTCGGCTCAAATATCGTAACACTTTGTCACGGGATAACCACAGAGGTCACAACGGACACAAAAGCGTACCCACCGCACCCAGGCGTACGCGGAAAAGGGCAGTTCCGTTCTTTGTGTTCTTTGTGGTTGTCCGACCGTCAACGGGCGAAGGCGGTTACTCGACCTCGATACGGCGGCGGTCGAACAGCTTCGGTACCGAGATGGTGAGGACGCCGTTCTGGAGGTCGGCGGTGACGCCTGCCGCATCCACTTCATGCGGCAGGACGAAGGACCGGGCGAAGCGGCCGTGACCCCGTTCGACGCGCTCGAAGCGGATCGACTGCGCGTCGCGAGGCGGGCGCTCTCCCTTGAGCGTCAGCTTGCCGTCCTGGATCTGAATCTGGATGTCGTCGCGCGAGAGGCCTGACACCTCGGCCGTCACGACGTAGCGGTCCGGGGCTTCGTAGAGATCCACCGGCGGCATCCAGCCGGCCTCGTCGGCACCGGCAAGCCGGTTGATGCGCTCGTGGAGCGCGAGCATGTCCTGCAGCGGATCCCATCGGATGAAGGCCACAAGGCATCGTAGCATGAGTCGCCGGCGGGCCGCTTCCATCCGGGTTGGGGGAGCCGGCAACAACCCCTGTGCTACAATTCACGATCGGCTCTTGCGACTCATTCAGAAGGCGTGCGTGCGAGCCGCGGATCGGCCTGCCTTCCAGCACATTGCCGGATCCTGAGACTCTCGTGTGACACGCCAGGTGAGGCCATGCAAGCGACACGACTTCGTAAGGGAATGCTGATCAAGATCGGAGAGGACCTGTTTCGGACCCTGGACCTGCAGCACGTCACGCCGGGCAACCTGCGCGGGTTCGTACGCGTGAAACTGCGCAACATCCGGACGGGGGCGCTCGCCGACCAGAAGCTGCGTTCAGAAGACGAACTCGAGCGCGCCACGCTGGACGAGAAGTCCATGCAGTACCTCTACCATGACGGCGACGCCTACCACTTCATGGATACCGATTCGTACGAGCAGATCGCGCTCACCGAGGAAACGCTCGGCGATGCGATGAACTACCTGGTGGCTGAATCGGTGATCCAGATGGAGTTCTACGGCAGCGAGCCGGTCGGCATCGAACTCCCGCAGACGGTGGACTTGAAGGTGGTGGAGACGACGCCGGCGATCAAGGGGGCGACGGCCAGCGCGCAGCTGAAACCCGCCACGCTCGAGACCGGTCTCGTCGTGCAGGTGCCGCCGTTTGTCGCCGAGGGCGACCGGATCCGCGTGGTCACCGAGACGGGGGAGTATCAGTCGCGCGCCTAACGGGTGAGATCACAGGAGCTGGAGCCATGGACGTTCCGCGGACGCAGAAGGCCGGGTGGATTGAGGTGATCACCGGCAGCATGTTCAGCGGCAAGAGCGAAGAGCTGATCCGGCGTTTGCGCCGGGCCCAGATCGCGCGGCAGAAGGTGCAGATCTTCAAGCCGACCTTCGACAACCGCTTCAGCGACCACCACATCGTCTCGCACAGCGACATGCGGATGGCCTCGGAGAACGTGGCGAACTCCAGGGCGCTGCTCGCGCAGGTGAAGGACGACGCCGAGGTGGTGGGGATCGACGAGGGACAGTTCTTCGACGCCGATCTGCCCGAGGTCTGCAACGAGCTGGCGAACAAGGGCAAACGGGTGATCGTCGCCGGCCTCGACCAGGACTATCTCGGGAAACCGTTCGAGCCGATGCCGCACCTGCTCGCGATCGCCGAGTACATCACCAAGACGCTGGCCATCTGCGTCGTCTGTGGCAATCCGGCAAACCACACGCAGCGCCTTGTCGCGAGCCAGGACCGCGTCCTGGTTGGCGCACAGGGGACCTACGAGGCCCGCTGCCGCGGCTGCTTCGACCCGGCACTGGCCTCGGTGCCCGATTCCGCGTGAGGTCGGGCGGGCCCATGCCTCGGCTGCTGCTGCTCTTCGGCGTGGGGTTCCTGGTCGCCGACGTGCTCGGAATCGCCGAGCAGTTGCGCTACTGGCAGCGCCGTCGCACGGCGCTGCTGACCTGGCCGGGAACACGGCCGCCGTTCTACCAGATGCAGGTGGGCATCGGCATCGCCCTCACCCTGCTCTTCCTCTACGATCTGATCCTGCGGCCCTCGGCCACCGAACAGGTGTTCGGCATCGGGATGATGTGCGTCTACTACGCCGGCATCGTCCCGATGTCTGCACGCATCGAGCGCGGGTTCTACCGCGATGGCGTCTGGAGTGACCGGCGGTTCGTGCGCTACGCGAGAATCGGCGCGATCACCTGGAAGGAAGAGGGGGAGCCCGCACTGCTGTTTGCCTCGCGTCACGGCCAGACAGCCACGCGCCTTGTCGTCCCGGGCCCCCTCTTTGGAGCGGTCCGGCGCCTCCTGCGCGACCTCATCGGTCGCCACGCCATCCACCTCACCGACACCGGCTTCCACTTGGGCCTGCGCGACGAACGCGACGACGTATAGAGAATCTGGGAATCCAGGGAATCCAGGGAACTGGGTCGCAAGATGGAGTGCCTACCGTCCGAGGATCCAGCCGATCATGCCGCGGCCGCCGGCAATCGGGTCGCCGATCCAGTCGGGCGGCGTGAGCCACACGAAGGCGAGGATCGCGATCACCCAAAGGTCGTACTGCCAGGTGGCGCGGTCGTCCGTCCAGAAGAACGCCCGCCAGAGGACGTGGAGCACCAGCGGCTTCCTGCTCTCCTTCACCCCGTTCAGTTCCCGCCAGGTGAAGTAGATCCGGTCGGCCACCGTGACGATGGAGAGGATGAGGATGACCCAGATCACAGCCGCCATGCGGTTGGTGAAGGCGCCGATCATGAGGAGCACGATCCGCTCCGGCCGCTCCATGAACCCGACCTTGCACTTCTCGATGATCGACTCGGCGCGCGCCCTCGTGTAGCTCGTCATGACCGAGAACATCATCGCCAGGGCGGTGATGATCACGTAATCGACGCGCCCGGCTTTCGCGTAGAGGTAGACGAGGCCGATGAGCAGGGTGATGTCCGAGAACCGGTCCATCACCGAGTCCCAGAACGCGCCGAACGGGGTCTCGCGGTTGCGCTCGCGCGCGACCTTGCCATCGATGAAATCGAAGATGCTGGCGGCCAGCATCACGAACCCGGCGGACCAGAAATAGCCGATGCCGAGCAGCCAGGCTGCGGTGATGTTGACGATCGCCCCGATGAAGGTGAGGACGTTGGGCGAGATCCGCAAAGCCACGCAGAGCGCGATAATCCCGCGCAGCGGCCCGTAGCAGACGGTTCCAATCACGCCGGTGAACGTCATGGGCGGTTCAGTCTCCGGTTCGGCGCCGGCCGGCCGCGCGCGGCTTCGCTATAATTGAAGATCGGCAAGCCGAGCGAAAAACGACTCATCTTAGTCCATGCCCATCCGTGATCTCAAGAGCCGGATCGATCGCCTCCCGGAACAGCCGGGCGTCTACCTGTACATCAACGCCGCGGGGGAGACGATTTACGTGGGCAAGGCCCGGTCGCTCCGCGACCGCGTCAGGAGCTATCTCGGCGCGTACGGCACCAACCCGAAGACCGACGCCCTCCTGAACGAGGCCGAGGGTCTCGACGTGATCCTCACCGACTCGGTGGTCGAGGCGCTCGCGCTCGAGAACAACCTGATCAAGCAGCGGATGCCGAAATACAACATCCTGCTGCGCGACGACAAGAACTACCCCTACCTGCAACTGACCACCACCGAGGCGTTCCCCAGGGTCCTGGTGGCCCGGCGCGTCGAACGCGACGGGAACGTGTACGCCGGGCCGTTCATGCCCGCCAGCCTGGCCCGCCGCGTCATGTCGTTGAGCCACCGACTCTTCGGCATCCGGTCGTGCAACGAGGAAATCAACGGGCGTCGCGGCCGGCCGTGCCTGGAATACGACATCAAGCGCTGCCTGGCGCCCTGCGTCGAGTCGCTCTGTTCTCAGGACCAGTACGCCCGCGCCGTGGCGGACACTGGCCTGTTCCTCGAGGGACGGACGGACGAACTGCTGGAGGGGCTCACGCGCCGGATGGCCGAGGCGGCGGCGGACGAGCGGTTCGAACAGGCCGCGCAGCTGCGCGACTCGGTCCGGACCGTCCAGACGCTGCGCGACCGCCAGCAGAAAATGGCGTCGGTGGAACTGGGCGACCGCGATGTCTTCGGCATCAAGACGGGGCCCGCCGGGGCGGCGATCCAGGTGTTCCAGGTCCGCCACGGACGGGTCATCGAGCGCGTGGACCTGTTCGCGGCGGCCGAGATGGAGCCAACGGAAAGGGGGCCTGACCCCCTTGCGGCGGACGTGCTGCAGGCGACGCTGCAGCAGTTCTACTTCGACCGCGAAGTGCCGCCCGAAGTCCACCTCCCGGTGGAGCTGCCGGAAGCCGAGGCAACCGAGGCCTGGCTGACCGAGCGCGCCAGCCGTCGCGTGCGGCTCGTCGTGCCCAAGCGCGGCGAGAAACGCGGGCTGCTGGAACTGGCCGCGCGCAACGCCGCGCAGGCCTACCAGTCGCGGTTCAACCGCGGGGACGCCGCCCACTACGAAGCCCTGGACACGCTGCGCGCAGTACTCGGCCTTCCCGCGCTGCCGCGCCGCATCGAGTGCTTCGACATCTCCACGATCCAGGGCAGCGAGACCGTGGCATCGATGGTCGTCTGCGAGGACGGCCGCATGAAGCGATCGGACTACCGGAAGTACCGCATTCGTAGCCGGGGCAACGCCTCGTCGGTGTCAGGCCGGCCGGGCCGCGCCACCGCCGCGTCAGCCGAGCCCCGGTATGCCGACGACTTCGCGGCGATGAACCAGGTTGTGATGCGCCGCTACCAGAGGGTTCTCGAACAGGGCGGTCCGTTCCCGGACCTCATCGTGATCGATGGCGGAAAGGGACAGTTGTCGGCCGCCTACGCCGCGTTGGAGGAGCTGGGATTGGCGAATCTCGTGGCGGTCGGCCTGGCCAAGAAAGAGGAACTGGTACTGACCCGCGACCGCGAAGAGCCGCTGGCGCTGTCGAGGTCGAGCAGCGCCCTCCTTCTGCTGCAGCAGGTTCGCGACGAAGCGCACCGGTTTGCGGTCACGTTTCACCGCCAGGCGAGGCGGATGCGCGACCTCCGCTCGGAACTCGATGGCGCGCCCGGGGTCGGTCCTCGCCGCCGCCGGTCGCTGCTGACGGCGTTCGGCAGTCTCGCCGGCGTTCGACGCGCCACCCGCGAGGAACTGACCACCGTCGTCGGCCCCAAAGTCGCCGACGCCGTCCTGGCGTACTTCGCGGCTGCCAGATGACAGGCAGGGCTGAGGCCGAGGGCCGAGGGCGCGGTTTTTGACAGCCCGTGCAGCCCGGTGTTAGCCTGATTAGCTCTCGTGGACATCAACTTCGGTCAGATCTTCATCTCGTTCCTCGTGCTGGTCTTCTCCCTGACGGTGCACGAATCCGCTCACGCGTGGGCGGCGGACCGCCTTGGGGATCCGACTGCCCGAATGCTCGGCCGGGTCTCGCTCAATCCCGCGGTCCACGTCGATCCGGTTGGGACGTTGTTGTTTCCGCTGGTCGGCCTGTTCACGGGCGCGCCGATCATCGGCTGGGCGAAGCCCGTCCCCGTCGCGACCTGGCGATTCGAACATCCGCGCCGTGACTACCTGATGGTGGCGGCGGCCGGCCCGGTCAGCAACCTTTCGCTCGCGTTTGTCGCCGCCATGGCGCTGCGCCTGCTCCCGGCCGGCGTGTCCATGCTCGGTGTCGCACCCGTAGACGCGGCGTCAGCCGCCGAGAGCCGCGTGCTCGTGCCCATCGCGCGCTTCGTGTGGAGCGCGCTCGAGATCAACCTGCTCCTGGCGATCTTCAACCTGCTGCCGATCCCGCCGCTCGACGGCAGTTCGGTGCTGGCCGGCCTGTTGCCCGAACGCTTCGCCGCCGTCCTGGATCGCCTTCGCCCTTACGGGTTCGTGCTCCTCTACGCGCTGATGTTCTCGGGCGGCTTCAGCCTCGTGGTCGGCACCCCGTATCACTACTTACTGACGTGGTTGATGTGAAACCTCGCGTTGTCTCTGGCATGCGCCCGACGGGCAAATTGCATCTCGGTCACCTTGTGGGCGCGCTCGAGAACTGGGCGACGCTGCAGGATCAGTACGAGTGCTTCTACTTCGTGGCCGACTGGCACGCGTTGACGAGCGAGTATGCCGACACGACGGCGCTCGTCGAGAACTCGTACGACAACGTGGCCGACTGGATTGCCGCGGGGCTCGATCCCGAGAGGTCCACGCTCTTCATCCAGTCGCTCGTGCCGGAGCACGCCGAGCTCTTCCTGCTGCTGTCGATGGTGGTGCCGATTCCGTGGCTCGAGCGCGTGCCGACCTACAAGGAGCAGCGCGAGCAGTTGTCCGAGAAGGACCTCTCGACGCTCGGCTTCCTCGCCTATCCCCTGCTGCAGACGGCGGACGTCGCGATGTACGACGCGACGTTCGTCCCGGTTGGTGAGGACCAGGTGCCGCACCTCGAGCTATCGCGCGAGGTCGTTCGTCGGTTCAACAACTTCTATCAGCAGGCTGTGCCCCTCTTGACCGAGCCGCAGCCGCTACTCACGACATTCGCGCGCCTGCCGGGGCTCGACAACCGGAAGATGAGCAAGAGCTACCGCAACGCCATCGACCTGTCGGACGATGCCGAGGCGGTGCGCAAGAAGGTGATGAGCATGTACACGGATCCGAAGCGGATCCGGGCGGACATCCCAGGCACGGTCGAAGGGAATCCCGTCTTCCTCTACCACGATGCGTTCAACAGCAACGTCGAGGAGGTCGAGGACCTCAAGGCGCGCTATCGACAAGGCAAGGTGGGCGACGTCGAGGTGAAGAAGAAGCTGGTGGTGGCGCTGAACGGCGTGCTCGAGCCGATGCGTCAGCGCCGCGCCGAAGTGCTCGCCAAGCCGGGCCGCGTGCGCGAGATCCTGTTCGAAGGCTCCGCCCGCGCCCGCCTCGTCGCCAGGGAGACGATGGAGAGGGTGCGGGAGGCGGTGAGGGTGCGATACCGGTAGGGACCAGGGATCAGGGACCAGGGATTAGGGAACAGGGCGAAGAACAGGGATATGGAACGTCCGGTAGAGGAATTCGAGTCGTCCCTCGATAGCTATTCGGTCAAGCTCGACCAGTTCGAGGGGCCCCTCGATCTCCTCATTCACCTCATCAAGCGCAACGAGGTGAATATCTACGACATTCCGATCGCCCTCATCACGGCGCAGTACCTCGAGTACCTCATGCTGATCCGGGAACTCGACCTGGACGTGGCGGGCGAGTTCCTGGTGATGGCCGCGACGCTGATTCACATCAAGTCGCGGATGCTGCTGCCGCGCTCCGACCCGACCCAGGAAGATCCCGAGGAAGACCCGCGCGAAGCGCTGGTCCGCCGGCTGCTCGAGCACCAGCGGTATCGCCAGGCCGCCGAGCTGCTCCACGAGCGCGAGACGCTGCGCGAGGCGCAGTGGCTGCGGCCGGATGGTCGCGTGGCGCCGCTTGCCGGCGAGGAATACGAGCCCGAGCTGGAGGTCGACCTCTTCAGCCTCATGGCCGCATTCAAGTCGGTGATGGAGCGCGCGAAGCAGCGCCCTCAGGTCGCGCTTCCGGCCGAGCAGATCCCGATCGAAACGCGCATCGAGCAGTTGCTGACGCGGCTGTCGGAAACACAGGCGTGCGGGTTCGAGGACCTGTTCGAGGATGTCACCTCGAAAGGCGACATGATCGTGACGTTCATTGCGCTCCTCGAGATGATTCGCCTGAGACTGATTCGCGTGTTCCAGGCCGGCTCGTTCGGGCCCATCCGGATCTACAAGGCGAAGACCGCCGCGGCCGGGAGGTAGGGAAATGGAAGACGAACGAGCAGATCCCGACAGGTCCGAACACGGCGACACGCCCGGGACCGATTCCGACACCAACGAGCGGACCCAGGTGATGGGCGAAGTGGCCGAATCGGCACCCGAAGCGGAAGCCGGCGATGTGGCGGACTCCGTCTCCGACGAGGTAGCCGACAGCGCGCAGGAGCTTGCGGCCGACCCGGCGGAAGACGCTGCGACTGACGCGGTGCCCGCGGCGGTGGACCCGGCGACCGTGATCGAGCAGCCGGCCGAGGAGATACTGGAGGTTCGGCCAGGCCAGGTCTCCGAGGAACTGAAAGCGGTCATCGAGGCGCTGGTATACGCTTCCCCCGACCCGCTCACGCCGAAGACGCTGTTCAAGGTTCTCGAGTCCGAGCCGCGCGAGGACGTGCAGGTCTCTCTCGACTCACTGCGACGCGACTACGCCGAGGGGCGTGGCGGACTCCACCTCGTCGAGGTGGCGGGCGGCTACCAGATCGTGACGCGCCCCGAGCTCTCGGAATGGGTGCGCCGGCTGTTCCATGAACGCAAGACGCAGAAGCTCTCGGTGGCGGCGCTCGAGACGCTGGCGGTGATTGCCTACAAACAGCCGATCACGGCGCCGGAGATCACCGAGATCCGCGGCGTCAACACGGCAGGCGTCGTGACGACGCTCCTCGAACGACGCCTCATCAAGATCGCGGGCCGCAAGGCGGTCGTCGGACGCCCGTTCCTGTACGCGACGACCCGGGAGTTCCTGATTCGTTTCGGCCTCAAGGATCTGAACGATCTCCCGAAGCTGGAGGACATGGCCGACGTGCTCGGCTTCGAGCCGCCGTCGGGGCTGGCCGAGGCCGGTCCGTCCGAGACGATGCTGCCGCTCGACAGCGGCCTGGACCCGGACAAGACGCTGGACATCGAAGACACCGGGAATCGATAGATGCCAGCCCCGCAGATCCGTCTTCAGAAGATTCTCTCGTCGGCGGGCGTTGCGTCGCGGCGGGCCTCCGAGCGGTTGATGGTCGAAGGCCGCGTGTCGGTCAACGGCCAGACGGTGCGCGAGTTGGGGTCGCGCGCCGATCCCAACAAGGACGATGTTCGCGTGGACGGCCGCCCCGTCAAGCGCGAGACACACCGCATCTACCTGCTTCTCAACAAGCCGCGCGGCTACGTCACCACCCGCTCCGATCCCGAAGGGCGGCCGACCGTTCTCGATCTCGTTCCCGGCCTGCACGAATACGTCTACTCGGTCGGACGCCTCGACTACGACTCCGAAGGACTGCTGATTCTCACCAACGACGGCGACCTGGCCGCGGCGCTCATGCACCCGAGCCACGAGGTCGCGCGCGAATACCACGCCCGCGTCCGCGGCGTCCCGGACGGGCACGCGATGGAGAGGCTCTCGCGCGGCGTCGTGCTCGATGGTCGCAAGACGGGCATCGCGGAAGTGGCGCTGGTTGCGGCTGGGGTGGGGCAGCACGGCGATCAGGGGCTGCTCTCGATTACGCTACACGAAGGGCGCACGAGGCAGGTCCGGCGGATGTGCGAGGCGGTGGGGCACCCGGTGATTCGCTTGCGGCGAGTGCGCATCGGGCCGCTGATAGACGCCACCCTCAAGCCGGGCATGTGCCGCCCGCTGACCACACGCGAAGTGGCCGCGCTGCGGAAATCGGTCGGGTAGCCACCCTCGACCCCTCATCGTCCCGCCTTCGTCGCTCCGCGCCCTTCGACTTTGCTCAGGGCGTGGTGAGCCTGTCGAACCACGACTTCGGCGTGGCAGGCAGCCCGACTCCTCATCGTCAGTTCATCATCCCTGCCCAGAACCTGATCAGGTTTACGACTTCCGAGGTCGTCGCCGGTCGGTCTACGTCGGCGTGGCTGATCAGCGTCGTCAGCAGCAGGTGCACCGTGGTGTACGGCTCGAGGTGCTTCGCCAGTCGCAACGTTTCGATGGCCGGCACCACGTTGTCCTCGACACCGTGCAGCAGGAAGACCGGGGCGTCGGGCGCCGGCGACTGGTCGGGCGACAGCGCCGCGTTGTCACCGAGATTGGCAAGGTGCGGAAGGAGTTTCGGCCCCAGGTTCTGCACGTCCCGCACGTTCACCAGGTGCAGGAAGGTTCGTCCGGGCTCCGCCATCGCCTCTTCCTGCGCGCGCGCATGGGCGAACTCCTGGTCGGCTGTCTTCTGATCGAACAGGGCGAGGTGCGAGGCGTGCAGGAAGGTGAGGATGCCGGTCTTGAGCGGCTCCACCTGCTCGGGCGGGACCAGTTGTTCGGCGAGGTCGAGCGTGACGATTGCCACGCCGTAGTCGTGCGGCGCCGGCACGGGTGGCGCGTGGTCGATCCCTGGCGCCGGCGGTTCGGTGCCCGAGCACAGGTAGCGGACGACCCGCTGGAAGTTGGCGTGGCCGCCGAACGAGAACACGAAGCCCAGGCGCCCGCGGAGGCTCGGCCGGCCGGCCGCGACCATCGAGAGCCCGCCGGCAAAGCTGATGCCGGCGAGGCCGATTCGGTGGCCTCGCGTCAGGTCGGAGCGGTTCGAGAACCACAACGCGGCATCCTCGATCATGTCCGTCGAGCGCGCCGTGATCAGGTAGCGACTGAGGTCTGGCAACTCCGGTGTGAGCACGATGAAGCCGCTGGACGCCAGGTGACGGGCAAAGGCGACAAGGCGAGGCTCGTCGATCCCCAGCGCATTGATACCGGGCGTCAGGAGCAGCGCGCCCTCCGTGTGCGTTTTCGGCGTATAGAGTCTTGCGCGAAGGGGGCCGAACCGCGAGGGCACCGTGTCCTTGCGCTCGGCGACGGCGTCGGTCTGCAGTCCGGCCAGCGTGGGGTGCTGTCGCTCCAGCCCGGCGGTGCGCACGATGAGCGAGGTCGCGCGCACGTAGGGACGCGCTGCGGCACGCACCGCCAGCAGCGCCAACGCCACGACCACCAGGCCGACCGTCCAGCAAATCGGAGAACGCATGGGAAGAGATGTTACACTGTCTGGCCGCAGCGAGACAGACGCGGCCAGGCGGGAATCCACGAATTCACGAACCTACGAATCCTGCGATCTTGGGCACTGGTGAACTGGGAATCTGGGAATCCTACGACCGTGAACAATCGGCTGATTATCGCTATTGACGGGCCGTCTGGGGTGGGGAAGGGCACGGTGGCGCGGGCCGTGGCGGCCGCACTTGGCTACCGGCACGTGGATACGGGAGCCATGTATCGCGGCGTGGCGTGGCGTGCGCTCCAGGATGGCATCGGATTCGAGGACGAGGGCGCCCTCTCGGCGCTCGCCACCCGCATCGCCATCGACGCGTCCGGACGTGTCGTTCGGGTGGACGGCGTGGACATCAGCGGAGCGATCCGCAATCCCGACATCGATCGCGGCGCAGCGCGCGTGGCGCGAATTGCCGGCGTGCGGGCGGCGCTCGTGGCGCAACAGCGCCACCTTGGCGAAGGCGGCGGCGTGGTGATGGAAGGGAGGGACATCGGCACGGTGGTGTTCCCCGATGCCGACGTGAAGGTCTACCTCGACGCGTCAGCCGAGGAGCGGGCGCGGCGCCGCGTGCACGATCAGACCCACAATGGATCCAGCGACATGGCGAAGGTGACCTCGGAGATGGCCGCCCGCGACGACTCGGACCGGACCCGCGCTGTGGCACCGCTGGTCGTCGCCGCCGACGCCCGCGTGATCGACACGACAGGCCTCAGCATCGACGAGGTCGTGGAGCGGGTCCTCGCGATGGCGAACCGGCCACCTGAATCGTAGGGGCGGCCGGCCGGTCGCCCCTACCGGCGTTTGCGGCGTCCTGTGGTCCGTTCCGTGTAAGTCCTCTGCACTGGTTTTCCTTTTCGCCCCCGTGCGACCAGTCGCCTGCTTGCGGGCACCGGCGGCTTTCTTCGCCGTCCGCGCCGGGTGGCCTGTCGCCTTCCCGGCTGCCGGGCGGGACGCGCTTTTCAGCGTTCGTCCGGCCCGGCCCGGCTGTGTGGCCGTCTTACGCTTCGCCATCGGATGGTCCTCTCGTTACCTTGACAGTTCGCCTATAACTATCGTAGAATGTGCTGCTTATCGACACAGATCGATTCGCAAATTCAGCCCGCCGGTGCTGTGAACTGGCAAATCTCGATAGAGGAGGACGCGTAACACATGGCGGACGCCAACAGCGCCAACGGTTCGGACTTGGCAGCCCAGGGGACGACCAACCCCGAGCTCCAGGACAAAGGAGGTGAGCCGACACCGGCCGCCGGGATGTCAGCGGATCCCGGTGACCAGCTCGACACCGACTCGGCAGAATATGCCAAGCTTCTTGACTTCTACGATAGCAGCTTCCGCAACATCTCGGAAGGTGAGGTCGTCAAGGGCACGGTTCTCAAGGTCACCGAGTCCGAGGTGATCGTCGACGTCGGGTACAAGTCGGAAGGCATCATCGGGGTCCAGGAGTTCCTGGACGAGAACGGGCAGGTCACCGTTCAGCCCGGCGACATCGTGGACGTACTGCTGGAACGCACCGAGGACCGCGACGGCTACGTCGTTCTTTCCCGCGAAAAAGCGGAAAAGATGAAGATCTGGGACGACGTGGAGAAGGCCTTTGCCGAGAAGAAGGTCGTCATCGGCCGCGTGATCGAGCGGATCAAGGGCGGTCTGGCCGTCGATATCGGCGTGCGAGCATTCCTGCCCGGTTCGCAGGTCGACGTACGCCCGGTGCGCAACCTCGATGCGCTGCGCAACCAGGAACTGCGGATGCGCGTCATCAAGGTGAACAAGAAGCGGGGGAACATCGTCCTCTCGCGGAAGGTCCTCCTCGAAGAAGAGAACGCGGAAAAGAAAAAGCACACGCTCGAGACGCTGGCCGAGGCCAAGGTGCTGCGCGGTGTGGTCAAGAACATCACCGACTACGGCGCCTTCATCGACCTGGGCGGCATCGACGGCCTGCTGCACATCACCGACATGTCGTGGGGCCGCGTGGGGCACCCGTCGGAGCTGTTCAAGGTCAACGACGAGATCGACGTCATCGTGCTCAAGTACGACCCGGCCACCGAGCGCGTGTCGCTCGGGTACAAGCAGCTGAGCGCCGACCCGTGGTCGGCGGTCGCCGAGCGGTACCCGGTGGGCGCGCGCGTGTCGGGCAAGGTCGTCAGCCTCACCGACTACGGCGCCTTCGTCGAGCTGGAGGCGGGCGTCGAGGGGCTGATTCACGTATCCGAGATGTCGTGGAGCAAGCGGGTCAAGCACCCGTCGAAGGTCCTCAACGTCGGCGACACGGTCGAGGCGATGGTCCTCGGGCTCGACCCGCAGGCGCGTCGCATCTCGCTCGGCCTGAAGCAGATCGGCTCGAACCCGTGGCAGGAACTGGCCGAACGGTACCCGGTGGGCTCGCGTATCGTCGGAAAGGTGCGCAACCTGACCGAGTTCGGGGCGTTCGTCGAGGTCGAGGAGGACATCGACGGCCTCATTCACATCTCGGACATGTCGTGGAGCAAGCGCGTGAAGCACCCGTCCGAGGTGCTGAAGAAGGGCGACAAGGTCGAAGCGGTCGTTCTCAACATCGACGCCGAGAACCAGCGGCTGTCGCTCGGTCTCAAGCAACTCGCCACGGACATCTGGGACGAGTTCTTCTCGCGTCACCAGGTGGGCGACACGGTGGAAGGCAAGGTGGTCCGCCTGACCAACTTCGGCGCGTTCGTCGAACTGGCCGAGGGGATCGAAGGGCTAATCCACATATCCGAGTTCGATGAGCAGCAGGCGGGCGTGGAGAAGATCGACCTCCAGGTCGAGCAAACCTACCCGATGAAGGTCATCAAGCTCAGCCCGGGCGAGCGGAAGATCGGTCTCAGCATTCGCGCGCTGCGCCTCGACCAGGACCGGTCGGACTGGCAGCACTACACGGATGGCGGCAGCGTCGGCGCGACGATTGCCGAGCATCTGAAGAACCTGGAGTAGGCACAGGTCGCTCCACCGGGAGCGGCCCTGCACGAGCGTGAGTCAGTGGGCAGTTGGCGGTGGCTGTGGTCAGTGTGACACGCGTGACACACTGGCCATTGGCCGCCGGCAGCGGCCAGTTCGATAGCCGGTAGTTGGCAGTTGGCAGCTGACAACTGACCCCTTCGGTCTTTCGTTCTCCGTTTGTTTTCGGACGTTTTCTGTGTCCGGCGTCTGGTCCCGTCCCGACCCGTGGCTGAGCCAGGAGGAGTGAGGCTGTGATACCAGGGGGCAGCATGACGAAGGCGGAACTCGTGGAGGAAGTGTCACGGGTTTCGGACCTCACGAAAAAGCACTCGGAGGTTATCGTCGACACGGTCTTCAAGAGCATCATCGACGCGCTCCAGCGCGGCGAGAAGATCGAGCTTCGAGGCTTCGGCAGCTTCCGGTTGCGCCGACGGGAACCGCGCAAGGGGCGGAACCCCAAGACGGGCGACAAGGTGGACGTGCCGCCGAAGAAAGTGCCCTATTTCAAGCCGGGCAAGGAACTGAAGGAACTGATCAACCGCGGCGAGGTGGCAGAGGGCGTCAACGTGGCGTCCGAGGCAGACCAGGCGGCGGCGAGCAGCCTCTAGGACATCCCGTCCTCCCCTTTTTCACGAAAGGCGCCCGTGGATCGCCTCTGGTCCCCCTGGAGACTCGCCTATGTCAGCGGAAACGGCGAGCCGGAAGGGTGTGTCTTCTGTGACGCCCAGGTGCACGAGCAGGCCGAACCGCTCCTGCTGTTCCGCGGCACGACCTGCTTTGTCATCCTGAACCTGTATCCCTACAACAACGGACACCTGATGGTGGTGCCGAACCGGCACGTGGCCACGCTCGCCCTCGCCATGCCCGAGGAACTCGCCGAGATGATGCGCCTCACGCGCGCCGCGGAGATCGTCCTCACGGAGGCGTACCGGCCGCAGGGGCTGAACGTCGGCATGAACCTGGGAAGGCCGGCGGGCGCGGGCATCGCGGACCACATGCACATCCACGTGGTGCCGCGGTGGACGGGCGACACGAACTTCATGTCGGTCGTCGGCAACGTGCGCGTGCTGCCCGAGGAACTGGAACAGACGGGCAAGCGCCTGCGGCCAATCTTCGAACGACTGGCTTCGGAGAATGGGTAGTCAGTTGCCAGTTGTCAGTCTGTCACGCCCGGCCGGTGGCCGACTGGCGACTGGCCACTGGCCACTGACAACTATTCCCGAACCTGATATCCCAGGCTCGTGATCTTCGCCTTGATCGCGTCCAGGCCTGCCTGGGCCTCGTCGAACGATACGGTGACGCGCTCCTCCTGGTACGACGCGGTCACCTCGCTGACGCCCGGCAGCTTGCCCACCGCGCGCTTCACCGCGTTTTCGCACCCGCCGCACGTCATCCCGGTCACGTGCAGTGTTTCAGTCATAAGTGCAGGATTCAGGACTCCTCATCGTCAGAACCGACTCTTCTGCGTCAGTCCCCGACTCTTCTGCGTCAGCCCCCGACTCTTCTGCGCCAGTCCCCGACTCTTCTGCGCCAGTCCCCGACTCTTCTGCGTCAGCACCGACCCTTCTGCGTCAGCCCCCGACCCTTCTGCGCCAGCCCCCCGACCCTTCTGCGCCAGTCCCCGACTACGAGAGCATGTGTTTCGCAATCGTCTGCAGCTGCATGTTCGACGTCCCCTCGTAAATCTGTCCGATCTTCGCGTCGCGGAAGAGCTTTTCGACGGGGTAGTCCTTCACGTAGCCGTAGCCGCCGTAGAGCTGGACGGCGAGCGAGGTGACGCGTTCCGCCACCTGGGACGAGAATAGCTTGCACATGGCCGCCTCATTGAGGAACGGGCGGCGGGCGTCGCGCAGGCGGGCGGCGTTGTAGACGAGGAGGCGGGCCGCCTCGAGCTCGGTGGCCGCCTGGGCCAGCTGGAACTGCACCGCCTGGAAGTCGGCGATGGCTTTGCCGAACTGCTTCCGTTCCCTGGTGTAGCGGACGGCATGGTCGAGCGCGCCCTGCGTCAGGCCAATCATCTGCGCGCCAATCCCGATGCGTCCCTCGTTGAGGGTCTCGATGGCGACCTTGTAGCCCTTGCCGACTTCGCCCAGGACGCAGTCCCGAGGCACGACACAGTCCTCGAATAGCAGTTCGCAGGTGCTGCTGGCGCGGATGCCCAGCTTGTCTTCCTTCTTGCCGACGGTGAAGCCGGCCGCCCCCCGCTCAACGAGGAACGCCGTGATGCCGCGATAGCCGGCGTCGGGGTTGACATTGGCGAACACGATGAACAGGTCGGCCTCGTTGCCGTTGGTGATCCAGAGCTTTTGGCCGTTCAGCGCGAAGCCGCCGTCGCGCTCGACCGCGCGCGTCGTCAGGGCAAACGCGTCGCTGCCCGACCCCGCCTCCGACAGCGCGTAGGCCCCGACGGTTCTCGCCGACAGCGCCGGCAGGAACCGCCGCTTCACGTCGTCGCTGCCCCAGCGGATCAGCGCGTTGATGACCAGCGTGTTGTGGACGTCCACGAGCACGCCGATCGCCGGGTCCACTTGCGAGAGCGCCTCGACGGCCAGGACCGAGTGGAAGAAACTGGCGCCGGCGCCTCCGAATGCCTCGGGGATCTCGATGCCCATGACGCCCAGATCGAACAGCTCGTCGAGCAGCGAGCGAGGGACCTTGGCGTGTTCGTCCATGTCCCGGACCAGAGGTCGGATACGCTGATCGGCGAACTCGAGCACGCTGTCGCGGAACAGCTGTTCGTCCTCGGCCAGCACGGTGAGCGGTAATCCGGTCACGGTCGATTCCTGCGGCATAGGGTGTCTCCTGGTGAGAAGACAAGATGTTATCATCAACTTGTCCGGTCGGAGTTGGTGTGAGCGTTGCGCCTGTCGAATAGAGCACGCGGGAATTCCCTATGGTTCTCACACCGCGCCTCGTTGGCCTCGTCGCACTGGCATTCCTCATGACGCTTCGGGCGCCGTCGATGCCGCTCTTCGCCCGGCAGCAGGCTCCGCCACCCCAGCAGCGGCCTGGACAACAGGGCGGCCAGCCGCAGGGCCAGCAACCTCGGCCTCCGACCTTCCGCGCGGGCGTCAACTTCGTGCGCGTGGACGTCATCGTGTCCGACAGGGACGGCAAGCCGGTCCCGGACCTGGCCGAGGCCGATTTCGAGGTGACGGAAGACGGCCAGCCGCAGAAGATCGAGACGTTCAAGCTCGTGAGAGTGGACGGCATCCCGAAGCCCGGCGACCCCGATCCGAAACAGATTCGCAGCGAGTACGACGAAGAGGCGGAAGCCTCGCGCGAGGACGTGCGGCTGTTCGCGATCTTTCTCGACGATTACCACGTCCGGCGCATGTCGGCGATGGCCGTGAGGCCGGCGTTGACCGCCTTCATTCAGAAGCAGCTGGCCCCGGCGGACATGGTGGCCATCATGTACCCGCTGATGCCTATCAGCTCGGTGCTGATGTCGCGCAACCAGGACGCCATGCTGTCCGCGATCCAGCACTTCGAAGGGCGCAAGTACGACTACCAGCCGCGGCACCCGCTCGAGGAGCAGTACGCGATGTACCCGGCTTCGGTGGTCGAGCGGATTCGCAACCAGGTGACGCTGTCGGCGCTCGAGTCGCTGGTGACGCACATGGGTTCGCTTCGTGAAGGGCGCAAGGCGGTGATCCTGGTCAGCGAGGGGTTCAGCAACGTCCTGCCGGCGCAGCTGAACGACCCGATCTCGTCGATGCCCGGCATCGGCAACCCGGCGCGCGGTGCGCAGGGGCTCGAGTCGCTGGACGAACGGGCGAGTTTCTACGCCAACCTGGACATCCAGGAGGAGATGCGCCGGGTGTACGACGCGGCAAACCGCAACAACACGGCGATCTACGCGCTCGACCCGCGGGGCCTCGCCACCGGCGAGTTCGACATCTCGGAAGGGGTCGGCCAGAACACCGATCGGCAGTTCCTGCAGGCCACGCTCGACACGCTGCGCACGCTGGCGAGCCAGACCGACGGGCGCGCGATCATCAATCGCAACGATCTCGAAGCCGGCCTCAAGCAGGTTGTTCGCGATTCGAGCGCCTACTACCTGATCGGGTACAACTCCCCGCACACCGTTGCAGACGGGAAGTTCCACGAGATCAAGGTCAAGACCCGGCGGTCGGGCGTGCAAGTGCGTGCGCGCCGTGGATACTGGGCGCTGACGAAGGAAGAGATGGCGCGGTCGCTGGCGCCGCCACGCCCGGCCGTCCCGACGGCGGTCACCAAGGCACTGGGGTCGATCTCCGAGCCGCGCCGCGGCCGCTACATACGCAGCTGGCTCGGCACCGGACGGGGACAGAACGGCAAGACGCGCGTGACGTTTGTGTGGGAGCCGCTGCCGCCAGTGCCGGGGCTCGAGCGAAGCCGGGCGGCGAGCGTCGTCATCCAGGCTTCCGGAGGGGACCGGATCTACTATCGGGGTCCGGTGAACGACGGAGAGGCGCCGCCGAACGCGACCGCCAGCACCCCGGCCGCGCCTCCCGCAGGTGGCGTGCCGGCCAGTCAGAACGGCGCCGCCGTATCACTGCCGCCGCCACCGCGCGGGGCGTCGAGCGTGACGTTCGATGCGGATCCCGGCCAGATGCAACTGCGAATGGCGATCCAGAGTGCGGGTGGCGAGACGCTCGACACCGACGTCCGCGATTTCAAGGTCCCCGATCTCACCGCAGTCCAGGTCGCGCTGAGTACGCCGGCCGTCTTCCGCAGCGCGAACGCGCGCGAGTTCCAGGCGCTGGCCGCGAACCCATCCCCCGTGCCCACCGCCAGCCGGGAATTCCGGCGGACCGAACGGCTGCTCGTCCGTTTCGAAGCCTACGCGCCCGGAACCGAGGTTCCCATCGTCACCGCCCGGGTGCTGAACCGTGCGGGGAACGGCATGGCGGATGTGCAGGTGCGCGCGCCAGAGGCGCCGTCCACGTACTACCAGCTGGACCTTCCGCTGGCGGGCTTCGCCGCCGGCGAGTACCTGATCGAAGTCAAGGCCAAGGGCGCAGAAAGCGAAGCGACCGAGCTGATCCCCGTGAAGATCACCAGCTAGAAGGGACTACCAGTCGTAGCCGATCCAGAAGCTGAAGCGCGGCTTCCGCCAGTCGGCGGAGTTGCCGTAGTAGGCGTCCTCCCACGACGTGTTGAACGTCGTGCGCCAGGCCCAGTCGAAGTGCATCGGGAAGCCGAGGAGGAACGTCTCGAGGCCGACGCCGTACGAGGCCCGTGCATCCCTCAAGCGGAACCCGGTGACCGTGATCGGCGGAGCGTAGATTCCGACGAGGCTGCCGTCCGGGGCGAGTTCGACACCCGTCTGCTGCTGGAACGTCTCCGTCTTCGACGTGGCGAACTGGAATCCCTGGTTCTTGTACCAGCCGGCGCCGATGTCGAAGAAGAACACGCCGCGCACGCCGCCCAGGATCCCGATCGGCGTCAGCATCGCCTCGACAATCGGGAAGCGCAGTTCGACGTTGCTGAAGACGACGTTCTGACCGATGAACTGCAGGTAGTCGTATCCGCGCATTTCCGACATCCCGCCGAAGAACAGGTAGTCCGGGTAGTCGCCGACGCTCTTGAAGCCACGGAAGCGCGCCGCCAGCACGCCGGTGCCGAACAGACGCCGGTAGTAGCGCACGTCGACGTCGATCGTCCGCCGGGACATGAGCGAGCCGAGCTTCGGGGCGTAATCGAAGACGACCCGCATCGTGTTGCCGGACAGCGGACCGAACTCGCGGAACACCGTGGTTTCCTGGATGAAGCTGACGCTGAACGGCATGAGCGAGCCGCTGAAGTTGAGCGAGCCAGCTCCAGGGAATTGCGCAGCCACGTCTGTCAACTGCTGATCGTTGTACGCGTCGGACTGGTTGAAGAAGCCGGCCGACACTTCCAGGCGGCGGTACGGGTCCAGCGGGTAGATCCCGAAGACGCTGCCGCCCTTGACCGACCGCGTGGATTGTGCCTGGTCGCGGCTGACCACCGGGGCCAGCAGCGGGTCGTAGTTGTAAGGGTTGGTGCCGTAATAGAACAGCTTCTGGTAGATCCCCTGCACCGCCCACTGGAAGCGCTTCGACATGTCGATGTACGACCCGGCGAAGGTCGTGTACTGCATGATCGCGCCCGCCGTGAAGTTGAAGCGGTGGTCGCCCATCACGTCGGTGAAGCTGATTTCGGTTCCACCGAAGAAGTCGCCGTTGTTGGTGACGCCAGCGCTGATGCTCGGTCGCCCTTCGAGGAACATCTTCTCGAATGTCTTCTTCTTCCTGACGTTCTGCGCCACCAGCGTGTGGCTGAGCGGCGCCTGGAAGTCGATGACCGGCCCCGGCGCGCCGAAATCGGCGGTGGCCGCCGATCTGAGCGGCTTGTTCAACTCCATCGTGTGCAGGCCGTACTGCCCCTTGTAGTAAGTGATGAACGCGACCTTGGTGCCCTTGGCGTCCTTCAGGATCACCGGCGAGAGGTTGCCGCCCAGCGAGTCGGTGTACTGCTTCAGTTCACCGTTCTTCAGGTTGAGCGTCCACAGGTTGTAGATGTTCCCGTTGCGCGCGACCTCCGGGTCGACCGACTGCGACGGGTCGATGGCCGTGGACGCGAAGACGATGGTGTCGGCATCCAGGAACCGCGCGGCCGCATCGTCGTGCGTGCCAAAAGTGACCTGCGTCGCCTTCTTCGAGGCGAGATCGAGCCGGAAGAGCTTCTCGTTGCCGCTCACCCGTGCCAGGTAGACGATCGACTTGCCATCGGGCGAATAGGTCGGCCCGTAGTTGTAGAACGGGTCCTCTGTCAGGTTGGTCACTTCACCGCTCTCCAGCTTCACCGAGAACAGGTCGCTCTTGGCGTTCTGCAGGCCGGCGAACGCGATGAGGCGACCGTCGGGCGAGAAGCTCGGCGACTCGGGTTCGTCAACGGTCGGCAGTTCGAGGCGCTGGAGGATCTTTCGTGACACGACGTCCTGGATGACCAGCCCCTTGCTCTTGCCGAACCGGACGAAGAAGGCCATGCGGTCGCCTCCCGGGCTCCACGCGAGCCACGGTACCGTGTTCCATCGCGTGCCGGGGATCGTGAGGTACTGGAAGCCCATGTCCTTGTCGAACCCGGGCGTCAGGTTGCGCACCACCTGGCCGTCCTTCGACGAGACGAGGACGATGTCGTACTCCTGGTCGCGGCGGTTGCCGGTGACGATCGCCACGAGGTCGCCGGAGGGCGACGGCTCGACCGAAAAGGCGTTCGAGTACCGCGTTTTCTCCGGGTTCGGCGCCAGGTCACGGCCGTAATCGAGCGGCCGCTCCTTGTCGCGGAACGGCTTGAACCTATCCTTGAGGTACTTCTCGAACTGCTGGTCGAACTCCTCGGCCTTCAGCTTGAACGCCTCGTCGTAGGCGCTCTCGCCGCCGCCGATGACGCTCTTCCTCAGCGAGAACAGAAACTGGCGAATGCCCTCCTTGCCCCAGCGCGACTCCATGAACTCGAAGGCGACGTGGCCCAGGTTGTAGATCAGGCGCGGGTTCGAGAAATTGCCGTAGCCTTGGAGTTCGGTCATCTTCGGGACGATGTCCGCCACGGCCGCGTCGCGGACCGTCGCCAGGTCGAGCGGGGTCCAGTAGCCGGTCTCGTAATCCGAGAGCCCTTCGTTGATCCAGAGCGGTTCCTCGCGGCGGATCAGCGACTGCGGGATGATATCGAACTCGAAGATGTGCGTCAGTTCGTGGGTGATCGTGCGATAGAGCAGGTCGGGCGGTTCGTCGAGCGGCAGGAGCATCCGGTTCCGGGTGGGTTCCGCGAACGCCGCCACCCCTTCCTGCACGGCACCGGGGATGACGTTCTGCTGCTCGAAGTCGACGTGCGTCTTGAAGATGATGAGCGGCACCTTGAACGCCAGATCGTGCTTGAGATCGGCGCTCACCGTCTGGTACGCGCTCTCCGCGTAGCCGGCTATGCGTTCCAGGTGCGTCTGCACCTCGGTGTAATAGTAGATCTCGAAGTGATCGGTCGTGTAGATGTGCCAGTCGAACTTCCCGTAGTGGACCTGGTTCTTTCCGAAGTAGGGCACGAACGGCGTCTGCGCGTTCGTTGAACGGACGGCACCCAGAACGGCCATCATCAGGACGAAGGCGACCACGGTCGCCCGAAACGCGCCAGTCGTGCGCGTGCGCATAGCGATCACCTCTTCAGCGTAGGCGAATGCCGGGGAGCTCGAGGAACCCATCTTGGAATCTTACTGTTACAGTCAACAGGCCTGCAACCGATGGTTCGATTCGGGGTAGCTGAGCAAGAGTGATACCAGCGGAAACCGGCGTTCTGATCGGGCCAGTCCGGCCTCCGGCCGGCCCGTGTCCTCCAAGCAGTTCGCCCGGCGATGCCGGCAGGTGACAGTGACGGCTTTCCTCGGCGCCCCGGCTGTGAAAGAATCAGGCCCGGGGGGAATAATCCGGGCTGCGCAGGGGTTCTACCAGACAGGCCCGGCAGAACCATGCCGTTCATGCGAGGGCGACGTACGGATGCGGATGGGGGAGCGGAGGCGTCCGCTTTCGAGCGGGGCACGCTGGCCTGCATCGACAGCCTGTACGGCACCGCCCTCCGGTTGACGGCCAATCCTGCCGATGCCGAGGATCTCGTGCAGGATACCTACTTGAAGGCCTTTCGCGCATCGGACCAGTTTCAGCCAGGCACCAACCTCAAGGCCTGGCTGTTCACCATCCTGCACAACACCTTTCTCAATCGCCGGCGCCGGGCCGTGAAGGAACCCGTGGCCGTCGAACCCGAAGAGATCGAGCGGGCGGCGGTGGGGTTGCCGGGCAACCCCGAAACACCGGAGCAGCTGCTCCTGCGCCAGACGCTCGATGCCGATCTCCAGGCCGCCCTCGACGCCCTGCCCGACGCCTTCAGGCAGGCGGTGTGGCTCCGGGACGTCGAGGAATTTACGTATGCCGAAATTGCTGCGATGCTCGACGTGCCGATCGGCACGGTGATGTCGCGCATTTCCCGGGGCCGCCGGATGCTCTACGAACGGTTGAGCGCGGTCAAGGTGCACTGAGGGCTGCCATTGTGAGTTGCCAGGACGTGGACGGTCTCATGACGCCCTACCTCGACGCCGAGGTAGGCATTCGGGATAGGGAGGCCATCGAGGGGCACCTGGGCGGGTGCCCGCAGTGCGCCAGGCGCGCGGCGGCCGAAGGCGGCGCGCGGCGGGTCGTGATGGTCAAGGCGTCAATCCTGTCGCCGCGTGCCCCGGACGCTCTCCGTCTGCGATGCGCGGCGCTCACCGCGAGGCGTGTCCCCGTTCGCGCCAGGTGGGCCGTTTTCGGCTGGCGTGTCGTCGGTCTCGCCACCGCAAGCCTCGTCGTCGTCGGGCTGGCTGCGACCCTCCTCTACGGTGTCGTGACCCACTCGCCGACGCTGCTCGTCGCCGAGCTGACGATCGATCACCTGAAGTGCTTCGCGTTCTTCGAGTCTCGAGGTGGGCAGGCCGATCCGGGCGCGGTCGCGAACCGGCTCCAGGCGGACTACGGCTGGCGGCTGGCGATTCCCGCCAGCCTGCCACGGGAGCACCTCACGCTGCTCGGGGCGCGCCGTTGCTTCTCGACGGACGGCCGCGTCGCGCACGTGCTCTATCGGCACGGCGGCCGGCCGGTGTCGCTGTTCATGATGCCGAAAACCACGCGGGAGGCGGCTCGCATCGCCTTCGGCGTTCACGTCGCACGCATCTGGTCCCGCGATCAGACGACCTACGTGCTGCTCGGCAGCGAGAGCGAGCCCGATTTGCAGCCCATTGCCAGCTATTTTCAAGCCTCCCTCTTCTAGGGGGTCAGGAACCTCGAGGTGTTATGAGCAATCGGTGGCTGGTGGTGGCGGTAGGGATCGGCCTCGTGGTGGCGGCGTTCACGCCGCTGCCCGAGCGCATTGCCGGTTGGATCTCGGGCGGTTCTGACACCGTGGCGGCCCAGGGGTGCTCACCCGACGCGCCCAAGGCCAACCTCGATTTCACCTTGAAGGACATGAACGGCAAGGACGTCAAGCTCGCGGATCTGAAGGGCAAGGTGGTCCTGCTGAACTTCTGGGCGACGTGGTGCGCACCCTGCCGGATGGAGATCCCGTGGTTCGTCGAACTGCAGGAGAAGTATAGGGACAAGGGGTTCCACGTCGTGGGCGTATCGGTGGACGACCCGCCGGAGGCCCTCACGCCGTTTGCCAGGCAGTTCAAGATCAACTACCCGCTGGTGGTCGGCCAGGATCGCGAGGATGTGCAGAACGCATTTGGGCCGATCTACGCCGTGCCGACCACGGTGATCATCGGACGCGGCGGCAAGGTCTGTGTCAAACACATCGGCCCGGTGACGAAGGAGCAGTTCGAGAGCGAGATCAAGGCGCTGCTGTAGTATGATCTCTTCGTCGAGTGCGCGCGGTCGCGCTGGCCGCGCGCGGGTCGGAGAGGACGCCAGTCATGTTGAAGGGGTTCACGCACGCCCGTCTCGCCTGCGGTTGCCGTATCGGCTTCCGTGAAGGCGTCGAGGGCAGTCCGGTGACGGTGGTGGTGGACGACAAGGCACCGGGGTGCGTATCGCAGCTTCACGTCCGCGATTTGCCGCTGTTCGATTACCGTGAGGCGCTGCGCGCGCCCACCCGCCTGCTGCCGGCCGAAGAGGGCGAGTTCGAGGAGGAAGGCTAGGCCTCGGCAGTTACTCCCGCTCGTCACCTTTGCCCTTGCCGCGCGGCGCGCGTCCCGACACACTGCCGCCCTTGACTCGACCCGCCTCGCGCAAGACCTTCGTCAGCAGGAACTCGACCTGTCCGTTGAGGCTGCGGAACTCGTCGTTGGCCCAACGCTGCAGGGCCTCTAATAACGCCGGGTCGAGCCGGAGCAGGAATGGTTTGCGTTCAGCCACGTTCAGCCCTGATCATGGACCGACCGGCAGCTGTGCACTGACAGCTATTGGTACAGCGACCCTGTGTTGATCACGGGCTGCGCGCCGCGTTCGCCGCAGAGCACGATCAGCAGGTTACTCACCATCGTGGCGCGGCGGTCCTCGTCGAGCCGCAGGATTTCCTTCTGCGACATCCGCTCGAGCGCCATCTCCACCATCCCGACGGCGCCCTCGACGATCCGCTGCCGGGCGGCGATGATCGCGCCGGCCTGCTGCCGCTGCAGCATGGCGGCGGCAATCTCGGGCGCGTAGGCCAGGTGGCTGATGCGCGCCTCGATCACCAGAACGCCGGCCTTCTCCAGGCGCGCCTGGATCTCCGATTTCAAGTGCTCGGCGACCGCAGCGGTCTGCCCGCGCAGCGAGGTGACCTTGTCGTCGTGCGCGTCGTACGGATAGCTGGTGGCCAGGTTCCGCAGGGCGGCCTCGGTCTGGACGTGGACGAAGTTCTCGTAGTTGTCCACCTCGAAGCTGGCTTCTGCCGTCTCGACCACCTTCCACACGACGACGGCCGCGATCTCGATCGGGTTCCCCTCGATGTCGTTCACCTTCAAGTGCTGGCTTTCGAAGTTGCGCACGCGCTGCGAGATGCGCTTCTTCGTGTTGAACGGGTTCGCCCAGCGCAGGCCCGGTTCCTTCACGGTTCCGACGTAGCTGCCGAACAGCTGGAGGATCTGGCCCTCGTTCGGGTTGACGACGAACAGCCCGCCCAGGCAGATGCCATCGACGGCGGCCAGCAGGGCCAGCGCGATGATGTGCCACGGCGCGGCGTCGCCGCTCCTGGCCTCCAGGACGATCAGGACGACGATGACAACCAACAGGGGCAGCAGGGTAGCGAGGGCCAGCCAGCCGGACACCGCGGACATCTGTTTCTCGCGAATCATCGATGCACCCTCCTCACTGGTGATTTCATAGTGACATGATTATGAAATCATGTCTGTCAAGCGCCCGTCCCAGTCGTGATACTGTCGGCGCATGGGCCGACTCGTCTCCGTCCTGCTGCTGCTCGGGTCCTGGTCGTTGTCGTCGGCTGCAAGGGCGACGAGCGTCAGCCTATCACCGTGGCATCCGGTCGCGTCACGGTGACCAACATGACCGACACCGGGTGGACGGATGTCGAGGTGTGGCTGAACGACCACTACCGGGTGCAGGTCCGCGAGTTGACTGCCGGTCAGCGGCTGGACGTGCCGATTGGCGTGTTCATCGCCGGCTTCGGCCAGCGGTTCGACGCGAAGAAACAGGTGCCGTTCGGCGTGGAAGTGGACGCGCGAGGCGCGGACGGCAAACCGGTTCGCCTCATATGGGGCAAGGGCCGGCGGAGGTAATCAGCATGGCGAAGCTGAAATCGGAGCTCGAGGTGGCGTGCCCCTGCTGCGGCGCGCTGCTGATGGTGGACACGAATCTCGGGCGGGTGATCTCGCACAAGGATCCGGAGCGCGAGGGCAAGCCCGATCTCGACGCGGCGCAGCGGATCCTGGCGGAGGAGAAGGCGCGGCGCGAGGCGGTGTTCCTGCAGTCGATCGAGGCGGAGAAGACGCGCGGCGACGTGCTTTCGAGGCGCTTCGAGGAGGCGCTGCGGCAGGCGCGCGAGGAACCGGTGGGGCCGCCGCCCAAGCGGGAATTCGACCTGGACTAGCGAAGGAATTCCCGCGGGAGCTCGGTCCAGTGCTCCCGGTCCGGGTCGTTCACGGGCTTCTGGCCGGAGAACGCGCGCTTGAACGCGAAGTAGCGCGCGCGGAGCCGGTCGATTCGTTCGTCCGATGAGCGGATCGTCCGGTGGGGGTAGCCAAGCAGCAGGCGTTCGACCTTCCAGGTACTCCGCTCCGACAGCCGCCAGTCGTAGTCTCCCAGCATCCGCAGGTCCACCGCCGCGTACCCCGTGATGCGCCCGGTGAAATCCACGTAGGGCTCGATGTAGCTCGATGCGAGGCGCGCGCCGTGCGGAACATGGGCCTGCGCCCGTGGAGTCCCGGGTCACGGGAACGCGCGATCGAGCCCCACCGGCCGCTCTCCCGGTAGACGAACAGGACGTGATCCAACTCGTCGATCGATTCGAAGCTCAGGACGAGCGGCGGGTACCCGTGTTGCTCGAGGATTACGGCCGCGGCGAGCGCGGCTTCCAGGCAGTGCGCCGTTCCGGTGCGGACGACGCTGCGAAAACTGCGCAGCGTGGGCCCGCCTGGAGGCGGCTCGGTGTTGTAGGGCAGCGAGTTGAGATACCGCTGCACCAGCGCGGGCGACGAGAGCCGCCGAATCAGGCGACGCTCGGTGGCGGTGAATGCGGGGGAGGCCGCGCGGTCGTGAGGCGGCGGATGCACAGTCTGTCGCGTCATCCTCACACCCGAACGGCCGCTCTCGACCGCTGCCGGGCCGCCACGAGCACGTTGAGCAGGCGCAGGGCGGTGTCCGCGGTGCGGAACGTCGGCACGCCGTGCTGTTCGAGGAGTGCCACGAGCGGGTCGTACACCACGCCCGCGTCCACGACGGCCACCCACGCCTTCGTCAACTCCTCCTTCAGACGCGTGAGGCGCAGGCCGATGCTGTCCGGCCTCGTCAGGTCGTCGCCATGCGCCGGGGCGGCGGGCAGCGTGTTCAGCGCCGCGGTCAACGGCACGCAACCCACGATCCCGATATCGATCCCGTCGGCCTTCATGACGGCCCGGACGACGTGTTCGTACGCGGCGTCACCGGTCATGGGCGTGAGGTCAATGGGGTTGTGCACGTCCACCACCGAGTCGATCCTCGCTTCCCGGAAGATCGCCTCGAGGCGGGCGGAGGTCGCTGCGTCGAACGCGGGCAGGTCGAAGCGTCCGAGCGTGTCGGCAATCGCCACGCACTCGAACCCGGCGTTCGACACCGCGCCCAGCCTGGTGCCATCCGCGCGCTTGCCCCGCAGGAGCGTGAACAGGCGGACGAGTTCCTCGAAATCGCTCAGCGAGTCGGCCACCACCACGCCGGCCGCCTGCGCCAGCTCGCGGGTGACCGTGTAGTCGCCGGCGATTGACGCGGTGTGGCTGGCCGACGCCTTCGCGCCCGCCGCGGTCCGTCCCGCGCGATACAGGATGACGCTCCGCCCGCTGACGGTGATCTCACGCGCGGCCCGGAGGAAGTTCAGGCCGTCGAGTCGCGCAAATCCCTCCACGTAGACCGCGAAGATCTCGAGGCTCAGGTCGTCCTTCAGGTACGACAGGTAGTCGCCGACCGTCAGGTCCATCTGGTTGCCGAGCGTGATGGTGTACTTCGGGTTCAGCCGCCCGAGCTTGCTCATCCGCGACACCGCGAACGCGCCGCTCTGGGAGACGAACGCCACTGGCGACACGTGTCCCGAGGGCACCGGCAGCTTGTACTCGGGGATGAACATCGTGTCGTAGCGCCCGGGCAGCGACCGAATCCCAAGGCAGTTGCCGCCGTTGATCAGCGGACCCTGCCACGCGCTCGCGCGCGCCGAGGCGAGCGCCTCGTGCATGCGGCCCACGATCGCCTCGGTTCCCGACTTCTCCTCGAGGCCGCCCGGAATGACGACGATGCTCTCGGCCTTCTCTCCTTCCACGATGTCGGTGATCGCCTGCGGCGTCTGCGCCGCGGAAATGGCGAGGATGAACAGGTCCACTCTCTCGGGAAGCGTCGCGATATCGGGCACGCAGCGGCATCCCTCGAGCTCGGCGCTCCCAGGCTTCACCACGAAGATCCGGTCGCGCGGGAATCCCTCGCGGATCAGGTTGTTGAGAATAATGTGGCCGGGATTGAGCTTCTCGGAGACGCCGATGATCGCGGCGGACCTGGGCTCGAGCAGGTGCTTCAGCTTGCCTAGGGGACGCGCGGGGCGGGCCGGCTGGTCGCCGCTCCCGAGCGTGACCAGGATATCGAGCGCGATCAGCTGGCCGCCCGTGATGACGATCGGGTTGATTTCGCACTCGGCGATCTCGTGCGGCGCGAACGCGGACGCGAGCGCCATGAACCGGCGAACGGACGCGACGAGCGGCGCCATCTCGATCCGCGGGGCCTGCCCGCGGAGTCGCCCGGTCGCCAACCGACCGATCGCGAGGCGGCGGATCGTCTCCTCGATGTCCTCGTCCGTGGTGACCGACGGCGAGAAGATGCCGATCTCCCGCCCCGGCTTGAAGTTCTCCGCGAGGAACTCCGTGTAGATGCCACCAGCCCCGAGCGTGACGACGGGGCCGAAGTCGGCGGTCCACCGGAGGCCGAGGATGAGCTCGTTGCCGATCGAGGTGTCGTAGCGGACGAACTGGTTGATCGTGAAGCCCACGATCTCCTGGCCGCCGAGGCGTGCCTCCATGTCGGCGATCGCGGCGACGATCGCCTCGCGGTGGTGCTCGACGACCTTGACGCCGCCGACGTCGCTCTTGTGGAGAATCTGCGGTGAGATGACCTTGATGACCACGCGGTCGCCGCCGAGCGCCGCCGTCTCGGCCGACGCGGCTTCGCTGGCGTTCCTGACAAAGACGTGCGCCGGCGCACCGATGCCGAGCGCGGCCAGCATCTCGAGGCCCTCGGTTTCGAGGAGGACCGAGCGGCCGCGGGCGGCGGCGAGGATCCGACGGATGCGCGCGATGTCGATCGTCATGCGGCCGCCTCGCGTCCGGCACGGAACGCCCTGAGGTTCGTCTCCACCACCTTCTCACCCTTGGCCGCGAAGGTTGTCTGAATGTAGTGCTCGAGCGTTTCGACCTTGACCGGCAGGCGGTGCGACGCCGCGCCCACCATGACCATGTTCGTCGCGCGGGCCGATCCGGCGGCGCGCGCCAGATTCTCCCCGTCCACCAGTCGCGACTGCGGCAGGGTGCGCACGTGCCCCAGCAGTCCCTCGAGATCGGGGTAGTCCGGGATGTTCACCACCGGGTTGGTGGACGTGACCAGTGCGCCCTCGGGGGAGAGGTACGCCAGGTACCGGAGGCTCTCGAGCGGTTCCATGCTCAGGATCAGCGCCGCGCTGCCGAGCGGGATGAGATCGCTGGCGATCGGCGCGTCGGCCAGCCGCAGGTTCGCCAGGACCGCGCCGCCGCGCTGCGACATCCCGTGCACCTCGGACTGCTTGACGTAGAGGCCTTCTTTCATCGCGCTCGACGCGATGATCGCCGAGACCGACAACACGCCCTGCCCACCCACGCCCGTCAGAATGATGTCGTATTTCATGAGGCCTTCTTCTTCGTTTTCAGCGTCTCAACGCACTCGCGCACGGCGATGATGACCGACAACCCCGGGTACTCCACTTCCTTACGGATCAGCTTGCGGTTCCCTTCCGTGTGCCGGTGGTGCGCCGTGATGACGTGGCAGTGTGCGGGATCGACGCCGAGGCCGAGCACCAGCTTTCCGATCCGGGACGGCGGCAGGATCGTCGGCTGGCCGCCCGTCATCGCGGTCGTTTCGTTGTCGAGGATCAGCAGCGTCATGTCGGTGTTGGCCGCCACGGCGTCCATCAGCGGCGCGACCCCGGAGTGCAGGAACGTGCTGTCGCCAATCATGGCGAGCGCCGGCTTCAATCCGGCCTCCGAGGCGCCCTTGGCCATGCCAACGGACGCCCCCATGCAGACGCACGATTCGACGGCCGAGTAGGGGGGCAGCGCGCCGAGCGTGTAACACCCGATGTCCGACGTCACCACCGCCGACTCGAAGCCGGCGATGGCCTGCTTGACCGCGTCGAACGAGTCGGCGTGCGGGCAGCCGGTGCACAACTGCGGCGGCCTGTTCGGCAGCGAGAGTCCCGGGATCTCCTGGCCGCGCCGGTCGCGCAGGCCCATCGCGCGCCGGACGATGTCGGGCGTCAGCTCGCCGTCGGGCGGCACGGCGCCCGATTCCTTGCCCAGGACCTCGATGTCCGGCGCCACGATCCCTCGCAGCATCCGCTCGACGAAGGGATAGCCTTCCTCCAGCACGAGCACGCGGCTCACGTGGCCGAGTAGCCGTCGCACGAGTTCCACGGGCACCGGGTAGGCGCCGATATGAAGGTGCGAGGGCTGGTAGCCCAGTTCATCCAGGCTCTCGACGTAGTAGTTGCGCGCGATGCCGGTGGTGATGACGCCAAGGTTGCGACGCTCTTCGTTCAGGCGCAGGCGGTTGAACTCGCCGCTCTCGGACCATTCGACGAACTGCGGCTGGCGTCCGAGCAGGTCGTGCCACTGCCGCCGCGCGTTGGCCGGGAGCAGGATCCACGACGAAGCGACAGGCGGCTTGCGCACCGGGTTCTGAGGCCGCGCGTCGCGGACGCGGACGGCAGCCCGGCTGTGTGCAAGGCGCGTCACCAGGCGGATCAGTACCGGGATCTTGAAGCGCTCGGACAAGTCGAACGCTTCCCGCGTCATGTCGTAGGCTTCCTGCTGGTTCGCCGGCTCGAGGCAGACGATCCGGGCGAAGTCGGCGTAGTAGCGGGTATCCTGCTCGTTCTGCGAGCTGTGCATGCCCGGGTCATCAGCCACCACGACCACCAGGCCGCCGTTGATCGACACGATCGCGGAGTTCATGAACGGGTCGGCCGCGACGTTGAGGCCGACGTGCTTCATCGACGTCATCGCGCGCCGGCCGGCGAACGAGACCCCGAGCGCCTCTTCGTAGGCCGTCTTCTCGTTCGCACACCACGCCGCGTGCGGCCCGCCGTGCTTCTTTTGGTAGCGGACGAGATATTCGAGGATCTCGGTCGAAGGGGTTCCGGGGTACGCGTAAGCAGCGGTGAGACCCGCGTGAACGGCGCCGACCGCGACGGCCTCATCTCCAAGCAGCACCATGTCGGTCATAGATTCTCTCCCGGGCCGCAGTCCGGACCTGGAACGAGGCTGGAACGGTACTCGTCCTGTCCCGCGGTCGTCGCGGCTCGTCATTTTTCTACGACGTGGGCACCGAGGCAAGCGCGGCGATCGCCTGGTCCGGAGTCCAGCGGTTTCCCTCGAGGATCGTGACCAGGCGCCCCTGTCGGTCGATCACCGCCGTCCGCAGGTTGTGCGTGATGTCGGACGGGTTCTTCTCGTCGCGGATGACGCTCAACCCCAGGCGCGCTCCCCACGCTTCGACGCGCGCGCGCGGGGCCGTCGCGAACGTCCACAGGGCCTTGTCGGCGCCCACGCGCGACGCGTGCGCGCGCAGTTCGGCCGGCGTGTCGAAGTCTGGGTCGAACGAGACCGAGACCAAGCGCACCGGGCCGCGCAGCCGGCCCTCCTTGATGGCCTTCTGGACGGCGGCGAAAAAGGCGTCCATGCGGGGGCAGAAATCCGGGAGCGGGCACCGCGTGTAGATGAATGTCAGCAGGACAGCCGATCCGTTCAACGACGACACCCGGAAGGCCTGCCCGTCCTGGTCCACGAGCGTCTCGTCCGGAACCGTCTCTCCCGGCTTGACCAGCGCGACGGCCGGCTGGGCCGACTCCTGGCGCTCAGGTGTCGGCGCCCAACCCGTCTTCTCGATCGCCGTCAGCCACGCGTCCTCGTCGGTCACCATCAGGGTGGCCCTGATCAGGTCGCCCGGCAGCCGGCCCTTTGCCAGCGCGGGGTCCTTCAGCCGGAACGGCATCGTCATGCCTGGCATGAACCCCTTGACCTCGTCGTGATGGACGACCAGTTCCGACCCATCCGGCTTGACGACAAGGACTTGCCCGGTCAGTTGGTACTGACGCGCCTCAGGCTGGCGGGCGCAGGCGACGGCGAACAAGAGGAGAAGAAGGGCAAATCGACGCACGCAATCATGGTAGCACCCTTGGGTTTCCGGTATAACTCGTGAGACCCGAGTTGTGGAGTAGACTACGCTCGCCCTTTCCAATCAAGGAGTTGTCATGCGCGCGAGTCGAATGTTCTGGACCGTCCTCCTGACCCTGGTGCTCACAGTCGGTGTCTTTGCCTCGCCTCAGGAAAAGTCGCCTGGGAAACAGAAAGCGCCGGCACCACTGTCCGCGGTTGGCGCCAGGCTGGACGTGCTGAAGCGCGGTCTCGCCACCGAGATCGACGGCATGAAAGAGCTGACGCAGCAGATGGTGGACATGCTGTTCAGCCTTGCCGAGCCAGGGTTCCAGGAGTTCGAGACCAAGAAGTACTGCACGCAGATCCTGCGGACCAACGGCTTCACGATCGAAGAGAACGTGGCCGGGATGCCGACCGGGTGGACGGCGAGATGGGGATCGGGCAAGCCGGTCATCGCGCTCGGGTCGGACGTGGACAGCCTGCTCGGCACGTCACAGAAGCCAGGCGTGCCGCACCGCGAGCCGTTCATCGAGGGCGCGCCGGGCCACGGCGAGGGACACAACACAGGCATCCCGCTCAGCATCACCTCCGCGCTGGCGCTGAAGAAGGTGATGGAGCGGGAGAAGGTCGCCGGCACGATCGTCGTCTGGCCCGGGATCGCGGAAGAGTTGCTCGGCGGGAAGGCGCAGTTCACGAAAGCGGGCGTCTTCAAGGATGTGGATGTCTGCCTGTTCTCTCATATCGCGTCGGGGATGGGCGTGAGCTGGGGCGACGCGAGCGGAACCGGGGCGGTGTCGGTCGAGTACACCTTCACCGGACAGAGCGCCCACGCGGGCGCCGCCCCGTGGATGGGCCGAAGCGCGCTCGATGCGGTGGAACTGATGGACGTCGGCTGGAACTTCCGCCGGGAACACCTCCGCCTCTCGCAGCGCTCGCACTACGTGATCACCGACGGCGGCGGCCAACCCAATGTGGTGCCGCCCACGGCCAGCGTCTGGTATTACTTCCGCGAGATCGACTCCCCGCACATCAAGGACATGTGGGACCTGGGGAACACCATGGCGGACGGGGCCGCGATGATGACCGGCACGAAGGTCAGCTCGCGCCTGCTCGGGTCCGCCTGGCCGCAGCACATGAACAAGACCGTGGCCGAGACGGTGTACGCGAACATCCAGAAGGTCGGCATGCCGAAGTGGAGCGAGGCGGACCAGGCGTTCGCGAAGCTCGTGCAACGGAACATGAAGGTGCGCGAGCAAGGACTACTGACGGAGGTCGGGAAGCTGGACGGCCCGGTCCTGCCCGAGGACAATCGCGGCGGCGGGTCGGATGACATCGGGGACGTGTCGTGGTCGGTGCCGACGGTGACGCTGCGCTACCCCGGAAACATTCCCGGGATGACCGGGCACCACTGGTCGAGCGCGATCGCGGAGGCGACGCCCGTGGCGCACCAGGGCGTGACGGCGGGCGCGAAAGTCGAGGCGATGACCGCGATCGACTTCCTGATGAAGCCGGAGCTCGTGCAGCAGGCGTGGGACTACTTCCGCAACGTCCAGAGCAAGCAGGTGACCTACAAGCCGTTCCCCAGCGAGCAGGACAAGCCCGCGACCTGGCTGAACGAAAAGCTGATGCAGCAGCTTCGGCCGGAAATGAAGAAGTTCTACTACGACCCGGCGAAGTACAAGACGTATCTGGAACAGTTGGGCATCACGTATCCGCCGGTGGAGAAATAGCAACTGATTGTCCCCTTGACATCAAGGGTGTTGAGGTCGCAGATTACGCACCATATGGCCGACACCGGAACTCCTAAGGGGAAGGCACCCGACGCCGAGGGCCGGAGGCGCACGCTCGCCGAGCAAGAATTGGTGAACAGCCTCGGGTGGCTGGTTGCGATGCGGTGGGTCGCGGGCGTCGGGGTGTTGCTGGCCGCGGTCGTGGCGTCGCGCGTGTTGAGGCTTCCGATCCCGGAGTTCGCGTTGTACGGCGTTGGCCTGTTCATCCTCGCCTACAACGCGGGCCTCCGCTGGTGGCTGGGCCGGCTCGGGCGCACGCTGCCCGACTCGACGCATGCCTGCGCGGTGTTCGCGCGGGCGCAGATCGGTCTCGACTGGCTCGCGATCACGGTGCTCACCGCGCTGTCGGGCGGCATCGAGAGCCCGGTCATCGTCTTCTTCCTGTTCCACATCTCGATTGCCGCGTTGCTGCTGCCGCACGCGCACGCCTTCCTCTACGTGGCGCTGGCGCCGGCGCTGGTGTCCTTGGTGGTGTCGCTCGAATACTGGGGGGTGATTCCACACGTCGCGCTGTTCGGCCCGCCGCGTTACGACCAGCTGACCTACGTTGGCACCGTGCTGTCCTTCTTCACGGCCGCGTGCTACATGCTGGCCTATTTCTGCGTGGCGATCTCGGTTCGCCTCCGGCGCCGCGAGAAGGAGGTTGGCGGCCTGTACGAGAGCCTGCGCGACACCACCGCGACACTCGACCTGCAAACGGTGTTGGACCGCCTGGTCGAGTCGGCCACCCGGGTCCTCGACTGCAAGGGCGCTGCGATCCGCCTGCTCGATCGTGAGCGCGGGCAGGTGGCCTTCGTGGCGACATACGGCCTCAGCGAGAAGTACCTCGAGAAGGTGCCACAGGACTTCCGGCGTGCCCGACTGGACCAGGCGACGATGGCGGGGGAGCCGCTCTTCGTCAACGACACCGCCGAAGATCCGCGCATCTGGAACCTGGATCGGGTCCGCGAGGAAGGGATCCAGTCGATGCTCTCGGTGCCACTGGCCGGGAAGCAGGGCCCGCTCGGCGTCCTGCGAGCCTACGGCGGCGAAGGCCACAAGTTCAGCGAGGAGGACGCGGCGTTCCTCGAGACGGTCGCGGCCCATGGCGCGGTGGCGATCGAAAACGCCCAGGCCTACCGTATGCTGGAGGAACTGGACCGCGAGAAATCGCGGTTCATTCGCATCGCGACCCATGAGTTGCGGTCGCCGATCGGCGTCACCGAGAGCCTCCTGACCGCGCTGGCCGGCGGCTACGTTGGGGAGTTGGCTCCGCAGCACATCGACGTCGTCAATCGCGCGCTGAAGCGGGTCCAGGCGTTGAAGTCGCTCGTCAACGACCTGCTGGACCTCGCGTCGGCCAAGGCGCAGATGAAGCACTCCGAGCGTCGCCGCGTGTCGCTGGACGGGCTGGTCGCGGAAGTCTGCGACCGGTTGCAGGCCCGGGCGCAGGAGAAGGGCATCGCCCTCGTCTGCGACGTGCCAGCGGACCCGGTGGACGTCATGGCCGACCCGACCGATCTCGACCGCCTCGTGGTCAACCTCGTCGGCAATGGCGTGAAGTACACGGAGGCCGGGGCGGTACACGTCACCCTCAGCCGCGAAACTGATCAAACGAGACTCGTGGTCGCCGACACGGGAATCGGAATTCCCACCGAGTGCCTGCCGAACCTGTTCCAGGAGTTCTACCGGGCCAAGAACGCGAAGGCCCTGGAGGAGGCCGGCACCGGGCTGGGGCTGGCGATCGTGAAGGACCTGGTCGAGCGCTACGCCGGCCGGATCGACGTGGAGAGCCGGGAGGGCGTTGGCACGACCTTCACCGTCACGCTCCCGCTGGCCGCCGAGGGTGACCTGCAGACGCAGGACACCGCGGCGGTGGCGGGTTAGGCAAAAGGCCCCTCTCTGCTGCGCCGAAATCCAGTTGTGCGCTCGGGGGCGTCTTTCCGGTTGCGCCGGGGGCACCAGAGCGGGTAAAATCACCGACTGTGAATCTTGGCGCAGTTACTTGTGCCTTCCTTCACAAGCCCGCCAGTCGCCTCCACGTCGGCGTCACGTACCCGCCGATTGCCTGCGGTCACGTCTTCCTGCGCCGGGGGAGTGCGCCTCGGCATGCCGAATCAGACCTGAGAGAGGGACCACGTCATGGCCAAGATTCTCATCGTGGACGATGACCCGGACATCACGTTTGCCATCGAGCTGTTCCTGAAAAAGGCGCAGCACGAGGTGCAGACGGCGTCCAACCGTGCCGACGGCATGAAGGCCATCGAAGACGGCAACCCGGACCTGATCATCCTGGACGTCATGATGGAACAGGCCGACGACGGGATTGCCATGGCGCAGGAGCTGCGCCGGCAGGGATGTGAGATACCGATCCTGATGCTGACGAGCGTCGGCAAGGTAACCGGGTTCACCTATGACGAGGACCAGGAGTTGGTGCCGGTGAACGCTTTCTTCGAGAAGCCCATTCAGCCCGACATCCTCCTGAAGAAGGTCAACGAGTTGCTCGCCAAGCGATAGGGAGACGACGATGTTAGTAGGTCAGCAGCAGCGACTGCAGGACGACATCCGCGCGCTGGTGGAGCGCTTCGGGCGCAAGCGCAGCGCGCTGATCCCGGTGCTGCAGGAACTGCAGAAGACGCACACAACGGTTTCTGACTTCGCGATGCAGGTGGTAGCCGACGAGCTGAGCATCCACCCCGCTGAGGTCTACGGCGTCACCTCGTTCTACGCATTCCTGCGGCAGGAGTCGCGCGGGCGCTTCGTGTTCCGCCTGTGCGGGACGATTTCCTGCGAGCTGTCGGGCAAGGCGCGGGTGGCGCGCCAGCTTGAAAACGACCTCGGGATCCGCTTCGGCGAGACGACCGCCGACGGGCGGTTCGGCCTGGAGTGGGCGAGCTGCCTGGGGATGTGCGACCAGGGGCCGGCGCTGCTCGTGAACGACCGTGTCTACACGGGGGTGACGCCCGAGCAGGTGCACGTGATCATCGACGAGTGCAAGAGCACTTTCGGCGCACACGCGCGCGAGGCCGTGCACTCCTAGACAAAGGGCAGAATGCGATGACACCCGTTAACAGCAAGAAGACGCCGTTCACCTTCGAGAGCGTGGAGCCGGAGTCCGGTCTCCGCGCGGCCCTCGGCATGAGCCGCGCCGACATCATCGGCGAGGTCAGTGCCTGCAACCTGCGCGGGCGCGGCGGCGCGGGCTTTCCGACCGGCACCAAGTGGAACCTGGCCGCGGCGGCGAAGGTCAAGGCCGGCGGCACGAAGTACGTGGTCTGCAACGCGGACGAAGGCGAGCCGGGCACGTTCAAGGACCGCGTGATCCTGTCGGACCACGCCGACATGGTCTTCGAGGGGATGACCATCGGGGCGCGCGCGATTGGCGCCGCCGTCGGGATCCTCTACCTCCGCAGCGAGTACGTCTACCTGCGGCCACACCTCGAGCAGGTACTCGAGCGGCGCCGCGCCAACAATCTCCTGGGCCAGGACATCGGCGGTCTCGCCGGCTTTTCGTTCGACATTCATCTCCACATGGGCGCTGGCGCCTACGTCTGCGGCGAAGAAACGGCACTGATCGAATCGCTTGAAGGCCACCGCGGCGAGCCTCGAAACCGCCCGCCGTTTCCCGTCGATACCGGCTTCGAAGGCCAGCCCACTGTCGTCAACAACGTCGAGACGTTTGCCTGGGTCGTCTGCGTCCTGAGCCGCGGCGCCCACTGGTTCAAGTCGATCGGCACCGCGAAGTCCACCGGCTACAAGCTCTTCAGCGTGTCGGGCGACTGCCGCGAGCCGGGCGTGTACGAGTTCCCGCTCGGCATCACGGTCGGGGAGTTCCTCGAGAGGGTGGGCGGCCAGGGAGCGAAGGCGGTGCAGATCGGCGGCGCGTCGGGGCACTGCGTCCCGGCCTCGGAGTTCGGCCGCCGGATCGCGTTCGAGGACCTGTCCACCGGCGGCTCGATCATCGTGCTCGGTCCCGGGCGCGACATGCTGGCCGTCGCCCGGAACTTCATGGAGTTCTTCGTCGAGGAATCCTGCGGCCAGTGCACCCCGTGCCGGGTCGGCAACGCAAAGCTGCTCGAGGGCGTCGAGATGCTGCAGCGCGGTGAGTGCTCGATGAAGTACCTGCAGGAGCTTCTCGGGTTGTGCGAGACGATGCAGCTCGCCTCGAAGTGCGGGCTCGGGCAGTCGAGCCCGAACGCGTTCGTCTCGATCGTGAAGCACTTCAAGGACGAGATCATGGGCCGCACCCTGGTCCACTGAGCCGGAGAACGAACGATGAGCGCTGATACCAGACAGGATCTCAATTCGTCCCGCGCGCCCGCGAGCCAGAAAGGGCAGCAAGTGACACCGAGCGGCAGCGACGCGGCCGGCTACATCGGTGGACTCGTCTCGGTCAACATCGACGGCAAGGACCACAAGGTGCCGCTCGGGACGACGATCCTCGAGGCCGCCAGGCAGGTCGGCATCAAGATCCCGACCCTGTGCCACCATCCCGACCTCTGCGTCGCGGGCGTGTGCCGGGTGTGCGTGGTGGAGGTCGAGAACCAGCGGGCGCTGCAGGCCGCCTGTGCCTACCCTGTAACCGCGCCACTCAAGGTGAAGACGCACACGGCCAAGGTCCGGCAGGCCCGCCGCCACGTCATCGACCTGCTGCTGTCCACGCACTACGGAGAGTGCTACAGCTGCAAGCGCAACAATAACTGCGAGCTGCAGACGCTGGCCAACGAGCACGGCGTCGACTTCTACCGTTTCGGCCACGTGACCGAGTCGCAGTACCCGATCGACCGGTCGAGCTACTCGGTCATCCGCGACCCGGACAAGTGCGTGCTGTGCCGCCGCTGCGTGCGCACGTGCATCGACGTCCAGGAAGTGGGCGTGCTCGAGGCCGTCGGCCGCAGCGACAAGACGCGGATCGGCACGTACCTCGACAAGCCCCTCGGCGACGTGGTCTGCATCAACTGCGGCCAGTGCATCAACCGGTGTCCGACCGGCGCGCTGCACGCGAACGACGCGTCCGACGAGGTGTGGCGCGCGATCGACGACCCGAAGAAGCACGTCGTGATCCAGACGGCGCCGAGCCCCCGAGCCGGCATCGGCGAGTGCTTCGGCCTTGAGCCGGGCACGCCGATGACCTACCAGATGAATACCGCGCTGAAGCTGTGCGGCTTCGACAAGGTGTTCGACACCAACTTCAGCGCCGACCTCACGATTATCGAAGAAGGTACCGAGTTACTGATGCGCCTGCACAAGGCGCTGGTGAAGAAGGAGCCGGTGGCGCTCCCGCAGTTCACCTCCTGCTCGCCGGGGTGGGTGAAGTACCTGGAGCACTTCTACCCGGAGTACATCCCGAACCTCTCGTCGGCGAAGAGCCCGCAGCAGATGTTCGGTGCGGTGATCAAGACCTATTACGCCAAGTTGAACAACATCGACCCGAAGGACATCGTCACCGTGGCGCTGATGCCATGCTCGGCCAAGAAGTTCGAGTGCAACCGGCCGGAGATGGACTCGAGCGGCTTCAAGGACGTGGACTACGGACTCACGACGCGTGAGTTGGCGCAGATGATCAAGGAAGCCGGGATCAACCTGCCCGACATGCCGAAGGGCGAGTTCGACGACCCGTTCGGCACGGCGACCGGGTCGGGCGTGATCTTCGGCGCCACCGGCGGTGTCATGGAAGCGGCGCTGCGGACAGTCATCGAGCTGGTGACCGGTGCCAAGGTCGAAAGCCTGTTCGAGAACGCGAACATCACCCCGGTCCGCGGGTTCGACGGCGTGCGCTACGTCGAGCTGTCGTTGCCGGAGGTGGCGCCCGATGTCATCCCGCTCCTCGCGCACCTCATCCCGAGTTGGGACTTTCTGAAGGGGGCGACGCTCAAGGTGGCGGTGGCCCACGGGACGGCGAACGCGAAGAAGGTGATGGAGAACATCAAGGCCGGCGGCCAGTTCTCTCAGTGCCACTTCATCGAGTTCATGGGATGTCCGGGCGGCTGCATCGGCGGCGGCGGCCAGCCGATTCCCACGTCACCGGAGATCCGGAAGGCGCGCGCGCGCGCGATCTACGAAGAGGACGCCGCGTGCGAGGTCCGGAAGTCGCACGAGAACCCGGCGGTGCTGAAACTCTACCATGAGTTCTTCACCGAGGGGCCGTGCGGTCACCTGTCGCACAAGCTGCTGCACACCCACTACACGGCGAGGGGGAAGTTCATCGGGTAGTTGCCAGCCTGATGGCGAGCGGCCCTAACACGCGCTCGACCTCGGCGGTGACGGCGTCGAACTCCTTCTTCAGCACTTCGTACCGTGCGATTGCATCGCGTCCGATCTTCTGATCGACGCCCGCCGTCATCCCGGCGAGGTAGGAGATGTGTGCCTGCAGGCCGGGCTTGCCGTAGCGCGCCGGTTCGCTGAGCAGCTTGGCCGCGATCGCCTCGACGCGCCTGGCCATCTCTGCGTCGCCGCCCGTGGCACCACGCAGCCGCGTCTGCGCCTCACGGACGCGCGCGACCACCCGAGTGACACTGGCCACGAGCGCGCGCATCCGCGTGTTGTGGTCGAACTGCTCCTGCAGGTCGGCAGTCGTCAGCCCCTCTTCGGCCAGCCTCGGGTCGATGAGGACCGTGAACGGCTGTGTGAAGGTCTTGCCGTTCACGGTGAGCCGCGCCTGGTACGAACCGGGGGTTGCCGGCAGGCCAGATTGGTGCCGCACGTCCCACACGAAGCGGTTGAGGCCCTCGGTCTTCGTCACGCGAGCGACGGCGCCGCCGCCTCCGAGGCGGCCTTCCAGCACGGGTGCGTCGGCATCGACGAACGCTGCTGCGCCGCCGCCCCCGCGCCCACCGCTCCGACCGGCGCGAGCGGCCGGGGCTTCGCTGTTGTAGGAGTTCACCGTCACGCCCTTCGCGTCCAGGATGTCCATCGCCACCGGGGTGGCCGGCACGGAGGGCAGGTAGTACTCGATCATCGGTCCGAGCACGTCCGGATTCGTGCGCGTGCGGTAGCCGTCTCGCGCCTTGAAGAGAGTCGGGCTCGTTGGTGTCACCTGCGGCGTGAGCTGGTGGAGCGCGCTGACATTGTCCAGGATCCAGATCGCCCGCCCCTGGGTGGACACGATGAGATCCTGGCGATGCACCTTGATATCGGTAATGGGCACGTTGGGCAGGTTCAACTGGAACGACTGCCACTGCCCGCCGTTGTCGAACGAGATGAACATGCCGAATTCCGTGCCTGCATACAGCAGGCCTTCCCGATCCGGATCCTCACGGACGACGCGGGTCGGCCAGTCGGCGGGTATGCCGTTCTTCCCATCGGTGAGCCGGGTCCAGGTCTTGCCGTAGTCGTCGGTGCGGTAGATGTACGGTTGATAGTCCCCGAGCAGATAGCGGTACGTCGCAAAGTAGGCCGACCCCTTGCGATGGGGTGACGCCTCGATCCACTGCACGCGGCCGCCGGCGGGCAGGTCCTTCGGTGTGATATTCGTCCACGTCTTGCCGTTGTCCCGGGTGACATGGAACGGACCATCGTTCGCGCCGGTCCAAATCACGCCCGCTTCGAGCGACGACTCGGTGATGGCGTAGAGCGTGCTCTAGAACTCCTCGCCGGTCACGTCCCGCGTGATCGGCTCGCCGCTCGCCCCTTGGCAGCAGTCTGGATTGGCGGTGAGATCGGGAGAGATCTTCTCCCATGTCACACCCTTGTCGCGCGTGCGGTGCAGGTACTGGGACCCGTAGTAGAGCACGTTCGGATCGTGCGGCGACGTCGCCATGGGCGACACGCGCTGGAAGCGATAGACAAGGTCGCGGCTGGGATTTCCGTAGAGCGACTGGGCGCCAATCCAGTATCGCTTCTCCTGCCCCGTCTTCAGATTCATGACGCCGTACTGGCCCTTGCACGAGCCGTAGACGATGTCAGGATTGGCCGGATGCGGCATGATCGGGCCCGTTTCGCATCCCGGCCCGCTGCGCCAATCCTCGCGTGTGAACGGATCGGCCTGGCTCGAGATGATGATGGTCGAGCTGTCCTGCTGCGCGCCGTACAGCTTGTACGGGAACTGCCTGTCCACCCACACGCCGTAGATTTCCGAGGTCGGCTGGTTCATCTGGGACGACCACGTGCTCCCGCCGTCGGTCGAGACGTTGGCGCCGCCGTCGTTCGCCTGGATCATGATGCTGCCGTCTTTGGGACTGACCCAGATGTCGTGGTTGTCGCTGTGTGGTGTCCGCATCGACGCAAACGTCCTGCCCGCGTCCGTGGACTTGAAGAACCCTTCCGCGCCCGCATACACCACGTCGGCATTGGTGGGATCGGCGCCGAGCGTCGTGTAGTAGAACGGCCGCTGCAAAAGCGACGCCTGCGGGTTGACCAACGTCCACGTCTGTCCCGCATCGTCGGACCGGTAGAACCCGCCGCCGGGCAGCGCCTCGATGAGGGCATACACGCGATCAGGCTTGGCGGCTGTCACGGCGAGATTGCCCTTGCCGATCAGCTGTGATGGCAGCCCGGTCGCGATCTTCGTGAAGTGCTCGCCCCCGTCGGTGCTCTTGTAGAAGCCGCCTTCACGCGACCCGCTGATGATCGTCCACGGCTTCCGCTCGAGCCGCGACATCCACGCGTAGACCACGTCCGGATTGCCAGGCTGCACCTCCACGTCCATCGAGCCGACCTCATCCGACACGAACAGGACCTTCCTCCATGTCGCGCCGCCATCGGTCGTCTTGAACACGCCGCGCTCGGCATTCGCCTTGAACGCATCTCCGACGGCCGCCACCCAGACGATGTTCGGGTTGGCCGGATGAATGCGCACCGCGCCGATCTGGCCGGCGTTGTACAACCCGGCGAAGGTCCACGTCTGCCCGCCGTCGACCGTCTTGTAGACCCCGTGCCCGGTCGAAACGTTGCTGCGAATGCCGTCAGAACCGGTACCCATGTAGATGACGCGCGGGTCGGAATCGGCCACCGCGATCGAGCCCGTGGACCCGAGAGGCACCTTGCCGTCCGTGAGGGGCACCCATGTGGCACCGTTGTCCGTCGTGCGGAATACGCCGCCACTCGCGACGCCCATGTAGAAGGTCTTCGGCTGCGACGGTACGCCAGTGACGGTGGTCACGCGCCCGCCGCGTGACGGGCCGACCAGGCGATAGCGCAGGCCCTTCAGCAGCGCAGGATCGACGCCGCGCATCAGAGGCGCGTGCCTGGCGGGCGCGGGCGTCTGCGCCTGCACGGTGGCGAGGGCGATCGCGATCAGGGCGAGCAGCGAAAGGAAGGGCTGGCGGCGCATCTGTGGTTCTCCCTCGGCAAGCGCAGTGGCGCCACCCCCCAGTTCGGATGGGCGGGCGGGGAACACCACTCGCGGTCACCGAGTGTATGTCACGAGCACACTGCGCGCCGACCCGTTCTCGCTCTTTCGCGATGGGGTAGATGTCACGCGACGCGTCCAGCCCTACTGCTGAAACCTCAAGTCGCCAGCCGTCAGGCTCACCTTCAAGGTGTAGCTGCCGGGGCCCTTCCACGAAAACGACCGGAACAACCCGCCCTTGAACACGTCGAATGGCCGCGCGTTGATCTCGCCGGCCGTGACCGACGCCGAGACCGAGCGGTAGTCGTCAGGCCGCACGACGTCGATGGTGATGTTGCCGGCCCATGAGTGGACGTCCTTGTTGCCGGTGATTCCCAGGATGGTCAGCTCTCCGGCGCTCAGCCGCGTGGTGAGGTCCGTCCGGGCAGGCAGCTCGATGGTCACCCGGTAGTGGTCGCTCGGGCCTTGGCTGACGATGGTCGCTTCCGGCCCGCGGACCTCGATGTCCACACGGACCTTGGCGGCGTCGGGATCATTCGACTCCCAGCGCACGAGAATCCGATCGTCTCGACCCGCTCGGATCGTGTAGTTACCGGCCGACAGGTCCATCCACACCCGCTGCCCAGGGGCGAACGTCTTCTCCGCCGAACCTTGCGTCGCCGCTGCGGCCGGGAGCGGCACACCGGCCAGAAGCACCAGGACGAGCGCTGCACGAGACAAAGCGGACATAAATACACCCCTCTCCTCAACACTTACGGCCCGGAGACCTGGAAGGTTCAGCACATCAGCCTCGGTGCTGCGCCGTGACGTGCACCTCGGGCTGCCAGCGACGCCCCGCAAACCAGCAGAATGGCTGTGCTTGACGCAGGAGGGTTCGAGGCGTAAGGTGGACTTACTCAAGTCCGGTGCGCCGAATGCGAGCCGGGGCCTGATCCTCCACGATCCCGACCCCGCAAGACACCGGGCACAGCGGCTGCGGCACGCTCGCCGGTCGCGTCGGTGGCGGACTCGAGTGACAGTGACGGTTCGGTCCACGCTCTGCTGAAAGGAGGAGCCACAGACAACGGCGGATCGTGGGATTCGCCAAGAGACGTTCCGCCTTTCCAAGGAGGAGGCAGTGCCGACTGACAATCAACCCCCGGGTGTTTTTTAGGCCCGTCGAGAGGAGTTTCTTGAAGTACTCCCTCGACGGGCCTTTCGTGTCTCTGCGCTTCGCGGTTCCTGCCAGCCCCTCTCCCCGTGCCATCGCGAATTTCGCGTGAGTCCTACCGCCTGGATGCCCATCAGGCACATGCCCCCGAGTGTTTTCGGCCCGGAACCGCTGTAGCACGGCCGTCGCAGGCGCCAGCGCAGAGGCTCGCCGCGCTAGGCTCCCGCGTCGCGCGTGCGGACATCGTAGCGTGCGAACGCATCATCGGACGTGACGATGGTGAGGTTCTCGAGCTGGGCCTGGGCGATGAGGAGCCGGTCGGATGGATCGGCCCCTTTACCTGCCGCTTGGTGGCGACGTATGATTCACTGCCTTCCGTTGGGGCCGTCGGCCGAGAGCGCACGGTCTGAAGGGGAATGCCGAACGCCCAACGCAGCCCAGGACCCAACGCCAAGAGCCATTTCCTTTCAAGGATTCCTATGACGATCGTGCTCGACGGTTCGAATCTGACGATTGAGACACTTGTACAGATTGCGCGGTTCGGCGCGAAGGTGGAGCTGGCTCCGGCCGCCCTGGAGCGAATCAAGATCTGCCGCGCGATGCTCGAGGAGAAGTTGGCCGCCCGCGAGATCATGTACGGCACCAACACCGGCATCGGCGAGTTCTCCGAGAAGATCCTGAACGACGATCAGGTCAAGGAGTTCCAGCGCTACTTGGTCTACAACCACGCTGCAGGCATCGGCAAGCCGCTGCCCATCGAGTCGGTGAGGGCCGCCCTGACCGGCCGTATCAACGTCCACGCGCACGGCAACTCGGGGTGTCGCCCCGAAATCACCCTGACGATGGTGGAGATGCTGAACAAGGGGGTGACGCCGGTGGTCTGCCAGAAGGGGTCCGTCGGCGCGTGCGGCGACCTAGCCCCGATGGCGCAGGCGGCGCTACTGCTGTTGGGCGAGGGCGAGGCGTTCTACCAGGGCGAGCGCCTGCCGGGGGGTGTGGCCATGGAGCGGGCGGGCATCGCAGTGCCCGGCCTGCAGGCGCGGGACGGCCTGGCGGCCATCAACGGGTCGAATGTGCTGACCGCCATTTCCGCACTGCACGTCTACGACATGACCCGGTGGCTGAAGCAGGCCGACATCGCGGCGGCGATGTCGATCGAGGCGCTGCTCGGCAACCTGAAGCCGTACAACACCAAGCTGCACGAACTGCGCGGGTTCAAAGGTGCCATCACCTCGGCGCAGAACATCATGAAGGTCGTTGCGGGGTCGGACCTCACGACCGGCCAGATGAAGACGAAGGTGCAGGACGCCTACTCGATGCGGTCCACGCCGCAGGTGATCGGCGCGGCGCGCGACGCTCTTGCCTACGCGCGCTCGCAGGTGGAGATCGAGCTGAACGGCGTAGGCGACAACCCCATCTTCGTGCCCGAGCTGAAGCTCACGCTGACGGGCGCGAATTTCCAGGGTTCGCCGGTGAGCCTGCCGATGGATATGGCCGGCGTGGCCATCACGATGGTGTCGGTGATGTCCGAGCGGCGGATGAACCGCCTCACGAACCCGGCGCTCTCCCAGGGGCTGCCGGACTTCCTCGCTCACGAGCCAGGCTTCTACTCGGGTCTCATGCTCAGCCAGTACACGGCCGACTCGCTCATCGTCGAGCAGCGCATCCTGTCCGCGCCCGCGTCGATTCAGTCGATTCCGGCCGCCGCGGACCAGGAAGATTTCGTGTCGATGGGGATGAACACGGCCATCAAGAACGGGCAGATCCTCGAGAACGCCTGCGGCGTCCTTGGCATCGAGTTCATGGCGGCCGCGCAGGGCCTCGACTTCCGGACGTTCACCCCTGGCCGCGGCACGCAGAAGGCCCGCAAGGTGATCCGCCGGTACGTGAAGCACCTCGAGGTGGATCGCCCGCTCTTCGATGATCACAACGCGATGCAGGCGCTGGTGACATCGGGGGAGATCCTGGACGAAGTGGAGAAGGCGGTCGGACAGCTGGGGTGACCACGAGCGCTTCCGCCAGCGCCTCGATGGTCAGCGGTGACGAGCCTTCTGCCTTGTTGGCCCCGGCCTCTCGCGACGAACCTTCGTCGTCTGCCGGAAACAGGGACGGCTGGTGAGGCATGGGGTTGTGGCCATGCGCCTACCGTGACACGACCTTCGCCGCAGCGACGGCGAGGATGCTCAGGGCCTCGGTGATCTCGGCGGCGGTGACATCCAGCGGCGGACGGAACCGCACGCTGAAGCTCCCGCAGCCCAGGATCATCATGCCCATCTCGTACGCCTCGTCAGCCACCTTGTCGCGCGTGGCGGTGTCGGGGAAGTCGATGGCGCACATCAGGCCGCGGCCGCGCGCGTTCGAGAACACCTCCGGCCGATCGGCCTGGAGCGCCTCGAGCCCGGCCAGCAGGTGCTGGCCGACGGTGGCGGCCTGCTCGACGAGGTGGTCTTCCTCGATGATCTCGAGGTAGCGCTGCGACCGTACCATGTCTGTCAGGTTGCCGCCCCACGTCGAGTTCAACCGGCTCGACACCTTGAAGACGTTCTCGGGCTCTTCATCGAGCTTCGGCCCGGCCAGCATGCCGCACACCTGCATCTTCTTTCCGAACGACATCAGGTCAGGCCGCACGCCCGTGTGCTGATGCGCCCAGAAGCGGCCCGTCAGCCCCACGCCCGACTGCACCTCATCGAAGATCAGGAGCGCTTCGTTCTCGTCGGCGAGCTGGCGGAGCGCCGCCATGAACTCGGGCCGGTAATGGTTGTCGCCACCCTCCGCTTGGATCGGCTCGATGATGATGGCCGCGATGTCATCCTTCCGCTCGACGAACGCGCGCTGGATTTCCTCGATCGCCTCCCGTTCGAGCGCGACGACGCGCTCGATTTCCCGCCCGTCCAGCGGGAAGCGGAGCGCCGGGTTCGTGATGCGCGGCCAGTCGAACTTCGAGAAGTACTGATACTTCCGCGGGTCTGCCGTGTTGGTCAGCGACAGCGTATAGCCGCTCCGGCCGTGGAACGCGTCGCGGAAGTGGACGATCTGGTGCCCCTGCTCGGTGGTGAGCCCCTTCCGGAAGTTCAGGCGCACCTTCCAGTCCATCGCGGCCTTCAGCGCGTTCTCGACGCCCAGCGCGCCGCCCGCTACGAAGAAGGCATGTGGCAGGTACGACGGGATGCCCACGCGGCCGAACGTGTCCACGAACTCCGCGAACTCCAGCGTGTAGATGTCAGAGTTGGTCGGGTTCGCCAGCGCGGCCCGGAGCAGCTTCTCGCGGAACACCGGGTCCGCCATCTTCGGGTGATTGAGCCCGACGGGCGAGGTGGCGAAGAACGAGAACATGTCGAGCACGCGGCGGCCGCGCCGCGCGTCCCAGAGACGACGGCCATGGCTGCGATCGATGTCGAGCACCATATCGTAGCCATCGGCCAGGATGTGCCGGCCAAGCGTCTCGTGAACGTTGGCAGGAGTGAGGGTCGGGGTGGTCGTGATCATCATCAGTTGGCTCCTTCGACGACAGGGGCGACGTAGGTTTCTTCTTTCACCGTGGAGAGCACCACGACGGTCCGGGTCCGGCTCACGCCGTCGAGGGCGCCGAGCTGGTGGAGCAGCAGCTGCCGGAGGGCTTCCATGTTGCGGACGCGCACCTTCAGCAGCAGCGAGAACTCACCGGTGACGTGGTGGCACTCGAGTACGTCGTCCAGCCGCACGACCCGTTCGAGCAAGGCCGGTTCGTAACGGGGATGATCGAGAAAGATCTCGACGAACGCCGTGATGCTCGCGCCGACGGCGGCGCCATCCACCACCGCGGTCCAGCGCCGGATGACGCCTGACGCGACAAGCTTCTTCAGCCTCTCGTGCACCGCGGCGGTCGACAGGCCAACCTGCCGAGCGATTTCCGCTTGCGCGAGCGAGGCGTCACGCTGCACGAGGTGGAGGATCTGACGGTCTCTCTCGTCGATGACGACCGTAATGTTCGTTTTCTTGGTCACTTCACGAGAATATATTTGGTGCAATGGCTTGTCAACTGAAAAAATGACGGCACTGCGACTGTCCTGCCGCGCCACTCGGCCGCTCCGCTGTACAATGGCCACGTGAACGTCAGGCGCGAATACGACGCTCTGGGCACCCGCGAGGTGCCCGCAGACGCCCTCCACGGCATCCATACGATCCGGGCCCTGGAGAACTTCCCGTTGATGGGGCGATCCGTCCACCCGAGCCTTGCCCGCGCCTTCGGCGCGGTGAAGCTGGCGGCGGCCCGGGTCAACCGGGCGCAGGGCTACCTGGATGCACCGGTGGCCGAGGCGCTGGACCGCGCGTGCCGGGAGTTGATGGATGGGACCCTGGCCGGCGCGATCGTCGTGGACGCGCTGCAGGGAGGCGCAGGCACGAGCACCAACATGAACGTCAACGAGGTGCTGGCGAACCGGGCGCTCGAGTTGATGGGGCTCGAACGCGGGAGCTACGACCGTGTGTCGCCTGTGGACCACGTCAACCTGCACCAGAGCACCAACGACGTCTTTCCGACCGCGCTGCGCGTGGCGGCGCTGTGGGGGCTGCGGGCGCTCGAACCGGCGGTGGTGGCGCTCCAGGAGGCGTTTCAGGCCAGAGAACGCGCGTTCGCCCACATCGTCAAGGTCGGCCGCACCGAGATGCAGGACGCGGTGCTGACGACACTGGGGCGTGAGATGTCGGCGTACGCCGAGGCGCTCAACCGGGACCGCTGGCGGCTCGACAAGTGCGAGGAGCGGCTTCGCGTCGTGAACCTGGGCGGCACGGCGATCGGGACGGGACTGGCCGCGCCGCGCGAGTACATCTTCCGGGTGGTGGAGGAACTCCGCGAGATCACCGGGCTGGGACTCGCCCGCGCCGAGAACCTCGTGGACGCCACGCAGAACGCGGATGTGTTCGTCGAGGTGTCGGGGCTGTTGAAGGCGCACGCCGCGACGCTGATCAAGATCTGCGGTGATCTCCGCCTGCTGTCGTCGGGGCCGGACGCGGGGTTCGGGGAGATCCGACTTCCGGCACGACAGGCTGGTTCGAGCATCATGCCAGGGAAAGTGAACCCGGTCATCCCGGAGGCGGTGACACAGGCATCGCTGCTGGTCGTCGGCCACGACCAGGCGCTGACGATGGCCGCGGCGATGGGGAGCCTGGAGTTGAACCCGTTCCTGCCGCTGGTGGCGCACTGCCTGCTCGAGAGCTTCGACCTGCTGGCGGCCAGTTGCACGATCCTCCGTGAGCACTGCGTGGATGGGATCGAGGCGGACGAGGCCCGCTGCCGGCGCCAGGTCGCAAACGCGACCGCGAGTGCGACGGCGCTCGTGCCGCTCGTCGGCTACGAGCGCGCCGGCCAACTGGTCGCAACGGCCCGACGCGAAGGCCGCGGCCTGAGGGACGTGGCGGTGGCATCGGGATGGCTGACGGCCGAGCAGTTCGACGCGGCGATCAGCCCCGAGGCGGTCTGCCGCCTGGGGTTCGCTCCGACGCGGATCACCGCGAAAGGCTGACATTCCCCGGCAGCGCGCAGTATGCGGCGTCCCTGCCGTCATCAGTTCTCAGGACTCGAGGCGTCATACTGATGCAACCCACACCCCGGTCGCTTCGTTTGCACATCGGCATCTTCGGCCGGCGCAACGTCGGCAAGTCGTCGCTGCTCAACGCGATCACGCGGCAGCACGTGTCGATCGTGTCGGCGTTCGCCGGCACCACCACCGACCCGGTAGAGAAGCCGATGGAGCTGCTGCCGCTGGGGCCGGTGCAGTTCGTGGACACGGCCGGCGTGGACGACGAGGGGGCGCTCGGGGCGCTGCGCATCGAGCGCACCAGGGCGGTGCTCGACCGCGTGGATCTCGGGGTGGTCGTCACGGAAGGCGGCGGGTGGGGGGCGTTCGAGGATTCGCTGCTCGGCGAACTCGAGGCGCGCCGCGTGCCGGTGCTGGTCGTGTTCAACAAGTCCGACGTGGGCATGCCCGAGGCCACCGAGCTCGCTCGCCTGCAGATCGCGCGTGTGCTGTCGGTGGTTGTCTCGTCGCTGACCGGGGACGGCGTGGCCGGCGTTCGGGAGGCGCTGCTGGCGCTGGCGCCGTCCGATTTCTTCGACAGCCGCCGCCTGGTGACGGATCTTGTGCCGGCTGGCGAGGTGGCGGTGCTGGTGGTGCCAATCGACAAGGAAGCGCCGAAGGGGCGGCTGATCCTGCCGCAGGTGATGGCTATCCGCGACCTGCTCGATGGGGAGTCGATGGCGCTCGTGGTGCAGGAGCGCGAACTGCGGCGCGCCCTCGAGCGGCTGACCAGGCCGCCGGCGCTCGTCGTGACCGACTCGCAGGCGTTCCTGAAGGTGGCGGCCGATGTGCCGCGCGACATCCGGATGACGTCGTTCTCGATCCTGATGGCGCGCTTCCAGGGCGACCTGACCGCGCAGGTGCGCGGCGCGCTGGGGATCGAGCGATTGAGGGGCGGCGACCGGGTACTCGTGGCCGAGTCGTGCAGCCACCACCCGGTGGGAGAGGATATCGGCCGCGTGAAGATCCCGCGCTGGCTCACGCAGTACGTGGGTGCAAAGCTCGAGTTCGAGCACGTCCAGGGACGCGACTTTCCGTCGGACCTCGCGCCGTTCAAGCTGGTCGTGCACTGCGGCAATTGCGTCGGAAACCGGCGCGAGATGATGTCGCGGATCCACCGCTGCGGCGTGGCCGGCGTGCCGATCACCAACTACGGCCTGACGATCGCGTACTCGCTGGGCATTTTCGAGCGCGCGCTGGAGCCGTTCCCGGCCGCACTGGAGGCGCTTGGTGCCGCCCGGGCTTGATCGCCTCGACCACGAGACCATCGTAGGCTGGCTCCGCGAGGCCGATCCGGCGGTCCTCGAACGGCTCTGGGCGCGGGCGGACGCCGTGCGCGCCGCCCATGTCGGCGACGGGGTACACCTCCGCGGCCTCATCGAGATCAGCAATCACTGCATTCGGCACTGCCTCTACTGTGGCATCAGGGCGTGCTCGGACGGCGTCACGCGCTACCGGATGACCGCCGCGGAGATCCTCGAGTGCGCGCGCGAGGCGAAGCGGCTCGGCTATGGAACCGTGGTGATGCAGTCGGGCGAGGACCCCGGGTTGACGCGCGAGTTCATCGCGGACAGGGTTCGGGCGATCAAGGCCGAGACCGGGCTCGCGATCACGCTGAGCCTCGGAGAACGGAGCGACGAGGACCTGAAGGCGTGGAAGGGTACGGGGGCCGATCGCTTTCTCCTGCGGTTCGAGACATCCGACCCCGGGCTGTATCACCGTATCCATCCCTCGCTCCCCGGGACGCTGTCCGACCGGGTGGCGCAACTGCAGCGCATGCGGGCGATGGGCTACGAGATCGGCAGCGGCGTGATGGTGGGCATCCCGGGACAGACCTGGGAGATCCTCGCGCGCGACATCGAGCTGTTCCGCGATCTCGACATCGACATGATCGGCATCGGGCCATTCCTGCCGAGCCCGCGGACGCCGCTGGGAGGGGAGGCCGCGGAGAGGCTGCGTGCGAGCGCCGACGAGCAGGTGCCGAACAACGAGGAGGCGACGCTGAAGGTGGTGGCGCTCACCCGGCTCGTCTGCCCGGAGGCCAACCTGCCCAGCACGACCGCGCTGGCCACGATCGACCCGGCCACCGGACGCGAGCTGGGCCTCGTCCGAGGTGCGAACATCGTGATGCCCAACGTGACGCCGCCGACGTATCGCGTCCTGTACGAAATCTACCCAGGCAAGGCCTGTATCCACGAAACGGCGGAGGCCTGCCAGGGATGTCTCGAACGGCGAATCAGGTCCATCGGACGAACCGTCGGCTCTGGTCCCGGCGGACGCCGGCGAAGTGGACCGGCGGCCGTCACCTCTTCGCTTCTTCCCACGTCAGCGAGAGGACGAGGTGATCCTCGTCCAGGTCGTCATTGAGGGTGACCGTCCAGGTCGTCCTTGAGCGTGAAGCCGACGGCCTCGACGAATTTCCCCTCGGACAGGATCAGTTTCAGTCCCTCGAGGGCATCGCTCAGGGCCTGGACGTCCGCCACGACGTCGGTCTTGTCGACCTGCTCGAGTGTCAGGCGCCTCCGGTTCCCCTCCCAGGAGACCCCGCTGACGCACCTGATTCCGCCCGCCAGGCACAGTGATTCGAGCAGGACATCGAGCCGATCGAACCTCGCAACGGTGTGCACCTCGAACGGGGCAGTGTCCTCGAGCACCGTGCGGGAGATTGAGCGGCCGTCGTGGTGTTCCGGCCGTCTTTCGCCACGCCGACGATCTCGATGTCGGCCGACTTGCCGCGGCCGAAGCCGAATCGTCATCCGAGAGGATTGAGGCTACCGAAGGAGTAGTGCGTTGCGGAAAGAGGACAGCCCTCTCTGTCCGGGCTCGACCAGCAGCTTCGTCTCCACGAATCAGCCTGGTGGCGCACACTGTCCGATGATGGCCTCGGCGACCCGGATCCCGTCGGCAGCAGCCGACATGATTCCTCCGGCATAGCCTGCGCCCTCGCCCGCAGGGTAAATTCCCCCAATGCTCCCTTCGCACTGTGGCGAGCGGGGCATGCGTACCGGAGAGGAGCTGCGGGTTTCTACTCCGGTCAAGACCGCATCGGGCAGATCGAACCCCTCAATGCGCCTGCCGAAAGAAGGCAGCGCCATGCGAAGGGTGTCAATAACGTACGGCGGCAGACAGCGGCGCAGATCCGCAGGCAGCACCCCCGGACGGTAGCTGGGGGCCACTCTGCCCAACGCAGCACTTGGCACTCCGCGCAATAGATCGCCAACCAGTTGCACCGGAGCCGCGTGACTGGCGCCACCAAGCGCAAAGGCCAGCGCTTCCCAGTGCCGTTGGAACACGAATCCGCTCAAGGGCGATTCGCCGGGAAAATCCTGCGGAGAGACGCCAACCAGCACTGCCGCATTGGCATTGACCGCGCTGCGCGCCGACAGACTCATCCCGTTGGTGACCACGCCCCCGTGCTCGGATGCCGCAGCGATCACCTCGCCGCCCGGACACATGCAGAAGGTATAGGCGCTGCGGCCGTTGGGCGCATGGTAGGCCAGTTTGTAGTCGGCAGGCCCCAGGCGCGGATGCCCCGCACAACCGCCGTATTGCGCCGTGTCAATCAGCACCTGCGGATGTTCAATACGCACACCCACCGAAAAGGGCTTTGGTACCAGTTTCAGACCGCTCTGGTGGAGCATGGCGACCGTATCGCGTGCACTGTGCCCGATGGCCAGCACACACACCTGGGCGGGCAGCGTGTCGCCATTGCGCAGCCGCACGCCCCTGAGTGTGCCGTTGTCCAGATCCAGACCGCTCACCTGGTGTTCGAACAACACCGATGCACCCAGCGATTCGAGTTGTCTTCGTAAATTGACCACCACGCCGCGCAGTCGGTCGGTGCCCACATGGGGCTTTGCCGTCACCAGAATTGAGCTGTCGGCCCCCGCTGCGACAAACTCCTGCAGCACCTTGCGGCAGCGTGGGTCATTGATCAGCGTGGTCAGTTTACCGTCAGAGAAGGTCCCTGCCCCCCCTTCGCCAAACTGGGCATTTGATTCGGGGTCAAGCACTCCGCCGTTCCAGAAGCGTTCCACGTCACGGCAGCGCTGCTGCACCGGTCTACCCCGCTCGAGTACCACTGGCCGGTAGCCGGCCTGCGCCAGAATGAGCGCAGCAAAGAGCCCGGCGGGGCCGGCACCCACCACCACCGGACGGTGCTGCAACGGAAGCGACCCGGGAGTAACCGGCTGGTAGGTTTCGTCGGGTGTCGGTGTGATTTTCTGGGTGGGTGCGGATCCCAGGATCTGCTGTTCGTTGGCAACCGTGACGTCGACGGAATAGGTCAACTGGATCGCACTCTTCTTTCGCGCGTCAATGGCCTGGCGGCGTACCTCCCAGTGCTGCAGCGCCGAAGGCCTCAGCCCCAGCACCCGCGCGACCGCATCCGCGATAGCCTCGGGTTTGTGGTCCAGCGGCAGATGGATGTCGTGAACACGGATCACGGCTCATCCCCTTTTGAACACCGACTGTGCAGCCTGCACGCCGGCCACGTGGCCCGATGACCAGGCCCACTGCAGATTGTACCCGCCGCAGTCTCCGGTCACGTCAAGCAATTCGCCGGTCAGGTACAGACCTTCTACTTGACGAGACTGCAGGGTTTCCGGGTCGACATCGGCGCAATCGATTCCCCCGCACATGACATGCGCCTCGTTGTACGAAAGCGACCCGGTTATCGTCATGGCCCATGCCTTACAGACAGCTGCAAGCCGTGATGCGAAAGCGATACTGCTGAAGGCAGACGCGGTTCCCGAGAGCCCGGCAGTGGCCAGCAGGGGCAGTATCAGCCGCTTGTTGCAGAATCCGATCAGCGCTTGCTCGAGTGGGGTGTCGCCGGCCTTCTCAAAACGCGATTGCAGGTGATCGGTCAAGGTCTGTGGGTCCCATTCCGGAAAAAGGTCGAGCATGAGGCGGACCTTGCTGCCATAGTGCAGCGCCTCTGCAGCCGACATGCTCAGTTGAATCAGCGGCGGTCCGGACAAACCGTATTCGGCAAAGAGCACTTCGCCCCTCTGGGAACGCGTCGAGCTACCCGCGATGTCAAGTGTGACGAGTGCATTGACCTTGGTCCCCTTGAGCTGCCGGTTGTACGGACAATCGGTCTTCAAGGGGACCAGGCCTGCATACACCGGCACGAGCCGGTGGCCCAGGCTGGTCGCCAGCCGTATGCCGCTTTCGCCGCCTCCCAGTTGCGGCATGGCTTTGCCGCCGGCTGCTAGAACCACGGCCGATGCCTCTGTCGGGGGGCCTTCGTGCACCAGAGTAAATCCCTGTGTGCCGGGCACAATACGATTGACCTCGGCCCCCACTACGGTCTGTACCCCAAGCCGCTGCCCCTCGAAGCGCAAGGCGTCAAGAACTGCCGAAGCCTGTGCACACAGGGGATACACCTCTCCATCATCTTCAACGGTGGTGAGAATGCCCAGGTTGTTGAAAAAGGCGAGAGTGTCCTGCACGCAGAATCGCTGCAGCACCGTATTGACAAAGCCGGGATTCTTGCCGTGGTAGTTCTTTTCAGTAACGGTGGTGTTGCTCAGGTTGCACCTGCCGTTGCCGGTTGCCAGCACCTTTCTCCCAACCCGGTTCTGCCGTTCCAGCAGACACACCGATGCTCCGGCACGTGCAGCAGCAATGGCGGCCATCAGGCCCGAAGCGCCGCCGCCCACAACCGCAACGGTATGTGTCTCTCTGCCCATGTCCTCTGTCCTGCAAGGGGTTCCGGCGCACTGAGGATACAACCCCCGGCAATGCCTCACCAAGCATACTTCTGCCGCTGCAGTTCCGCGATGTCGGAGGTGTCCACGTTGCATTCGGTCCGTACCCCTCGATGGACACCAAGAATCCGGCCCCTCGGTGGTGTTCGGCCGGACGCCGCCGGCCGTCGTCAGGCCGAACCGTCCAACCAGAGATCCGGCACGAGGCCGACGGACTCGAGGAGATGACTGTGGGGGGCACACTCGAGCGTCGCCCTATCGTGTGCGCCGGTCAGCACCCCGATCTGATAGGCCACCCCGGCATTGGCGCCAGCTTCCAGATCCAGCCGGGTGTCCCCGACCACGGCCACGCGCCGCACGTCGCGCACGTTGGTCCGCTCCATGCTGCGGAAGATCATGAACGGGGCTGGGCGCCCGGCGGAGACGTCGTCAGAGCAGATGACGGCGTCGAGCAGGTGCTCGGGCCAGCGCACCACGGCCAAGATCACGTCCAGGATGGCTCGGTCAAACCCAGAGTTGAGCGCGACGCGAATACTGGCGCGATGGAGCCGCTCGAACGCCGGGCGAGCCTCAGGGAGCGCCAGGTCACTGGTGCTGCCGAGGCGTTCCGCGAGCACGGTGCAGAAGTGACGGTAGGCGGCGGCACCGAGCGCCTCGCGCTCGGTTTCTCCAAGTGCCGGGCGTTGCTCGGCCACCAGGCGGCAGAGCACCTCTCGCTTGGAGGCGCCCCGCCATGTGGAAAACGCGCCAGGATCGACGGTGAGGCCCGATGCCTCGAGGGCATCGACAAAGGCGGCCGGAACCTCCCCGCGGTCCCGGATGGTGGTTCCGCCCAGATCGAAGACAACGAGTGTGGGCGCCGGCAAGGAAGTGGATCTGGGCACATGGCACCTGTCGGCCGCGCCCTCGGCGCGTCGTGGTAGCCCACCAGGGCGGCCCGATAAAAGGCGAGGGGCCAGGCGCAGTGCCTGGCCCCGGCCCACCTAGAAGCGGATCCCGAACGAGAAGCTGGCGGAGCGCGAATCCTGGAAGTCGCTCGGGGCAACCGGCTTCCCGAAATCCGAACCGTACCTGTAGTTCACGTCCGCGACCGGCGCGGTCGTGAACGGGTTGAAGACCGGCAGGCTCGCGGCGGTGTACGCGCCGGGCGACGCGTTCGAGGACACCGTCATATCCAGGCTCTGCACGCCCTGCCTGTTGAAGAGGTTATATGCGAGGCCGCGGAAGAACACCTCCACCGAGCCGTGAACCTTCTTGGACCAGACGAAGGACAGGTCGGTGTTGGAGATGGCGTCGGTCCGCAGCGAGCCACGGCCCGAGATGTAGTAGGTGACACTCGTGGGGGGGGTGAGATAGCCGGGGTTCGTCACGTACGCGGTGGGATTCACAGAGATCGCGATGTCGTAAGGCGAGCCTGAATTGACGCGCTGGATGACGCCGACCGTGAACTGGCCGAGGGTGGGGTTCACGGGCAGCAGGAACGTGGCGTAGAGACGCACCTTGTGGCGCTGGTCGTTCCCCATGTAGCCGGTGGGCCAGTTCCAGGCCTCCTGTCGGTACTCGGGGAAATCGTTGATGCCGGCCATGACCGGCCCGCTGCCCACGTTCTCGCCGTCGTTGTTGCCCTTCGAGTACGCCAGTGTGTAGTTGCCGCCCAGGATGACCCTGTTCAATCGGTAGTTCGCGGCCGCCGTCAGCGCGTGATACCACCGGCGCGCATCGGGTGTGTTCTTGATGCTCTCGGCATCGTACGAGCGGCCGGTCGGATCGGTGACCTTGCCCGTCGTCGTGTCGATGAAGCTGCCGTACATGTCCTTGTAGTTGCGGTATACGTAGTCGAGACGAACTGTTCCGCCCCGGCCCAGTTCGTGCGCCACTCCTGCCGTGAGCTCGTTGGAGCTCGGTGCGGTCGTGCCGTCGGCGACCTTGGTGGTCACGCCGGGAATCGTCGGCGCGCTACGGTAGGTCGTGTTGTTGATGCCGCCAATGGTGTTGAACCAGGCGAACACCTGCGGCAGGATGGCGGCAATCGTCTGACAGTTGGGCGGCGTGCAGGTGGTGTTGAGCTTCGGCCCCGCGTAGGTCCACGCGTAGGACGCCGTGCGGCCGCCGGACGACCCCGAGTCGACCACCGCGCCGTTGACGCCCATGACGTAACGGGCGTAACCGGCGTTTGCAATCCACTTCCCGTTGCCCGCGATGTCCCAGCTGAGGCCCAGACGCGGGCTCCACTGCGAGTCCTTCAGCACCGGCACGCCCCCCTGGTCCTTCGAGCTGTTCCGGTCGTAACGGAATCCGATGTTGAACGACAGCCTGCTATTGAAGCGCCACTGGTCGTTCGCAAACAACGAGTAGGTGCGGATGTCGCTGCCGATGCTCGGCGCCACGAGCGGCGTGTAGTTGATATAGCTGCTGTTGCCGGCGGTATCGATCACCGGGTAGATGGTCTTGTCGGGTGTGTCCGCGATGTACGCCTTGGTCGCGTACACCCGGAATCCGCTGCCCGACTGGTAGTTGTCAACCTTCCGCGACTCCTTGAAGTTGTCGAAGCCCACGACGATCGAGTGCGAGCCGGCCTTGTCGGTCGACAGGAAGTAGCCGAGCTTCACGAAAGCGTCCCAGTTGTTGCGCTCCTCGTGCCAGCCGCTGCCGCACACCGCGCAGAAGGTCGGCGAGTTGAACCGCGCGCTGTTGCGCGACCGGTCGAACATCAACGTGCCCTTCACGAGGTCCGTGAACTGCGCACCCGTAGCGTCGGTCGCCATCGTCTTTCTCGAGAACTGGCTCTCGAGAAACAGCTTCGAGGAGAGCACGCCCGTGTAGTTGACGGCCGTCAGCGAGTCGGTCGTGCCGTTGCTGTACAGGCTGTCGAGGTCCATCGGGCTGTTGGAGGAGTTGTTCGTCGTCCAGATCTTCTTGTTCGTATACGACGCCTTCACTGTGTTCTGGGGGGTCAGCGCGTACGTGCCCTTCCCCTCGTACCGCTTGTCGCTCTGCGCATACGCGTAGGACAGGAAGGTATAGGGGAGGGTGATCTGTCGCTGGGTGTTCGTGTAGCGCCCGTCACTGAAGAACCAGAGCTTGTCCCGCTTGATGGGACCGCCGAAGGTGCCCTCGTAGGCCGGGACGATCTTGTCCAACTTGGTGTCGTTCAACGGCCGCAGCGCCCGCCACGCATCATTGCTCAACGAGTCGCGGAACGACCCGCTGAACAGGTTGCCACCCGACTTCGTGATCATGTTGACGACGCCGCCGTTGAAGCGGCCGTACTCGGCCGAGATGTTGCCGCTCGAGACCTTCGTCTCCTGGATGGCGTCTTCGACATACAGGGTCCGCGGCTGGCCGCGCAGGTTCTCGTTCACGTTGACGCCGTTGATCAGGTACAGGCCCTCGTAGGAGAGCGCACCCGCGATGACGATGGCCTTGCTCGGCCCGTTGTCGTTCACGCCGGGCGCGAGCAGGACCGCGGATTCCAGAGTCCGGCCCATCGGGAGCGCCTCGATCTTCGTCGCGGTGTACGTTTCCGCGATGGTGCCGGTCTTGAGAATCTCGGTCGACGCCGAACCGATCACGGTAACCGTTTCGGTCACGGTCGCGAGCGCGAGCTTGGTCTGCATCGGCTGCGTTTCCGCCATCGCCACGCCGATCGTCTGTTTCTGTACCGCGAAGCCCTGCAGCTCGAAGGTGACGGTGTACTCACCGGGTGGCAGGAACGGAATGTTGAAGTCGCCGTTGGCCGAGGTGACTACGGTGCGGGCGCCCTGCAGTGCCGGCGATGTGACAGTCACGGTAACGCCCGGCAACGCCAGGCCGTCTGGATCTGTGACGGCGCCTCGGATGGCACCGGTTGGATTGCCCTGAGCCCAGGCACCTGCCGCTACGGCAAGCACCATGAGCATCGCTATCAGTGTTCTGCTGTGCATTTCGCTCTTTCTCCCTCGAGAGGGTTACGGGCATGATGAGGCGTTGGGGGTAGGTTATCGGGGGCAGGTCCAAAAAATCGATACTAGCATGTGGTGCGCAGGAGCACAAGGACAGTGCCGCGACACTGTCGAGCGACCTCCCACCGGGATGCCATGAAACATCGCCCGAACGTGGCGACCGCCTGTTCACCGGTCTTCCGCCCGTCGAGGAGATTGAGCGTTACTCCCGTCCCCGCAGCACCCGTCCCCAGCCGCCGGCGATCAGCGCACTGACATGGGCGATCGCGACCGGCCACTCCCACGCATTCTGGTAGGCCATGTAGCGCGGCACCCACTCCGGGCCGAACTTCTCCTTGTAGAGGCGGAGCCCCTGGAAGTTGTACCAGGTCTCACCGTGCTGGGAGAACAGGTTCGCCAGTCGCTCGCGCGTGTGGGCGCCGCGAATCTCGCCGACGCTGGAGAGCGGCGCCATCCCCATGTTGAACCGCTGGTATCCGCGTTCCTTGCCGTAGAGGAACAGCGACGTGAACATGAAGTCCATCACCCGCGGCGCATCGTCCAGGTGGCGCATCAGGTCGATGGAGAGCTCCTCGCGCTTGGGCCCGAGCAGCATGTTGGCGAACGCGATGATGCGCCCCGATTTGTCCTCGACAACCGCGCACGGGAAACGCTCGAGGTAATCCGGGTCGAAGAAGCCGATGGAGAACTGGCGTTCGCGGACACGCTTGTTCTCGAGCCAAGTCGCTGAGATGGCCGAGAGCTCCGGCAGCACGCGCTCCACTTCGTAGGGAGGGAGGACGCGGAAGCGGACCCCGTCGCGCTCGGCGCGCCGCAGGAACTGCCGGTACTCCTTGCCCGCGTGCCCCTCCAGCGTGAACCTCTCCAGCGAGACCTGTGCCTCCTCGCCCAGTTTGAAGAACGCGTAACCGCGGTCGTGCAGCGGCGGGATCCAGTTGAGGGAGATCTGGTAGAAGACCGGCCGGCGATCGAGATTCCCGGCGTGGTCGAACAGCGCGTTCAGGAAGGCGCCGCGATCGGCCGGGGCGCGCACGACCGGATCGGAGAACACGACGAGGTACGGGCCGATCGTCCTGTAGAGACAGAACCCGCGATCGCGGTCGACGAAGAGATCCTTGTCGCCGCTGGCCACGAGCATGGCGTTGGTATCGCCGCCGAGCTCCGCGTGCATCTCGAGAGCGCGCGTGAGCTCCTCGTCGCCGAGCCTCCTGAAGCGCACCGGCACCCGCATCAGCACGTAGGCCGCGCCCGCCGACATCACGAGGATGAGGGTCGTCGCTGATCGAAGAAAGCGATTCCGTTCGACCTCCGCCCACTGCACCGAGCGGAAGGTCCCGATGTCCGAGACGGTGGGCGTCCGGACGCGGTAGGCGATCGTGCCGAAGATGATGAAGACCAGCAGCGCAAGGAACGCGACCCCAACATCGCGGGACTCGACCCAGTCGCCGCGGCCGCGGCGTGTGAACAGCGGGCGCTGCGATGCCGCCAGCAGCGCAACGAGTGCCAGCACGACCGCCTCTTCCCAGTCCAGGCCCTTGAGGACCGAGAACACGACCCCCATCAACAGCAGGACGACCGTCGAGTTGAGAGCAGCCCGGTACCCGCGACTCATACCTCTCGCCAGGACGAGCAGCAGGATCCCGGTGGCGGCGGCCGCGAGGTGCGAGACTTCGACGACGGGCAGCGGCACATATTCGTTCAGGAGGGCAAACCGCGAGCGAATCGAAAACGACGCCGCGCTCAGCAGGATCAGCAGCCCCGCGGCGCCGACGAAGCCGGCCAGGAGCCGGCGGGCGAGTTCCAGTCGCTTGGTGGCGCGATGCGTCGCCCAGCTGAGCAGCAGGAGCGATGCCATCGCCCACGGAATCACGTAGTAAATCAGCCGGTAGGCGAGAAGCGCGGCCGTGGCCACGCTGGTCGCGAGCGGCAGGCGCGCGATCCAGAACGCATCCGCGCTGCCAAACCCGCCGGGAACAAGACTGGCGAGGCCGATCGCCTGTCCGAAGAAGAACACCCGGACCGACTCGATGACCGACGTCTCCACGCCCGTCGCCCGCAGGCACGTCGCGAACGCGAACGCGCCGAGCAGCCAGTCGAGCCAGCCGACGAGCGCCAGGTGCAGCGCGGAGATGGCCCCCCCCGTCGGTGTCGCCAGCCGCTCGATGCGGTTGAAGACGGCGCGAGCGATGTGCACGGCCGCGAGCGTCGTCACGAAGGCGACGGTGACGAGGATGCCGACCCAGATCGGGTTGTCGGCATGGGGCAGCAGCCATGCCGCGACCGTCCACCCACCGAGTCCGGCCGTGAATGCGGTGGCGATCGAGACGACGCCGCCTTCGAGATCCGAGGGCTTGTCGACCGCCGGGCGGTAGAGCCAGAAGCGGATCGCCGGGCCGGCCAGCGGGCCCAGGGTCAGGAAGTTGCTCCAGGCAAACGATACGGCCCCGTATCGCCATCGCTCGAGCCAGCGTGAACGGGTATGCTCGAAGACGATGACATCGTAGAGCCCCATGACGCCGATGTTGAGGAGGGTGGCAAGCGCGGCAATCAGCAGCCAGAACGGGTCGAGGCTGTGCAGCGCGGCGCGCACATCGCGCGGATGGATGGCGCTGAGCTCGTTCCACGACAGGATGCCGACGAGGCCGATGACGACGACCGGGAGAACCTTCGGGGCATGGCCGAGCAGCCACAACAGGCCGTTCCCCAGTCGGACGAAGAGGACCGATTGACGATCGTCTTGGGCGTTCATCTGCACGGACACTACTATACGATGAGTAGGATGAAGAATCTGATTGCCGGCCTGATAACCGCCTCCATGTTTCTCTCGGGGTACTTCGGGATGGTGCCCACCGCGCAACGGGCTGCGGAGGCCGCACGTCGTCCGGGCCCGATCGACCAGGCCACGACGCTGCTCCCCAACGGCTGGCGGATCGCGCCCGCCGGACGGCACCTCCCGGTGGGCGATCTGCCGCTGGCGTTTGTCGCGTCGCCAGACGGCCGCAACCTGATCATCACCAACAACGGCTACAGCAAGCCGTCGCTGACCATCGTCGACACGCAGGCTTTCTCCGTCAGGGCCACGGTGCCGGTGGAGCACGCGTGGCTCGGCCTCGCCTGGCACCCGGACGGAAAGCGGCTGTATTCGACGGGCCAGGACCAGGTGCAGGAGTTCGCCTACGAGGCGGGAACGCTGAAGCTCGCCCGCACGTTTGCGCTGCCCAGGTCAGCGACGGCGCTGGGCGGAGGTCTCGCGGTCTCGGCGGACGGCAGGCGGGTACTCGCGATCCGCGCGCTCGAGCAGCAGTTGCTGGCGATCGATCTCGACACCGGTGAGATCGCGAAGACCGTGCCGCTCCCCGCAGAGGCCTACACCTGCCTGCTGTCGCAGGACGGCGAGCGGTTGTTCGTCTCGCTGTGGGGCGGCGCCCGGGTGCTGGCCTTCGATGCCGACACGCTCGAGCAGGTCGGTGAGGCGACGGTTGGCGAGCACCCGAACGCCATGGTGCAGTCGAAGAAGGGCGATCGACTGTTCGTCGCGTGCGCCAACACGAATGCCGTGTGGGTGATCGACCTGGAGTCGATGACCGCGAAGGAGCAGATCGGCGTCGCGATGTATCCGAACGCGCCGGCCGGCACCACGCCGAACGCTCTCGCGCTGCCGCCCGACGGCCGCACCCTGCTGGTCGCGAACGCCGACAACAACACGGTCGCGGTGGTCGATGTCACGACCGGCGGTCGGAGCCAGGTGTCAGGATTCATCCCGGCCGGCTGGTATCCCACGGCGGTCGGGTTCGATCGGGACGGCCGGCAGGTGTACGTGCTGAGCGGAAAGGGGTTGTCATCGGCGGCCAATCCCCGTGGGCCGAGCCCCTTGACGGGACGGACGGATCAGTTCATCGGGGGCCTGCTGAAGGGCTCGTTGTCGGTGCTGCCGTTGCCAGGCGGTGACGCGCTCGCACAGATGACGAAGAAGGCCGTGAGCCTTTCGCCCTACTCCGACGCCACCCGCCTCGCGCCGGCGGGCGCACCCGTCGCCTCGTCGATTCCGAGGGAGGTCGGGAAGCCGTCGCCGATCAAGTACGTCTTCTACATCATCCGGGAGAATCGCACCTACGACCAGGTGCTCGGCGACCTGAAGGGCGGAGATGGCGACCCTGCACTGTGCCTGTTTGGTGCCGACATCACGCCCAATGCTCACGCGCTTGCGCGAGAGTTCGTCCTGTTCGACAGCTTCTTCGTCGATGCCGAGGTGAGCTACGATGGCCACGCATTCTCGACCGCGGCGTATGCGACAGACGTCGTCGAGAAGATCTGGCCGGCCAACTACGCGGGCCGGGGCGGCGCCTACCTCAGCGAGGGCGGCGGCAAGATGCGCAACGCCTACGGCAACGTGGCCGCTCCCTCTCAGGGTTACATCTGGGATGCCTGCCGTCGCGCCAACCTTGGCGTGCGAAGCTACGGCGAGTTCGTCCTGCACGGCGACGATTTTCGCGACAAGACATCGCCGCTGAAACCCACCGTCCCAGGTCTGCAGGGTGCCATCAGCCCCGACTTCCCGCCGTTCGACATGGACATCACGGACCAGGTTCGGGCCGATATCTGGCTCGAGGAGTTCCGCGCGTTCGAAGCGTCGGGCAACCTCCCTCGCCTGACGATCATGCGCCTCCCGCGCGATCACACGTCTGGCACGCGGGTCGGCTCGGCCACACCGCGCTCGATGGTCGCCGACAACGACCTCGCCCTCGGCCGCATCGTCGACGCCATTTCTCACAGCCGCTTCTGGAAGGAGTCGGCGATCTTCGTGCTCGAGGACGACGCGCAGAACGGGCCGGATCACGTGGACGCGCACCGGTCGGTCCTGCTCGTCGCGAGCCCGTTCGTTCGGCGAGGAGCGGCGGACAGCACCCTGTACACGACGTCAGGCGTCCTGAGGACCATCGAGCTGATTCTGGGTCTGCCGCCGATGAGTCAGTACGATGCCGCGGCGACGCCACTCTACAAGGCGTTCGTCGCGCTGCCGGATCTGAGGCCGTATTCCGCGGTGCCCGCCAGGGCTCCGCTCGATGAGAGGAACGGGCCCAGAGCGCCTGGCGCGGCGGAATCAGCCGCGATGGACTTCAGCGCGCCGGACCGGGCGCCCGACCTGCTGTTGAACGAGGTGATCTGGAAGTCGGTGAAAGGCGCGAACGCGGTGATGCCGCCGCCACGCCGCGCGGCGTTCGTCAAACCCGCCGGCGACCGCGACTGAGTGTGGCGCGAAGGTGGCGTGGGTCTTCAGCCGGGGCGGTCAGGCCGGTGAGGAGCTCATCATGGGGCTTCGTGATCGTGTCGTCCTGTTGGCCGGGGGAGGCGCATCGGTTCGACCGTGGCCGTCGAGTTGGCGCAGCGCGGCCGTTTCCCGGCCGCTATAATGTCTCACCGGGTTGACCTGATACCCAGGTGATCCCGCGCAGTTCGCGAAGCTGATGTCACTGCCACTCTCTTCCTGTTGCGGTCGGCGTTCGACCACGGGCGGCCGCCTCCTGCTGACGATCATCGGGGCGGCCCTTGTCTGCCTCGGGTTCCCGTCCCTCGCCTTGTCTGGGGTGCCTGTCGCCCTGCCCGCTCCGAAGTTGACGCGCCCGGTCAAGACCGAGGCTGGGCTTGTCGCGGGAACGACGGTCGTTGGCGGACAGGTACAGGTCTACAAGGGGATCCCCTTTGCCGCCGCGCCGGTCGGCAACCTGCGCTGGCGGCCTCCGCAGCCCGTAACGCCGTGGACCGGCGTGAGGCAGGTGGTGGAATTCGGTCCGTCCTGTCCGCAGGTCGAACGGCAGGTGTTTGGCGATCGGATCGGAAAGACGAGCGAGGACTGCCTCTCTCTGAATGTCTGGGCGCCCGTGAACCCGACCAGCCGCCGGGTTCCGGTGCTGGTGTGGATTCACGGCGGTGCTTTCACGCAGGGGGCCGGGTCGCTCCCCGCCTACGACGGCGAAGCCCTGGCCCGGCGCGGCGCCGTTGTCGTGACGATCAACTATCGCCTCGGCCCGTTCGGCTTCTTTGCGCACCCGCTCCTCACGAAGGAGTCGGGCCATGACGCGTCCGGCAACTATGGCCTGCTCGACCAGCTTGCGGCGCTGCGCTGGGTGAAGGCCAACATTCGCGGGTTCGGCGGCAGCCCCGACCGCGTCACGGTGTTCGGCGAGTCGGCGGGAGCCGTCAGCATCGGATGCCTGCTGGTCTCCGAGCAGGCGCGGGGCCTCTTCCACGCGGCGATCCTTCAGAGCGGCTCGCCTTACGGCGTCACCCGGTATCTGCGCGACGCGCCGGCCGGCGAGGAGTCGATGGAGGAAGTCGGCGAGTTGATCGGCCGTCGCCTGGGCTGCGACCGGGAGGACGATGTTCTGGCCGCGCTGCGCTCGCGGAGCGTGGACGACATCCTGAATGCGTCTCGTCCCGCGCCGGTGTTCTTCGGCGAGGGCATCACGTTCGGTCCGATCGTCGACCGGTGGCTGATCAGGGAGAAGCCATCGGTGCTTCTCGAGAAGAAGCAGCAGCTGAAGGTACCGGTGCTCCTCGGATCGAACGCCGACGAGGGCGCGATCTTCGTGGCGCCGCTACAGGGACTCGACGTCGATACCTACCGCCGATTTGTCCGTTCGTCGTTCCGCGACCGGGCCGACGAGGTGCTGGCGCGGTTTCCTGTTTCGCGCGATGCCGAGGTGAAGCCGGCGCTGTCAAAGGTCGTCGGCTACTCGGCGTTCGTCGCGCCGGCGCGGCGCCTGGCCCGCGCGATGGCCGACCTTGGCGCGCCCGCCTACCTGTATTCGTTCACGCGCGTTCGCACGGGCATGCCGGCCGCGCGTCTCGGTGCCTTCCACGGCTCGGAGATCCCGTTTGTCTTCGGCACGCTGTCGCGCGGCAGCCGACCGGTCGCTTCGGAACCGCACGACGATGATCGGACGTTGTCGCAAGCGATGATGGCTTGCTGGACCCGCTTCGCGAGAACGGGTGACCCCAATGGCGAGGGCGCGCCCGCGTGGCCACGCTACCGATTCCGGACCGATCTGTCGCTCGAGCTTGGCGACGAGTTTCAGTCGCGCAGCGGAGCGTCGCGCGACATCTGCGACTTCTTCGACCGCGTCGCGTCAGAGCGTCCCCCCCGCAAGGCTGCACCGGCTCGCTGAAGAGAATCCTGCCAAAGGGCGCGAATCGCAGTCGCCGGCGGCGACTCCGTGACGATCCGCGCGGGCCAGGCCTCGCCGCGCGGAGGGGATGCGGGATGGGGAAGACCAGCTCGGACGGCGTCCCGCCGGTGAGGGGTCCGCCCGCCGACACGCAGCGGGTGGACCAGGGTTGATCGTTGAGCGTAGGGTAGGATGACTCGATGCGAAACCTCGTGGTCGTCGTCGCGTGGCTTGTGGTGCTGGCGGTCTGTGGCTGCGTGCACCGGGCTGCGGTGCCTCCGCCTCAGAAGCCGATCGAGTTCCAGCGGAGCATCACGTTCTACGATCACCCGCTGGACCTGCACCTCGCCCGTCCGGCGCAACTGCAACCCGGCACGCCGCTGCTGCTCTATGCGACCGGCGACGGTGGATGGCGGGGAAAGGATGTGGAGAGCTACCGGCGCATGATCCGGTGGGGATACCCGGTCGCCGGGTTCAGCGCGCCGAGCTATCTCAAGCACCTGGGATTCGTGTCCGGTACTACCACGCCAGGACGCCTGGCGCGCGACTACCAGCAATTGATTGAGTTCGCGAAAGCCATCTTGAGCCTGCCGACCGGTACGCGTACGATCCTGGTCGGCATGTCACGCGGGGCGGGCCTCGCGGTGGTGGCCGCCGGCCGGCCGGAGCTCAGCGGGGAACTGGCGGGTGTGCTGGCCGTCGCCCTCACCAAGGAAGAGGAATACGTCCGGCAGTACCGGGTGAAGTTCGGCAAGTCGCCGAGCGATATGCCGAGGCGCGAAGTGGTCGAATTTCAGACCTACGAGCACCTGGACCGGCTCCAGTCGCTTCCGCTCGTCGTGATCCAGTCCACTGGTGACAACTACCTGCCGGCGGACGCCGCGCGGGGGTTGTTCGGACCGGACACGGCCCTCCGACGGTTGTTCGCCATCCAGTCGCGCGATCACAGCTTCACCGACGCCCGCGAGGCGCTCTTCGAGCGGATGGCCGGCTCGCTGGCCTGGATTTCCGGGATGCCGCCGGCATCCGGCACGCCGCCTGATCGCTGACACGAATGTCCGCTATGAAATCATCCTGCGTTCTCTTCTTTGCGTGCACGCTGGCCGTGGGCTTCGTGATGACATCCGCACAGCCCGCCCAGGCAACCGCCGAGCAGCGGATCGAGTTCCGTCTTCGCGGCCAGACCCTCACGATTTCGGTGTACAAGGCCACGCTGGCGCAACCGCTCGGCACCATCCTCATGGGCAGCGGCGACGTCGGCTGGGTGGGGCTGGCCGTGGACATGTCGGAATATCTGTCGAACAAGGGCTACACGGTCGTCGGCATCAACGTCCGGCAGTACCTGGGCGCGTTCACGTCTGGGAAGACGACGTTGACCACGAGCGAACCGGCAGGGGACTACAGCAGCTTGTTTCATTTTCTGATGGCCCGGAAACTGATCACGCCGCCCGTTTTTGTCTCGGGGGTGTCCGAGGGCGCGGCGCTGGCCGTGTTGGCGGGCGCCGGCGCGCAGAACCGGTCATGGGTGAACGGCGTGATGACCATGGGGCTGCCGCCGACGGCGGAGCTCGGCTGGCGCTGGACCGACTTCACCAGCTGGATCACCAGGAAGGACTCGGACGAACCGATGTTCAGGGCCAGGGAGTTCGTGCCGGCGATCGCGCCGCTGCCGCTCTGTATGATCCAGTCGATGAAGGACGAGTACGTCGCCGAGGCCGACTACCGGCTGTTCGAGAAGGTGGCGCGCAACCCGAAGAGGCTCGTGCTGATCAACGCGAGCAATCACCGGTTCACCGACCGCCGGAAAGAACTGCAGGTGGAGATCCTGGGCTGCCTGGCCTGGATGCGCGAGCACCAGCCGCCGATGTGACCTGCCCCGCACTCACAACCACAAAGAACCCAAAGAACACGGAGACGGCGCCAGCGCGCATCCACCGCAAGCACCTGCAGACGTCCTCCGACCTCCCCATCATGGTGTCGATCATCGACGAGGAGTCGCGGTTCCTGCCGTCGGTCGAGGCCGTCGTGAAGCAGGGGATTGTCGCGCACGAACGATGCGCGCTACAGCGTCGGGCCGTGACCGGGCTTGAACGTGCCCTCGAAATAGCGACGACGGATGGTTAGCGCCTCCTCGTCCGCCCACCGCTGGAGGCCGACCGCCTGGATTCGGCAGAGGTTGTAGACCTTCAGGTTGTGCGGGTACACGTCGGCACCGGCCCGGGAGGGCTGCAGGCGGGCGCACGGGAAGTCATCGCACTGCGAGCAGAAGGACAGGCCCCGCTCCAGGATGCAGGCCCGTGTCGGGCAGTCCTTGAACAGCGTGCATCCTTGTTCCCGGCAGCCGCGACAGGCGACCTCCGAGGGGGAAACGTTCAGCCGGGCCGCGGTCCGGTCGCGGCGCTCGTCGGTGAGATTCGGCTCGAAGACCTCGCAGTTGAAGCAGTCGATGCCGCAGGGTGCGGTCAGGTGGAACACGTCAGTGCGGTCCATGCGTCACCTCTTCCTCTGGCCGATCACCAGCGAAGTTCCGCTTAAGACAGATTCCAGGGACACCACAGAAACTTGCTTCATTCATGACGATCTCAGCCCTGGAAGATGTCTAGCACAGAACGTCGCGCTCGCCGGCCTTCACCTTCCCCATCAACTGTGTGGCGCGTTCGCGGGGCCAGGCGCCCATGCTGTCAAGCGCCTCGGTGATGCACCGTTCGCCGACCGCCCGCGTCTCGGGCGACGCGTAGTCGATCAGGTATTCGAGGAACGTCGAAAGCCCGTTCGGGTCGCAGTGCTGCTTGATGTCGCCCGGCTTGGCGAGAGCCATGAAATCCGCGCCGGTGCGGCCGAGTCGATAGCACCCGGTGCAGAACGACGGGATGTACCCCAGCGACGCGACATCGCGCACGACCTCGTCGAGCCCGCGGTGGTCGCCCAGGCAGAACTGGCTCGCGTCCGCTCGCTCTTCGTCTGCGTACCCACCCGGATTGGTGCGGCTACCCGCCGAGATCTGCGACACGCCAAGCGCAAATGTCTCTCGCCGGATGTTCGCTACCTCCCGGGTGGACATGATGATGCCGGTATAAGGCACCGCGAGCCTGAGCGTCGCAACGATCTTCCGGAAATCGATGTCGCTGACCGCGTGAGGCGGGTGCAGCGCGACATCCGAACCGGTTGCCGGCTCGAGGCGCGGCACGCTGACCGTGTGAGGGCCCACGCCGAACCGGCGCTCGAGATGGCGGATGTGCTGCATCAGCGCCAGCACCTCGAATCGCCAGTCGAACAGGCCGAACAGCACCCCGATCCCGACGTCGTTGATCCCCGCCTCCATCGCGCGGTCCATGGCGGTCACACGCCAGTCGTAGTCGCGTTTCTTCCCGCTGAGGTGCACCGACGCGTAGGTCTGGTGGTGATACGTCTCCTGGAACAGCTGGTAGGTTCCGATCTTCCGCTCCCCGAGCGCCCGGAACTCGTCGAGCGTGAGCGGGGCGACGTTCACGTTCACGCGCCGAATCTCGCCGTTCCCGTGCGTCACGCTGTAAATCGTATCGACGCACTCGAGCACGTAGGAGAACCCTTCGCGCGGGTACGACTCGCCGGCGACCAGCAACGCGCGCTTATGCCCCTGGTCGATCAGGATGCGCACTTCCTGCGCGATTTCCTCCTGGGAGAGCGCCCGGCGGACCACCGCCCGGTTGCGCGCGCGGAACGCGCAGTAAGTGCACTCGTTCGCGCACATGTTCGACACGTACAGCGGGGCGAACAACACCAGCCGCCGGCCGTAGATCGTGTCCTTGACGTCCCGGGCGGTCGCGAACAGCTCCGCGAGCAGTTCGGGGTCGCTCACCTTCATGAGCACGGCGATCTCGGGGGCATCGAGTCCCCGAAGCTCGCGCGCCTTGGCGAGAACCGCCCGAACGGCGCCGGCATCCGCGGTACCGGCCCGCTCCAGGGTGGCGAAGATCGCGGGTTCGTCTACAAGCGGACTGCTCGGCGCATTCATGGCTGGCCACGCATAAAAAGGAGGAAGTGTGAGCGGTTGGCGACAGGAACGGTTCGCGCACCGCGTATTTGTTAATTATACGTCGCCGCGCCCATCGAGGGGGTGTTCGAGCCGTGTGGTAACATATTGAGTCTCTGCCTCCATCACACGGTTTCGGTTCGAACACCTGCTTCTTCCAGGACGGGCATCGTCATGCAGATCGAGACGACGAAGGCCCAGGCGCCAGCCACGGTGCCCCGCGCCGAACACCTCGCGCGTATCGCGGGTGACGTGTGGTCGGAACACACCGAGATGGTCCGGTTGTGCGAGCGGCTGGGCTTCCAGCAGAACATGAAGCCCGGCGACCCGCCGGTCGTGCGGACGCCGCTGGCCCTTCCGTTCGAGCCACCGGTCTCGTGAGCACCCGGGACGCCGATCCTCAGCGTCTGCGTGTGCACATCCGCGGCGCGGTGCAGGGGGTCGGATTCAGGCCGTTCGTCTACCGGCTTGCCGGTGCGCTGGGCCTGCCTGGCTGGGTCAACAACTCCTCGGCGGGCGTCAGCATCGAGGTCGAAGGTTCTCCTGCCGCGCTCGAGCGGTTCCTGGTGTGCGTCGGCCGCGACCACCCGCCTCGCGCCGTGATCCAGGGGCTCGAGGCCTCGTATCTCGAGCCCGTCGGCTTCGCCGGTTTCGAGATCCGCGAGAGCGCGGACGGCGAGAAGAGCGCGCTAGTGTTGCCCGACATCGCGACCTGCCCGGACTGCTTGCACGAGGTGTTCGACGAGGGCAACCGGCGCTTCCGGTACCCCTTCACCAACTGCACCAATTGCGGCCCACGCTTCACGATCATCGGGGCATTGCCTTACGACCGCCCGAAAACGACGATGGCGGCCTTTCCGATGTGCGACGCGTGCCGGGAGGAATACGAGAACCCTGGCGACCGGCGCTTCCACGCGCAGCCCAACGCCTGCCCCGACTGCGGTCCGCGCCTCGAGCTGTGGGACGTGGACGGCGCGCGCCTGGCGATGCGCGACGAGGCGCTCCGGTCTGCCGAAGCCAGGATTCGTGAGGGGGCGATCGTCGCGGTGAAGGGGCTGGGCGGTTTTCACCTGGTCGTGGACGCGCGGAACGACGAGGCCGTGCGCCGCCTGCGGCGGGCAAAGGCGCGCGAGGAGAAGCCGTTCGCGCTCATGTTTCCCTCGCTGGCAGCCGTCCGCGTCGCCTGCGAGGTGACCGAGCGCGAGGCAAGGCTGCTCGCCTCGCCCGAGTCGCCGATCGTGCTGCTTCGACGACGGGAAGAGGGGAGAGACCCGGTTGCGGTCAGCGTGGCGCCAGGGAACCCCAACCTGGGAGCGATGCTGCCGTATACGCCGCTCCATCACCTGTTGCTCGGCGACCTGGGGTTCCCGGTCGTCGCGACGAGCGGCAACCGCAGCGACGAGCCGATCTGCACCGACGAGCACGAGTCGCTCGAGAGGCTGCGCGGTCTCGCGGACGTCTTTCTCGTTCACGACCGGCCAATTGCGAGGCACGTGGACGACTCGGTCGTGCGCGTGGCAGCCGGTCGCGAACTGGTGCTGCGCCGGGCGCGCGGCTACGCTCCGCTGCCCTTCGCGCTTCGGTCGGAGATGCCGCCCGTTCTCGGCGTGGGGGCGCACCTCAAGAACACGGTCGCCCTCTCCGTCGGACGTAACGTGTTCGTCAGCCAGCACGTGGGCGATCTGGAAACACCGGAGGCGTACGGCGCCTTCGAGCGGGTGATCGAGGCGTTCGAGCAGATGTACGAGTTGACGCCGGTCGTGGTGGCGTGCGACGAACACCCCGACTACCTGTCGAGCCTCTACGCTTCGCGGCGGGGCGTGAGGGTCGCCAGGGTGCAGCATCACCTGGCGCACGTCCTGGCTTGCATGGCCGAGAACGAGATCGAGCCGCCTGCGCTTGGTGTGTCATGGGACGGCACAGGGTACGGTCTTGACGGGACCATCTGGGGAGGCGAGTTCTTCTCCGTTGCGCCCTCGTCGGCCGAACGCGTCGCCACGTTCCGAACCTTCCCGCTGCCCGGTGGCGATCGCGCGGTCAGGCAACCGCGGCGAACGGCGATAGGGCTGCTGCACGCCGTGTTCGGCGACGAGGCCTGGACGATGGCGGACCTTGCGCCGGTCGCGGCATTCTCGGACTCCGAACGGCAGCTCGTGCGGACGATGATCGAGCGGGGCGTGAACTCACCGCGCACGTCGAGCGTCGGCCGACTGTTCGACGCCGTCGCTTCGATCGCGGGATTGCGCCAGGGGGTCCGCTACGAGGGGCAGGCGGCGATGGATCTCGAGTTCGCCCTTGACGGCGTGACGACCGATGACTGTTATCCGCTCGATATACGATCTCTTTTCCCCGCCGTCGAAGACTTCGCGCCTAACGGACTCAGCACGACGCGGCCCTCATCCCCGGGCCAGGCTGTCGGGGTGTCGGGTTTGGCCGCGCTACCCGCGTGGGTCATCGGATGGGCGCCGCTCGTCCGCGCCCTCGTGGACGACGTGCGTGCGAGTTGCCCCGTCGGAGTCGTCTCCGCTCGCTTCCACAATGCTCTGGCGGAGGTCATCGTCGAGATTGCGAGACGGGCGTCGGCCGAACGGGTGATACTCTCAGGTGGCTGCTTCCAGAACCGGTACCTGCTCGAGCGCACCATCGCCCGGCTGAGGGCGACAGGGTTCCGCCCGGCATGGCATCAGCGGATCCCGCCCAACGATGGCGGGATCGCGCTCGGCCAGGTGGTCGCGGTCGCCTGGGGGCTGGCGAGAAACGACACGTAGAACGGACAACCGGGCCGGCCGTTTTCAGCGGCCAGTGGGACCCGTGATCGGTGGAGTACTTATGTGCCTGGCAGTTCCTGGCAAGATCGTGAGCATGTCCGGTGACGATCCGTGGGCGCGCACCGCAAAAGTCAGCTTCGGCGGCGCAATCAAAGACGTGAGTCTCGCCTTCCTGCCTGACGTGAACGTGGACGACTACGTGATCGTCCACGCGGGGTTCGCGCTCAGCCAGATCGACGAGAAGGAGGCGTTGCTGATATTCGAGGACCTGAGCAAGCTGGCCGCAGGGCTCGATGGCGACGGGGAGTCACCGGCGTGAAGTTCATCGACGAGTACCGGGACCCGGTAGCCGCCCAACGATGGCTGGCGGCCATCCACGGCCTGGTGACCAGGCCGTGGACGCTCATGGAGGTCTGCGGCGGCCAGACGCACGCGATCCTGAAGTACGGGATCGACGAGCTGCTGCCCCGCGAGGTGACGTTGCTTCACGGTCCGGGCTGCCCGGTGTGCGTCACGCCGCTCGAGAAGATCGACAGGGCGCTGGCGTTGGCCTCGCGGCCCAACGTCATCTTCTGCTCGTTCGGCGACATGCTGCGCGTGCCCGGGACCGATCGCGACCTGCTCGCCGTCAAGGCCGCCGGCGGAGACGTGCGCATCGTCTATTCGCCGCTCGATGCCTTGAAGGTGGCGCTCGAGAACCCAGACAAACAGGTCGTGTTCTTTGCCGTCGGGTTCGAAACGACGGCTCCGGGCAATGCGATGGCCGTGTACCAGGCCAGGCGCGCAGGCCTCGAGAACTTCAGCGTCCTCGTATCGCACGTGCTGGTCCCGCCCGCGCTCGAGGCGATTCTCGGCTCGCCGTCGTGCCGGGTGCAGGGATTCCTCGCGGCCGGGCACGTGTGCGCGGTGATGGGATACACCGAGTATCTTCCCATCGCGGCCCGTTACAAGGTCCCGATCGTCGTCACCGGCTTCGAGCCGCTGGATCTCCTGCAGGGGATCTACCTCTCTGTGAAGCAGCTCGAGGAAGGCCGCGCCGAGGTGGAGAACCAGTATTCGAGGGTCGTCACTAAGCAGGGGAACCGCCAGGCGCAGTCGATTGTCACGGAGGTATTTTGCATCGTGGACCGGGCGTGGCGGGGGATTGGGGTGATTCCCGGCAGCGGGCTGGGGCTGCGAGATGCCTACGCCGGGTTCGACGCCGAACGCCGGTTCGACCTGAGCGAGGTGGGACCGCGGCCCGAGCCGGCGGAGTGCATCGCCGGCCTCGTTCTCCAAGGCTTGAAGAAGCCGCACGAGTGCGACGCGTTCGGCCGACGATGCACCCCGGAACACCCGTTGGGGGCCACCATGGTGTCGTCGGAAGGCGCGTGCGCGGCCTACTATCGGCACCGGCGCGTCGCGGCCGGGCAGGAAGGTGCGCGATGAGCCAGGCGAAGGACTTCGCTCCGTCGTGCCCCGCTCCGATCGCGCAGTATCCGCAGGTGCTGCTGGCGCATGGCGGCGGCGGCCGCCTGATGCACCAGTTGATCGAGCGGGTGTTCCTGTCGGCCTTCAGCAACCCGCTGCTCGACACCGGGCACGACGCGGCCGTGCTCGAGGTGGGCGCGGCCCGGATTGCGTTCACCACCGACTCCTACGTCGTCCGTCCGCTGTTCTTCCCGGGCGGCACCATCGGCACGCTGGCCGTCAACGGGACGGTGAACGACCTGGCCATGGCCGGGGCGCGGCCGCTGGCTCTGAGCGCCGGCTTCATCATCGAGGAAGGGCTTGCCGTCGAAACCCTTCAGCGAGTAGTGGCATCGATGCAGGCCGCGGCAGTCGAGGCCGGGGTGGCCATCGTGACCGGCGACACGAAGGTGGTTGACCGCGGGAAGGGTGACGGTGTGTTCATCAACACCGCGGGCGTGGGGGTGGTCGAGCACGGCCTGCGGATTGCCCCCGCGAGCGTCCGTGCCGGGGACGCCGTGATCCTCAGCGGAGACATTGGCCGGCATGGCATGGCCATCATGGCTGTCAGGGAAGGGTTGCAGTTCGAGAGCGCCATCGAGAGCGATTGCGCGCCGCTGTCCGCGCCGGTGCTCGACCTGGTCTCGTCCGGCGTCGATGTCCACTGCCTTCGGGACATCACCCGCGGAGGGCTGGCCAGCGCCCTGAACGAAATTGCCGGTTCGGCGAAGGTTGGCATGACGATTGACGAGCGGCCCGTTCCCGTCCGTGAGGACGTGCGCGGCGCCTGCGAGATCCTGGGCTTCGACCCGATGTACGTGGCGAACGAGGGTCGCTTCATCGTCTTCGCTCCCGAGCACCAGGCCGACCGCGTGGTGGAGGTCCTCCGCCGGCATCCCGTCAGCGGAGACGCCTGCGTCATCGGCCGGTTGACCCTCGAGCGACCGGGGCTCGTCGTGGTCCGCAGCATCCTCGGAGCGACGCGGGTGCTCGACATGTTGAGTGGCGAGCAACTGCCGAGGATCTGCTAAAATTGCCGACGTCATGATCTGGTCTTTCGAGCGCCAGGGCGAAAATCTCCGCTGCGAAATCCGCCGCGACATCGACGGGCAGTACTACGAGTTGGTCGTCACCAGGCCGGACGGCGCGGAGCAGGCGGAGCGTTTCGAGGACCCTTCAGCGGTCATCGCGCGGTCGGTTGACGTCATGCGCGGGTTGATCGAAGAAGGCTGGCGCTCGCCTTCGGAGGAAGCCACACACTGCCAATAGGCGGGGCGGAAGAGCCGCCTGCCGAATCCGTTCAATACAACCGTGTCACCCGTCTGTTCTATTTCCAGACGGGCACGGTCTCTCCACTCACGGCCCTGCCCGGAAACGCTCAGGAAGCCAGATCCGCGCTCGTGGCACACCGCTTGTCCTGCAGCGGTAAAACGGTAAAACGGTAACGCGGTAACGCGGCAAAACGGTAACGCGGGTGCCGACACCGGCGGATTCGTTCTCCTGCCTGCGGTGTCGGTCCAGTTAGAGCGCCCTGGCGACGAGCCGCGCCGGGCGGGAAGGGGGGAGTCCCGATGTTTCCAGTCGCTACGCCAGGAGAGATGATTCGACGCGTGCGTGCCGAGTTCCTCGAGATGCCAGGTCTGAAGCTGACCGTGGCGCAAGCACAACGGTTGTGGGGCGCGGATCGCCCGACGTGCGAGGCGGTGATCGAGGCGTTGACCCAGGCGCGGTTCCTCGCGCGCACCCGCGACGGCGCGGTCGTGCTCCGGGCTGCGATGTCCGCGTAGGGAACTGCGCGGACATCGCCCTTACTTGCCGAACTCGACCTTGGGCAGCTGTTTGGCCTCGGGCGGGGCCTGGAAGAACGGGTGTTCCTTGAAGCTGAACACGCTGGCCGTGATGTTCGACGGGAACCTTCGCCGAAGCGTGTTGTATTCCTGGACCTTGTCGTTGTAACGCTTCCGTTCAGTCGCGATACGGTTCTCGGTGCCGGCGAGCTCGTCGCTCAACCGCGCGAACTGCTCGTTGGCCTTGAGCTGGGGGTAGTTCTCCACCACCATCAGGAGGCGCGAGAGCGCGGACGTCTGCTCGTTTGCGGCGGCCATGGTGGCTTCCGGCGTCTTGGCGCCCGCCATCTTTGCCCGCGAGTCGGCGACGGCCTGGAATACGGCCTGCTCGTGCGCTGCGTAACCCTTCACGGTGTTGACCAGGTTCGGGATCAAGTCGTTGCGCCGCTGTAACTGGGTCTCGATCTGCGCCCACTGGGCCTTTACGCCCTCTTCCTGGCCGACAAACGTATTGTAGGAACAGCCGGACAGGGGGAACGCGGCCAGCGCAAGGCACGCGACCAAGGCGAACCGCACAGCCATCACATCCTTCATCTCTCGCATCGTCTTCTCCTCAGCGCGTCTGAATCACGATTGCTCGTTACTACTCAGAAGTCAGAATTCAGGAGCCAGAATTCAGAATGGCCTGCGACCAGGCCTCCAGCAGCTTGCTGACCTCTTCAAACAACTGGTTCAGCGCCCTTCTGTTTACCAACTGGTGCCGCCGCCCCCACCCCCGCTTCCACCGCCGCCGAAGCCGCCGAAGCCACCGCCGAAGCTGCCGCCACCGCCGCCGCCAAACGAGCCGATCCCGCTGTTCCAGCCGCTCCAGCCGCCGCCGCCCCAGCCGCGGCGATAGCCGCTCTGTGGCCGAGACGGGCCGCCGCGACTCGCGCCGGCGATGAGGACGATGATGGCGATGAGGATGACGACCCAGGACGGGAACCCGCTGGACCGGCGCTGACGAACGGGCGTCGGCTGCGGCACGCCCTGGAGCGTGACGTTTCGGCCCTGCGCGATCCGCCCGATGATCCGGGCGACGCCAGCCTTCAGTCCGCCGCCGAAATCTCCCTGGCGGAACGCCGGCGCCATGAACTCGCGGCTCGTCTCCCCTGAGTAGCCGTCGGTAATGAACTCCTCGAGGCCGTAGCCCACCTCGATCCAGACCTTGCGGTCCTTGACCGCCACCAGCACCAGCAGGCCGTTGTGCTTGCCTTTCTCGCCGATGCCCTTCCCCTGGTTCTCGAACAACTTGACCGCGTACTCGCGGATGTCGGCGTACGGCGCGAAGGTCGGAATGGTGGCCACCACCACGACATCGCCCGTTGCCTCCTGAAGCGTCCGGATGGCGCGGTCCATCTCGGCGGCACTCGCCTTGTCGATCACCCCGGCGAAGTCGTTCACCGGTTGCGACAGCGCCGGCAGCGCGTCCTGCGCGCGCGCGACTGGCGCCAGCAGGGCCAGCACGAGGAGGAGGGGGACCAGTGAGCCGACCCGCCGCGTCACAGCGTCCATTCGTCCACCAGTGTGGTCAGCTGCTCGACCGCCAGCAGGTACGCGGGGAAGAAGGCGCCGACGTCGAGATCGCGGACCTGCTCGGCGCGCCCGGACGAGAGGAGCGGTCGCAGCCCATCGGTGCGGAGGTGCAGGCGCTGCTCGACGAAGTGGCCGAGGGCGTCCGGCGTTCGGGCGTTGACGCCGTGAAGTGCGGCGATGTTCACGAGTAGTGCCCGCAGCGGCACGACCGAGGCGGACACGAGCCCGGCGAGGGCCTGCGGGCTTCCGGCAGCCTGGATGAACCCCTCGCGGAGGTGGAGCAGGTGACTCCGCGCCTGCGCTTCACACGCACGCCGGAGGTCCCGGTCGGCGACCGCCATGTCCCGGAACGGATCGTCGCCGGCGACCACCAGGTGCCGCGCGATGATCTGGCTGAACTCCAGCGGGAACGCGTCGAGCGATCGCTGCAGCTCGGAGGGCGCCAGGAATAACGGCACAGCGAGGCCCCGCTTCGCCCAGTTTGCGGCCAGCGGCGCAAGGCGTGCCAGGTCGCCGTACGCGAAGTCATCGACGACCACCAGCGTGTGCACCTGCTCGTCGTGCTGGAGCTCGCCGTCTGCTGCGGCGGCGGACGCGCCGGAGGCCTCTCCGAGCAGCCCGTGGGCCTCGTAGACGACGAGCGCGCGCAGGCGGGTGTCGAGAATCGTGCGCAGGTCGGCTTCGAGAACGCCAACAGCCTCGCGCCAGGAGCGGGTGGATGCCATGAAACATATTCTAGTGCATCGACGGATGAGTTCCGTAATCCGAGGATGTAGAATGGCGGCCATGCGTTTGCGTGAGATCAAGGTTGGGTGCATCGGTGGAGGGACGGGGCTGCCAAGCCTGCTGGGCGGCCTCAAGACCAACCCCTGGCTGCAAGTCAACGCGGTCGTGACGATGTTCGACAGCGGCGGCAGCTCGGGCATGCTGCGCGACCAGCTTGGGGTGCTGCCGCCCGGCGACATCCTCAAGTGCGCGCTGGCGCTGGCGCGAAACGAGGCGGAGGCGCGCCGCGTGCTGCTGTCCCGCCTGCCCACGCTCGAGCACGCGCGCCTCGCCGGGCACACCGGCGGCAACCTCCTGCTGTCGATGATGGAGCGCTACAGCGGCGACTTCATCGCGGCCGTGGACGGGTTGCGGGCGTTGCTCGGGTGTCACGGGCGGGTGTGGCCGGCCAGCGTCGAGCACTCGTCGGTGTGCGCCGAATACGCCGACGGGTCAGAGACGCGCGGCGAGGTCGAAGTGGACGCCCTCCAGAGCGAGGGGCGTGCGGTGCGGCGTATCTGGCTCGACCCGCCACCCCGGATTCACGAGCAGGTGGCGGCCGCGATCGAGCAGTTCGAGGTGGCGATTATCGGGCCGGGGAGTTTCTTCACCAGCCTGATACCACCGCTGCTGGTGGGCGGGATGTCCGAAGCCATAAGGCGGATCGAAGGACCGGTGATCCTGGTCGCCAACCTGCTGACCGAAGGCCGCGGGATGAGCGCGTTCACCGCGGCCGACGAGGTGAACTGGATCGGAGAAGCGATCGGCCGACCGGTGGACGTCCTGGTCGTGAACACCGCGAGGCCGTCGAGCCAGACGATCGAACGCTACGCGGCCGAGCACAAGCACCCGCTGCCGATCGGGGAGGTTCCGCCCACGTGCGAAGTGGTCGAGGGGCCCTTCTGGGACGGCGAGATCGCGCGTCACGCGCGCAGGCGCCTGTCGTACGCCATCTGGAGCATCATCGCGCGGCGGCTGCTGGACTAGTCGAGGGTGAGGAGGACGTCGCCGCGGTTGACGCTGTCGCCGTCCTTGAAGCCGAGTCGGGCCACGCGGCCGTCGCGCGGCGCCGGCAGGTTGTTCTGCATCTTCATGGCCTCGATCTGGACCACCGGGTTGCCGGCCTTCACCGCGTCGCCGACCTTGACCAGGTACCGCAGGACGAGACCGGGCATCGGAGAGGTGACGACCGAATCTGGCGCCCCCTCCGTCACCGTTCCGGTTGTGGCGGCCGCGGCGGGCGTCGCCTGCTCCGCATCGACCTCAACGTGGAAGACCTCGGCGCCGACCTTCACGGTGAAGTGTCTGGGCGAGGTGGTCGGCGCTGGCGTCGGCACGCCCCCTTCGACCGGTAGTCCCTTTCGAGCCTTGGCCACCGCCTCGTTCTCGCGCCGCACGTCCTCGATCGTCCTTGCCTTCGTCTCCGGTGGCGGCGCCTCGACGCCGTACTTCCACTTGAGGAAGCGCAGCCCGGTTGTCGGGTAGAGGGCGTAGCACAGCACGTCCCCGATATCGCGCGCGAGGCCTCGCGTGTCTTCCCGGGCCTTCTCCAGTTCGGGCGGCAGCAGGTCCGCGGCCCGGCAGGTAATCGGCTCTCGGCCCCGCTCGTTATCGGCGAGCGCGAGCGCCTGGACCTCGGGGTCGATGGCGGCCGGCGGCTTGCCGTAGAGGCCGTAGACGTAGTCCTTGACCTCTTTCGAAATCATCTTGTAGCGGCCGAACAGCACGTTCAGGACCGCCTGCGAGCCGACGATCTGGCTGGTCGGCGTCACCAGCGGCGGGCACCCGAGTTCGCGCCGCGTGCGCGGCAGTTCCTCGTACACCTCGGCAAGCCGGTTCAACGCGTCGGCCTGCCGCAGTTGGGCCACCATGTTGCTGAACATGCCGCCGGGGATCTGGTGCGACAGGACCCCGGTGTCGATGACCGACAGCTTGGTGTCGTCGAGGAAGTCGCGGTACTTGGGCGCGATGTTCTCGAAGTGCTCGTCGATCTTCAACAGCTTGGCAAGGTCCAGGCCGGTGTCGCGTGGGCGCCCGGCGAGCGCGGCGACAATCGGTTCGAGCGCGGCGTGCGACGTCCGCAAGGCGAACGGCGCGAGGCAGGTGTCGATGATGTCCACGCCGGCGTCGATCGCGCGGAGCAGGCTCATGTACGCCATCCCGCTCGTAAAGTGCGTGTGCACGACGATCGGGATCGACAGCTCTCGCTTCAGCCGCCCGACGAGCGCCGCCGCATCATCGGGCGAGAGGAGCCCGGCCATGTCCTTGATGCAGAGGCTGTCGGCGCCCATCTTCTCGATCGTGCGCGCCTTGTCGAGGAAGTACTCGAGCGTGAACACCGGGCCGCCGAGCGATCGCTTTGTCAGCGAGTAGCTGATGGCGCCCTGGATGTGCTTGCCCGTCTCGCGAATCGTCTGGAAGGCCGTGGCGACGTTGCGTTCGTCGTTCAACGCGTCGAAGACGCGAAACACGTCGATCCCGCAGTCGGCCGCGTGGCGAACGAACGCCTGCACGACGTCGTCCGCGTAGTTGCGGTAGCCGACCAGGTTCTGGCCGCGCAGCAGCATCTGGAGCCGCACGTTCGGCATGAGCCTCTTGAAGGTGCGGATGCGCTCCCACGGGTCCTCGTTCAGGAACCGCGTCATGACGTCGAACGTCGCGCCGCCCCAGACTTCCATCGACCAGAAGCCGACCGTGTTCATCTTGGGCGCGATGGCGGCGAGGTCGTCGGTCCGGACACGGGTGGCGAAGAGCGACTGGTGGCCGTCGCGAAAGGTCAGGTCGGTGATCTGCAGGCGGCTGGCGGCCTCGGGCATGGGACCTCCGCGACGAGCATAGCATTCCATGGTCGGGTCGTGAAAATTATGGGCCGGGAGGACCGGGTGCCGGTTTATCATCCCAGCACCATGCCGACCACCACCGTCCCGCCCGGCCCGTTCGCCTGGTATCGCGGCGCCACACCGGAAGCGCGGCGCGCGCTCGGAGCCGCCTGCCTGGGCTGGATGCTCGATTCGTTCGACGTCAACCTGTACGCGCTCGTGCTGGCCGCCGTCATGGCGGACCTCGGGTTCACCAAGTCGGTCGCCGGCCTGATCGGATCGTTCACGCTGATCGCGGCGGCGATAGGCGGCATCATGTTCGGCCTCGTCGCCGACCGCTACGGGCGCACGCGTGCGCTGATTGGCAGCATCCTCATCTACTCGGTGTTCACGGGTGCGTGCGGGTTTGCGCAGAACGCGTGGCACCTGATGGTCTGCCGTGCGCTGCTGGGGATCGGCATGGGCGGGGAGTGGGCGAGCGGCGCCGCGCTGGTGTCGGAAACCTGGCCGGATGAGCACAGGGGCAAGGCGCTGGGGATCGTCCAGAGCTCGTGGGCGGTCGGGTACGCTGCGGCCGCGATCGTCACCCACCTGGTGCTTCCCACGTGGGGCTGGCGCGCGGTCTTCTTCGTCGGCGTTCTTCCCGCCGTCGTGACGGCGTGGGTCCTGAGGCGCGTGGAGGAACCGCAGGTCTGGCGGCAGGCGCGTGCGGCCGGCGCCGCCTCGGCGGCTGCCCGGGGGCGGTTCGCCGACATTTTCCGCGGCCCGATGCTGCGGCTGACGGTGTTCGTGACGTTGATGAACGCCTGCACGCTCTACGGGTACTGGGCGTTCACGCAGTGGGTTCCCGCCTATCTCGAAATGTCGCCCGCGCGGGGCGGCCTGGGGCTCGCGTCCTACAAGACGCTCCTGCTGGTGACGATGAACATCGGGATGTGGTTTGGCTACGTCACGTTTGGCCTGATCAGCGACCGGCTCGGACGGAAGCGGACCTACGTGACGTACGTGCTGGCGGCCGCGTTCTTCGTCATGGCCTACGCCTCGTTCCAGACACCGCTCGCGCTCCTGCTGATCGGGCCGTTCGTCGGGTTCTTCGGCGCGGGGTACTTCAGCGGCTTCGGCGCGGTGACCGCCGAAATCTATCCGACGAACATCCGCGCTACGGCGCAGGGGTTCACCTACAACCTCGGCAGAATCGCTAGCGCGGCCGCACCCTGGACGGTCGGCACGCTGGCCGATTCGCACGGCTTCCCGGCCGCGTTTGCCACCGCCGCGGCAGCCTTCGTCCTGGCGGCCGTCGCCTGGATCTGGATCCCGGAAACGCGCGGGCGGACCCTCCGGTAGACATCTTCCAGGGTTCAGCCTGTCAGTGGTCGCGGTGCTGCACCAGTTCGCGCACGATTTCCGTGATCTTCCGGAAATCCAGCTTGCCGCTGCTCATCTTGGGCAGCTCGGGCAGCACGACGAACTGCTTCGGGAGCGCGATGCGCGGAAGCGACTCCGCCATCTGCGCGAGGATCGCCCGTTCATCCACCTGCTCGGTCGTCGTCGCGACGATGCGCGCGCCGCGGAGGGCGTCTGGCACTTCGACGACGCAGCAGGTGCAGTCGGCGGGCACCAGCCGTTCCAGCACGTCCTCGACCTTCACGAGCGACACCATCTCGCCGGCGATCTTGAGAAAACGACGCAGGCGACCGACGTGCCAGAGATACCCGTCGTCGTCCATGAAGCCCATGTCGCCGGTGTCGTACCAGCCGCGGCGAATGTTGAGCGAGGTGGCCTCGAAATCGTCGAAGTAGCCCTTCATCACGTTCGGGCCCTTCACCAGCACCTTGCCGATCTCGTTCACCGCGCACGCTTCGCCGGTCTCGTAGTGTTCGAGCCGGATCTGCACGTTCGGCAGCGCCCTGCCGACCGACCCGGCCCGGTTGTGAGTCGGCGTGTTGACCGAAATGACCGGGCTCGTCTCAGTCGTGCCGTAGCCTTCGTAGAGAATCATCCGGTGCTTGTCCCAGTATCCCCGCCGGAGTGTTTCCGGGCACTTGTCTGCGCCGGTAATCAGCAGGCGAACCGTCTTGAAGTCGTCCGGGTCCGACTTGTGCAGGTACCCGGAGAGGAACGCCGGGGTGCCGACCATCACCGACACCTTTTCGTCGCGGACGGCGCTGCAGATCGATCGGAACTCGAGGGGATTCGGGTGGGTGACGATCGTCATCCCGCGTTCGAGGGGCAGCCACAGATCGACCGTCAGGCCGAACACGTGGAAAAATGGGAGGTTCGCCAGGAGAATGTCGTCCGGTCCGAAGTCGAGCACGTGGGCGACCGCCTCGAGGTTCGCCGCGATATTCCCGTGCGTGAGCGGCACCGCCTTCGGGTCCCTCTCGCTGCCGCTGGTGAACAGGACGACCGCGTTCTGGTCGTCGTCGCCTGGGGGCAGCCGGCCGATAATCCGGTCGGCCGACCCGGACGCGCGAAGCGCGCCCCGAATCTTGTCGAGCGCGTTGACCTGCTTGGCGAGATCTTCGAGGCAGATCATGCCGTCGAGCACGGGGCACTTGATCCGATCGAGGAGCGCCCGCGAGGTGAGGACCGTGCGGAAGGCGAGGCGACGCTGCGCGTCGCGGCAGTTCTCGGCCGCCCCGGTCGAGTAGTTGATCATGACCGGCGTGCGGCCGCTGACGAGCACGGCCAGCATCGCGTAGATGCAGCCGGCGCTGGTCGGCACCATGATGCCGACGAACCCCTCGTCGCACGACTTCAACTTCTCGGCGAGGATGAGGGCGCGGAGCAGGACGGCCCTGTAGGTGACGCGCTGGTTCGTCGCGCGGTCGATGATGGCGAGCTTCTTCTCGTACCGCTTCGCCGTTCTGATGAAGGTCTCGTGAAGGCGCATGGGGTCAGGTCTTGAATGTTGGCGTTTTTCACGTCTGACCTCGCCGATCGTAGGGCCGATCCGGACAGACGTCAACGGGGCAGTAGCCTACCGACGCTGCAGCGAGGCAACGGTCGCGACGACGGCTGCCACTTTCCTCAGCCGGGCGACATCCGGCCCGTGGCGGATCGGCCCGATCGTGGCCAGGGCCGCTTCCTGCACCCGGACTGCTGCGTAGGCGTCGTCGAGACCGACCGAGTCGAAGGTGACCTCGTCCCCCGGCGCAGCCTGGGCCAGCCGGGGAATGTCGGGGCCGATGACCGTGGCGATCTTCGTATAGCCGCCAGCCGTGCCGCGGTCGGCGAGAAGGACGATCGGCACCCCGTCGCCGGCAACCTGAACCGCACCCAACGGCGTCCCGTCGGACACGATGTCCGGGCCGCGCAGGTGCTCGATAGCCGCGCCCGCCAGGCGGTAGCCCATCCGATCCGACTGCGGCGACACGGAATACGTGGACGACAGGAACGTGTGAACGCCGTTCGGCGTGAACCGATCGTCCTGCGGCCCAAGCACGACCCGCAGCAGGTGAGCGTGGCCATAGATCGGGCGATGGGGGACGGGCAGTTGCAGGGCGCCACCGAGCAGGATCGGGCGATCGCCGGACACGTGAACGGCGTCGCCGGCCTCGAGCTTCCTCCCGGCGATGCCTCCCAGCCTCGACCGGATGTACGTGGCGCGGCTGCCCAGCACCTCCGGAACATCGACGCCGCCGGCCACCGCGAGGTACGCGCGCACGCCGTCCTGCGGCCCGCTGAAAGAGAGAACGGCACCAGGCTCGACGACAACCGATTCCCAGCGCGGGAGCGGTCGATCGCCCAGGCGCGCGCCGAGGTCGGCACCGGTCAGCGCGATCGTGGCTGGCACGACGAACTCGAGTCTCGGCCCGATCAGGGTCAGCTCGAGGCCGGCCGCGTCGTCGGGATTGCCGACTAGGCGGTTCGCCGCCCGCATGGAAAACAGGTCGAGCGCGCCGGACGTCGGCACGCCGTAGCGCTGATAGCCGAACCGCCCGAGGTCCTGGACGGTCGTCAGCATCCCGCCGTCGAGTACCTCAATCGTCTTCACGTCGTGACCCCCCGCACCGGTAGGGTCCACGTGCCGCGTTGGATCTCATCCTGAATGGCGGAATACCGATTGAGGGTCACCGGCACGAACCGGATGTAGTCGCCAGCCTCGACGACGACCGGCGGGTGGCGGGACGGATCGAACAGCGAGACCGGTGTCCGGCCGATCAACTGCCATCCACCCGGGCTCTCGACGGGATAGATGCCCGTCTGCTGCTGCGCGATGCCGACCGACCCGGCGGGAATGGCCGTTCTCGGGGTCTTCAGGCGCGGGGCGGCGATGCGCTCAGACATGCCGCCCAGGTACGTGAAACCAGGGCTGAACCCCATCATGTAGACCAGGTAGTCGGTGCCCGCATGGATGGCGATCGCCTCGTCTTCCGTCAGATGGTTGTGCCCGGCCACGAACCCGAGGTCGGGGCCGAACGTCCCGCCATACGCCGTGGGAATCTCCACCACTCTCGGCGGCGGCAGCGGCGTGTCGGCCAGGTGCGCATCGAGCTCCGAAAGGTGGCTGCGCAGGCTGTCGAACGTCGTGCGGAGCGGGTCGTAGGATACCAGCAGGGATCGGTACGTCGGTACCAGGTCGCGCACGCCGGCCACAGCGGCTCGCTCGATCGCGAGGAACAACTCCCGGACGCGGCGGTTGATCGCGGGATCGATCGAGTCCCCGAACTCGACGATCAACGCGGCCTCTCCTGCGACGAGAAACCGAGGTGCCAAGGGGGCTGGAGTCATTGTCCCTCTCGGCCGCTTCCGAGGGCGGACAGCGTCACGCCGGCCGCTTCGAGCGCTGCCTTCAACGCCGACGCGAGTGTCACCGCATTGGGCGTGTCCCCGTGAAGGCACAGCGTGTCCGCCTCGACGTGCACCACCTCGCCGGAGATCGCCACCACCGTTTTCTCCATGGCCAGTCGCACGCTGCGCTCGATCACCGCTTGCGTGTCGTGGATCACCGCTCCCGGCTTCGACCGTGGCACCAGGGTTCCGTCGGGCATCAGCGCGCGGTCGGCAAACGCCTCGCGCGCGACGCGCAGGCCCATCTTCTCTGCCTGGTCGGCCCACTTCGAGCCGGCGAGCACCACGAGGATCAGCGACGGATCGGTGTCGAGCACCGCGTCCCCGATGGCCCGGGCCAGGTCGCCGCCCGGCACCGCCATGTTGTAGAGGGCGCCGTGCGGTTTCACGTGCTGGAGCTTCTTCGCCCGGGTGAACCCGGTGAGCGCGCCGATCTGATAGACCAGGTCGTCCCGCACGTCATCGGGCGTGGCCGCCAGGTTGCGCCGCCCGAACCCCTGCAGGTCCGGGAAGCCAGGATGTGCCCCGATGCCCACGCCGTGGGCTTCGGCGAGACGGACGGTCCGGCGCATCGTGGCCGGGTCGCCCGCGTGGAAGCCGCAGGCGATGTTGGCCGATGTGACGAAGCGAATGACCTCCTCGTCGAGTCCCATCGTCCAGGCACCGAAGCTCTCCCCCATGTCGCAGTTGAAGTCGAAACGCATCGGCATCGGTCGGCTCCTCGTCATCGGCGAAGGCCACGAATCAAGGCCGGAGTCGAAGCCCGGCGGGCGGACTCCTCGGCCCGCGTGAGCAGACCCGGCTACTGGAGAATCGTCACCGGAGCGGGCCACACCGGCGTCGGCCACCGGAGAATGAAGTGCGACTGCGCACCCCATACGATCGTGTCCTGCGGGAGCCACCGCGGCAGCCGTTGCCAGCCGACCCCGCCGGGCACGCCGTAGACGATGGCCGTGACGCGGGCGTCAGGCAGGCGCGACAGGCCGTCCTGCGACAGCAGTACGCGGAGCGTCACACCTGCAGCCGGCGCCGGCAAGACCACCGCCCGCCACCGTCCGTCGCGGACCGCGCCCCGAAGGTTCGATTCGACCGGGGTGACGGCCGATGGCAGCGAGAACGCGACGCCCGTGCCCTCGAGCAGCGGCACCGCCGTGGTCTCGAGCCAGACGTCCGTGCCGCCCTCCACTCCCTGCGCGGTGCTCCGCACGTCCAGCGGCGGGGCCACGAGGCCGACCGCGCGGGCACGATAGCGGAACGGGCCAGTCACCGGCCTGATCCGGACCGACAGCGCCGGTGGATGGTTTGCCGATTGCCACTCGCGAGGCGAGGACGGCTGCGTTCCGGCCGGCGCCTCGTCGCGCTCGTGCGTGCCCACTTCCCACAACGCCTTCTCCTGCAGCATGTCCTGCAGGTATCGAATCGTTCGACGCTCGGGTCGCTGGGCGCTGTAGGCCGGCTCTACCGCCATCACCCACGAGGAGGCGACGACGGCGAGGGTCAGCAACGAGGTGACGACGCTGGCAGGGAGCAGGCGCGACGCCCTTCCGAGGAACACGCCGGTCAGGGCCGGGCCGATCGTGACGATTCCGGCGACGGCCACCGCCGGGTACAACCACGCGGGCGCCACGGCCGGGAGCGACCCGAACAGGCCGACCACGAACTCGAACAACGGCCACAGCAGCGGCACCCAGAGGACTCCCGCGACACCGGCGACGACGGCAGAAATGATGCGCCCGACCGACGCCTCGCGGAGCGGCAGCACCAGGATGAGGATCGCGGCCGTCAGCAGCGGGAAAGCGAACAGATACCCGACGCCCGGCGCCGTGCGCTGGAGGAACGCCAGGAGCCCGGCCCAGACCGGCAGCGTGAGCATCCAGACACACGACGGGTGGCCGGACGGCGCGACCATCGTCGGCAGGCTGCGCCCCAGCAGGATCACCAGCCAGATTGCGCCGACGCCGACCGTCGCCAGGAACATGGGGAACACGTGAACCTGTGCGTACCAGGGCTGTTGCAGGTGGCTGGCGAGGCGAAGGAGATAGCACGCGAGGCAGAGCCCCCCGAACACCGCGCCGACGCCGAGCAGCGCCCAGATGGCGGTGACCACCAAGCGGGTGGAGCCGACCTGCTCGCGGGCCGCACAGAACGACTTGTAGGCCGCCAGCAAGCCCAGCACGAACGCGGCGACGGCGATGACTCGGGTGCGTCCACTGGAATACGAGAACGCGACGCGGCCAGCCACGTCGAAGAACGTCCCGTTGTCCGTTGTCCGCTCCCGGATATCCACAGCCTCGAGCGCATCGACGAGCCGAACGGCGTTGTCCCCCAGGTGCTGAATGGTGGCGGTTTCGAGCTGGCCTGGGGTGTCGAGCTTTGTGTGGTAAGCGAAGGTGTTCCCGGTTGGCGCGAAGTCCAGGCCGGGCGCCCCGGACTGCGTGAGGATGGAGAAGTCGGTGTCGTTGGGGAGCCGGCGGTAGATCTCGGTGAAGAGCGACGATCCGGCAGGGAAGGGAGTCGACGCCGCCCACGCGGCGGCCAGCCACGAGTTGCCCGGTCCGGACTGGAAGAGCCGGGCCGGTCCACGCGTGCCGACGGCTTCGAAGTTGAGGAACGCCCGCACCTGCGCGAACTCGGGGGCGGGGAGCAGCACGCGGGCACCCATCAGCCCCAGTTCCTCGCCGTCAGTCAGCGCGACCAGCAACGTGTATCGGGGAGCCGTCCTCGCCGCCAGGACCCGGGCGGCCTCGAGGCAGACCGCGACGCCGAGCCCGTCGTCGGCGGCGCCGCGCGATTCCGGCGGCGAGTCGTAATGGCTCACGATGGCGATCGCCTCGCTTTGGCGGCCCGGCCGCGTCGCGATGACGTTGACCACGGGGGTCGTCATGCCCGAGTCGGTGTCAGCCAGCGCCTCCTGCAGGCGCACCTCGAATCCGGCTCGGCGGAGTTGATCGACCAGGTAGTCGCGTGCCTGGCGATTGGCCTGACTGCCAGACGGACGGGACCCGAACGCGGTCGCCAGCATGCGGATGTGCTTGCTGGCGCGTTCGAGCGAGAATCCCGTCTCCGGGTGTGGGCGGCACCCGTTGGCCATGAGGATCACGGCGAGGCTGGCGAGGCAGGCGACGCCTGCACGGAGCCGGCGCGAAGCAGGCTGGGCGGTCAGGTCGTTCCGCGGCATGCGGCGATTCTACGGCACGTTGGCCTGCAGCGGTAGCCCCAGCCTGTGTTATCCTGCGACGGCCCAAGAGGGGGGCGTTCGATTCGCCCATACTGCAGGAGGCTTCGATGCCGGACATTGCACGGATTCAGAGTGAGTTGAAGGCGGCGGGCGCTGACGGGTGGTTATTGTACGATTTCCACAACCGCGACGCGATTGCCTACCACGTCCTCGGGATGGACTACGGCAAGTTCACGAGCCGGCGGTGGTTCTACTGGATTCCAACCACGGGCGAGCCCATCAGGCTCGCGCACAAGGTCGAGTCCACCAAGCTCGATTCGCTGCCCGGCGAGAAGCGCCTCTACCTGTCGTGGCGGGAGCTGCACGCCAGCCTCAAGGCGATCCTCGGTCCGGCGAAGAAGGTGGCGATGCAGTACTCGCCCACCGCCAACATCCCCTACGTGTCGATCGTGGACGGCGGCACCGTGGATCTGATCAGGTCGCTCGGGTTCGAGGTCGTGTCGTCGGCGGGCCTGGTGCAGACGTTCCAGGCGGTGCTGGACGAGGCGGGGTATCAGTCCCATCTCGCGGCTGGCGAGCGCGTGCAGCGGATCAAGGACCAGGCGTTCGCGCTGATCGGCGATTCGCTGCGCGCCGGCAAGACGCTGACCCAGTACGACGTGCAGCAGTTCATCGTGCGCCGATACGGCGAGGAAGGTCTGACCTGCAAGGGCGAGTTCCCGATCGTCGGCACCAACGAGCAGCCGGCCGACCCGCACTTCGAGCCCACCCCCGCGAACGCGCGGCCGATCGCGGCGGGCGACACCGTGCTGATCGACCTTTGGGCCAAGCTCGATCGGCCCGGCGCGATCTTCTACGACATCACGTGGTGCGGCTTCGTCGGCAGGAACCCGCCCGCGAAGTACGTCGAGATTTTCACGACCGTCCGCGACGCGCGCGACGCGGCGCTCTCGTTCATCCGTGGCCGCTACGCCGAGGGCAAGAAGCTCTACGGCTGGGAAGTGGATGACGCGTGCCGGAACGTGGTGGAGAAGGCCGGCTACGGGCCGTACTTCATCCATCGCACCGGGCACTCGATTGGCGAGGACGTGCACGGCAACGGCGTGAACATCGACAACCTCGAGACGAAGGACGAGCGCGAGCTGGTGCCGGGCATCTGCTTCTCGATCGAGCCGGGTATCTACCTGGCCGGCGAGATGGCGGTGCGATCGGAGATCGACGTCTTCATCACGCCGTCCGGGAAAGTGGATGTCGCGGGGGAGATGCAGCGGGACCTGGTGTTGATTAACTAGGAACTAGGATTCAGAATTCAGGATTCAGGAGCTCTTCCTGAATCCCGACTTCTGGAGGGAAACAGTGGGCTTCTACTATCTCTACGTCATCCTGGCCTACCTGCTGGTGATGACGGTCTACAACATCTACCGGTCGCGGCAGGTCAAGTCGCAGGACGAGTTCATGTTGGCGGGGCGCAGCCTCTCGCTCACCAAGATGGTCTTCACGCTCGTCTGTACCTGGATCGGATCGGGCACGTTCATCGCGGGCGCTGAATACGCGTCCTACGCGGGCTGGAGCGCCGTGTGGCAGCCGGCCGGCGCCTTCCTGGGCATCGGCATCATCTACTTCGTGGCCGCGAAGATCCGCACCTTCGGGCAGTACACCGTCGGCGACATCCTCGAGGCGAGGTACGGGCGGTTCGCCCGGCTGTTCGGTGCCATCGCGCTGATCATCGCCTTCACGACGATCGTCGCGTACCAGTTCCGGGCGGGCGGCTACATCCTCAACGTCGTGACGGATGGCTACATCTCGCTCGAGGTCGGGCAGACGATCACGGCGTGCTTCGTCATCCTGTTCGTCACCATCGGCGGGATGGTGGCCGTCGCCCACACGGACCTGCCGAACGGGATCATCATCGTCTCGGCATGCCTCCTCGCGGTGCCGTTCGTGGTCAGCTTTGCCGGCGGCTGGGGCCACGCCCACGAGATCCTCGGGCCGACCAAGTTCCAGGTGTTCGCCTCGGACTTCGGCAAGTACCCGGCGCTCAAGGGGTTTGCCTACTTCCTCTCGACGCTGCTGCTCCTGATGGGCGTGCAGTCGATGTACCAGAAGTTCTACGCGGCACGGTCGCCGAAAGAAGCGAAGCAGGCGGTGGCCATCTGGATCGTCGGCACCATCGTGGTCGAGACCATCGTCATCGCGATCGCGGTGTATGCCTCGGTCTACAGCACCGAGCACCAGTTGGGGTGGGACGGCCGGGCGCTGGTCCTCAATGCTGCGCGGTATATGGTGCCAGGCCCGGTCGGCGTGCTGCTGCTCGGCGCGGCTTGCGCGGTGGTGCTGTCAACCGGGATGAACTACCTCCTGTCGTCGAGCTCGAACGTAATACGCGACATCTACCAGGGGATGATCAACCCGAACGCGGACCCGACGAAGATGGTCGCGCTCCAGAAGGTCTTCATTGTCGTGATGGGCTTCTGCGCCTTCCTGATGATCTTCGTCCCGACCTACATGAAGTCGCAGATTTCGATCCTGCAGTACGCCTACTTCGCCTACACGATGTATGGCGTGTCGGTCACGCCGGCGCTGTTCGCGGCCCTGACATGGAAGCGCGCCACCTGGCAGGGCGGCGTGTCATCGATCGTCGGCGGGGCGCTGGCCACGGTGTTCTTCGAGTTCGTGCTGCCGTGGATGGCGCCGGGCATCATGGAAGGGGCGCAAGGGGCGGGCGGCGCGGTCTTCGGCGCGGATCCGTGGGGGATTCCGAGCATCTATCCGTCGGCGATCATCTCGATCGGCCTACTGGTGATTGTCAGCCTGCTGACGCCGGCGCCGAAGCCGGAGGTGCTCGAGCGGTTGTTCGGGAAGTCGGAAGCGGCCGCCTGACAAGATCCCGGCGAGTGGCAGGGGGCCCACGCATCCGTCGCCCCCTGCCGTCTTCTCTTGAATGCTCTCTTCTGAATTCTGAATTCTGAATTCTCTCTTCAGTGCTCGTGCCCCTGCGGCGCCACGTACCCGGGCGGGAGCGCCGCGCCTTCGCCGAAGAAGAACTCCTCCATCGCGCGAGCCACCATGTCCTGCGCCTCCTTCTGCCAGGGCATCAGGCGGTACTCGTTCAGAAGCATCCTCATCCGGTCTTCCCACAGTTTCCAGGCTCGTGCCGAGACGTGCTCGTAGATCCGCTGGCCGAGCTCTCCCGGCCAGGGCTGCTCGTTCAGCCCGGGCAACTCGCGCCCGAATTTCACGCACTGAACCATCCGCTCGCTGGTGCCGCCCGAAGAGGCGTCGTTCGACGATGCCATGCTCATGCCTCCGAATCTGCTAATGTTATCATGCCGGTGTGACCGAGCCTGACGACGGCGAACCGGAGACTCGCCACCGTGCCTGCTGGTACGGCCGACGGACGCCGCAATTCCCTGCCATCCTCACCGTGCAGACGATCGAGGATGGTCAGCTCCTGTATTGCGCCCACCCGATGATGTTTCCCATCGTCGGCTACGATTTCGACATCCGAAACTGCACCGGCTGCGACGTCTTCAGGCCACACCACTCCCGTCGCCCATGAACGCGGTGCCCGTACCTGTGCGATGGACCACGGGCGAAGCTTTGCCAGGGGCCCCGCAGACACCGGCTTCGACCGTGACGACCTCAGCCCTGGAGAGGATGTTCAGGACAGACTGTCCGAGTGCAGGTGGACAGCTGTCCGCAGAGCTTACCCCGGCTGTCGTGATCCGCTACACGGTTCCTGAGGCCTGATTTCGTCTCGCGGCGGAGGAATGGGCGAAAATTAGCCTATTTTCAAGCATGTTCGTGGTCGTCGAGAATGGCTGGGATAGTGGCATGCGATTTGATACTCATCGGTCCGAAAGGGCCATTGTCTGACGAGGGCCCCGGATTCCATTCGAAGTCAGCCGAGTCATCGGCTCTGTGCCGAGGAGGAAGGCCGTGAACGAAACACGACGCAAGGAACGACGCGGATTCGCGTCGATGTCTGCGGAGAAACAGCGGGAAATTGCCAGCAAGGGCGGGCGTGCCGCGCACAACAAGGGCACGGCCCATGAATGGACCTCCGATGAAGCCCGGACCGCCGGCCGCAAGGGCGGCCAGGTGAGCCGCGGCGGGCGCGGACGATTGTCGGAGCCGAGGGGGGTGCCCGAAGCGGGCGGCGCGATTACCGGGCCCGGGTCCACCGGTAAATGGGAATAGGTTTTCAGGTTCGCGCCGGCGTTGACCGGCGAGGGCCCTCACGGGAGCGGACGCGTCAGTTGACGATCCGTTCCACCTGCACGCGTGCGTCGTTGAAGCAGGCGCCCGCGCCGATGTCGGACAGGGCATCCGGCGCGAGCGCCGTCGCGGTGGAGTGGTTGATGGTGTTCGACCGCCACAGCCCCTTTGGCAGCACCACGGTGCCGGGCCGGACGGTTGGTTCGATCGACAGCGTGCACCGCACTTCACCCAGGTCGTTGAAGATCCTGACGCTCGCGCCCTCCTCCAGTTCCCGGGCGTGCGAATCCAGCGGGTGCATGACCAGCGCAATCTCGGGCCGCGGCAGCTCGCCCAGCGTCGAGCTGATCGTCCGATCGCTCGACGGGGAAATCAGCGCGAGCGGATAGCGGGCGGTGGCGGGATCGGGCAGGTATCGATAGAGTCCGACGCGCGACTCGCGTTCGAGCGCTTCCGGGAGGAGGTCCACCTTCTCATCCGGTGTGCGGGGGAACACGTCCACGAACTGCACGGGTGTCAGCCCGAAGGCCGGCGCAGGAGATCGCCCGTTTCTCAGGTCGTCTCCGATGGTGCCTGGCAACTGGTCGAGGACCTGGATCAGCGTGCCGAGTTCGCCTTGCGTCCCGGTGTCGTCATCGAGGCCGAGCGCCGTCAGGAGTTGCCCGAAGACCTCGGGATTCGACTGCGACTCGCCGGCCGCATCCACCACGGGCTGCACCATCTGCAGGCTGATGGGGCCGTATGCCCGCGCCAGGTCGTAGGCCTCGAGGAACGTCGTAGCCGGGAGCACCACGTCCGCAAACGCCGCGGTGTCGGTCATCACCTGGTCGAACACGACCGTGAAGAGGTCCTGCCTCTCGAGGCCCTTGATGATCAGGTTCTGGTGAGGGACGGTGGCCACAGGATTGCAGTTGTAGACGAACAGCACCTTCACCGGCGGCATCACTTCTTCGGTCAGTATCCGGCCCAGGTGGTTCATATTCACGATGCGAGTGGCCGGCTCGTCCTCGCCGATCCACGTCCGATTGATCGACCACGAGGCGGAGTTGCTCATCGCGAAGCCGCCGCCGCGGACGCCGAACTTGCCGGCCACTGCGGGCAGCGCCAGGATCGCAGCGGCCGCGCTGCCGCCGTTCCGATTGCGTTCCAGGCCCCAGCCGCATCGCACGAGCGCGGGCGTGATCGAGGCGTAGAGTTCGGCAAACTCCCCGATCATTGCGGGCTGCACTCCGGCAACCGACGCCGCCCGTTCGAACGTCCATTCGGCCGCCCGCTCCCGAAGGCGATCGGCGCCGCGGGTGTGGGCGGCGAGGAACGCCTGGTCCGCCGCGCCGGTCTCGAACAGGTGTCGATGCAGCGCGAGGGCGACGGCGAGATCGCTGCCCGGCGCAATCGGCACGTGAAGGTCCGCTTGCCGCGCCAGGGGGGTGACGCGCGGATCCACGACCACCAGCTTCGCGCCCTGCTTTCGTGCCTCCTGGATGAAGGGGACTAGGTGAATGCCGCTCACCGAAGGGTTGGCGCCCCATATGACGATCAACTTGGCGTGCGGGTAGTCGTGGTAGGTCACCGACGGCATCGTGCCGTAGAGCGCCTGTGCCGCCGCGCTCGTTGGCGCCGCGCAGACCGTGCGGGCGAGGCGTGAGGCGCCGAGCCGCCGGAACAGGCGCGCATCGATCGTATCCTGCGTCACCAGCCCGTTGGACCCGCCGTACGAGAACGGCAGGATCGACTCGCCGCCCCACGTGTCGCGCGCCTCTCGCATCCGGCTGGCCACCAGGTCAATCGCTTCGTCCCACGTGGTGCGCGAGAACGCCGCGTTGCCCTTCGGCCCGATCCGCATGGCCGGGTGCAGGATTCGCAGCGGGCTCTCCACCCGTTCGCCGAACCGCCGCACCTTCGCGCAGATGTACCCGTCGGTCACCGGATTCCGGTGCGAACCGTCAAGATTCGTGACCCGGCCGTCGCCGATCGTGACGGAGAGACTGCAGGAGTCTGGACAGTCGAGCGGGCAGGCCGTCTCCACCGTCCGGTCTTGCTTCGACTTGATACGTCGCATCCTCCCAGTCTACGACATAGACATATTCCAGGGCTGAGATCGTCACGAATGAAGCACGTTTCTGTGGGGTCCCTGGAATCTGTCTTAGGCGCGGCCGGTTGACCGGCCGCGCATGGGCGGCCAGGTGCTTGCTCTGCCACTCCTCTTGCGATTACGATCTCCCGACTGTTCAGATGACCATGAGCTGCGAACAATGCGGCGCCCGCCTCGGGTGCGCGTGGAGCGTGGGAGGCAAATGCCCGTCAGGAGGTCTGTGACATGCGACCGACACTGAGGATGCTGAGCGAATCGCTGGTCGAGCAGATCATCGCCGAGGCGATGGCGCTGCTTCGGGATCCCGGCGTGCGCGTGCACAACGAGGAGGCCAGGCGGTTGCTGGCCGAGGCGGGCGCGGACGTGGACGCGGTCCGGCTCATCGCCAGAATACCCGAGACGATCGTCCGGCAGGCGCTCGAGACGACCGCGCACGAGTTCGACCTGTTCACGCTCGACGGCCGCCCCGCCGTGCACTATGGCGGCGACGAGGTGCACTTCGACCCCGGGTCGGCCGCCCTGTCCATCCTCGACCCCGAGACCAACCGCCAGCGCGTGCCGCTGACGGCCGACTTCGTCCGCCTGGTGAAGCTCGTCGAGCAGTTGCCGCAGATTGACGCGCAGAGCACCGCGATGGTGTGCGGTGACGTCGTGCCGGAGATTGGCGACCTCTACCGGCTCTATCTCGCGCTCAACTACATCCGCAAGCCGATCGTCACCGGCGCGTTCCGCAAGGACACCTGGTGGACGATGAAGGAGATGCTGGTCGCCGTGGCCGGCGGAGAGGCGGCGCTTGCCGCGCGGCCCATCGCGGTGTTCGACGTCTGCCCGTCGCCGCCGCTGCTGTGGAGCGACCTCACCTGTCAGAACCTGATCGACTGCGCGCGCGCCGGCATCCCCGCCGAACTGGTTTCGATGCCGCTTGCGGGCGCGACCGCGCCGGTGACGCTGGCTGCGGCCGTCGTGCAGCACACGGCCGAGTGCCTGAGCGGCATTGTCATCGGGCAGTTGGCGCGTCCCGGCGCCAGGGTGGTGTGGGGAGGGTCGCCCGCGGCCTTCGACATGCGCGAGGGGACGACGCCGATGGGCGATGTCGCGACGTGGATGATTGACTGCGCCTACGCGCAGGTCGGGAAGCGGCTCGGCCTGCCGACGCACGCGTACCTCGGCATGAGCGACGCGAAGATCATCGACGCGCAGTGCGGAATGGAATCGGCCGGCGGCACGCTGCTGGGCGCCCTGGCCGGCATCAACATGATCTCGGGCGCCGGGATGATGGATTTCGAGAGCTGCCAGAGCCTCGAGAAGCTGGTGATCGACGCCGAGATCATCGGCATGGCCAAGCGGCTGGTGCGCGGGATCGAGCCGCGCGACGAACCGATCGCGCTGTCCCTGTTCCGGAAACTCGGGCATCGCGCCGACTACCTGGCCGAGCCTCACACCCTGAAATGGTTCCGCAAGGAGCTGTACCTGCCGTCGCCGGTGATCGATCGGGCGACCACCGACGGTTGGCTCCGCAAGGGCGCGACGACGGCGGCCGAGCGCGCGGCCGAGCGCGTCGGCAGCCTGGTGGCGTCGTATCAGCCCAGCCCGGTTCCGCCGGAACTCCGAGCCGAACTGCGGGCGATCACGACTCGCGCGGCCCGGAAGTTCGGAATGACGGCGCTGCCGCCGCTGCCCGACTTCGAACGTATGTAGCCCGAGCTGTTGTGGCGCGGGCCGCCTGGCCCGCGAACGTTGTCGGTACTGACCGGAGTGAACATGTGCTCTGAACTTCTCGCGCAGATCGTAGCCAGCCTCGTCGCCGGCGACCCCGATGCCACCGTCGACGGCACCCGCCAGGCGCTCGCCGCCGGCATCGAGCCACTCGCCATCATCGACGGCGGACTGGTTCCAGGCATGCGGATCGTCGGCGAGAAGTACTCGACCGGCGAGTACTTCCTGCCCAACCTCATCGTCTCGGCAAGCGGGATGAAGCAGGCGATGGCCATCCTCGTGCCTGAGCTGAAGGCGCGGCGCCAGCACCTCACGTCGTCGGGAACCGTCGTCATCGGCACCGTGCGCGGTGACATCCACGAGATCGGGAAGTCGCTGGTGGCGACGATGCTGGCGGCAAACGGATTCGAGGTCCACGACCTGGGCGTGGACGTGCCGACCGACGCGTTCGTCGCGCGTGTGAAGGAGGCCGGCGCCAACCTGGTCGGCCTTTCTGCGCTGCTGACCACGACCATGCACGGACAGAAGGACGTGATCGACGCGCTGACGAAGGCCGGCCTGCGTGCGCAGGTGAAGGTCATGGTTGGCGGCGCCCCGGTGACCCGGAAGTGGGCGGACGACATCGGCGCCGACGGCTGGGCCCAGGACGCCGTCGCCGCGGTCGATCTCGCGACACGGCTCGTCGCTCACGTCCAGCAGGTCGTATAGAATCTCCGTGTGCCCGGCATCGAACCGCTCCAGGCTCCCGACCGATCTCCTTCTCCTCCAGGCACGATCGACGTCGCCATCGTCGGCGGCGGCGCCGCGGGCCTCGCGACGGCGATCTTCACTGCCCGGCGCTTGCCCGGTGCGCGTCTCGCCGTGTTCGATGGCGCCCGCCGCCTCGGCGCCAAGATCCTGGTGAGCGGGGGAGGGCGGTGCAACGTCACCAACCGGGACGTGCGAGCGAGCGACTATTGGGGCGGCGACCGCCGGTTCATCGACAGCGTGCTGCGCGCGTGTTCCTCCACCGACGCCGCCGCCTTCTTCGAGGAGATCGGCGTCCGGCTGCACGAGGAGGATGGCGGCAAGCTGTTTCCCGAGAGCAACCGGTCGCGGACGGTGCTCGACGCGCTGCTGGCCGAAGCGCTGCGCCTCGGCGTGGAGATGCGCGTGGAGCAGCGCGTGGACGTGGTCCGGCCGAGCGACGAGTCGCTGTTCACGCTGAACGTGAGGGGACGAGCGGAAACCGCGCGCCGCGTGGCGCTGGCCACCGGGGGGCTCTCGTGGCCGAAGAGCGGGAGCGACGGGGGCGGCCTCGCCATCGCGTCGGGGCTCGGTCATCGAATCGTGCCGACGACGCCGGCGCTGGCCCCGCTCGTCCTGGAGGGGGCCTTTCATCGACCGCTGGCGGGCGTGTCCCACGACGCCGCGCTCACGCTCGCGGCCGGGGGCGCACGGCCGGTGAACCTTCGCGGCCCGCTGCTCTGGACGCACTTCGGCGTGAGCGGGCCGCTCGCGCTCGATGCCTCCCGGCACTGGCATCGCGCCGTCGTGCAGGGGCTCCCCGTGAAGGCCCACCTGTCGTTCCTGCCCGATCTCGACTTTCCCGGCGTCGAACGCCGGTGGCTCGACGAGGTGGCCGACCGCCCGTCGGCGACGCTCCGCGGCGCGCTCTCGTCCTGGCTGCCCTCGGCCGTTGCCGCGGCCCTCGTTGCCGCGACCCTCATCGACCCAGGCACACGCCTGGCACACCTCTCCCGCGACAATCGGCGAGCGCTGGCGCACGCGCTCCTGAAATGGGACTTGCCGATCACGGGCAGTCGCGGCTACAACTACGCGGAGGCGACGGCCGGCGGCGTCACGCTCGATGAGGTCGATCGGGGGACCATGGAGTCGAAGGCGTGCCGGGGACTGTACCTGGTTGGCGAGATGCTCGATGTAGACGGGCGGCTTGGCGGGTTCAATTTTCAGTGGGCATGGTCGAGCGCCTGGGTGGCGGCGCGCGGCCTCTCGCACTCATTCACTCCCTGATGCGCGAAGTCTTCGACATCGGGGAAAAAACATGGGAGAACGACGCGATGACTGAACGAGAGACGGTCGGGTTCATCGGCCTCGGGCTGATGGGGAAACCTATGGCGCTGAACCTGCTGAAGGCAGGCTTTCCGCTGGTGGTGCACAGCCGCAGCCGCGGCCCGGTGGAGACGCTTGAGCAGGCAGGGGCGCGGGTGGCCGGGAGCCCCGCTGACGTCGCGCGCGAGGCGACGGTCGTCATCACGATGGTGCCCGATTCGCCGGACGTCGAACTGGTGCTCGCCGGCCCTGGCGGGGTCTTCGAGGGCGTGCGCGCGGGAACCGTGCTGATCGACATGAGCAGCATTTCGCCGGTGGTGACGCGTCGCCTGGCCGCGAAGGCGGCCGAGCGCGGGGCGACGCTGCTGGACGCGCCCGTCAGCGGCGGCGACATCGGGGCGATCCAGGGCACGCTGTCGATCATGGTGGGGGGCGACGCAGCCGCGCTCGAGCGCGTGCGGCCCGTGTTGAACGTGATGGGCAATCCCGAGCGCGTCATCCACGTCGGCGAGTCGGGCGCCGGACAGATCTGCAAGGTGTGCAACCAGATGGCGATCGGCGGGGCGCTCGCCGTGGTCAGCGAGTTGATGGCGCTGGCGACCAAGGCAGGCGTGGACCCCGCCAAGGTCCGGCAGGCGCTGCTCGGCGGCTTTGCGGCCAGCCGGGTGCTCGAGGTGCACGGCGAGCGGATCCTGAACAGGAACTTCAAGCCGGGGTTTCGCGCGGGGCTCTACAACAAGGACATGGGCATCGCGATGGAGACGGCCCGCGCACACCAGGTGCCCGTCCCGGTCAGCGCGGTGGTCGCGCAGTTGGTCGGGGCGATGGTGGCGTCGGGCCACGGCGACGACGACTACTCGGGCCTCGCGCGGGTGCTGTTCGAGATGGCAGGGCTGAAATGAACGGGACAAAAACAATATCAATCGGGACCTGACGATGAGAGGTCGGGAACTGACGCAGAGGAGTCGGTGCTGACGATGAAGGGTCGGTGCTGACGATGAAGAGTCGGTGTTGCTTGCCACGCCGAAGTCGTGGTTCGACAGGCTCACCACGCCCTGAGCAAGGTCGAAGGGCGCGTGGCGACGAAGGCGGGACGATGAGCGACAAGGTTTCGCAGGAGATGGCGGCGTCCGAGCGGGAAGTCTACGAAGTCCTGGCGGGGCTGGGCATGTCGTTCACGCGGCACCCGCATCCGCCGGTGTTCACCGTCGAGGAAGCGGAGCGCTATTGGGCGGAGATCCCGGCGACGCACTGCAAGAATCTCTTCCTGCGGAACGCCAGGGGCAGCCGCCACTATCTCGTCATCCTCGGGCATTCGAAGAGGGCCGATCTGCGCGCCTTGTCGGCGCTGTTGGGAGACGACAAGCTCAGCTTCGCCTCGCCGGATCGCCTGATGCGGTTCCTGCGGCTGACGCCTGGGGCCGTCTCGCCGTTCGGCCTGATCCACGAGTCGGCGCGCGAGGTGATCGTCGTGCTCGACGCCGATCTCGCGGGCACCGAGCGGATTGGGTTTCATCCGAACGTCAATACGGCTACGATGACGTTGCTCACGGCTGACTTCCTGCGGTTCCTGGACACGCGTGGCAATATCGTACGCCGGCTAGCCATGCCGGCGGGGGAGTAGGCAGCAGGCCGTCGGCCGTCTTCCATCTTCTGAATTCTGGCTCCTGGATTCTGGATTCTGTTCCCTGAGAGAACTCATGACATCCGCTGTGACGCCCGGCACCGCCTCCGAGATTCAGCCGTTCCCGAAATCGTTCTGGACGGCTAACGTCACGGAGTTGTTCGAGCGAGCCGCGTACTACTCGGTGGCGAGCTTCGTCGTCATCTACCTGGGCCAACTCGGGTTCGGCGCCTACTGGCCGTCCACCCTCAACTCGACGCTCTGGTTCCTGGTCTTTTTCCTCCCGATTCTCTCCGGCACGATCGCCGACCAGATCGGCTTCCGGCGGTCGCTGCTGATCGCGTTCGTCCTGCTGGCCGCCGGCTACTGCCTGATGGGCTACCCGGTCTGGCTCGGGGGGAGTGTCCTGGCCCCGACGATTGGGGAACACGTGACGGCGAGTACCCGCGACTTCGCCGTGCTGTTCGCGGGCGTCCTGCTCATCGGCATCGGCGGGTCGGTGATCAAGCCGTGCATCTCGGGCACGGTGCAGAAGACCGCCGGCGCACGGGCAACGCTCGGCTTCGCCATCTTCTACATGGTGATCAACATCGGCTCGCTGTTCGGCCGCGGCACGGCGTTCGTCGTGCGGAGCGGGTCGAGCGTCGGCACCGTCCTCGCGGTCGTCGCCGTGCTCGCTCTCGCCGCCTTCGGCATCGTCTTCCTCGTTCACCGGACGACGAAGGCGGACCGGAGCAGCAGGGACATCTGGGTGGCGACGGCCGGCTTCACCTCGATCGTCGTCGTGGCCACGGCGGCGGTCGTCTGGATCTACGGCGCGCGCGCGTCGGAGCGTGTCGCGACCGCGGGCGCAAACCTCTCCTACATCTTCGCGGTGGCGGCCGCGGCGTCGGCGGTGGCCTTCCTGGTGGTGCTGTTCACCTACCAGGAGCCGGCGATCCCGGCCGGCCCGGCGAAGCCCAAGCGGTCGGTCGGCCGGATCCTCCTCGACATGGTCCTGGTGCTCCAGAGCGGTCGCTTCACGCTCTACCTGATCGTGATGACCGGGTTCTACTTCCTCTACAACCAGGTCTACAACGTGTTCCCGTTGTACGTGAAGCAGGTCGTCGAGACCAACCCCGCGATGGACCTCTACACGGCCGCCAATCCGTTCGTCATCGTCTGCTTCCAGCTGCTGATCTCGCGGACGTTCGGGAAGATGAAGCCGATCCGCTCGATGGTGGCCGGCACGATCATCATCGCGGTGGCGATGCTGATCAACATCGCGCCGATCTACTCGGCGGGTGGACCGCAGGCGGTCATGGCGAACTGGCTGCCCATCGCGTCTGTCTTCTTCATCCTGACCGTGGCGTTGGTCGCCCTGGGCGAGCTGTTCACGTCGCCGCGGATGTACGAGTACATCGGGGCGCTGGCGCCGAAGGGACAAGAGGGGCTGTTCCTCGGCTACGCCAATCTGCCGCTCGCGCTGGGCGCGCTGCTCGGAGGGCCGGTGGGCGCCTACATCTTCAACGAGATCATGATCAAGGATGCGACCAAGCGCCCGGACGGGCTCCTGGAACTGGTGCCGGCCAACAACGCGCTCGGCTGGATCATCCTGATGGCGATCGGCCTGGTGTCGGCCGCCTCGCTGTGGCTGTTCAACCGCTGGCTGGAGCGGCAGCCCGCCAGGGCCTGACCTCGCGCGCGGCAATGGGGCGGGGATCCCTCGACTGCGCTCGAAACAGACGGGGGGCCGCCCCCTATGCGAGATCCTGGAGCCAGAGGGCGACCTCGGCGTCGGACGGCATACGCCAGTCGCCCCTTGGCGAGAGCGCGACCGATCCCACTTTCGGCCCGTCGGGCATGACGGACCGCTTCCACTGGTTGGCAAAGAACCGGGTGACGAACAGGCGCAGCCAGGTGCGGATGGTGCCCGCGTCATAGCGCCCGGCGAACGCGTGCTCGGCAAGCTGCTGGATCTTCGCGGGCCGGCTCGCCCAGCGCGCGAAGTGGTAGAGGAAGAAGTCGTGCAGCTCGTAGGGGCCGATGATCTCCTCGGTCTTCTGGAAGACGGTGCCCGGGCGATCGCCCGGTAGCAGCTCGGGCGAGATGGGCGTGTTCAGCACGTCGTCGAGGACCGGCCGGGCGTCGGCAAACCGCGGCTGCGCCGCCACCCAGCCGACCAGGTAGCGTACGAGCGTCTTCGGGACGCCGGCATTCACGTTGTAGTGCGACATGTGGTCGCCGTTGAACGTGTTCCAGCCGAGCGCGATCTCCGACAGGTCCCCGGTGCCGAGCACCAGCGCCCGCAGCTGGTTCGCCTTGTTCATCAGGATCATGGTGCGGTAGCGTGCCTGGACGTTCTCGAATGTCACGTCCTGCACCGCCCGGTCGTGCCCGATGTCGCGGAACTGCTGCAGGCACCCGTCCGTGATGTCGATCGTCTCGAGCGAGACGCCGCAGGCGTGGGCCAGCCGCTCGGCGTTTCCGCGCGTGCGCGAGCTGGTGCCGAAGCCGGGCATCGTGAAGGTGAAGATCTGCGTGCGGGGCAGATCGAGCGCGTCGAAGGCCCGCACGGCCACCAGCAGCGCGAGCGTCGAGTCGAGCCCGCCGGATAGTCCCACCACGAGATGGTCGATCCCCGAGTGCGACAGCCGCGTCGCCAGCCCCGACGTCTGGATGGAGATGACCTCCTCGGTGCGTCGGTTCCTCTCGGCATCGTCGGTCGGGATGAACGGCGTCGGGTCCACAACGCGTCGCAGCGGCGGCCCGGCGTACGGCGGCACGTCCACGTCCACCGTGCGCCACGCCATGGCCGGGAAGGCGTGGACCGAGTCGCCGAAGCTGGTCGTCCGCTCGCGGTCGAGGCGGAGATGCTCGATGTCCACGTCGGTCACGAGCAGGTCGCCATCGCGGGCAAACCGCCGCGACTCGCCGAGGAGCGCGCCGTCTTCCGCCACCATCGCGTGGCCGCCGAACACCACGTCCTGGGTGGACTCGCCGACGCCGCACGAGGCGTAGATGTAGGCGCAGATGCCGCGGGCCGATTGCTGCGCAACGAGCGAGCGCCGGTAGTCCGCCTTGCCGACCAGTTCGTTGGAGGCCGAAAGGTTGGCGATGAGATGGGCCCCGTGCAGCACCTGGAACGAGCTGGGCGGCAGCGGCCCCCACAAGTCCTCGCAAATCTCGACGCCGATGACTAGATTGGGGACCTCGCGCGCGCGGAACAGGAGGTCCGTGCCGATCGGCACGCGGCGGTTGCCGATCGTCACCTCGCGGGCGACCAGGTCTCGCGAGGCCGCGAACCACCGCTCCTCGTAGTACTCCTTGTAGCCGGGAATGTAGGTCTTCGGCACCAGGCCGTGAATCGTGCCCGCGGAGATGACGGCTGCGGTGTTGAACAGGTTTCCCTCCGCCGCGAGAGGGAACCCGACGATCAGCAGCGGCCGGAGGCCGGCCGATGCCTCGGCGATCTCGAGCAGCGACTCCACCGCCTGGTCCAGCAGCAGGTGCTGGTGGAACAGGTCGCCAGCCGTGTAGCTGGTGAGGCTGAGCTCCGGGAACACCACCAGCTGCGCGCCTTCGTCGTCGGCCCGGCGGGCGAACGTGAGGATCTGCCGCAGGTTGAAATCGAGGTCGGCAACCTTCAGCGGCGGCACCGCGGCCGCCACGCGCACGAAGCCGAAATCGGGGCGGGTGTGTTCAGCCTTCATATGAGCGGTTCCGGCATGGCCCGGACGTGGCGCGGACCGGCCTCTTTTGCCAGCCTATGACAGATTCCAAAGCGCACGGTAGAAGCTTGCCTCACTTGTCACGACTCGGGCTTTGGAAGATGTCTAGTGCCCGCGAGCCGAGTGCTATCATACGCCAACCATGTCGAGGTCCTCTCCATCAACCCCGGCGGCGCTGTTGCTTCGCGCCCAGGGCGTGTCGTTCACGGAACACTCGTATCGCTACGAGGAACGGGGCGGGACGACGGTGGCGGCGCGCGGACTGGGCGTGTCCGAGCACGCGGTGGTGAAAACGCTGGTGATGGAGGACGAGGCCCACAAGCCGCTGCTGGTGCTGATGCACGGGGACCGGGAAGTGTCCACCAAGCAGCTGGCGCGGCAGATCGGTGTGCGCACGGTGACGCCGTGCAAGCCGGACGTGGCAACACGGCACACCGGCTACCTGGTCGGCGGCACCTCGCCAATGGCCACGCGGAAGATGCTGGCGGTGTTCGTCGAGCGCACCATTCTGGACGTGCCGACGGTCTACATCAACGGCGGCAGCCGCGGCTTCCTGCTCGGCGTGGCGCCGGCCGATCTGGTGAGGGTGCTGGGGGCGACGCTGGTGGACGTGGCGGTCGCGTCGTAAGTCCCTTATGCGCGAAGTCTTCGACATCGGGGACAAGAAATCGTGGAGGAGCGCCATGAGCGAGGTGGAGCGCGGAGCCGGCGGAACGCCGGGAGGCATCGGCGAGTTCCTGTCGGGCGTGGTGATGGCGGCGGTGGCGACTATCTGTTGATGAACATGGACATCTACTTCCGGCAGACCGGCCTGTTCAGCACGCTGGTGATGCTGGTGTTGCTGGCGGGCGGTGTGGGCCTCATCGTGCGCTCGCTGCGTTCGCGCGGCGGGCCTCCGGCGAAGGAGAAGGCCTGACGGCGTGCAGTGGTCAGCGGCCAGGCTGGTTCCCCCGTGCTATCCTGCCCCGCGTGCGCATCGACCGCCCTGCCGAGTTCACCGTCACCGTCGAGCGCTCCCGTTTCTACGCGCTGCTGACACCACTCGTATCGCCTGAAACCATGGAGGCCCTGCTCAAGGCGCGGCGCCGCGACTACCGCAAGGCCGTCCATCACTGCTGGGCGTACCGGTGGCGCGACGCGGCGGGCGCAGCCGCGGAGATGTCGAAGGACGATGGCGAAGTGGGGCACCCGGGGCGGGTGCTGCTGGAACTGATGAAGAAGCACGACCTCGAGGGCGCGCTCATCGTGTCGCGCATCTTTGGCGGCGTGAAGCTCGGCGTCGGCGGGGTGTCGCGCGCGTTCCGCGGCGCGGGTCAGGGCGCGATCAACAGGATGCTGGGGGCAGTTCCAGGACGAACGACCTCCCCACGCCCGCCTCCGACGAGAACGTGAGCCGGCCGCCCAGGTACCGCTCGGCGACCAGGGCAGACAGGAACGGGGTCCAGATCGAGCACCCGCTGCTGGCGTTCGATCGTCGGCAGCGACGCGCGCTCGGGAGAACCAAAAACAGTGGCCGGCGAAACGGTAGCCATCATCACATCCCGACTCCCGACCCCCGATCCCTGCTCCCGACCCCTGGCCCCCTGACCCCTTCCCTACGCCTGCGCCGCGTCCTCGGGCAGGATCTCTCGCAGCAACGACACCAGCCGGTCGGCATCGTCGGCCGAGAACGGCAGGGGCGGTTTGATCTTCAACACGTTGTGTAGCGGACCGTCGGTGCTGGCGAGCATACCGCGGTCCCGCAGTCGATTGATGATGTAATCGGCCTGGGCCGCCGCCGGCTCGAGCGACTCGCGGTCGGTGACCAGTTCCACCCCGAGGAACAGGCCCAGGCCGCGCACGTCGCCGACGATGGGGAAGTCGGCCATGAGGGAGGCGAGCGCGCCGTTCAGGCGCGTGCCGACTTCGAGTGCGTGCGCCTGGAGCTGCTCGTCGCGCATGACATCGAGGACCGCCAGGCCCACGGCGCACGCGGCCTGCGTGCCGCCAAAGGTGTTGAAGTACTCCATTCCGTTGTCGAAGGCGTCGGCAATCTCGGGCCGCGTGACGACCGCCCCGAGCGGGAAGCCGTTCCCGATCGGCTTGCCGAGCGTGACGATGTCCGGCGTCACGCCCTGGGTGTCGAACCCCCACACGTGCGTGCCCACGCGACCGAACCCCACCTGTACTTCGTCGGCGATGGCCACGCCGCCGGCCGCCCGGACGGCCGCATACGCGCTCGCGAGATAGCCGTCCGGGAGCACGATCTGTCCCCCGCAGCCGAGCAGCGACTCGCAGATGAACGCCGCGACGTTGCGACCTGAAGCCTCCACCTGTTCCAGCGTGCGCGCCACCTCTCGGCCGTAGCGTACGCCGGCCGACGGGTCAGGCGCCCGGAACGGCCCGCGATAGACATCGGGCATCACCACCTTGTGCACGTGCGGCGGCGCGCCGCTGCCGCCCGGGCCGTCGAACTTGTACGGGCTGATCTCGACGAGCGACGTGGTGTTCCCGTGATAGGCGCCGTCCACGACGACGATGTCGCGGTGCCTCGTGTAGGCGCGAGCCAGGCGAAGGGCCAACTCGTTCGCCTCGCTGCCGCTGCACACCAGGTAGCAGACGCTCAGCGGCTCGGGCATCAGCGCGCACAGGCGTTCCGCGTACGCCACGACCCCGGCGTGCAGGTAGCGCGTGTTGGTGTTGAGGACCGCCATCTGCCGCGCGGCCGCTTCGACCACCCTGGGGTGGCAATGGCCGACGTGCGCAACGTTGTTGACGGCGTCCACGAAGCGGCGTCCGTCCACGTCATACAGGTACTGCCGATAGCCGCGCGCCATCGTGATCGGGCGCCGGTACGAGATGCTGAGGTTAGGTCCGAGCCGACGGCGCCTCGCGACCAGGATCGATTCCGGGTCGGCCTGACGCGGTGGCATCTGGTCGTCGGGCACGCCGACGACCAGGTTGGCGTCCGGGCAGACACTGATCCAGATCTCGCGCTCGCCCGGCGACGCCACGCCGGGGAATTCCCCCACGCGGCCCAGCATGTCCGCGATGACCTGGAAGTGCAGGTGCGGCGGCCACCCGCCGTTGACCGACGGGTCCCCGAGCCAGGCGATCCGTTCGCCCTTTCTGACCTGCCGGCCCGGGACCATCCCTTCCAGCGATTCCACGCTGAGGTGGCCGTAGAGGGTGAAGAACCGGACCGTCCCGCCGTTGACGAGGTGCTCGAGGACGATCGTGGGGCCGTAGTCGCCCGGCACCGCGTTGTTCGCCACGCTGTGCACCGTGCCGTCGAGCGGCGCGTACACGGGCGCGCCGGCAGCGCAGAACAGGTCGATGCCGAGGTGGACGGTACGATTCTCGTCGTACCAGTTGTTGGGATGGCGGAACAAATCCGTGACGTAGACCAGGCGCGGCTCGTCGTACCGACCGATGCCGATCCGTGCTCCGCTCGCGGCCATCAGGCGATCGACGTGCGCGCAGAACGCTGGACTCTCCTGCACCGTCTCCGGCCGCGGAATGTCGAGGCTGCCGACGCCGAGGTCGAAGACGACCAGCGGCGTGATGCGCAGGTCGTGGCCCATCACCGGCGCGAAGTCGCCCCGGTGCGCCGAGAGCCATGCGGTGACATCCGGGGAGGCGGGGCAGGGCGGCATGCCGCACGCCCGGCGAAAGACGCACAGGGCCCACGCAGGGTCGAGCTCGTCCAGCCGCTCGAGCAGCGCCCACGCCTGCTGCTGGCTGATCAGCAGGTAGTCGTTGCCGGGCGCTGCCGCCGACTGGCAGGCCGCCATGGTGACGCTGATCGCGAGGCGCGCGCAAATCAGGTCGAAGAGCACCTCCCGTTCGGACTCGGTCAGCGGCAACGCCTGGTGGAATCCCCGCACGATCGCTGCAGCGGCGGTCAACGGATCCGGCTTGCCCAGCATCGCGTAGGCGCAGGCCACGGCCAGGTCCGCCACGACCGGGGAGTGGACCATGTCCCCGAAATCGACGACGCCGATGACGTCGCGGTCGGCGGACCGACCGGGTGCCGCCAAGATGTTGTAGTCGTTCCAGTCGTTGTGGATGACCTGCTGGCGCAAGCCGCCCAGCCGGGGAGCCACAGAGGCGGTGAACCTGGAGAGGATCCGCTCGACGATCGATCGCCTGCGCGGCTCTGTGAACCGGCCGAGCTCGGAGCCAATCCAGGCCGTGCGCGCCAGATCCCACTGCAGCGCCCGCCCCATCGCCGGGTGCGAGAACCCTTGGAAGGCGCGGTTGGTTTCGCCGACGCGCCGGCCAAGGCTGACCAGCAGCGCTTCGGTGTGCGGCTTCACACTGGAGAGCACGTCGCCGGGGACCCATGTCAGCAGCCGGACGAGGTGCTGGTGGCCGGAGTGGCCGGGCACCCGGACAATCGCGTCGCCGGAGGCCGTTCGGCACACTCTGGGCACGGCCAGCCCCGCGTGGCGGGCCGCCAGGTGATCGAGCGCGGCGTCCTGGAACTCGAGGACCTCCTCGTGCTCGGTCGCGTTGGCGACCTTGAGGACGAACGCCGTCCCGTCCGCGGCGGTGATGCGGAAGTTCTGGTCACGCTCGCTGGCCAGGGCGTCCGCGAGGCCGGCAACACCGAATGCGCGCTGCGCAAGGGCCTCGGCCTCAGAACAGGTGAACTGCGGGGCGTGTTGTACGACGACGTCCATGATGGGTCAGCCATGTTACCATCGCGTCTCGAAACGACGCGAAGAGGCGCATGAGCGAGCCGACACGGATTCTCCTGACGGGCGGCGGTACGGCCGGGCACGTGAACCCGGCGCTGGCCATCGGCAGAGCTCTGGCCGGCGAGGGCACGCGCTTCCTCTTCGTCGGCGTCCGCGGTCGGGCCGAGGCCAAGGTGGTGCCGCGCGAGGGCATGCCGATCCGCTTCGTGCGCGCCTCGGGCTACCCCGGCAAGCGGCCATCGCTCGAGCTGGCGCGCTTCCTCGCCAATCTCTCGGTGGGCGTGGTCAAGGCGTGCGTGATCCTGCTGACGTTCCGCCCCGACGTGATCGTCGGCACGGGCGGATTCGCGTCGGCGCCGGTGATGGTTGCCGCGGCCATGCTGCGGCGGCTGCGTCTGAGCCACGCGCGCATCTTCGTCCACGAGCAGAACGCGGCACCCGGCAAGCTCAACCAGTTGGTCGGCCGCCTCGCGGACCGCGTCTTCGTCACCTTTCCCGAGACGCTCGGCAGTTTTCCGACCAATGGCATCGTCTCCGGCTACCCGCTGAGGCGGCGGATTGCGACGGTCGGGCGCGACGAGGCTCGCGCGCAGCTCGATTTCGAGGTGCCGCCCGGCCGCCAGGTGGTGTTCGCCTTCGGCGGATCGCAGGGCGCCCGCACCATCAACCGCGCGATCGTGGATGCGCTTGGCGACCTCCTCCCGCTGCGCGACCGGTTGTTCATCATCCACGGCACCGGCCTGTTTCGGCGGGGTTACTATCACGCGGCGCGCGACACCGAGGAGCGGCTCGAGTCGCGCTACACCGAGGCGGAGCGGCGCGAGATCGCCTCGTTCTACGTCAGCCGCCCGTTCTTCTACCAGATCGAGCACGTCTACGCGCTCAGCGACCTGGTCGTGGCGCGCGGGGGAGCCGGCAGCCTCTATGAGCTCGCCTCGCTGCAGCTGCCGGCCATCATCATCCCGAAGGCCAATCTCCCGGGCGACCACCAGGTGATGAACGCGCGCGCGATGGCGCGGTGCGGCGGCGGGACGGTCATCTACGAAGAGGCCACGCTCGTGGACGGGCGGATCGTCGAACAGGTGGACGGACGACGGCTGGCCAGGACCATCGAAGGGCTGCTGGCCGACCCCGTCCGGCTGGCACAGATGGGCCGCTGCAGCCAGGCCTTCACCGAGCGCGACGGGCTCGCGATCATCGAGCGGTGCATCCGGAGCACCGAGGTCGCCACGCCGCCGGCCTCACCGTTGGACGAGTGCCTGGGCGAGGCAGCCGTGGCTCCCGCGGCCGTCGAGGCGCTGCCCTCGAACCAGGCGCTGCTGACACGCCTCGAACGAGCGTCCGCTCAACGCGGCGCGTCGTATCGCCCGAATATGGTGGTGGCGTGGGCCGACGACCGCGCGTATTTCATCAGCCGCGCAGCGTCGCTGCTCGTGAGCCGCGACTGGGAGCGCCGGAACCTGGGCGTGAAGCTCGTTGGCCTGCTGCACGCGCGCGACAAGACGCCGCTGCTGCTCGCGCTCCTGAACGACAGGCGGCCGGCCCCGCTGGTCAAGCGGCTGTTCGGCGGCGACTACGTGCAGGTGGGGTTCATCCGCCGCAACATCATGACGGCGCTTGGACGGCTCGGCGAAGTGTCGCCCGAGATCGAAGCGGCGCTCCTGGCCGCGTTGGAAGACCCCTACTTCGAGGTCAGGGCCGAGGCCGCGCGCACAGCGGCGCTGCTGGCCGACCGGCTGTCGGACCGCAGCGGGATGGTGGCGGGACTTCGGCGGCTGGTGTCCGATCGCTGGCTGGAGGTCGCGGCGGCCGCGGCCCACGCCCTCGGGAAGGTGGGGCAGGCCCATGACGCGCTCCCGGCGTTGCTGGCGCTGCGGGACGCCCGGTTCTGGCGGCTGCGCGCCGCGGCGCTCGAGGGACTGCTGGCGCTCGTCGAGCGGGGAGAGGGCGGCGATCCGGCAGCGCTCGTCGGGCCGTTGAACCGGTTCGTCCTGACCTCCACCGACTTCACACCCGAGTTTCAGATCAAACGGCTGTACGGGCGGGTGCTGGACGCCATCGCCGCCCGGGAAGGAGGCGACCGATGATCTACCTGCTGGGCGCGTTGATCCACTCACGCGCCGGGGTGCTGGGCCTGCTGCGCCTGTCGGAGTACCTGACGGTTCGCGCGATCGGCGCCGCGCTCACGGCCATCATCCTCACGCTCGTCATCACGCCGCGGTTCATCAGGTACCTGCACCGCCGCGGGCTGGTGGACCAGCTCCGCGACACCGGCGTGCCTTCCGCCTTCGACAAGGCCGGGACGCCGGTGATGGGCGGCACCGTGATGGTGGGGTGCATCGTCATCGCCACGCTGCTCTGGTGCAACCTCGCCAGCCGCTACGTGCTCACCGTGCTCGTGGCCCTGCTCTGGTTCGGCGCGATCGGGCTCGTGGACGACGTGGCGAAGTGGAGGGCGCGGTCGGGCAACCGCGGGATGACCGAGGCGATGAAGCTGCTGCTGCAGGGGACGTTCGCCGCCGGCCTCGTCCTGCTGCTGGTCAGCCCGTGGACGCCGCTGCCGGCGCGCGACGCGATGACGCTCTACGTGCCGTTCGTGAAGACGGCCATCGCCCACTCGCTCGTCGTCTATCTGCCACTCGTGTTCGTGTTCGTGATGCTCGTCGGGAACTCGGTGAACATCACGGACGGCCTCGACGGACTGGCGATCGTGCCGTCGGTGTTCGTGATCGGGGTGCTCGGGTTCTTCGCGTACATCATGGGGAACGCGATCTGGGCGAAGTACCTGTTCTATCCGCTGCTGCCGGGTGCCGGCGAGCTGATCGTCTTCTGCGCGGCCTTCGCGGGCGCGGGGATCGGCTTCCTCTGGTACAACGCGTATCCGGCGCAGATCTTCATGGGCGACGCGGGATCGCTGGCCATCGGCGGCTGCGTCGCGACCATCTCGGTGCTGCTGAAACAGGAAGCGCTGTTCCTGATCCTCGGCGGGCTGTTCGTCGTCGAGGCCGTGAGCTCGCAGGTGCAGGACAAGATCGGGATCAAGTGGCTCGGCCGGCGGATCTTCTACCGCGCGCCGTTCCACCACCAGATGCAGCACACGGGGCTGGCGGAAACAAAGGTGGTGATCCGGCTCTGGATCATCTCGGGCATCCTGGCCCTGGCGGCGCTGGCGACGGTGAAGCTGCGGTAGAGGGATGCGTTGGATCACACCTCTCTACCAGGTCCGCCGCGCGGTCGTGGCGCCCGAGCATCGCGGCGAGTGGGACGGGCCGGCATGGCGCGTCGCGGAGACGATGCGCATCGCCAGCTTTCATCCGCGCAGCAGCGACCACCGGCCTGCGACCGAGGCCGCGCTGTTGTACGACGAGGCGCGGCTGCACGCGCTGTTTCGCGTGTCGGATCGCTACGTGCGGTCGGTCCATACGGCATATGACAGCGACACCCACCAGGACAGCTGCGTGGAGTTGTTCGTCCAGCCACCCGGCCGTGTCGGATACTTCGCGCTCGAGGTGAACGCCGGCGGCGCCTTCTCGCTCCGGCACATCGAGGACCCGACGCGCACGGCCCACCGGTTTGCGAAGTGGGAGATGGTGACCGCCGACCTTGCCGCAACCATCCGGGTCACTCACTCCATGCCGGATGTGGTCGATCCCGAGCAGGTGGGGCCGACCGACTGGTGGGTGGAAATCTCCTGGCCGTTCAGCGTGATGGAAGCGTATGGCGGCGCGCTTGCGCCGAGAGAGGGGCAGTGCTGGCGGGCCAACGCGTTCAAGTGCGGCGACCAGACCTCGCATCCGCACTGGGCGAGCTGGGCGCCGATCGGCGAGGCCCTCAACTTCCATCAGCCGCAGTACTTCGGCACGCTGGAGTTCCTGGTGTCCTCCCAAGGCTGAAGCATCTGCAGGGGCGACCGATAAGAGGAGATGGGTACGGAGCGGTCGGCCCCATATGTCAACACTCGCCGTTGTACGGCCTTTGTACGTGACCGAGGACGCGCTGGCATCGCCGGTCGCCCAGCGGTTTCAGTCGCTCGTCGCATCGCCGCTTCGCGCAGAGTTGCTGCGGTTCCTCCACGCGCGCCAGGACGAGACGTTCGAGATCGAGATGCTGATGGGGGCCCTGGGGTGCATGAGGGGCGACGCCGAGCGCTGCCTCGAGGCGCTGGTGAGCGCGGGCGTGGCGCGACGATGGATGACCGGCGCGGCCCGTTACGGGGCGGCCCGTTCTGCTAACCCGGTTGTCGATCGCCTGCTGTCGGAGTTCCTCGAGAGCGCGGGGGCGCATGCGGCGCGTACCGAGCCCGCATCCGTGCGGAGGCTCCTCGAGCTGGTCGGTCGCGACGAGAAGATGCTCCTCGTGCTGGAGTCGATCCGCACCGCGGCGAAGACGGACATCTCGGTGCTGATCCTCGGGCCCACGGGCGCCGGGAAGGAAGGGGCTGCGCGCGCGATTCACGACCTGAGCCGCCGCCAGGCCCGCGCGTTCCAGGCTGTCAGTTGCGCCGCCGTGCCCGACTCGCTGTTCGAGGCCGAGGTGTTCGGGCACGAGAAGGGCGCGTTCACCGGCGCGTACCAGCGCCGCATCGGACGCGTGGAACTGGCCAACCGCGGCACGCTGTTCCTCGACGAGATCGGCGACCTCCCCCTGGTGTCACAGGCGAAGCTGCTCCGGGTGCTCGAGGAGCGGCAGGTCGAGCGGTTGGGCGGGCAAACGGGCATCGACGTGGACTTCCGCCTCGTGTCGGTCACCAACCGCCCGCTCGAACTCCTTGTCAACCAGCGGCTGTTCCGCGACGACCTCTATTACCGGATCAACGCCTTCACGATCCGCCTGCCGGCGCTGAAGGAGCGGCCGGACGATGTCCCGCTGCTCGCGCGGATGTTCCTGTCCAAGCAGTGCGTGGCCGAGGGGCTGCCGCCCGACGCGCGCCGGTTCACCAACGCGGCGCTCGGGCGTCTCGCCGGCCACGATTGGCCGGGGAACATCCGGGAGTTGGTCGCCACCGTGTCGCGCGCCGCCCTGTCGAGCGACGGACCCGTCATCGACGAGCGTCACGTCGGGTTCCTCGCGCTGAACGCCGCGCCCGAGCCGGGGCCCGCCAACGGCCACGGCATCCGCCCGCTGGCCGACATCGAGCGCGATCACATCCAGACGGCGCTGTCGGCGACCGGCTGGAATAAGAAGGAGACCGCGCGACTGCTGCAGATCAGCCGGGAAACGCTGTACCGGAAGATCCGGACGTTTCAGCTGACCGACGGGAACGAGTCCCACTCGTGACGAGATTCGGGCGCTGGTACATCGGGACGATCGGGCTGACGGGTGTGGCCGCCCTCGCGTTCTCCGTGTACTCGCTCGCCCGGATGCCGTTCGACTACCGGGTGCTCGTGCTCGCCGTCCTGACGTGGGTGAGCGGTTCGTTCGCGGTGCGCGTGCCGGCCGTCCCGGCCACTATCTACGTGTCCGAGGCGTTCTTCTTCGCGCTGGTGCTGCTCTTCGGCGGCGCGCCGGCCGCCGTGTGCATGGCGATCGACGGCCTGCTGATCTCGATCCGCCGCAAGCACCGCGAGCCCTATCGCATCATCTTCAACATCGCCGAGCCGACGATCTCCGTGCTCACCGCGTCGAGCGTGTTCTACCTGATCTACGGCGGGCC
>Ga0209638_1000011_pt1 | contig 152039 bp, 112 predicted proteins | sample BarGraNGADG00211_FD_184490 | JGI IMG/M metagenome (GOLD analysis project Ga0209638, IMG submission 184490) | Arctic peat soil microbial communities from Barrow, Alaska - Barrow Graham LP Ref core NGADG0002-211 (SPAdes) (version 2) | ecosystem: Environmental > Terrestrial > Soil > Wetlands >... | reverse complement strand
GTCCAAGGCGGGTTCGGCCAGGGCGAGTAACCGCTCGCGCCCCGCGCGCATGGAGAGCGGCGATTTCGCGCCGTGCGCGCTGCAGACAAACTGCCCGAGCGCCGAGGACCGGCCGCAACGTTCGCCCTCACGGTTCCGCGCGGTGCACTGGCGATCGCCCAGGAGCACCGTGCGCGCGTGGGGACTCAAGTTCAAGGAATTGTCCATGGGGATAGCTCCGTTCGTACCCGACTGACACCGGTCTGGCTCCGTCCTCTCTGTCCCGCCCTGGCTGCCTGGCTGGGCCCGGCCCCGGCCCACGCACCCATCAGCACCCATCCCCCAGCTTTCCTGCCGTTCACAGTCCCTCGTATGTAAGGCCGGGGGATGGGTGCGTATGCGTGCGTCCCGGCCCCCCAGCCCATCAGTGGCCCTCTTCGGGCTGCTCCTCCCGGGGCTGGTCGTCCCAAGGTGGCTCCTCCACGGCCTGTTCCTCGTCACGATCCGCGAATGCCTTGTCATCCCGTGGCTCAGGGTGCGCGTCGTTCTGTTGATCGCGCTGCACCTGAATCGGCGGACGCGTCTCTCCTTCTGTGTTCTTCAGCCCGGCACCTAAGTAGAACGTCTGCCTCTTCGAGTCATCCACCTTGAACACCAGACGCATCGCCTTGCCGAATGCCTTTTCGTTCAACTGCTTCCACTGCTCCACCTTCTCGTCGCGACAGAACTGTACGTATGCCGTATAGGCCGGTCCCGCCTGCATGCGGAAGTTCTCGCCGATGAAGCAACATGCCTCGACGAACGGCGTGATCGGATTACTCTCTTGCCTGTACGCGGCTGTCGCAGCTTTCACGGTGTCCGGTGGCTGGAGCCCCTTGCTCAGCCAGATCCTCGCCCCCTCGATGATCCAATTGAGAATGCCGGGCAGCTCCTCGCGCAGTTGGTCCTTGAGTGTCTTGTTCTCGCGCCCCTCGAAGGTCTGGGTAAACGGGATCAAGTGAATACGCCGCCAGATGCCGTCGTCCGTCCCGACGATCTTGGGTTTGTTGTTGGTGGCAATCCAGATCTTGCACACCGGGATAAAGGTGAAGAACTCGTGATTGAGAAACCGGGCGGTCATCGGATCACGGCCGGTCAGCGCCTTCAGCCGAGACTCGTTCAAGTTGAACTCGTTCACCTCCGAACAGGTGATGAACCGTTTACCCACCAGCTTGGCGACGTCATTTGGAATGCCGCTACCCCGCTCTGATTTTTCGGGTTCTTCACCGTTTTCAATGCACTGATTCAGGGCTCTTCACCGATTTGAGTACAGCAGTGAGAGGTCTCAATGCTGCCTGCAACTCAATGAAATCAGGGCGGTTTGCCGATCTGCGCGCTCGATGTCCGTGGTCGGTCGGAGGCCGCCTGCGCGGGCCCCGCTCTTGGGTGGGGGGCCTGCTCGGCGGCCTACACGCCCGAGCGCCGTACCCAACCCGGAGGGCGTGTCAGCCGCATTCGGTCGACGTTTCCGACTCACCGCGCCGGATGCTGGTGGCTGCAACCCATGGCTCGCGAAGCACTTAAATCGCTGTACTCAAATCGGCGAAGAACCCCAAAAACACTCGAACAACCTGGCGAAGCCGCTGGATGACAATCACTTAGGCGCGGGTGTCCGGATCACGTCCAGCGGCGCGCTTTCCCCTGACGATCCCGTCTTTCCCCCGGTTTCCCCGAAAAAGCCGGCACCATCACGCCGCCGCTGAAGCGCATGCCGCTCCTCCTGAAGGCAATGCAGTGTGACGGTTCCTGCTTCGTCAGTTCATGGAGGCGATCCGGCGTTGGGCTATACTGGCTTCGGAGTGATGTCCAGATGACAGTGAGACACCCTCGGGAGTACGACGTCGTCGTCGAGCGCGACGGGGAGGGCTACTACGTCGCCTCGGTGCCTGCCCTGCCCGGGTGCCACACGCAAGCCCGGTCCCTTGACGAATTGATGGAGCGGGTCAAGGAGGCCATCGAACTCTGCCTCGAGGTCGAAGGCGACACGGGCGACGGGCTGGACTTCGTTGGCGTGCAGCGGATTCGGTTGGCGACCGCGATTCGGCATCACGGGATGTCGCGCGGGACGATTGCCGGCGCCACTACAAACCACGACCAGTCCATCATCGTTGCGCCAGCAGCTGGGTCGCGTTGTCCGCGCCTTCTGTAGAGTCGCGAGAGCACGACGAGCCTCGCGTTCTGCTCCAACACCATCACTGTGGCTCCGGAAGTCGTGGGTTCGAACCCCGTTACCCACCCCAACTTCCTTCGCAAACCTCACGACATCACTCGGAAAACCGGCGTGCGTGTCTGGACCACACCCCGTGCCGAATTCCCCACATGTCCCCGTCAGTGCCCACTGACCTCCGTCCCTGGGAGCACAACCGCCGGGTTCCTTGTTGATTTGGGCGCGGCTCTCTGGACAAATGACTCGCTGCCCGGCGGCCTCTGTTCCCCTCAGTTCCCCGGATTTGCCCCCGCTCCCCCGCCGAACCAGTCACAAAAGCCGTCATACGACTCCACGCGTGGCTGGTCGGGATGGCCGGCTGATGAGTCTGTAATACGCGGTCTTGATCTCTGCAGGCTGAGTCGTGCCGGAGATGCCGAGGATCTCGTAATAGTTGGCCGACATGTCCACAGTCCGGTGGTTCTTGCGCCCGTACCCAAGGATCGTCACCCCGCGTACGTCTACCTTGCCCGCCTCGCGCCCGGGAGTCGCCGGACCATGGCGCAAGCTCTCCGGGTGATCGCGGGGCTCGCCGGCCAGCATCCGGACACGCTCGACTGGGCGGGCCTCCCGTCCCAGCACACGCAGGCGATTCGCGCCACGCTCTCCGAAACCCGGTCCCCAGCCGGCGTCAACAAGATCCTCATCTGGCTGACGGCGAGCGCGAACGAGCCCGGGCCGCTATTCTGGCCCGCTGACGGCCGGGGCCACCGCTCGTCAACCGACGTATGACCGATCAGTCCGTGCTGCTATTGCTCCGTCGTCGAGCCGTGCAGGCGAAGATTGCCGCATTCACGCCACACGATCTGCGGAGATCGTTCATCAGCGACCTGCTCGACGCCGGGGCCGACATGGTGACCGTCCAGAAACTGGCGGCGCCCGCCAACGTGCAAACGACGGCGAAGTACGACCGGCGCGGCGAGGAGGCAAAGCGGCGAGCGGTGGATAGGAAGCTCAGAAGCACCCTGGCGGGCCTGCCAGGGGCGGCGCGGCGGCACGTGTGCGGCTCTTCTCTGAGAATCCGGAGCATCCGGTTGACGCTACGAGGCCGCGGTGATACTGTCGGCCGCAGTTGGGGGCTGTTCGTAGGCGCGGTGGCGGCGGCGGCGGTGTCCGATAAGGAGTGTTCTGTTCCCTGACCGCTACCGGCTGGGGCGCTTGGCGTGCGCAGTGCCATTCCATGGGCTTGGCCGACACCCCTTTAGTACGGACTATCCCCCGACATTCGTCCTTCGGCTACGTCAGCCCAGTAGAGTTCAAACTGCAGCAGCCACGCCGCTGCATAACCCTCGTGTCTACGAGATCGGGGCAGGCTCGCACCTTGATGGACTCCACTCTCCCGGATCGCATCGCCTTCCTGGGCGCTTACCTGCCCCGGCTCTGCGGCATCGCCACGTTCACACATGATCTTTGCGAGGCGGTGGCCGTCGCGGCTCCTGCGTCTCAATGCTTCGCCGGTGCGGTAAATGATCGCATCGAGGTCTACGACTATCCATCCCGCGTGCGCTTTGAATTGGACGAGAAGGATGTGGATTCCTACCGGCGCGCGGCAGACTTCCTGAACTTCAATAATGCGGATGTGCTGTGTGTTCAGCACGAGTTTGGCATCTACGGTGGATCGGCCGGAAGCCACCTGCTGGCCTTGCTCAAGGAAGTCCGGATGCCGGTGGTGACGACGTTGCACACGGTGCTGCGCGAGCCGAATGCCGCGCGGCAGAAGGTGATGGAGGAACTGCTCCGGCGCAGTGATCGCCTGGTGGTCATGGCCCGCAAGGGCGCGGAGATTCTGCGCGAGACGTACGGGGTCCCGGACACCAAGGTGGACATCATCCTCCACGGCATCCCGGATATGCCCTTCATTGACTCGAGCTTCTACAAGGCGCAGTTCGGCGTGGAAGGCCGCACGGTGCTGCTGACCTTCGGGCTGATCGGACCGGGCAAGGGCATCGAGTACGCCATCGAAGCTCTGCCGGAGATCATGAAGCGGCATCCGAACGTGGTCTATCTCGTGCTGGGGGCCACCCATCCCCATCTCGTCGCTCGCGAAGGTGAGAGCTACCGCCTGGGCCTGGAGAGGCTGGCCGAGGATCGCGGGGTCAAGGAGCACGTAATCTTCTACAACCGCTTCGTATCGCTGGACGACCTCAAGGAGTTCATCGGCGCGACGGATATCTACGTCACGCCTTATCTCAACGAGGCACAGATTACCTCAGGCACGCTGGCCTATGTCTTCGGCGCGGGCAAGGCGGTGGTCTCCACACCCTATTGGCACGCGCAGGAATTGCTCGCCGATGGACGGGGCATCCTGGTGCCCTTCCGCGATCCACACGCCATTGCCGAAGGCGTGCGCGCATTCCTCGACGATCCGGCCCGCCTGCAAGAGACGCGCGAGAAGGCCTACCAGATCGGGCGCGAGATGATCTGGCCCGCGGTGGCGCAGCGTTACATCGAGTCCTTCCAGCGTGCCCGCACAGAGCGGAGGGCTGCGCCTCGATCGGCCTTTGCCGGGTGGACGCTGGCCAGCCGGCCCTACAATCTGCCCCCGCTCCGGCTCGATCACATCGTACGCATGAGCGACGGCACCGGCATCATCCAGCACGCCACGTTCAATGTGCCGAACTTCAACGAAGGCTATTGCACCGATGACAACGCGCGGGCCTTCATCCTGTGCAACCTGCTGGATGAACTCGGCGGCCGGCCCCCGTCGGAGAACCTGGATCGCCTGGCCACGAGCTACCTCGCCTTTCTGTCCGCCGCCATGAACCGCGAGACAGGCCGCTTTCGCAATTTCATGAGCCACGGACGGCAATGGCTGGAGCATGCGGGCAGCGAGGACAGCCATGCACGGGCGCTCTGGGCTGCGGGCACCGGTGCAGGCCGCTCGCGCAACGAAGGCCACCGGAAGTTGTCCGCCTATCTCTTCGAGCGCGGGCTGTCCGTGGTGGAATCCTTTTCCTCGCCGCGCGCATGGGCTTTCGCGCTGCTGGGCATCCACGAGTATCTGCGCCCGCTCCCCGGCCATTCAATTGTGAAGGCATTACGCGAAGTGCTGACGCTCAAGCTCATTGGACTATGGAAGAACTGTGCAACCGAAAACTGGCCCTGGTTCGAGTCAAGTGCCACATACGAAAACGCGCGCCTCTGCCAGGCCCTTCTTCTCAGCGGCCAGTGGATGCCCCACGCGGAGGCACTGGAGATCGGCCTCGAGTCCCTGGGTTGGCTGGCATCCGTGCAGAAGACGCAGGCAGGCCATTTCCGGCCCATCGGCAGCAACGGTTTCTATGAGAGGGACGGTGCCCATGCGTACTTCGATCAGCAGCCGGTGGAGGCTCAGGCCATGATCTCTGCGTGCCTCGAAGCCTTCCGCGCCACTCAGGATGGATCATGGTCACGCGAGGCGAAGCGGGCATTCGAGTGGTTCCTCGGCCGCAACGATCTCGGCCTGCCTCTCTACGATTCCAGCAGCGGGGGTTGCAGTGACGGGCTGCACCAGGATCGGGTCAACGAGAACCAGGGTGCAGAATCGACACTGGCCTTCCACCTTTCCCTCGCCGAGATGAATTACGCCGAACACTTGATCGCACCTCCAGCGAACAATGCCTTATGACTCCCATCACGCTTCGCCGTCACGAGATCACGCTCGTTCCTGAGAGCGCCCGTGTCATCATCCGCCCCTTCATCCCGTCCAGCGTCAACTGCATCACCACCATCATCGGTCGCGCCCTCGCCTTTAGCGAGGAAGACACCACACGCGCCCTGGAAGCCGTGCTCGAGGAATTCGACTCCAGGCACCTCGATATCGAGTCGCCCTTGCTTGCGAATTACGAGAGGGTGGTTCCCTACCTCTTCACGCAACGTCCCCTCTCCCGCACGCGCAAGCTCCTCATCGGCGCACTCTTTTCCGGAGAGTACGCGCTGGAATCCGCCGCACTCTTCAATCCGTCCATCGTTCCGCATCCAGATCAGGATGGCGTACCCGATGGCGGCTTGCGATTCATCATGAGCCTGCGCGCCACCGGCGAAGGGCACATTTCTTCCATCGAGTTCCGCGCCGGCCTTATCGCTCCCGATGGCGGCATCCGTCTGGACCCCGTCTCCCGCTTCGTCACCGCGCCGGAGATCGACCCCAATCCCAGCTACAAGAAAACGCCGTTCCTCGTCAAGCTGCACGAGATGGGCTTCGATAACGGCCACATCGCCGCCGTGATGGAACCGCTTGGGGAGGACTTCACGCGGAGCGATCTGAATCGAAGCGTGCTCCGCATCCGGCGCGAGACACAGCCCATCACGCAGGATCTCAACATCGCGCTCAGCTCGATCCAGTGGCTCGCCGACTCCAACTATGAGATGAATTTCTCGCCGAAGCTGGCCATGAGCGAGCGCATCATCTTCCCGGTCTCGCCGAACGAGAGTAATGGCATCGAAGACGCGCGCTTTGTCCGTCTCACTGAAGACGATGGGGCGGTGATGTATTACGCTACCTACACGGCCTACAACGGACACGCCATCCTGCCCCAGCTCATCGAAACGCAGGACTTCCTCCACTTCCGCGTGCTCACCCTCAACGGCACCGCCGTGCAGAACAAAGGCATGGCGATCTTCCCCCGGCGGATTGATGGCAGCTACGCGATGCTTTCGCGGCAGGATGCCGAGAACCTCTTCATCATGTTCTCGGACAATCCCCACTATTGGAGCGACTCGCAAGTGCTCCTGCGCCCCGCGGAGATGTGGGAGTCCGTGAAGGTCGGGAACTGCGGGTCGCCCATCGAAACCGAAGCCGGCTGGCTGGTGATCACCCACGGCGTCGGCCCCATGCGCAAGTACTGCATCGGGGCAGCACTGCTCGACCTGCACGATCCGACAAAGGTCATTGGCCGCTTACGCGAACCCCTCCTGGCGCCAGAAGGCACCGGAAGAGAAGGCTACGTGCCCAACGTCGTCTACAGCTGCGGGTCCCTGCTCCACGGCCGCGAACTCATCCTTCCCTATGCCATGAGCGACAGGGCCTCCGCTATTGCGAGCGTTTCCCTGGATGAACTGCTGGCCGCACTGCGAGCCTGAGCCTGCTATCCACCGATCTGCGGCTGGCGGTAGAGGTGAGGGTGACGAAGCCGCCACGGGCAGAATCGACCGGAGCCGGGAACGCTCCTCAGAAGAACATAGCCCCTCCAGCCTCCACACAGGCGGTCGCGTAGAGGTACATGGACGCGGACCAGGTCTGCCAATCCTCGCCCGCGGGGCTGCCATCCTGGGCGCGGAACCACTCGTTGAAGCCGAAGGACCCTGGGGGAGTAAGGGGCGCCTTTCGTGAGGGTCGCACGAGCGCTGTGAGAGCGCGGAGCTTTTCTTCCGCGATGCGCTGCTCGCCGACGGCCACGAGAGCGGCGATGTAGAAACCGCAGACAAAGGGCCACACACCGCCGTTGTGGTAATGGCCCGGAAGGTTGTAGGTCTCGTACCGGGGGTGCCAGTCGGGGTCCGAGGGCTGCACGAAGGGGAAGAAGCAGGGAGGCAGTTCCAGGGCCAGTTCGCCTCTCGAGCGCATCTGGGCGCAGTGGGCTTCGATCCAGGCCAATATTTCGCGCGCCCGTTCGGGATCGGCGAGTCCCGTCAGGATAGCGAGGCTGTTGCCGAGCACATCGCACCGCTTGTCCCGGAGCACTTTGTAGAACCACAGGGCATAGGTGGGCTGTCCCTCGGTGACGAAACCTCTGCCGTCCTCACAGTTCGCGGCGATCCGCAGGGCTTCCGCCCGGCCCTCCAGACCCAGAATCTTCAGGTAGCCGTGCACGAGGGTGTTGACGTAGAGACCATGGCCCAGGACCCACTGTTCGTCCCGCCAATCGCTGGTGGGCTGCTGACCCACCAACTCCCGGTCATCGATGGTCTGGTAGTCCATCCACTGAAGGGCCTTTGTTCCAGCCTCTTCCAGAAAGATCACGTCTCCGGTGAAGCGCCGGAACATGCCCAGGACCAGAAGGAAAAGCGGCGTCGTATCGCTGGCACCCCGATCCTCCGGATCATGCACCAGGGAAGGGATCTGACCGCGCGGGCTCTGGTTCCGGGCCAGTGTCCCCAGCACCCTGCGCAGCGAGTGGAAAAGCTCCTCGTTGCCGGAGGCGAAGATGCCCAGGGAGGAGATAAGGAGATCCCGGGTGTAGGGTTCCGGATAGCCCCAGCCCGCCGTGCGTGGAAGACCCTCGTAGGGACCGGAGGCGTTGTGCAGGAGCACGTCCATCGCGGCGCTCTTGGCTTCTTGAATCGAAGGAGCCATTTCAGAGCTGCCTTTCACTGAGGATCTCCACAAGGCGCCGCGCCACGAGCCGGTAATCGAAGTACTCCACCGCTCTTCGCCTTCCCGCCTCGCCCATCCGCTTCCGGAGATCGGCGTCGTTGAGCAGAAGTTTCAAATACGCGGCGATATTTTGCGAACTGGCGCGGTAGTCCGATACGCGTGGCTTGTCGAAGACCACGTGATGGCCGGGCTCGAAACCCGATTCCGGTCCCAGCACCGCCTCCGTGATGTGGATTTCCTGGGCCACGTTGGCGAGAAACGCCGTTTCCCCGTGAACCAGCGTGTCCAGCATGGCCATGGCCCGGATCCCGATGACGGGTTTGCCGCATGCGCCCGCCTCCACCTGGGGCATCCCGAAACCCTCCAGCCTGGAAGGGGCCGCGTAGATATCGCAGGCGGAGAGGAGGTACGGCATGAGATTCCGGGAGACCTGGTGGGTCTGGAAGCTCACCCGGTCATGGATCCCGAGGGTACGGGCCAGCTGGGCATCGAGCTTGTTCTGCATGTCCGTTCGTTCCTGGGGCCACACCTTGCATACGTATCGCCAGGGAGGCACATCGTCCCCCAGGGTGGCGAGAGCTTCCATCACCTCGCGCCCGCCCTTGGAGGCAGCGTCGCCCCCCACCGTAAGAATCAGGAGTTCGCCGGGAAGAACTCCAAGGCTATCCCGCACCGCACGTACCTTGGGATCATCCGGATTCCGCGGGATGAAGCCATCCGTGTCGCATCCGACAGGCAACGTCACCGTGTGGTCTCCCCGGATGCCGTCCCGCACGAAGATCTCCCGGACCCAATCCGATGTCACAAGGACGAGCGGCATTCCGTCCAGGACAGCGCGGTAGTTCGCGACATACCCGTCCGCCAGAAGCCAGGGCACGGTGCGTATTCCGAAGCGCCGGGGATGGAGAACGATATCGGGCACGTCGCCCCAGAAGCCGACACCCACCACTACGTCCGGCTGGTACCAGCGGTAATACCATTCCTTTTCGAGATCCGATTTGAGGTGGGCCGCGCGGGCGTCCACACCGATCTCCAGGAGCCCCTTGTACAGGAGATCCCCCTGGGTAGCCAAACCCCCGGGTGCGGGAGGATAGCTATAGAGAACCAGGATCTTCATGGGCTCAGTATCCGACCATATCCATCCGACCGATGGATTTATTCCTGTTCACTAAGCAACCGAAGGCCTCCGTGCGCGGTACCACCTGGGCTTCCCAACTGGCCTCGCCGAATCCATAGACCTCGGTGATGATGCCGTATTTCCGGGTCCAAACCGCGTCAGACAGGGGAAGGTGGAGGTAAGCGTCCTTCCGAGGCCGGGGAAAATAGGCGCCTCCTCCATCCTCATAGGCGAACTGCCACAGTCTTCTGGCGCGGAGATCTCCATCCCGCCATAAAACCCAGACCGCCCGGGAGACTTCCTCGTGCCGCCGGTGCCGTGTGTATTCGCCGTCTGGGGCGTGGGTCAGCAGGATGTCGTAGTCACGCCCCGGAAGAAGGGACAGGATGGCGTCCTGCACCATCGTGGCAGGGAGGGGAACCTGGTCAGGGCCATCGTCCAGATCCCCCATGGTGCCCTTCGCACTCAGGCGCTCCAGAGCCCGCAGGAATTTTGGAGCCCGGTCCGGATCCTTGCCGCGACAAAGGGTCACAATGAACGGTGACCACTCGGGATGACTCAGGAGAAGACCACCTGCCCAGAGGGTTTCATCGTCGGGATGGGCCACGACGACCGCCACACGGCTGGTCTCGCCCAGTTCCGAGTCTTGTTCCCCGGGTGCGCTCACATCGTCTCCTGCTGCCCTAGAACGGTCCAAAGTGTGCCTTCGCCATCCCGCTGATCGCGAACGCGAGCATCATCTCACCCATTGCAAGAAGAAGGCGTCCAGTCGTCCGAGCGCAGGAACCGGAGTCCGCAGAAGGGCGTAGTCTCCGAGGGACTTCATCGGCCTCATTACGGTCGCACCTACGCCGACAGTATACGCGACAGTGGGGCGAGGTCCTCCTCGCTTGACTCGCAACTGTCATCTGCCATTTGACTGCCATCCAGCCGCCATGGCAGCGGGCCCTTCCCCACTGCCGCTACTGCCGCCACTGCCACCACCCCGTAGGGGTGGCAGGTGGCAGCAGGAGGGTGCGTTTTGGGAAGAGCGTCGTCGTCCAGAATTCACAGCCGAATCCGTTCCCACGAGCGGGGTCCCATGTCGGCTTCTTCGACCGGCGCATTGCGATTGCCCGCGCCATCATCCGCAACACACCGATCCTGATTCTTGACGAACCGACGGCCGGTCTGGACTCCGTCTCCCAGCAGGCCGTCATGGAAGCCCTGGACAGACTGATATGGGGTCGAACGTCCGTCGTCATCGCCCATCGTCTCGGCACGATCCGCCGCGCGGACGCCATCTTCGTCATCAAGGACTGCGAACTGGCCGAACAGGCACGCACGAAGCGCTCATGACCCAGAACGGCGTGTGTGCAGAATTGCACAGAATCCAAACCCCCAGTGATCCCACGATCGGCACAGTTCACCAGCGACCGCACCGCAATGACCGTCACCGGGAAGGGCTGGAGGACCATGCGATGATGCGGCGACCCAGGTTCGACCGCTGTGCAATCGGGGACGGGCGACGCCGGGCATAGAGTGGACTGGGCGTCATAACTCGCGGTCGTGTCGGTCGTCCGTCGAGACACGGGCCGACCGTCACGTTGCCGCTGCAGGAGGGCTTCATGTCACGCTCAACCTCTCGGACACTCAGGCTGGCCCTCGTCGTCGCCACCTGGTCGGCATCACTGGCGTTTGCAGCGCCCCAGTCGTCGGTGGCGCAAAAACCGTCGGACAGCGTATTGAAGGATCGCATCGAGTACCGGCTCGAGACGAGCCCCATCGTCGATACGTACGACCTCAAGGTCAAGGTCGACGCCGGTTCAGTCTGGCTGACGGGTACCGTTGCGACCGCTGCACAAAAGGCGGAAGCCGCTCTGCTGGCGAAGATCGACGGTGTCAGCAATGTGCAGAATGACGTCGTCGTCGACAAGGACGTCGATCGCTCGCTGGCCGACCGCGCCAAAGCGGGAATGACGAAGACGGGTGAAGCGATCACCGATGGATGGATCACCACGAAGGTGAAGTGGTTCTTCGTCGGCGAAGACTTGCTCAAGGGCAGCGACATCAACGTCGACACGAACAATCACGTCGTGACGCTCAAAGGCACCGTCACGTCGAATGCCGGCCGCGATCGGGCCATTGCTCTCGCCAAGCGGACCAGCGGCGTCCAGCGCGTCGTGGATCAGCTGACGGTCGTAAAGTAGCGCAATTCCTCGCTCAGGTGGCGGGCACGTGCCGGCCCGCCACACCGGTGCGGTTGTCGGCCACGCCGTGGAGGAAGACGAGCGTGTGTCGGTGGGCACCAGTTGCTCGGTCCAACGATCGGCGCTCACCCGCCGGCGAGTACGATCGCTCGTCGCTGATCGGGTGCAGCGCGGCGTTGGACGGCTCCGGTATGCGATGGCCGAGCCTGCGCGTTACCGTCCGAGGACCACGTCAATCCCCGAGAGGACCAGCTCGGTCTTCGCGCGCGAGAGCTTCCCGACGCGCTCCGCCAGCGCTCTCTTGTCCAGTGCAACGATCTGTGACACGTTCGCGACCGAGTCCTTCGGGAGGCCCGTTGCACGAGCTACCAACAAGACGTTCCCAGGCGCGTCCGCCCACCGAAGGTTGCTCGTCAAGGGCACGCACACCACCGTCGCCACCCGACTCCGGTTGAGGGAATCCCCCTGAACCACCACCACCGGCCGCCGGAACCCCGGACCTGACCCTGCCGGCACCGGCAGATCGGCCCACCAGACCTCGCCCTGCGCGATTACCATTCACTGCGCCCCAAGGTCTGCCGCGCGGCGACGGTGACAAACTCGTCGCGTTGGTCCCCGACCTCGGCGCACACGCGATCCATCGTCTCGGTCACTTCGTCTGGAGCGTGGCGCGCCACGTATTCCCGCAAGGCCCGGCTGAACACCTCGCTGCGAGTCTGTCGAACCCGGCGCGCCAGGCGCTCGGCTCGCTCGAACACCTCGTCTGGAATCGAGACTGCCGTCTTCATACCCAGAGTATAACCCTGATGGCGTGGCGTCTCAATGACCCGGGGCAGACGGCCCATCCAAGTCCCTCCAACGATCACTCGCTCACCCGCGGCCGCTCACGTTGTCGACGGCGGCCGTCTCGTCCGCGCGATGGGTGTCAAGGAGTTCGCCGCGAAAGTGCGCATGGCCAGCCCCAACGTGGTGCGAGCCATCAACCCCCGTCACAATCCGACCCAGGAGACGCTGAATCGACTCCTCCGGCCTTTCCGATTGCGCCTCAGCCTCGCTCCGATTAGAGGAGCGCGGAAGCCGGCACGCCGCCTGATCGAGGCGGCTCCTGAAGCACCGTGTCCGCTGAGTACTCTGCCGGAAGATTGGGACATTCGGGTGCGCATTCCAGTCGCGGGGGAACTATGAACCCGGGAAAGCCTACATGCCCGGCCGCTCAGCTGCAGCGCCTGGTTCGGCGCCGGCCAGCAGCGCCGGCAGGTCGGCCACGCTGGCGAGCAAGTGAGTGTGCGGCTCGGCGGCCAGCAAGTCCCGGCCGTGCGCCCCCGACAGCACCCCGACGTTGAACCGCACCCTGGCGTTGTGTCCGGCCCGCAGGTCGAGCGCCGTGTCGCCGACATTGGCGACACGGCCTACGCTGACGGCCCCGGTCGCCTCCATGCAACGGAAGATCAGGTACGGGGCCGGGCGGCCCTGTGGCACGTCGTCCCCGCAAACGATGCCATCCACCGTGTGCGCCACCCAGCCCAGCGCGGTCAGGAGCATCTGGGTGGTGTCCCGGTCGAACCCGGTGTTCAGGGCCACCCGGATGCCGCGATCACGGAGCCAGGCGAACACGTCACCCGCGCCCGTTACCGCCCGGGCGGTGTCGGCGTACCGACGGGCCAGGTGATTGCGGAAGGACGCGTAGGCCCGCTCCGCCTGCGGGGTTCATGGTGGTCGTGACGGTCGTCATTCCCAGGATGGGAGGGATGAGCGGCTTCGGGTATGCGGGAGCCTACGCGGACGCGCTCGCCAGGCCATGGCCGCTCGCGGAAAAGCTGGTGACGCCGCCCACGAAGCTGTTCACCGCGCTGATGTGGCTTGCTCCGTTCGCGTTCCTGCCGCTCGGCTCACGGCTGTCGATCCTGCTCGTTCCGCTGGTCCTCGTGCGCTTCCTGTCGTCTAGCCCGACACACTGGGGAACGGTCTTCCACTACAGCGCACCGCTCGCGCCGATTCTCGCGATGGCGGCGGGCGACGCGCTGGCGAAACTTTCTGCTCGCGTGGCGGACCCGGCCGCGAGATCCCGGCTGGTCCCGCATTCACCGTCGCGTGCGTTTTTCTCGCCTCGATTCTGCCCGGGCATCAAATGCACTGGCGTCTGCTGTCGCCGGCCTTCTACCGGCCGGTCCCGCAGCAGGCCGATGCGGCACGGGCCCTTCGGCTGGTCCCGCCTGGCGCCTCACTGGTCGCCCAGGCGGCCGTCCTGCCGCACCTGAGCCAGCGCGAGTTGGCGTATGAGCTCCGGTTGGGCGCACCGGAGGCTGACATCGTGATCGCGGCCCGGGGCCTCAGCCCCTGGCCGGTCGAGGACGACTTGGCGATCCAGGCGCTGCTCGACGAAGGGCGGGCACGCGGCTACCGCGTGGTCCTCGAGCATGACGGCTGGACCGTGCTCCGCCGCGAATAGAAGAGGCCTGGCCCCTTTTTCAGTGGTGGACTTCTTCAGTTTCAGGCCAGTTCGGTGTCTCCGCACGCCACCAGGTGGCCGATCGACTGCCGGAGGTAGTTCCGCCGGATCGCGTCGGCGAACAACGGGGCGGCGGACAACACCTGCAGTTTCTCGTGCCGCCGCTCGGGCGGCAGGTACACGGTGTCGGTCGTCACGATCTCGCGCACCTGCGCGATAGCCGCGATCCGCTCCAGCGCGTTCTTCACGAACACGCCGTGCGTGCACGCCACGCGGATCTGGGGAATGCCCTCCTGGGTCAGCCGATCGCACAACTCGATGACCGATCCTCCGGTGGCGATTTCATCGTCGTACACCAGCGCGCACTGGAAGTCAGCCAGCGGCGGACCGACGATGCTCGTGACGCGGACCGTCGTGTCCGACAGCCGCTCCTTGTTGCCTGCCGCCACCGGCAGGCCAAGGTCCCTCGCGAAACGCGCCGCCGATTTCGCGTGCCCGAGGTCGGGCGCGACGACGACGGAGTTCGACAGGTCGCACATCGAGAAGTACCGCGTGAACACCTGGCGGCTCGACAGCGGATCGGTGGGAACGCCGAAGAAGCCGTGCACCTGCGGCGAGTGCAGCACCATCGTCATGACGTGCGTCGCCCCGGCCGTCTCCAGCAGGTCGGCGACCAGCCGCGCGGTGATGCAGATGCGGGGCGCGTCCTTCTTGTCCGAACGCGCGAACGAGTAGTAGGGCACGATGGCGTGCACCGCCTTCGCGCCCGCTCCCCGCGCGATGTCGAGCATCATCAGCAGTTCCATCAGGTGGTCGTTCACCGGCGGCGAGAGCGACTGGACGATGAACACCTCGCGCGACCGAACGCTGGCGCCAAGCTGGATATACAGGTTGTCGTTGCTGAACTTGGAGACCCCGACATCGTCGAGCGGGACCCCCAGAAGCCGCGCGATGTCGGCGGCAAGCGGCCGGTTGGAGCTGCCCGAGAAGAAGCGGACCTCGCCGGCATCGATGGCATCAACCATAGTGAGGTCAAGATACCAGACTTTTGGAATGCGGAAGCAGATCCGTCCCAAATCCAGGCCCGAATCCAGGCGAAACTCTCACCATGGGCGGCTGTGCTACACTGCGCCGCGTCGGCCCCCAGACATCTTCCAGGGAGCGTGCCATGGTCTTACATCTGCTGCCGCTCGTGCTGATGATGAGCGGCCAGTCACCGCCACCACCGCCGGCCAAGGCGCCGCCACAGCAGGCGACGCCGGCCGTGGTGGTGGCCCGCCCGCCTCAGGCGCCCCGCAAGCTCTATAACGACACCGCCGATGGCGCGGCGCAGATTGCGACGGCGATTGCCGCCGCGGCAGAGGACGACATCCGCGTCCTCGTCAACTGGGGCGCGAACGACGACGAGCGCTGTGCCAGGTTCCCGCAGGTGCAGCGGGCACCCGAGATCTCGGGGCCTCGGTTCTTCTCGGACGAGTACAAGCTGATCTACGTGGACGTCGGCCATCTCGACAAGCACCTGGAGGTCGCGAAGGCCTACGGCGCGAAGCTGGCGACAGGCGAACTGCCGTACTTCACGGTGCTCGACAAGGCTGGCCACGTCCTGGCCGGTGCGTCAGCCCGCGAGCTGGCTGGCGAAGATCCAGCGGCGCTCGACCCGAAGAAGGTCGCGGCGTTCCTGTCGAAGCACCAGGCGCCTGCGCCCGACGCCGACCCACCCTTCAAGGCCGCCCTGAGCCAGGCGAAGAAAGACGGCAAGTACGTCTTTCTCTGGTTCTCGGTCCCGTGGTGAGGGTACTGCCATAGGCTGGGCGCCTGGATGGCGTCCAAGGACGTTGCGCCGTTGCTCGCCAGGGAATTCGTCGCCGTCAAGGTGGACTACGATCGCGCGAAGGGCGCGAAGGAGATCGAGAAGCTGTACATCGACAAGGAGCAGGGGCTGCCGTGGTTCGCCTTCCTCGATGGCGACGGCAAGGCGCTGACCCACAGCACCGGCCCCAAGGGAAACACCGGGTTCCCCGTGCAGCCGGATGAGATCGTGCACTTCAAGACGATGCTCAAGACGGTGAAGAAGCACCTGACGGACCAGGACATCGCGTTCCTGGTCACGTCGCTCGAAGAGGCGAGCAAGAAGAAGTAGTGACTACCCCTTCGGCACCGCGATCCTGATCGGGTAGGCTCGGTCGTTCAACCCCGCCGCGCTCTTGAGTTCGAGCACGATATACACCTCGAGGTCGGCGTCCGCCACGCCGGCTGGCGCCAGCTTCCGGATGGCGCGCAGGATGAACTCCGGCGACTCGAAGTCGCTCGACAGCACCTCGATCGCCACCACGCCGCGCGGGACCGGCCGCCCCGCGAAACGCTGGTACTTGTCCAGCGAGTTCGTCAGGGCGTCCCGCCCCACCACCAGGTAGAGGCTCTTCGGCGTCCAGTCCATCAGGCTCACGAAGAACGAGCGCACCGAGTCGGCGGTTGGAATCCGATCGAACGAGTCGGACGAGTAGTAGGTCTTGAGGCCGATCGCCTGCTTCTCTTTGCTCCGCTCGCCGCTGACGGTCAGCTCGACCGGCCCTTGCGGGGTCATGGCGTAAATCCCGGCCTTCTTCGGAAACGCCTGTTTCGCCTGAGGCGGGGCGGAGGCGGTATCGGCAGGGGCCCACGATCCGAGCGGCAGCAGGAAGAACGCGAGCACGACGGACAGCATTGGCATGATGACACCTCGTTCAGGGGTTGGCGAAACGGGCGATGAGATCCAGAAAACCCTTGCCGAATCTCTCGAGCTTCGACGGGCCGATGCCGTAAATCCCTTCCAGCTCCGTCAGCGTCCGCGGACGGAACGTGGCCAGCTCGCGGAGCGTTCGGTCGCTCGCAATGACGTACGGCGGCGCGCCAAGCGCGCGCGACAACTCCAGACGGTGGCGGCGAAGCGCCTCGAACACAGACTCGTCTGCCGTGTCAGTGGAGTACCCTGGCGCCGCCTGCGGCATGGCCGCGACGCCACGCTCTCGCCGGCGGCCAGAACGGGCAGCGACGCCCGCCCGCCCGGGTCGCACGGTAGGCGGCAGCAGCACCCGCGCGGGACGCTCCGCCTTCATCACGGCTCGGCCCGACTCGGTCAGGCGGACCACCGGCCGGTCGCCGGTCGAGAATTCGATCCAGCCGGCCGTGACGAAGCGGCGCAGCAGCCGCAGCAGCCACTCCTCCGAGTGTTCGCTCAGCACGCCGAAGGTCGTCGTCTGATCGAGGCCCGCGCGCAGCAGGCGCTCGTCAGCCGCTCCCCTGACCAACTGTACAGCCGCCGTCATGCCGAAGCGGCCATGCACGCGCGCGACGCCGCTCAACGCCTTTCGGACGATGAGCGCTACCGATTCCGGATCCTGATCGGTCCCGGCGTCGGAGAGCGCCTCGCACACGTCGCAGATCCCGCAGCCCGCCAGCGTTTCCGCCTCGTCGCCGAAGTAGCGCAGGATCGCATCGTGCCGACAGCTGCCGCCCTCCACCCAGCGGAGCAGCTCGAGGAACAGGTTCCACTTGTGCTCGAGCGTCTCTGCGGTCGCGCCGTCCGCGTTCTCGAGCAGGCGCCGGCGAAGCGCCATGTCCCCCGGCGACACCATGAGCAGTCCCCAGGCAGGCGTCCCGTCACGCCCCGCGCGGCCGACCTCCTGGTAGTACGCCTCGATCGACCCCGGCGGCGCGAGGTGGATGACCGCGCGGACATCGGGGCGGTCGATCCCCATCCCGAAGGCCACTGTGGCCGCGACGATGTCGATGGTGCCGTCGCTGAACGCCGCCTGCGCGCGCGCACGCTCCTCGCGCTCGAGCCCGGCGTGATACGCGACCGCCCGCCAGCCGCGGGCCCGAAGCCGCGTCGCCTCGTCCTCCGAACCCGCCCTGGTCGGCGAGTAGATGATCCCCATGCCGCGCGCGTCGCCCGGTCGCCCGAGCGCCTCGAGCAGTTGCCCATCGACGTGAACCGCGCGCTCCCGCGGCCCGGAAATCTCGAACGCCCGGAGGATGAGATTGGGACGGGCAAACCCGCGCACGAGTTGAGGCGTGTCCGCGCCGAGACCAAGCCGCGCGAGGATCTCGTCGCGCACCACGGGCGTGGCCGTGGCGGTGCACGCGAGCATGCGCGGCGGCCGCACGTCGGCGATCAGGTCGCCAATCTGCAGGTATTCGGGGCGAAAATCGTGCCCCCACTGGCTGATGCAGTGCGCCTCGTCCACCGCCACCAGCGGGATGTCGAGGTCGGCCAGGAGTCCCTTGAAGCCGGGATACGCGAGCCGCTCGGGCGCGACGTAGAGCAGCTTGAAGTCCCCGGCCGCCGCGCGCGCCATACGCCGCCGCATCTCCCCCGCTTCGAGCGTGGACGACAGGAAGGTGACGGCAACGCCGCGCTGCTCGAGCGCTCGCACCTGGTCCTGCATCAGCGCGATCAGCGGGGAGATGACGAGCGTCGTGCCGCGCAGGAGCGTCGCGGGGAGCTGGTAGATGAGGCTCTTGCCGCCCCCGGTCGGCGCCACCAGGAGCAGCCGTCCCGCCGTGAGCAGCGTCTCGATGGCCTCGCGCTGTCCGGGGCGAAACTGTTCGTAGCCGAGGCGGGTGAGACCTCCGTCGAGATCGAGATCAGGATCGAGCGCGGCCGACAACCTCGTGCCTCCCGGTGACGTAGCGCAGGGATCGGGCATCTGGCTCAGACTCCCCCGCCCCGCGGTTCCTTCAGCATCAGTGTAATAGTAGCGTTGAACGGGTCCGCGCGCCCTGTGCTCTCTGATCGCTTGGTCCTGACGCATCAAGACCTGACCCCACCGGGGAAAATCGTGTAGGCTCTGTCGAACAGCGTGGGAGGTGGGTACGACTGAGAAGCGGAATACGGAAATCGTGCGCCAATGGAACATCCTTCGCGCCATCGAGGCGGCTGCGGACATCACCATCAACAAGCTGGCCGTGGATCCGGCGCTGCGATGCTGGGTGCTCGGCTTCGGCCACCACGCACGCGTGGTGAAACCCTCGGCGCTGGCCACCGACATCCTCGAGGAACTCGAGGAGGCGCGCGAGCAGTACGCGCCGGCGTTTTCGTTCGACATGGAATCCGCGATCCCCGACCGGGCCAGCCTGCTGCCCCTCCCGTTCGGCAGTGCGGCGCGTCGCGGCCCTGCGCCGCGATCCGGCGGGCGGCCGTCGTCGCGCCGGCAGGACCCTGCGACGAGGGAGCGACGAACGCCGTGACGCTCGCTCCATCCACGCGGCACCACGCTGAGCAGCCGATCCCGCTGGCCATTCTCTTCGAGGACGAGCACCTGCTGGCCATCGACAAGCAGGCAGGGCTGGTCGTCCACCCCTGCTACAAGCACCCGGACGGCAGCATCTTCAACGCGCTGCTGTGGCACTTCCGCGGCACGGGCGTTCGGCCACACCTCCTGCAGCGACTCGACAAGGACACGACGGGCGTCATGCTCGTGTCGAAGACACCCATGGCACACGCCAGGATCGTGCGAGCGATGGGCATTCAACCGCCAGCCGGGCTGAAGAAGGAGTACCTCGCGGTCGTACGCGGCACGCCAACTCCGCCCTCGGGCGAGATCGCCCTGCGCCTGCTCCGCGATCCGTCCGACACGCGACGCGTCCTGGCCTCGGACACGGAGGGAAAAGAGAGCCTCACGAGGTACGCGACGGTTGGAACCAGCCGTTCACGGGAGTGGGCGCTCGTACGGTGCGAGCCCGCGACCGGACGGATGCACCAGCTTCGTGTACACCTCGCGGCTCGCGGGTGGCCGATCGCGGGCGACGCCGTGTACGGACACGATGCGGGAACCCCCGCGGGCGAGGCGCCGGAGCCGCCGGCGTGCGCCCGGCAGGCACTGCACGCCTGGCGCGTCTCGTTCGCCCACCCGGTGACCAGGGTCCCGCTGACGATCGTCGCGCCTCTCCCCGGGGACATGCAGGCACTGCTCTCCCGGTGCGGCATTGACACTCCGGTACCGTGGAACGCGCCGACATCGAGAAACTGTTCGAGTCGGCCGCCAAGGCGGGCCTGGTGAAACTGACGGCTTACTTGATGCTCGCCCCTTCGAGCATCACCTTGTACGCGTAGCCGGCGGTGAAGTCCTTGTCCACCGCGACCGTTCCGGTGACGGTGATGACGTCGCCCACCTTCGCCGTCCCGTCCGTGGTAATGGGGAGGTCGTTCGTGCCGTCGGCCGCCTTGCCGCTGCCGTCCTGCAGGTGCAGCCAGTTGCGGCCGAGGATGCCACCGTTGTACTTCACCACCTTGCCGCTGACAATCACCGTCTTGCCTGCGAGCGACGCGCGCTTCGCCCACACGTCGGCGATGCTCGACCCGCCGGCGGGCGGCGCGACATGGTCCACCTTCACCGGCGCCGCGTCCTGCGGAATCCCGCCTCCCGTGCCGTGCCCGATCGCCATCGGCGGGGCCGTCGCCTCACCCTCGCGCGTGATCTGCGACACGAAATAGATGAGGGGAAAATCACGTTTCAGCGACGGGCTGTTGAAGTTCCGCATCTCGGACTCGAGCAGCACCACCACCCTGTCGCCAACCGCCACCTTCGTGCGGGCGGTTGCCGCCCAAAAATCCCCTTTCGCGGTCTTCACGCGAAGATAGGTGTAGTTCGACGCATCCATGGTCTCGACCACCTCGCCGGCCACCTTCTCGAGCGCCTGCTGCCCAGCGCCGGGCATCGACGCCGGGGTGGCGGCCGCCACGTCTCGAGCCGCTGCGGGAGCCGGCATCGGTGCGGCCGACGCCGAAGCGGCCGGGGTGGCGGACTGGCGCGAGCAACCGCCAGAGGCGGTCAGCGCGAGCACAACGACCGAGCAGGTCAGGAAAGCCATCTTGATCACAGAACCCCCACGCAGAAAGCTGACGCACGCATCCCGGAAGACATGCACCCCGGGCTGCCAGCGAGAGTACCTTGTCCCGGTTGAAAGCCACCTCGGCGAGAAGAGGCGTATCCAGGTACGGTACCACAGGAACGGCCGTTACAGTAACAGGGTGTCCACGCGGTGCGCGTGAACGATGTTGTCGCACGGCGACCAGGCGAACACCGTGAAGCGCCCGTCCTGGGACGCGACGAGGGCCAGGCCGTCCTTCTGATCCTGGATGAACTGCGCGGCCGACAGGTGTCTCGTGCCGCCGAGCTGGGTGGGAGGCACGACGACCGCCACGCTGCCTTCAATCGGCTCGGTCAGCGTCACCCGCTCCACCGGCTGCCCGCCCTTGCGCCGCATGATCTTCGCGCCAAACGCCAGCAGTTCGTAGCGGTCAGTCAGCACCGCGGCGCCGTCCACGGCGGTCAGGCCGGCAATCACATCAACGGCCCGGTCCACCGCCTCCCGCCAAGGCTTCTCCAGATCCTCGCCCGGGTAGTCGCCCATCAACGCGACGAGGCGCGTGAACGGCGGATCAAGGCCGTAAGCGACCGGGCGCACGATCGAGTCGCGCCATCCCTCGCTGCCGGCGGGGACGACCAGCAAGAGCCCCCCGCGGCCGTGCGCGCGCATCGAGACCGCCAGCTGGACGAGAACATTGAGCGACTCCGCCCACGAGGAGGGGGAGTCGAATCCCAGGAGCGAGGTGAGCAGGTGTGGGCAGTCGGGCAGGCTCGTCGCCCGCTCATCCACGACCTTGATCTGGTCGCCCTCGAGGACCGCGACGTTCACGAACTTGCCGGTGTCGTTGCCGCGGTGGTGCTTGACGACGAGGAGACCCGGGGCCGAGACCTCGAGGACGAAGCACAGGGCGGGAACCGCGCAGGTGGCGCCCCACACCCGCAGTTCGCCCTGGTCGCGCCAGACGCCCAGGTGAATGCCGGCGCGTTCGACCGCCGGCGACACCCGCGTCAGCGCGGTCGCGCTGAGCGGCAGTGAGTGCTCGAACCGCAGCGTGTGCGGCGTATGGTCAGGAGGAAGGAAGGCGAGCGAGATCCTGGGAACGTAATTCTCCTCGCGCCGGAGGCTGGCCCAAAAGGCGGCGTCGATGATCTCTTCGATTGCCGCCACGTCAGGGAGAAACGCCTCGAGCACGACGCCGCGCTGTCGGGCCGCCTCCAGATGATCCGCGAAGTGATCGTGGATCCGCGGCGCGACCAGGCGCGCTGCCAGGTACGACCTGTCGCTCTGAACCATCCTCACAGTATAGCGTCCTCGATTCCGTCCTTCGTGTGCTTCGCGTCCTCTGTGGCCGCTGCCTTCCCGTCTCTACCGCGTTCCGATCGGCCGCAGCCGGAAGGAGTACGAATACGGCTGGCCGGCCGGAATGCGGTATGGCTCCATCGGGTACGCCGCGCGCGACCAGCTGTCGATGCCGCCGACGCCCATCTGCTTCAGGTCGAGGTTGAGATACACCTCTGGACGCCGCGGGAGCTGATACGCGTAGGCCGCCTGCTCGACGTCGCGCCGGCTCGCGTGACGCGCCTCGACGCTCAGCGTCGGCATCCCTTCGGCGCGCAGGCCGACACCCTTCTCGTTGGTCAACTCGACCCACCGCACGTCGATCTTGTTGCCGTTCGCCTGCGGCCTGGAATACTCCACCCACTCCGCACCCACCGTGGACGCGTAGACGCCAACCCGCTCGAAGGCGCGGTCGACGTAGGTCTCGGCCGGGCCGCGGCCGTACCAGCGCATCCGCTCGTACCCTGGGCTCACCACCAGCTCCATGCCGAAGCGCGGCATCATCGCCACCACCTTCGCGCCGGGCTGGTAGGACGCCTTCACCGTCACGTCGCCGTCCTCACGGATGGTGTAGGCGGCCGTGTACTTGGCATCGATGAGCGGGAGGGTCGCCTGTACCACGATCTCGGCCGTCGCTTCGTCCAGCCGCTTCACCTGGACATCTGTCACCTTCCACGATGCCCCCGCCTCCCGCCACACCACGATGTCCTGCGCGGGGTCGGTGCGAGCGGCGTTCCCGACCGACTTCCAGGCGCCGAGGTCGTTGTCGGTCATCGCGCGCCAGAAGTCCGGCACGGGCCCGCGGTCCAGCAGCGGGACACCCTGGTAGGTGTAGCTCATGAGCAGGCCGTTCAGCTGATCGAAGACGAGCGCGAAGTCGCGACCGCCGATGCGAACGTAGGGCGAACTCTGCACGATGTGCAGCGGGTGCTTCGACGCGTCGGGGGCGGAGGTCGCCGGCGCGGTCTCGATCGGCAGCTTCCACTGCTCCCACGCCACCTCGTGCCCCTTCTTCGCCCAGCGTGCGTCGGCCTTCAGTGCGAAGGTCACGTTCAGCCAGAACTCGGCGCCAGGCTCGGCCTTGAGTGCCGGCAGCGCCAGCGACACTTCCCTCTCCTGCCGCGGCGCGATGTCGAGCTCGGGCATCGCCCCCGACGCGACGCGCGTGCCGTTCTTCGTCACTTCCCACGCGCCCTCCGCCACGTCCTTGACGTTGACGGTGTCGAACCAGCTCCTGACCTTCAGCTTCCCGGTGGCCAGGTCAACGGAGGTGACGTGGATGTTGCGATACACGTACTTGATCGCCAGCAGGCCGGGATGCGGCTTCCTGTCGGCGCCGATCAGGCCGTTCTGGCAGAAGTTGTTGTCGTTGTGGATCGCGGTGCGGTCCTCCCAGTATCCACCGTACGCCATGAACGTCGCGGTCGGGCCGCCCGCCGGCATGTAGGCCGCCGGAACGGGCTGGCGGATGCCCTGGTCAACCCAGTCCCACACGAAGGCTCCCTGCGCGTTGGTGCCCGAGTAGAAGACGTCCCAGTACTCCTTCAGCCCGCCGTTGCTGTTTCCCATCGCGTGCGTGTACTCGCACAGAATCAGCGGCATCGTCGGCCGCTTCGCCGCGCGCTCGACGACCGACGACGGTGACGAGTACATGAACGAGTTGATGTCGGCATTCGAGCCGTTGACGTGCGTGCTACCGCAGTAGTGGACGGGTCGGCCCGCGTCGCGCTTCTTCAGCCACTGGTACCCCGCGGCGAAGTTCGGGCCGTCGCCCGCCTCGTTGCCCATCGACCAGATCACCACCGACGGGTGGTTCTTGTCGCGCTCGACCATCCGCTCGATCCGGTCCAGGTGCGCCGCCTTCCACGCCGGGTCATTCGCCAGCCGGTTCTTCGCATCGTCGCCGTAGCCGTGGCTCTCGATGTTCGCCTCGTCGATGACGTAGAGGCCGTAGAGATCGCAGAGCTCGTACCACTGCGTGTCGTTCGGATAGTGCGAGGTGCGCACCGCGTTCACGTTGTGCTGCTTCATCAGCTCGATGTCGCGCACCATCAGCGCGCGATCGACGGCGTGACCGGTGTCCGGGCTGTGCTCGTGACGGTTCACCCCCTTGAAGAGCGCCGTCTGACCGTTGATCAGGATGCGCGCGTTCCGGATCTCGACCTTCCGGAAGCCGACCCGCGAGGGGATGACCTCCAGGATCGTGCCGATTCGATCCTTCAACGTCAGCAGCATGGTGTAGAGGTTGGGGGTTTCCGACGACCACTTGAGCGGCGCGCGAACGGGCAGGAGGAACGTTGCAGGCACCTCGGCTCCGGCCGGCACCTGCACCTCCCTGGAGGACGCCGGCATCACGGGCTTTTCCGCCGCGTCGAGGAGTTCGAGCGTGAGGCTCACCTCCACCCGAGCGGTGGCGCTGTTGCGGACGGTCACTGACGTGTCGAGCGTGCCGTCGCGGTAGGACGCATCAAGGTCCGTGCGCGCCTCGAAGTCGCGGACGTGGGCCGCCGCGGTGCTCCACAGGTAGACCTCGCGGTAGATGCCGCTCAGGCGGAACATGTCCTGGTCCTCGAGGAACGATCCGTCGCTCCATCGATAGACTTCCACGGCCATCGTGTTCGGGCCCGGCGTGGCGAAGCCGGTGATGTCGAACTCGGCCGGGGTCCGGCTGTCCTCGCTGTAGCCGACGCGCCTGCCGTTCACCCAGAGATAGAACGCGGAATCCACGCCCGCGAAATGGAGAGAGATGCGGCGGCCCGCCCAGTCGGCCGGCACGGTGAACGCGGTGCGATAGGAGCCAACAGGGTTGTCGTCGCGCGGCACGCGCGGGTTCGCGTGGTCGAACGAGAAGGGGTACCGGGAGTTGCTGTAGATCGGGATGCCGAAGCCCTGCATCTCCCAGTTGCCAGGCACCATGATGCCGGGCCACGCCTTGTCGTCGAAGTCGGGCCGCTCGAAGCCGACCGGGCGGCTGGCGGGGTTCGGCGAATACCTGAACTTCCATCTCCCGTTGAGCGATCGGAACCAAGGCGACGCCGCGCGGTCGCCGCGCATCGCGAGCTCCGCCGACGGATACGTCATCATCGTCGCGTGCGGCCGCTCGGTGTCGACGTGCAGCACGGCAGGGTCGTCCCATTCCTCGCGCGCCGCGGGCGAGGGTTGCGCGGGCGGTAGGACGGCGCCAGGCGCCGCCGCGACAGAACGTGCCGCCGACCCGGTCCGGGCCTGCGGCCCTGCCGCAAGCGTCCCCTGCGAGGACGTGCCCGCAAGGGCCGCGACCATCAACACCGCCGTCAGGATGATGCCGAGTCTGTGCCGGGACATGATGAACCTCCCCCGCGCCCCGTCAGTCGAGGCCCCGCGTCGCGCTCGACGACCGGCGCTCTGTGGAGCGAAAGCGTATCACGTGCGGCGCGCGGCCAAGGCCCGTCTTCTTCCAGCACGGAGGAATGGCGCCAACGACACGAAGGGCATCGGCCGGGGGGCTTCCCTTTCCTCTCGCTCGCCGCACTCGGAGCGGTTCCAGGGCCGCGTCGCGCCGGGAGCGCCGCCTGCGACAGTTCGCGACGTGTGCCTACTTGGCGTTCGGCCGGACTGGGGGTACAATCGACCAACGAACACCTTCTCCTCTGGGCGGGGTCGCGTGTGACGCGGGTGGCCTTCCCGATCGATACATTCAGCGTCAATCTATTTCCATTGACAGGCGGCGGCGCCGTGGGCGCGCCGTCCTGTCGAGCGGCCGCAAGGGCCAACGAGAAGAGATCACTATGTCTATGGCGAAAACCATCGACGTCACCGAACTCATCCTGAGGGACGCACACCAAAGCCTGATGGCGACGCGCATGGCGACGGAAGACATGATTCCGGCCTGCGAGGAACTCGATCGCGCGGGCTTCTGGTCGCTCGAGTGCTGGGGCGGCGCGACGTTCGACTCGTGTATCCGCTTCCTCAACGAGGATCCGTGGGAGCGTCTCCGCACGTTCAAGCGCCTGATGCCGAACACCCCGCTGCAGATGCTGCTGCGCGGCCAGAACCTGGTCGGCTACCGCCACTACGAGGACGGCGTCGTCGATCGGTTCGTGCAGAAGGCGGCGGAGAACGGCATGGACGTCTTCCGGGTCTTCGACGCCCTGAACGACATCCGCAACCTCGGCCGCGCGCTCGAGGCCGTGAAAATGGAAACGGACATCACCGCGCCCGTGGCCGGCAAGGTGAGCACGGTCAACGTGAACGTGGGAGATAGCGTCAAGGGAGGGCAGGTCCTTGTCGAGTTCGAGTGAATCGCCCCAACAGTCGCTGGCGGGCAAGGCTGACGTCTCGCCCTGCGCCACTCGGTTGACGGACATCGCCGGGTTCACCTGCGTTGACCACGTCGCCATCGCCGTGCGGGCCGGCGACCTGGAACCGCAGGTCAACGCCTATAAGCTCCTCGGCTTCACGGAAATCCACCGCGAGGAGGTGCGTGGCGACGACCAGGTGCGCGAGGTGCTCCTCCGCATCGGGAACGGGCCCAACCTGATCCAGCTCCTCGAACCGCTCCAGCCCGACTCGCCCGTGCAGAAGCTCATCGACAAGAACGGCGGGCGCGGCGGGTTCGCGCACGTCGCGTTCCGGGTGGACAACATCCAGAACGCCTTCGATGACATGAAGTCGAAAGGCTTCAACATCATCGACAAGGCGCCGCGGAAGGGTTCGCACGGAACGACGGTGTTCTTCGTCCATCCCAAGTCGCGGGAGGACGCGCCGTTCGGATTCCTCCTGGAAGTGGTCCAGGAAGGCTAGCGACACGACATCCGGAAAACCGGGAAGAGACGGAATCATGGCCGACCCACAGGACACACGACTTTCCCTGCTTGACGAGTTCCCGCCGGTGCCCACCTCCGCGTGGGAAGACCAGATCCGGCGCGATCTGAAGGGCGCCAACTACGACAAGCGCCTGGTCTGGAAGACCGATGAAGGGATCGCGGTGCGGCCGTACTACCGCGCCGAACAGATCGTGGCGCGCGACCCGCTGCCGAACGCCGCTGGCACCTGGGAGATGGTCCTCCCGGGACGCGAACCGGCGGCGAGCGTCAGCGCGACCGCATACCACGAACAGGGCGCCACCGCCGTGCAGGAACTGGCTTGGGCGCTCGCGCAGGGCGCCGACCTGCTCGCCTCCGGCGCGCCGGTCACGACGTTCGCGTTCGCGGTCGGCTCAAGTCACTTCATGGAGATCGCCAAGCTGCGGGCCGCCCGGCTGCTCTGGCACGAAGTCGCCTCCGCGTTCGGCGTGAAGGACCAACTGCGGATCCACGCGCGGACGGCCGGCGAGAACAAGACGCTCTATGACCCGTACGTGAACCTGCTGCGGGTGACCACAGAGGCGGTGTCCGCGGTGCTCGGCGGCTGCGACTCGCTGACCATCACTCCGTGCGGATTCGACCCGCACCTCGCGGAGAACGTGCACCACATCCTTCGCGAGGAGAGTCACCTCGACAAGGTGATCGATCCCGGCGCCGGCTCCTACTACGTCGAGGCGCTCACCGACGCGCTGGCCGCCGAGGCGTGGACACTGTTCCAATCGATCGAGGCGGCCGGCGGATGGGCAGCCTACCGGGGTTCAGGAGCGCTCGAGACGGCGCTCGGCAGCGCTCGCGCCGCCAAGGACAAGGCTGTCGCTTTGCGACGGCGCGTCCTGGTTGGCACCAACAACTACCCGAACCTGCAGGAACGCGAACTCGACGCGAGCGGCCGCATGGGCGACCTCTGGCGTCTCGCGTCCCCCTTCGAAGCCATCCGGTTGCGCACCGAGCGGCACGCGAAGGCGACGGGACACGTGCCGCGCATCCTGCTGCTCGAACGCGGCCACGCGAAGATGCGGAAGGCGCGCGCCGTGTTCTGTCTCAACTTCTTCGGCTGCGCTGGCTTCGACATCGTGTCGTCCGACACGCTGGTGGACGCGGACCTCGTCGTGTTGTGCAGTTCCGATCCCGAGTACGTCGAGCTGGCCGCAGCCGTCGTGCCGCAGGTCACAGCGCCCGTCCTCGTCGCGGGCAACCCGAAGGAGCAGATTGGCGCGCTGAAGGAGGCAGGCGTGGCCGACTTCGTCCACGTCCTGTCGAACGCCGTCGAGACGCTCACGGCCTGGCAGACCCGCCTGGGCATCAAGGAATAGATCGATGAAGCGGCCAGATTTCTCGAAGATCGCCAAGCCCGTGCCCCTCACGGCCAGCACCTCGCCCGCCCCGGCAGCTGGTCGTCCGAACTGGACCACGGCCGAGCGCATCGTGGTGAAGCCGTCCTACGCGCAGGCTGATTTGGCGGGCATGGACCACCTGGAGTACGCGGCGGGCATCCCGCCGTACCTGCGCGGCCCGTACGCCACGATGTACGTCATGCAGCCGTGGACGGTCCGGCAGTACGCGGGCTTCTCGACGGCCGAAGAGTCGAATGCGTTCTACCGGCGGAACCTTGCCGGGGGTCAGAAAGGCCTATCGGTCGCGTTCGACCTCGCGACGCACCGCGGCTACGACTCGGATCACGACCGCGTCGCAGGGGACGTGGGCAAGGCGGGGGTGGCGATCGACTCGATCCTCGACATGAAGATCCTGTTCGACCAGATCCCGCTCGATCAGATGTCGGTGTCGATGACGATGAACGGCGCGGTGCTGCCGATCATGGCCTTCTACATCGTCGCGGCCGAGGAGCAGGGCGTCGGGCCGGAAAAGCTGATCGGGACCATCCAGAACGACATCCTCAAGGAGTTCATGGTTCGCAACACCTACATCTACCCGCCGACGCCCTCGATGCGGATCATCGGCGACATCTTCCGCTACTGCTCCGAGCGGATGCCGAAGTTCAACTGCATCTCGATCAGCGGGTACCACATGCAGGAAGCGGGGGCCACGGCGGATCTCGAGCTGGCCTACACGCTCGCCGACGGCCTCGAGTACCTGAGGACGGGGATCGCGGCCGGCCTCGAGATCGACGCCTTCGCGCCCCGCCTCTCGTTCTTCTGGGCCGTCGGGATGAACTACTTCATGGAGATCGCCAAGATGCGCGCGGCGCGCGTGCTGTGGGCGAAGATCGTGAAGCAGTTCCACCCGAAGAACCCGAAGTCGATGGTGCTCCGGGCGCACTCGCAGACCTCGGGCTGGAGCCTGGCGGCGCAGGACCCGTTCAACAATGTGACCCGCACGTGCATCGAGGCGCTGGCCGCGGCGATGGGCCACACGCAGTCGCTCCACACCAACGCGCTGGACGAGGCGATCGCGCTGCCCAGCGACTTCTCCGCCCGCATCGCGCGCAACACCCAGATCTACCTCCAGGAAGAGACGGGCGTCACGCGGGTGGTCGATCCGTGGGGCGGCTCGTACTACGTGGAATCGCTCACCAGGGAACTGATGAACCGGGCGTGGACGCTCATCTCCGAGGTCGAGGAACTGGGCGGGATGACGAAGGCGATCGAGAGCGGCCTGCCGAAGATGCGGATCGAGGAAGCGGCCGCGCGGCGCCAGGCGCGCATTGACTCGGGCAGGGAGACGATTGTCGGCGTCAACAAGTACCGCCGCGAGGAAGAAGAGCCGATCGATCTGCTCGAGGTGGACAACGTGGAGGTCCGGCGGAAGCAACTGCTTCGCCTCGACGAACTCAAGCGCGCGCGCGACGGCGCTGCCGTCCGCGAGGCGCTCGAGGCGCTCACGCTCTGCGCCGGATCCGGACAGGGCAACCTCCTCGATCTCGCCGTCGACGCCGCGCGTAAGCGCGCCACGCTCGGCGAGATTTCCGACGCGCTGGAGAAGGTGTTCGGCCGCTACCAGGCGGTGCACCGCACGATCTCCGGCGTCTACTCCTCGGAGAGCGAGACGGACCCCGAGTTCCAGAAGGCCCGCCAGATGGCGGCGGCGTTCGCGAAGCAGGAGGGCCGTCCGCTGCGCATCCTGGTTGCCAAGATGGGACAGGACGGCCACGACCGGGGCGCGAAGGTGATTGCCACGGCTTTCGCCGACCTGGGATTCGACGTGGACATCGGGCCGCTGTTCCAGACCCCGAAGGAAGTGGCGCGCCACGCCGTGGAGAACGACGTGCACGTCCTGGGCGTCTCGACGCTGGCGGGTGGCCACAAGACGCTCATTCCCGAAGTGGTCCAGGAACTGCGCGCGCTGGGCCGCGAGGACATCATGGTCGTGGTTGGCGGCGTCATCCCGCCGCAGGACTACGAGTACCTGCACGAGGCAGGGGCGGCGGGGGTGTTCGGGCCGGGGACCGTCATCCCACGCGCCGCGCAGAAGATCCTGGAGGCGTTGCTGACCGGAGCGGCGTAGTCCCTGGTGCGCGAAGTCTTCGACGACCCGAGCCTCTTTGGTTCCGGCTCGACCGGGTTATGATGGACCCGATGGCGCCATCCTCCTCCACGCCCCGCCGGCGCCGGCGGCTGGCCGCCGCCGAGTACGTGGCCGGGATCCGAGGCGGCAACCGCAGCGTGCTTGCGCGCGCGATCACCCTGGTCGAGAGCGAACTGCCCTCGGATGTCGATCTCGCGTCCGAGGTGATCGAAGCGTGCCTTCCCGACACCGGCCGGTCGCGCCGCGTGGGCATCACCGGCGTGCCAGGCGTCGGGAAGAGCAGCTTCATCGAAGCCCTCGGCACCTACCTCACGCGAACCGTCGGCGAGACCGTCGCGGTCCTCTCGATCGACCCGTCCAGCCCGCTGTCGGGCGGCAGCATCCTCGGCGACAAGACGCGGATGGAGCAACTGGCCACCGACGATCGGGCGTTCATCCGCCCATCACCGTCTCGCGGCCACCTCGGCGGCGTCGCCCGACGCACGCGCGAAGCGATGCTCCTCTGCGAGGCGGCCGGCTACCAGAACCTGTTCATCGAAACCGTGGGCGTCGGCCAGTCGGAAACCACCGTGCGATCGATGACCGACTTCTTCCTGCTGCTGATGCTGGCCGGGGCGGGCGACGAGCTGCAGGGCATGAAGCGCGGCATCCTCGAGATGACCGACCTCGTCGCCATCAACAAGGCCGACGGCGACAACCGCAAGCGCGCCGAGCGGGCGCGCCACGACTACGAGAGCGCGCTGCACCTCTTCCCTGCCGCCGCCGACGGATGGAATCCGCGAGTCACGACCTGCTCGGCGCTCAACCGCGACGGCGTGGCGGACATCTGGAACACGATCCTCGAACACCGGGCGCTGCTCGAATCGAACGGCTGGTTCGCCAGGCTGCGCGAACAGCAGGCCCTCGAGTGGATGCGCGAAGCCCTGCTCTACGGGCTCGAGCAGGAAATCCGCCGGGACGATGCGATCAACGACCGGCTGGCGGCGATGCGCGAGGAGGTTCGCGCGGGCCGCCTCAGCCCGTTCCGCGCGGCCCACGAACTGCTGGCGCTCTTCCGCCGGCGCTGACCGACCCGAGCCCCCGATGCCCCAGGAAGCTCCCTGCCGTCGCTTCGACCGCAGCCTCGTGGACGGCCCGCTGCTCCACGCGGTGTGGAAGCTCGCGTGGCCCACGATGCTGCAGAACGCGTTCGCCGGGTTGCAGGGGATGGTGGACCACGCGCTGGTGGGCCACTTCGTCGGCTATACCGCCAACGCGGCGATCGGCGTCAGCTGGCAGATCATCCTGGTCGTCATCACCTTCATCGCGTCGCTGTACACGGGCACGGCCGTGTTCGTCGCGCGGGCGGCGGGGGCAGGTGACTCCGATCGCGTCAACCGCGTGGTCTACCAGGCGTTTCTCGCGTCGCTCCTTCTCGCGGGCCTGGTGCTCGCCCCGGCCGGCTACCTGCTGGCCCCTCGCCTCCTCGACATCGTCAACGCCGCTCCCGAAGTGAAGCGCGAGGCGCTGCCGTTCCTGCGAATCATGCTGACCTGCAGCGTCGGCATGCTGGTCTTCTTCATGCTGGGCGGGGCGTTCCGCGCGGCCGGGGATGCGCAGACGCCGCTACGGCTCGGAATTGGCGTCACCATCCTGAACGCGGCGCTGAACATCGTGCTGATTCGAGGCCTCGGACCCATCCCGGCGCTGGGGACCACCGGCGCCGCCATCGGAACCGTCACCGCGAATGCCATCGTCGGCGGAGTCGGCCTGCTGTGGCTCTTCTCCGGCCGGTCGGTGATCCGCTGGTCGCGAGGTATGAGCTGGCGGATCGAGTGGCCGGTGATCCGGTCGCTGTTCGCGATTGGATTGCCCGCCGGCTTCCAGGGGATCGCGATGAACGTGGCGGGGCTGCTCCTCTTCCGGTTCATCGGGTCGCTCGGCCACAGCGCGAAGGCGCAGGCCGCGTATGCCGTGGGCTACGGCGAGCTGTTCTCGCTGGTCACGTGGACGTCGGTGGGGCTGATGGGCGCCGCCTCGACCGTGGTGGGGCAAAACCTCGGCGCCAACCGCCCCGAGCGCAGCGAGCAGGGGCCGGCCATTGCCGCGCGCATCGGCGTTTGCCTCGCGGCCGTGGTGGGCCTGGCGTTCGTTCTGTTCCCGCGGGCGCTGTTCGCGCTGTTCGGGCTGACCGATCCGATCGTGCTGGACCTTGGCAGCCAACTGCTGCGCTTCCTGAGCGTGTCGGGGCTGTTCGTCACCGTGGCGCTCACCTACACCGGGGCGCTCCAGGGGAGCGGGGATACGCGAAGCCCGTTCGTGATCTCGATCATCTCGCAAATCGTCGTGCCGCTCGGGTTGTGCAGCGTGCTCGAGGCCACCGGGCACCTGGCGCCGGCCGGCGTGTGGACCGCCATCGTCCTCGGACACATCACCCGGGCCACGCTCAGCGTGGCCCGGTTCAAGCAGGGAAAGTGGCGATCGATCCGGGTGAAACTGGGGCACAGCCGCGAGGGGGAATCCGCGGCTCGTGCCAATGAAACCGCCGCGCCGCCAACCTCGTCCTGACCTCAACCGCAACCTCAACCGCGACATCCCGTTGCCGACGGCGCCGCAAGCCGCTACACTGCTATCTTCATCGATAAGCAAGGCAGGTGTTCGCTCCTTCGCTCCGACCGGGTCCGCCGGCCGGCTATCGCCACAGGGCAACGTGTTCCAGAGGAGGACGGCACGATGAGAATCGTTCGGGACTTGCTGAACGCGAAAGGCCGCGAAATCCACTCGATTACCCCGGAGGCTTCGGTGTACGACGCCCTGACGCTGATGGCCGACCGGAACATCGGCGCGGTCTTGGTGGTCGACCGGCAGGGCACCATGGTCGGCATCCTCTCCGAACGCGACTACGCGCGCAAAGTCGTGCTCCACGGGCACGCGTCCCGGGACACGCCAGTCTCAGCGATCATGACCGAGGAAGTGGTCTGCATCCCGCCCGAGATGACCATCGACGAGTGCATGGGACTGATGACGATGCGTCACATCCGTCACCTTCCGGTCACGGAGCATCAGCGGCCCATCGGGGTGGTGTCGATCGGCGACGTCGGGCGGGCGATGATCGAGAACCAGGGATTCGTCATCGAACAGCTCGAGCGATATATCTCCGGGGCCAGGTAGAGATCGACGAAAGTGACATGGAGAACAAGCCCACGGCGGCGGACGAGGTTTCGAAGAGCGACGTCGAGTGGCAGGAGACGTTGAGCCCGCAGGAGTATCGCGTGCTGCGGCAGCGCGGCACGGAGCCGGCATGGTCGCACCCGTTCAACGAGGAGCACCGCGAGGGCCATTTCCTCTGTGCCGGCTGCGGCGCCCCGCTCTTCTCGTCCGACGCGAAGTACGACAGCGGGTCGGGGTGGCCAAGCTACTTCGCACCGCTCGAGCACGCGGTGGATATCACCGTTGACCGCCGCCACGGCATGGTTCGCACCGAGGTCCACTGCCGGCGGTGCGGCGGCCACCTGGGACACGTGTTCGAGGACGGCCCGACGCCCACCGGGTTGCGCTACTGCACGAACGGGACCTCGCTGAAGTTCCAGCCGACGACGACATAGACAGTGGTCAGTGGTCGGTTGCCAGTGGCCAGCGGCCAGTCAGTCACGCGGGACACACTGGCCACTGACAGCGGGCAGCGTGTCGCCGGAGGTCGTCGATGACGCCTGCGCAGCAAGCCGTGGCCGGGTGCGGACAAGGTAAGATGCGCCCGAGGCCCAGGTGTCTGCGCAGCCCGCGGTTGTGCCCTACATCTTCGGCTGGAGGTCGGGAGTTGTTATCGAGTGTCACCGGCTTCTGCCGGGACTGTGAGTTCCTCCTTCAGGCATGCCCAGCTGACAGCCGCCACCGCCTGCACCATCGAACCGATCATCGAGAAGCGGTTTGACGCTGCGTCGCTCGACACCTCCACGTTCCGCTGCCGTTGGCTCGTGAGCGCGACCGCCAGTCCCAGGCCGAAGTAGGCGCCGAAGGCGTGGATGCTGATCGAGCCGGCCGCGTCGGTGAATCCCTTGGTGACGCCGAGCCCCCCGTCGAGGACGAGTCGCTCGTTGAGCATGTAGAAGGGAATCATGACGACGGCCAGCAGGGCGTATTGATAGAGGCGGACGCGTCCGAGCACAGCGCCGGTGGCAATCAGGGCAGAAGCGACGGCGAACTCGGCGAGCAACAGTGCCTTGATCGAGTGCGGCTCGACGGCCTCCGCCGACAGCACTCCGCTCGCCCGCAAGCCGATGTACAACGGCACGCCGGCCGCCACGACCAAGTAAGTCCCCGTGACGGCGCCATAGCCATAGCGGTTGGCGAACACCATCAGGAAGCCGAAGCCGACCAGCAGCATCGCCAGGATGTGAATGGCGAAGCCGTACTGTTGAACCTCGCGGACGGTATTCGCGATGTCGCCCGGCGCGGCGCTCTGAGCGGCGGACAGCGCGGGGGTGAGCAGCAGCAGAACCAGACCCTTCCCGACCGACCACAACAAATGCATGATGCCATCCTCTGAGGGCGTGATGTGGATGCGACGAGACGCAAGGCGGGCACGACGTGAAGGACATTCCCTCGGGGTGGAAATCCAGCGGGGATACTCTCAACTCAGGGCTACCTGACGAGTTTGCGGTACTTGATGCGGTGCGGCCTGTCGGCCTCCGCACCCAGCCGCCGATGGCGGTCGGCCTCGTAATCCTGGTAGTTCCCTTGGAACCATTCCACCTCGCTGTCGCCCTCGAACGCCATGATGTGGGTGGCAATGCGGTCGAGGAACCAGCGATCGTGGCTGACCACCAGCGCGCACCCGGCGAAGTCCACCAGCGCGTCCTCGAGCGATCGGAGCGTGTCCACGTCCAGGTCGTTGGTCGGCTCGTCGAGCAGCAGCAGGTTACACCCGCCGCGGAGCAACCGCGCCAGGTGGAGACGGTTCCGCTCACCTCCTGACAACGTCCCGACGGTCCGCTGCTGATCGCGTCCCTTGAAGTTGAACCAGGAGGCGTACGCCCGTGAGGGCACGGCTCGCTTGCCGATCAGAATCTCGTCCTGCCCGCCCGAGATCTCTTCCCACACGGTCCTGGCCGGGTCCAGCCCATCGCGGCTCTGATCGACATAGCCGATCGTCACGGTCTCGCCGACTCGCAACGTACCGGCGTCGGGCGCCTCCTGGCCGGTGATCAGCCGGAACAGCGTGGTCTTGCCCGCCCCGTTCGGCCCGATGACGCCGACGATGCCGCCGCGCGGCAATTTGAAGTCCAGGCCGTCGATCAGCAGGTTGTCGCCGTAGCCTTTTCTCAGCCCGTTGGCCTCGACCACCACGTCGCCCAGGCGCGGCCCTGGCGCGATGTAGATCTCCCCGCGCTCGATCCGCTGCGCCGAGTCCTCTGAGAGCATCTCCTCGTAGGCGTTCAAGCGCGCCTTGCCCTTCGCCTGCCGGGCGCGGGGCGACATCCGGATCCACTCCAGCTCGCGTGCCAGCGTCCGCTGGCGCCGGGCCTCATGCTTCTCCTCGTGTTCCAGCCGCTGCTCTTTCTGCTCGAGCCACGACGAGTAGTTCCCCTGCCACGGAATGCCGTGCCCGCGATCGAGTTCGAGGATCCAGCCGGCCACGTTGTCGAGGAAGTACCGATCGTGCGTCACCGCGACGACCGTGCCAGGGTAGTCGTGGAGGAACCGCTCGAGCCACGCGACGGATTCGGCGTCCAGGTGATTGGTGGGTTCGTCGAGCAGCAGCAGGTCGGGCGACCGCAGGAGCAATCGACACAACGCCACCCGGCGACGTTCGCCGCCCGAGAGCGTCCGCACGTCCGCGTCGGCGGGCGGCACGCGGAGCGCGTCCATGGCCAGCTCAACCCGGGAATCGAGGTCCCACGCCGAGGCCGCGTCGATCCGGTCCTGCAGCGTGCCCTGCTGGTCCAGGACCTTGTCCATCTCGTCGGCCGACAGATCCTCCCCCAGGCGCTCGATCAGCCGTTCGTACTCGGCCAGCAAGGCCCTGGTTTCAGCCACGCCCTCCTCGATGTTCCCGAGAACGTTCTTCTCCGGATCGAGCGCCGGCTCCTGCGGCAGAAAGCCGATCGACACCCCCTCGGCCGGAAACGCCTCACCGCCGAAGTCACGATCGAGGCCAGCCATGATCCTGAGCAACGTGCTTTTCCCGGCGCCGTTTGCCCCGAGGACCCCGATCTTGGCCCCCGGCAGGAACGACAGCCAGAGATCCTCGAGGACCGTCTTGTCGGGAGGGTGAACCTTGCCCAGGCCCTTCATGGTGAAGATGTATTGGTAGGACGCCACGGCTGCTCCAATAGAAAAAAGACCCGCCTATTCTTGCACACATGGAGCAGTTGCAGACCTGATTACGGTCGAGCTGGAGAACCGCCGTTTCGGGGTCAGAGGTGCGCCGCTGCCCCTGCAGTAGTAAAATAATTAGGTTTGACAGAACTCGACGGTTGATCCGGGAGGACGGCACATGACGGCCGGTCGGACAGAGGACTCTTCGCCCTTCGTGACACCGGAATACGCCGGAGGCACAGACAGCCGCCGGAATACCGGCACCGAAGTGGAAATCGCCCGGCGCCTGGCCGAGGCTCGTGACCGGCTCCAGCGCCGCGCGCACCTGGCCGACCCGCCGCCGACGCACTATCGGCGCGAGCAGGAACGCCCGTTCACCGCCGAGGAACGCGACCGGGTCACGATCCTGATCGGGGGCTTGACGGCCCGGCACGAGCAGTTGATCCAAGCCATCCTCGAAGCGTGCGGGCATCACTGCCAGCCGCTGCCCCAGCCCGACCTGACGGCCTGCCTGGTGGGAAAGCAGTACGGCAACAACGGGCTGTGCAATCCCGCCTATTTCACGGTCGGTGCGCTGGTGAAGTACCTCCAGCAACTGGAGTCGACCGGGATCTCCCGCCAGGACATCGTCGATCGGTACGTCTTCTTCACGGCGGCCAGCTGCGGCCCCTGCCGGTTCGGCATGTACGAAGGGGAGTTCCGGCTGGCGCTTCGCAACGCCGGCTTCGAGGGGTTCCGGATCCTGACCTTCCAGCAGAATGACGGGGTGAAGGCCAACACCGGGGAATCGGGGCTCAAACTCTCGCTGCTGCTCGGCCTCGGCGCGCTCAACGCGTTCCAGACGGCCGACATCCTGAACGACTTCTCGTACGCGGTCAGGCCCTACGAGGTCGTGCCCGGCTCCACCAATCGCCAACTCGAGGAGGCGATGACGCTGCTGGCCGACGACTTCCGCGCGCGCCACCACCTGAAGCCGGACACGCGCCTGCCGGCGTGGCTGTGGAAGCGTGTGTCGGCGAAGAAGGTGCCGCGCCAGACGACGGAGGTGCTCATGAACATGCGCGAGCACCTGTATGGCCCGCTGATGAAGAACGTGATGCGGGCCTGCCGCGATCGCCTGGCGGTCATCGAGGTGGACCGGCTGCGCGTGAAGCCGATCGTGAAGATCACCGGCGAGTTCTGGGCGCAGTCCACCGAGGGGGATGGCAACTTCCGGATGTTCGAGTTCCTCGAGCGCGAGGGCGCGCACGTCATCGTCGATCCGCTCAGCACCTGGCTGATGTACCTGCTGCGGCAGGAGCACGCGCGCGTTCTCGATCGTCGCGGCGTGAGCGTGCCGCGAGGCGGGCCGCTCGGAGTGCGGCTGAAGGCGAAGACCTCCGACGAGTTGCGGACGCTCTGGAAGCGCATGGCCTTCTCGGCGGGCAATGCGATCTACCGCCACCGATACCACCGGCTGTGCCGGGCGCTCGGCGACGTGCCGCACCACCTGGTGGACCAGGAAGCGCTGGCGAAGGCCGCGCACGCGTTCTACCACAGCCTGGCGCGCGGGGGCGAAGGGCACTTGGAAGTCGGCAAGAACATCTACTACCACGCGCAGGCCAGCGCCCACATGGTGCTCAGCCTGAAGCCGTTCGGGTGCATGCCGTCCACGCAATCCGACGGCGTGCAATCGACGGTGGCCGCCCGCGTGAAGAACGTGCTGTTCCTCCCGATTGAAACCGCCGCGGAGGGAGAGCTGCACGCGCACAGCCGCGTGCAGATGGTGCTGGCCGAGGCGCGCGAGCGGGCCGAGGAGGAGTTCGACCGGGCGCTGGCCTCGACCGGAAAGAAGCTGAACGAGATCCGTCGCTACGTGGACGACCACCCGGAGCTGCGGAGCCCGTTCCACCATGTACCGGCCAGCCCGGGCGTGGCCGGCGTCGCCGCCAACTTCGCGCTCCACGTCAGCCAGCTGATCAATCGCGATCGCGCGTGGCGCTCCAGGCGCGTCCCCGCACAACCCGGGTTGCGCCCGTCAGCCAACCAGCAGGTGCCATGACCGATTCAGACCCCAGATTCCTCCTCGGCCTCGACGCCGGGTCCACCACCGTCAAGGCCGTTGCGGTAGACGTTCGTACAGACGAGATCGTCTGGCGGGACTACCAGCGGCACGAGAGCCGCCCCGCCGAGAAGCTGCTCGAGATGCTGACACGCCTCGAACAGGAGGCCGGCGTCGTCCGGGGCAGCGCTCGCGCGTTCATCACGGGATCGTCTGGCGCGGCGTACGCCGAGCTCATCGGGGCGCACTACATCCAGGAGGTGGCCGCGGTCGCGATGGCCGTGGAGCGGCGCCACCCCGATGCGCGCACGGTGATCGAGCTTGGCGGCCAGGACGCGAAGATCATCGTCTTCGACGAGGAGACCGAGGAGCGATCGCGCAAGACGGTGTCGATGAACGACAAGTGCGCGGGCGGCACTGGCGTTGTCATCGACAAGATCTCCGCCAAGCTGAAGGTCGCCCCGGACGCGTTGATGCACCAGCCGTATGCGGGGGTGAAGGTCTACCCGATCGCGGGCAAGTGCGGCGTGTTCGCCGAGACCGACATCAACGGCCTGCAGAAGCGGGGCGTCGCGGCGGAGGAGCTGATGGCGTCGCTCTTCGACGCCATCGTCCTGCAGAACCTCAGCGTGCTGTCGCGCGGCCACGTCCTGCCGCCGAAAGTGCTGCTCGTCGGCGGACCGCACGCGTTCATCCGCGGCCTGCGAGAAGCGTGGCAGGCGCACCTCCCCGGGCGCTGGAAAGAACGCGGCATGGCGGTGCCGGCGGGGGCGAGCCCGGAGGACCTGATCGTCGCGCCTCCGATGGCCGAGTACTTTGGCGCGTTGGGCGGCGTGGAATACGGCCGGCGCGAGCGCGAGACGGGCACCGAGTACCTGGGGGCGAGCCGGCTGGCAGCGGCGATCGCGCGCGGCCACGAGGGCACGCGGCGCGGCGCGGCGGCGGTCGGCGCGACCGGCATGGACCTGGCCGAGTTCCGACAGAAGTACGAGCGGCCGGCCTGGACCGCGCCCACGCTCGAACCGGGGACGTTCGTCCGCGGCTTCATCGGCCTCGACGCCGGATCGACGTCCACCAAGGCGGTCCTGCTGGACGAGGACGGCCGGGTGCTGGCGAAGGCGTACCAGCTCTCCCGAGGAAACCCGATCGAGGACGCGATTGAGATGTTCGGCTCCGTGCGCCAGCAGATCGAATCGCAGGGGGCGCGCGTGGAGGTGTCCGGGCTGGTGACGACCGGCTACGCCAAGGACATCCTGAAGGACGTCTTCGCGGGCGACGAGGCGCTGGTCGAGACGGTGGCGCACGCGAACTCGGCGCTGCACATCTACGACGACCCGCACGTCATCGTGGACGTCGGCGGCCAGGACATCAAAATCATCGTGCTCCACGGCGGCCGCGTGAAGGACTTCCGCCTGAACACGGGGTGCTCGGCGGGCAACGGCTATTTCCTGCAGTCGATCGCGCGCAGCTTCGGGTACCCCGTCGAACAGTTCGCGGAGGCCGCGTTCACGGCGCGCGAGATGCCGGTGTTCGGGCAGGGGTGCGTGCTGTTCCTGCAGTCGGAGATCGCCAACGTCCAGCGGCACGGCTGGAAGCCGGAGGAAATCCTCGCGGGGCTCGCCGCGGTGCTGCCCAAGAACGTCTTCCTCTACGTGGCGAAGGCACCCAACCTCTCGCGGTTCGGCTGGCGGTTCGTCCTGCAGGGCGGCACGCAGCGCAACCTGGCGGTCGTCAAGGCAGAGGTCGATTTCATCCGCGACAACTTCCGCGGGCAGGCGCGGCAACCCGACATCGTGTTGCACGAGCACTGCGGCGAAGCGGGCGCGATTGGCGCGGCGCTCGAGGCGATCCGGCTCTGGCGGCACGGTCACCAGACGACGTTCATCGGGCTCGAAGCGGCCGAGCGAATCACCTTCGAGACGCGGTGCGACGACGAGACCCGGTGTCACTTCTGCAAGAACGAGTGCGTCCGCACCTTCATCGACGTGTCGATCGGGCCGAAGGCGGCCGCCAACGCGCAGGTGGCGGCAGACATCGAGCGGGTCTCCCACCGACGGTTCGTCGTGGCGGGCTGCGAGAAGGGGGCGGCCGAGGACATCTCGCACATGCGGGATATCAAGGCGGCCGAGGACGCGGTGAAGAAGCGCACGCCAAACCTCGTCGCGATGGCCGCACGCGAGGTGTGGACGCTGCGGCACCCGGCCAGCGTCGCGGATCCCATGCCGCCAAAAGGGTGGACGCCGGCCGCGCGCGCCCGTCGCACGCTGGTCGAGAAGCGCGGCTCGGTACGGGTCGGCATCCCGCGCGTGTTCAACATGTACGCGCTGGCGCCGTTCTTCACCGGGTATCTCGAGAGCGTCGGCGTCGATCCGAAGAACATCGTGTTCTCGGATTTCACCAGCATGGACATGTACCGGACGGGGACGACGCGCGGATCGATCGATCCGTGCTTCCCGTCGAAGGTCGCGCTCGCGCACGTGCACAACCTGCTGTTCGTCAAGCACAAGCGCGCGCCGATCGACTGCATCTTCTTCCCGATGGTCGAGGTCCTGCCGTCGCGGTTCGTCGGCACGCGGGCCAGCAACGCCTGCCCCACGGTCTCGCTCACGCCGCAAACGGTGCGGGCGGCGTTCACCAAGGAAGGGGACCTGTTCGCCGAGCAGGGCGTGCAGTACCTGGACGGCCTGCTCGACATGGAGGACGCGCCGCTCTTCCGCCGGCAGATGCTGGACATCTGGGGGCCGGTGCTCGGCCTGTCCTGGGAGGAGAACGAGCGCGCGATCGAGGCCGGGCACGCGGTGCTGGCCGACTACGAGAGGGTCGTGCGGTCGGCCGCGCGCAAGGCGCTCGACGCCCTCGAGCGCGAGAACCGTCTCGGGATCCTCCTGCTCGGGCGCCCGTACCACCACGATCCGGGCTTGAACCACGGCATCCCCGAGGAACTGCAGAAGCTCGGCTACGCCGTGTTCTCGCAGAGCACCCTGCCGCTCGACGAGGACCTGCTCGAACGGATGTTCGGCGACGAGGTGCGCGCCGGCGTGATCAAGCACCCGCTCGACATCTCGGACGTGTGGAAGAACTCGCTGGCGGCGAGCAGCAACCTGAAGATGTGGGCGGCGAAGTTCGCGGCGCGCCACCCGAACCTGGTGGCGGTGGAATTGTCGAACTTCAAGTGCGGCCACGACGCGCCGATCTACGCGACGATCGAGGAGGTCATCGAGCGATCCGGTACGCCGTACTTCGGCTTCAAGGACATCGACGAGAACAAGCCGACCGGCGCCATCAAGCTCCGGCTCGAGACGATTGACTACTCATTGAAACGGGCGCGCGAATCGCTGCTCGACAAGGGACGACAGGCCGAGCGGATCGAGCGGTGGCTGACCGCCTACGAGCGACGGCTGCGGCGCCAGTTGGGGGCGTCGGATACGGTGGACGACCACCACGCCGAGGTCATCCCGCTGCACCCGATGCCGTAGTCCCTCACGGATGAAGTCCAGGGCGTCCCGGAAAATGTATCGTGGTTGTCGGCCGAAGGGCGCTCATAACCCGGCCGAGCCTCCGTGGTTCCGGCTCGACCGGGTTATGCTTGCTCGCACCCCCTGGAGACACCCACCGTGTGGACACAGACGTACAATCCCCTGGGCAACATCTTCGTCTCGGCTCTCGCCGGGGGGGTGCCCATCGCCTTTCTCTTCTGGGCGCTTGCCGTCCGGAAGATGAAGGGGCACGTCGCCGGGCTGTGCACGACGGCGCTGGCCGTGGCGGTGGCGATCGCCGTCTATCGCATGCCGGCGTCCCTGGCCCTCGCCGCCACGCTTCAAGGCGCGCTCTACGGCCTGTTCCCGATCGGCTGGATCGTCATCGCGGCCGTCTTCCTGTTCCGCATCACGGTCGAGACCGGGCAGTTCGAGATCATCAAGGACTCGATTGCCTCGATCACCGAGGACCGGAGGCTGCAGGCGCTGCTGATCGCCTTCAGCTTCGGCGCGTTCCTGGAAGGCGCCGCCGGCTTCGGCACGCCCGTCGCAATCTCGGCGGCGATGCTGGTCGGCCTCGGCTTCGAACCCCTCTACGCCGCGGGCCTCTGCCTGCTCGCGAACACCGCGCCAGTCGCCTTCGGGGCCATCGGCACGCCGATTGTGGTTGCCGCGCAGGTGACGGGGATCGACGAGATGCTGATCTCGCGGATGGTCGGCCGCCAGCTGCCGTTCCTGTCGGTGCTGATTCCGTTCTGGTTGGTCTTCACGATGTCGGGCCGGCGCGGCGTGAAAGACGTGTGGCCGGCGGCGCTCGTCTCGGGCGGCACGTTCGCCGTCGCGCAATGGTGGACCTCGAACTACCTGGGTCCCCTGCTGCCCGACATCATCTCCTCGCTCTGCTCGATCGTCTGCCTGGTGCTCTTTCTCAAGGCCTGGAAGCCGCGCCGGATCTTCCGGTTCGAGAACGAGGCCACCGCCCAGGCGGTTGCCCCGCAGGCCTTCGGGCGGGTGCTGAAGGCCTGGAGCCCGTTCGTCGTGCTCACCATCCTGGTGGGCAACTGGGGCATCAAGCCGGTCAAGGCACTCCTCGACCACGCCACCGTGTCGTTCCCGTTCCCGCTCGTCCACCTCGGCGTGGTCCATCCGGACACGGGAAAAGCCGTCCCCGCGGTGTTCGCGCTCAACTGGCTCTCGGCGACGGGCACGGTCATCCTGCTCGCGGCTCTCGTGTCGGTCGTCATCACCCGCATGCGGCCGTCTGACGCGGCCCGGCTCTTCGTCCGCACGCTCGCATCGCTCCGCGCTCCGCTCGTCACCATGGCAGCCGTGCTCGGCTTCGCCTACATCGGCAATGCCTCGGGCATGACGACGACGATGGGGATGGCGCTGGCGAGCACGGGGCACCTGTTCCCGCTGTTCTCACCGGTGCTGGGGTGGCTCGGCGTGTTCATCACCGGTTCGGACACCTCGGCCAACGCGGTATTCGGACGGCTGCAATCGGTGTCGGCGGCCGGCATCGGCGTGAGCCCTGTGCTCACCGTGGCGGCCAATTCGTCCGGCGGCGTGACCGGGAAGATGATCTCGCCGCAGTCGATCGCCGTCGCCTGCGCGGCCACTGGCCTGGTGGGATACGAGTCGGCCCTGTTCCGATTCACCGTGAAACACTCCCTGTTGCTGGTGGCGATCGTCGGGGTGATGACCTACCTGCAAGCCAACGCGCTCAGCTGGATGGTTCCAGCCGGCGGGCCGGCCGGGACGCTCGCCGGACTGACGCCGTCATCCGTGCCATCCACCGACGCTGGCTGGCTCTGCCTGGGCGGCGCGGCCGTGCTGGTCGCCTGCCTCGCCGCAGTGGTCCGGCGGCGCTGAACTGATCGCGCGTCGGACGGATTGGACGATTCGCGCCGTTACCACGTCACCTTTAGATCCAGCCTGATTGTCCGCGGCACCGCAATGGCGGTCGCCTGGTTGGCGGAGGCCGAGTTCTGCACCGGCTGGCGGGCCAGCACCACGCTGGAGTTCGTCACGCTGAAGAGGGTGATCGTGGGCACGATGGTGAGCGTGCGCAGGCGGAACGCGCGGTCGAACGATACGTCGAGCTGGTAGACGTCCGGGTAGCGCTCGGACGCGTAGCGGCCCACCATCACGTGCGTCGCGCTCAACGCTCCCCGGTCTGGCGTCAACACCGTCTGCACGAACGGATACCCCTCGCGGCCCCGGAAGACCGCGGACACCGAGAACTGACGGGGCAGCCGGCATGTCCACAAGGCGGCTGCGACCCACCTGGCATTCTGCGCGCCATACTCCGCGCCGTCCTTCTGCGCGACATTCGTCGGGTCGGTGAAGTCGCGCGTCGGTTCCGGCAGGAACACTCTCGAGGCGTTCCACGTGAAGGCCAGCGCCAGCATCCAGTTGTTCGCCATCCGCTTTCGGGCAGTCACGTCGATGCTGTGATGCCACTTGTACGAGCCGCTGTTCCGGAGGATGGTTTCGGAGGGCAGGCGCGTGTCGCGCGCGTAGTAGGTCACGGTCGGACAGCGCGCTCCGGGTGGACAGTTCGCCGGATTCGGCGTCCAGGTGACCGGGGCGAATGTGTCCGAACCGATCCACGAGCCGTCTGGATTGACGCGATAGGTCTCCTGGAACTGGTGGTACTTGCGGGCCACGTACGACACACCGAGCGTGACCCGTCGTGCGATCTGGCGGTCGAGACTGACGGTCACCTCGTCTGTCAGGTCGTTCTGCAGCCCGGGATCCACGCGCGCGTACGAGCGGACAGTTCCCGGGCTTGCCGCGACGTAGTTCGACGACGAACCGATTGGCGTGACGAGGTCCAGTTCAGGGCCCTGCACTCGCAGGTCGCCGTTCGCGTCGTTCCAGCCATAGGACAGGAGCGTCTGCCCGGTCGGCTGAAGCCTGCTGGCCGTGTCGATGCCAACGCCCCAGTAACGTGCAGCGCTGGCTCTCACGATAGTCCGGCCGCTGCCGACCGGATCCCAGGTGATCCCAAGCCGCGGAGAGAAGTCGCTGAAGACGACGCCCGAGTCAGCGCCAGGAAAACTGACCGAGGGCAGCAGGTCTGGCAGCACCGGATTGGCGGGGATGCGCACGGGACGCGCCGTGTCGTCCTGCCGATCCACGCGGAGGCCGGCGTTGATCGTCAACCGGCCGCGCCGCCATGAATCCTGAACCCAGAACGACCAGTGGCGCTGCCCGACGCGCTGCCAGCCGTCGCGATAGATCCAGGCGCGATACGGCAGTTCGCGACCGGTGGCGCTGTCGATACCGGCAACCGCCCCGCCGCCCGTCTGGTCGATCTGCTCCCACGGCGTGTCCCGGAACCGGATGCCTGCGTCGATCGCGTGGTCACCTCCGGCCATTCCCGGAAGCAGGCAACTGGTCGTGGCGCTCACGTCGGTCGTCGTACTGCGGGTCTCGTGGCGCGAGCCTGACCGGCGGTCCTGGCCGGTCGCGCGGTCGTGGATCGGTTGCTCGCTGGCCAGCATGGCGTCCTGGAAATCGAACACGTAGCCGTTGTTCGAGTACGATCCTCCGACGTCGAGCACGAAGCCGGGGCTCGCCACAAATTGGTGCTCGAATCGCGCAGGCCGCGCGAGGCCGAGGTTTTGCTGCCGGTTCGTCGTCTCCAGCGGGTTCAGGGGCCCGGCAAACCGGCTCCGCCGGTAGCGTTCACTCCACTGCCAGAAGAAGGTAGACCTGTTCCCCTTCGTCCATTGCGACTGGATCTTTGCGCTCGCATCCGTGACGTTCACCGTGTCGATGTTCATGCACTCGACGCGATACGCGGCATCGGCCACCGGCTTGCCGCCCGGCTCCGTGCACGCCGGCGTGTAGTAGCCGATGACGGCGTCGGACTGGTTGACGCGTGACACGGAGGCCCAGAACCACGCGGCATTCTGCCTGATCGGCCCGCCAATCTCGACTCCCGCCTCCACAGCCTGCACGACCGGGTCGCCATAGCTGGCGCCGACAGCCTTCAACTCCGGCGTGAGGTTGTCCGACTGCAGGTGATGGTCGGTGAAGAGAAATCGCGCGCCGCCGTGGACGCGCGCGCTGCCGCTTCGGGTCACCAGGCTGATAACCGGGCCGCCGAACTGGGCCGAGGCATCGACGCCGCCGAACTGGACGAGGACTTCTTCGAGTGCGGCGATGTTGTAGGGCGCCGACAGGTCCGGCGCGGGCGTTGGTACGCCACCGGAGGACGTGGGCCGCCAGTCGGTGACGACCACCCCATCGAGACTCCAGCTCCGGACCTCGACACCACGCGCCGCGACCGTGGGAGGCTCGACGAGAGAGCGGCCGCCGGTCCCCGTTGACGAAGTGGTCACGCCCGGCATGAGAGACACGACAGACCGCACATCGCGGCCGGAAGGCATCGTCTCGAGCAGCGGGCGCGCGATCGACGAGGCGATCGCAGTGGACCGGGTGTCTGCAGGCGGGCCGGCCTCGGTCACCAGCGTCGTGTCGCGGCCGCCGGATGGTTCGAGGCGCGCGTCGATCGCCATGTGGCACCCGGCCTCGATGACGACGTCGCGGCGCACGAGGGACGAGAACCCCGCATGCTCGAAAAGGACCGTGTAGCTGCCGACGGGCAGGAGGGGGAATCGGTACGCTCCGCTGGTGGCGGTCGTCGTGGACAGCGGCCGTAGGAGCGCGAAACCCGAGAGGCGGACGGTCGCGCCCTGAAGCGCGACGCCGGCCTGGTCCATCGCACGGCCGAAGATCTCGCCCGTGTGGACCTGCGCGGTTGACGGCTGCGCGAGGGCGACCAGGAGACACGCCGCGGCGGTCGTCGAACAAAGCCAGTTCATGGCATCGGCTGCTCCGCCCATAACCCAGTCGAGCCGCAACCAAAGAGGCTCGGCCGGGTTATCAGCGGCCTTCGGCCGAAAACCGCCGATGTCTTCTCCCCGACGTCGAAGACTTCGCGCATCAGGGACTATTCTGGCGGAAGCCGATGCTCGAGGAGCGGGGACGGGGCCCAACCGCGCGCAGATTGCGTGCAAAGCGCGAAACAGGAGTCACCAACCCAGGTACGTGTCGACTTGGGCAGGTGTGCGGGTGGGGACTTCGAACAGGCCGAAGACCGGGAGACAGCAGACGAGCATGGTTGCACACCGGCCGGCGGCGGGCCGCCGCGTGGGCTCACAGCGCTCGGTGCAGGATGTCGCTCATCTCGCTGTCGGTCAATTCGATCGGGTTCCCCCGCATGCTGCTGGACAGGCGCGCCTGCGCGACCAGTGTGGGGACGTCCGCCTCTGTGACGCCGTAGGCGCCCAGAGGCGGGATGTGGAGTTCCTGGCGCAGCGACTCCAGTCGATCGACGCCGTCCATCGCCCCGGCGCGCGCCCGGCCGGTCAAGGTCCGGCCCACCTGGTCGAAACGCGCGAGCAGCGGGCTGGTGGGTTCCCGCTCGGTCAGGGCCACCAGGTTCGCCCGGACCACGTGCGAAAGCAGCGCCGCGCAGACGGCGCCGTGCGGTGCAGGGAACCGTCCGCCGATGGGGCCGGCGAACCCATGGACGGCGCCGAGTGCCGCATTGGCCAGCGCCATCCCGCCCAGCAAGCTGGCAAATGCCATGTCTTCGCGCGCACCGACGTCGGCCCCGTCGCGCACCGCGACGGGCAGCGCCCGCGCGATGCGCGCGATGCCGTCCAGGCACAGCGGATCGGTGAAAGGGGTGGACCGGTGCGACAGATACGGCTCGATGACCTGCGCGAGGGCGTCGAGGCCGGTTGTCGCCGTCACTAGGGGCGGAAGGTCGCGGGCGAGTTCCGGATCGACCAGGGCGACGCGCGGCAGCATCAGCGGGCTGCGCAGACTCACCTTCACGCCGGACTCGGGTGACGCGAGCACGGCGTTGCGCGTCACCTCGGCGCCGCTGCCGGCCGTCGTCGGCACCGCGATGAATGGGAGGCAGGCGCGGTCGAGCGACCGGCCCTTCCCGATCACCTCCAGGTACTCGAGCGGATCGCCGGGATTCGTCGTCAGCGCGGCGATCGCCTTGCCCGCGTCGATCGCGCTTCCGCCGCCGATCGCCACGACGAGGTCGCAACGATTCGTGCGGGCCAGCTCCGTGCCGGTCCGCACCTGGTCGATCGTGGGCTCGCCAGGCACCGACCAAAGCACGCATCGCACCCCCCGCTCGGTGAGGCCGCTCACCAGCAGCTCACTTCTCGAAGGCGATCGGCCGGTGACGACCAGGGCCCTGCTGCCGAGCGCGGCCGCGATGGTCGGAAGCTCGAGGCGGGAACGGGCGCCGAAGACGACGCGGGTGGCGGTGGCGAACTCGAAGCGCATGGTCGGCCAGGTGCCTATCAGCCCGCGTCGTCGGGGTGCACGCTGGTCCACCAGGACCGCGTGCGGGGCTCGGCCATCATTGGCGTGACCGCTTCCACCCAGGCCCGATAGTGGGGCGTCTCCTTGTGGGCCGCGATCGCCTCGCGTTGCCGATACACCTCGATCAGCATGAAGCGCGTGGGATCTTCTTCGTTCTGCAGGACGTCGAAGCGTGCGACGCCAGGTTCGGCGAGGCTGCCCAGTGAATTGGCCAATGTCGCCTGGCAAAACGCGTTGACCTGGTCGGTTTTCACCCGAACGTTCACCTGGAGAATCAGCATGGGCCGATCATAGACCACCCAGGCGGGAAGTTCGCAATCTGCGGGATCGGACCCCGTATTACCCCTTCCGAGGCGGGGGCTCTCGGCGAGGCCGAACAGTTCCTGGAACTTGACTGCCGCTTCCACCGTCCCGGCCGCGCCGTACTCCAGCTTCACGCGTCGTCCGCTCGGAACCTGCAGCGTTTCGGGCACTCGCCGCTCGAGGAAACAAAACGGGCGCGGGAAGAAACTCCCGCGCCCGTCATGATCCGTCGAACGTGGTTCCGCTGGCCTACCGGATGATGAAGCGGAGGCCGGCCCAGAACTGGTAGTTGTTCGCGATGTCGTCCATCTTGTTGAGGAACATTCGACCGGTCACCACGAAGTGGAGCTCGTTCTCCTTCGGGCCGCTGGCCTTCCACACCCGGCGGCCGCCCTGGAGCAACCACACCGGCGCCACGGTATCGCCGTGGGTGAAGTCCCACACGCCGATGCCGGTGCCGATGAAGCCCTTGCGGCCGAACCACCGGTTGATCTCGACCTCGGCGAAGAGGCTCGACTGGCTGGCTTCCCGAGTGTTCAGAGCTACACCAATCGACGGCGCCATGCGCCAGTCGGGCGCCAGCCGGACATCGGCGCCGACCTTCGCGCCGAACAGCGGCGCGCAGAAGCCGTAGCCGAAGGTGACCGGCGGAACGGTAGCGCTGAGGACGTCGCGGACACGACGCTCCTTACCGAAATCGCCTTCCACGAAGAAGTTGACGTTGCTCTCCGCGATGATCGTGAATGTCGCCTCGCAGTTGCTCTTGTCGGCCTCCGGGTTGGTTGCCGTCGAGGCCGCCTTGATCGTGTAGCTGCCCGACAACGCCCTCCTCAGCAGCACCGTGGCCTGAAACGGCGGCGCAAGCGACAGTTCGGTGGCCGCTTTGCCCTGGTACTCCATGCTCACCGGCTCGCCCGTCGGCCCGAGAATCTGCACGACCAGCTTGGCCGCAGGCGACCCTCCCGACTGCGACTGCCCGCCGTCGATCGACACCGACCAGCCGCCCCTGGCCTTCACCGCGCTGGCCGTCAGGCCACAGGACGCGGAGGCTGGCGGCGGGGGCGGAGGCACGGCCTTCCGGGCCTCTTCGGCCTTCCGGGCTTCCTCAGCCTTGCGGGCTTCTTCGGCGCGGCGCGCTTCTTCGGCCTTCCGGGCGTTCTCAGCCGCGATCGCCTTCGGGCTCCGCTCGCTCGATGCCAGCGCCAGGTTGCCGCACGGCTTCGGCAAGACGAAGTGATACAGCGTCTCGCCATCGTCGATATCGAACGCCCAGACCGCGAACGGCTTGGCGCCATTCCAGCGCACGTTGCGGAGGATGTCGCCCTTGCCCCTGTTCTTCAGGCCCATCCACAACATCGTGTTGCCGATCGGGAACGTCTCGTCCTTCAGCTGTGACGGGTCGGCCGCGATCAGGATGTTGAGCAACTCGTCTTTGACCGCCGGGCTCATGCCGGCGACGTCCAGAACCGTCTGGATGTCCTTGCGGATCTTCGGCCGAGTCATGTTCAGCTTGAGCCTCTTCAGGTCCTTCATCACCCCGATCAGGCTTCGGGAACCGCCCAGTCGGGTCGCGTTGTGGAATCCATCCGGGCTCACCGCCTGCGTAGCGGCGGTCTCGGCCCGCTTCGCGGCCTTGGGCTTCGCAGCCTGCTCGGCCTTGGGAGCCGCAGCCTTCGCGGTCGCCAGCCGCGCGGCATCGGCGACACCGACGTTCACCAAGGCCGCGATCGCGGCAATCCCCGCCAGCCGCACCACGGCGCGCGTCATTTTGGAACTCATAGTCACCCCGCTCATCGTTGATGGAAGGATCAAAACTCCGCCGGGGCCGCCCGTACTTCGGACAGACACGCATCCGGGTCGGGCAATCATACCTCAGCTCGGCGTTGAACTGCACCCATATTCACACGACCGGGCCTGTCGATCCCCTCGTCACCTCACGTATCCGAGGCTTCGGAGGCGCTCGAGCATCTCCTGGTCCAGGGGCGTCGCCCCCGGCGCTCGCGGTGTAATGGTGCGATTCCCGTATGTGTCGATAGCGCGCACCCTCACCCGCGAGACGAACTCGGCATCGAGTAGCCGGGTCCGCGGCCGGCCCGTCAGTTCGCGGCTGACCGGGACGCCGAGCAGGTAGAGCATCGTCGGGGCGACGTCGGCGCCGCTTCCGGCCTGCCGTTCACCTCTTCTAACCGATGCCCCGGTGAGGGCCAGCACTCCCGCCCCCCGCGACGCCGACCGGCCAGGATCGGACACGAGCGCCACGATACTCCCGGGCTGCCCGTCGTCCACCAGCGGCGCCAGAAGGCGATCGAGGAATTCGTAGTAACGCTCGAGCACCTCGACTCTTGCCGCGAGGGCGGAGGCGGGGAGGCCTGCTCCACCCGCGCCGCCAATCAGGTTGTGTTGAGCGATATCCAGCCCCGACAGATAGATGGCCCGCAGATCGGCGCCCTCCGGGAACACGCGACCGGCCAACGCCGCGGGCACCGCATCCTGTTCCGCCGCCCGCCTCAGAACGGAGACTTCCGCGTCGTCGGTGCCTGCGAACGCGGCGACCACCTGCCGACGCGCGTCGTCGCGGAGTCCGGGCCACAAAGGCTTCAGCGACGCGTAGAGCGAGGCGGGCGCGATCTCGCCGTCCAACTCCCCGCCGCGCTCGAGGCGCAGCATGGCCCGGTCACTCAACACCACGCCCGCCCCGGCCGGCGCCGGCCACGTCGCCCACCAGTTGACGACGGACGTCTGCAGGCCGAAGTCGGCGGCGACTTCCCAGAAGGTCTTCGAGCGCCGCTGCAGGCCTGTCGTCAGCGTCGGCCGCGTGAGGCGAACGAGGTCGGTTACCGCACCGATGGCGCCGGCCAGCCCCGACTCGGCCGTCGGCATCGTCCCGTCAATTCCACTAACCGTTCGCGCCTCGATCCCGCTCACACCGTGAACATCGGCAGGCTGGCCGGTGGCCAGCGACGTCCAGGTGCGCGCGGGGTCTGGTGCGTCTGTGGCGGGAAGCGTCAGGCGCGCTCCCTCGAGCAGCCGCGCGAACCGAGGCGCGCGGCCCGAGGCCACCAGTCGTTCCAGGAACACCAGGTCGAGCCCGTCGACGGCAACGACGGTCAGGCGAACACCGGTCTTCACGGCCGAAGCCGACGGTGGGCGTTCGCTGGCTCGTTCCTCGCCGCGCGTGGTGAGGAACAACATGGCCGCGCCGGCGACGAACGTCACTGCGCCCGTGACTATCGTCAGCCGCCAGGAGCGCGACGGGAGCCGGAGCGACGGCCAGGCGGCGTGCGCCCCCCGTGCCGCGAAGGCCAGCGTCGAGACGGTGACCGCGTGACCCAGCAGCATGCTGATGGCGGTCGAAAAGGCCAGGACCGGCCAGGTCCAGCCCGCGCTGCGCCAGACCGTGCCGGCCGGATTCACCGTCCGCCACCAGAGCACGAGGTAGATGAGGCACGCGACGCCGACGATCGCGCCGGCGGCACGGGCGAGGCGACGGCCGCTGCGCTGGATCGCGGCGTTGCCACGAGGGCGAGAGGCCAGGAATCCGAGCAGCAGGGTGGCCGCCAGCGAGAGCGCCGCTACGCTGACGCCAGACAAAGCGCCGAGGTACAGCGCGAGGACGACGAGGTCGCGCAGCCCGGTGACGAGGCCGGGCAGGCGCATGGCCAGCGCGATCGCGGCAGACGGCCCGAGCAGCAGCGCGGCAAGCAGGCCGATGCGCGCACTTGATCGCCACGCGACGCTGACCAGGCCACGGCCTCCGCGGACCGGCCCCAGGACGAACCGGTTCATCCCGGCATCGAGGTAGCCCAGCTCACGCAGCCGCGCGCGCAACTCGTCGACAGAGGGATTCGGATCTCCCATGTCCTTCCCGGAGCGATTCTCCTCACACGTGTCGGCCTGCGACGAAGCCAGCCAGCGCGCGAAGCGGTTCGGCGCGCGGCCCGAAGATCTCGAGCGCGCCCGTCGCCGTCTGGCACAGCTCGCCCGCCAGTTCCCGGGCGCCGTCCACGCCGCTGAACGACACGAACGTCGTCTTGCGGGCGTCGGCCATCCGAGGCTTCCCGGTTTCGGCCGGATCGCCCTCGACATCGAGCAGGTCGTCGACGATCTGGAACGCGAGCCCGAGGTTCTTGGCGTATGCCGTCAGTGCCGCCACCTGGTCCTGCCTGGCACCGGCCGTCAACGCGCCGGCGACGGCGGCTGCCACGAAGAGCGCACCGGTCTTCCACCGGTGAATCAACTCGAGCGCCTCGAACGAGATCGACGACTCGGTGGCCAGCAGGTCCTCGACCTCGCCGCCGATCAGCCCTTCCGATCCCACGGACCCGGACACGAGCGCGGTCAACTGGCGGGCGAGCGACGGTTCGTAGGCGCGGGCGATCGTCTGAAAGGCCAGGTTGAAGAGGTTGAACGCAGCCATCAGCGCCATCGCCTCCCCGTGCGCCACGTGATTCGACGGGCGCCCGCGACGAAGGTCGGCGTTGTCGAGCGCCGGCAGGTCGTCGAGGATCAGCGACGAGGCGTGGACCAGCTCGATGGCTGCGGCGGCGGGCAGCGCGCCTTCCGACGACCCGCAGACGTCGGCGGACAGCAGCGTGAGCACGGCGCGCACGCGCTTGGACGGCGCGAGGAGCGTGTAGCGCATCGCGCGGTGGAGCGCCTGCGGCTGGGCGGAGTCCGGGGGCGTCACCCGGTCGAGTTCGCGCTCAATCGCCGCGATGTGACTGGTGATGAAGGCCGGCAGCTTCATTCACACACATCTTAACGCGAACGGGGCCGGCTAGAACTCCAGCAGCGATTCGTGGGCGCCCTTGTGCATCTCGTACCAGAAGTCGAGCGCCGCCTCCCGACGGTCCTTCTCGAATCGCGCGATCCACGCGTCGAGCTCGGGTCGATGGACGTCGCCGATGTCGCGTCGCCGCTCGAGGAATTCGTAGACCAGGTCGGCGTTCCGCCCGGCCTCCCAGAAGACCGACGAGTTCCGGCTGTTGATCCGGCTCGCCGTCATCTTCACCTTCTCGACGAACTCCTTACCGAGGCCGTAGAGCGCCTGCACGATATCCGCGCCCATGTCCTCGGCCCATCCCCGGTGGAACCGGCAGATCCCGAGATTGTCCAGCAGCAGCTCCTGCACCATGCGGTCGGCGTTCAGGCGACCGAGCTGGCGCGGCTCGAGAAAGTCGGGCCCGTAATACATGTAGTACTTGCCCGTGATGGGCATCGGCGCGAGCGCGCCGGGAGTCCAGTACTGGTTCGGCACCATCCAGCCCTTGCGCGCGAACGCGGTGTGGACGAACAGGTCCAGCACCTTGCGGCCCTTGACCCGCGCCAGCCGACGCGCCCGGCGCCGCGGCCCCTGCACCAGGTCGAAGCGCTTCGAGACGATCGCGTCGAGCATCGTGACGCCAAGGTCGGCGTTCCGCATCGAGTCCTCGACGACGCGGAACCCGTCGGGCGTGAACACGGGAGGGCCGTCGGCGCCCACGTCGGACGGTGACAGCACGCCCTCGTGCAGGCACTCCATCATCCAGGAGAGCACGCCGCCCGCCGAGATGGCGTCGAAGCCGAGCGCGTCGGCATGGTGCGCCAGTGTTTCGGCGGCCCGCTGGTCGAAGATCCCGCACTGCGGCCCCATCGTCTCGTAGGGCTCGTAGTCCTTCTTGAACTCGCCGCGCATCTTCTTGCAGACCGCCGCGCACGGCTCCCCGCACGTGTGCTGCTGCTTGGCGGCAATCGTCTCCTCGTTGAACTGCTTCAGGTAGTGGTCGAGGACGAGCGAGCGGTGGAGCGCCACGCGCTCGGCCTCGCTCATGTAGATGCTGCGGTAGTTGAACGACAGCATCGCGCCGCCCAGCGTGGCGAAGTTGACGCCGAGCGTGCCGCCCGTCGCGAGCTTCGGGTCGAAGCGGTACTTGGTGGTCGCCTCGAAGTCCTTCGCCGCCAGCCGCTTCTGAAACCGCACATGGAACCATTCGTCGGCCACCTTGCGGTCGCGGAAGTCCTCGTCCACGACCGTGCCGCCGTAGATGATCGCGGCGATGTTGTGCTCGCGGAGCAGGCGCGAACCGAACCCGCCCCGGCCCGCCCAGGTGTCCACGTGCGTCAGGGCCCCGTTGCCGTCGATCGGCACCGAAACGATGCCGCCGAAGTCGGTCGCCTCCGCCGCGGGGCCGACGGCCAGGATCCGTGGCGCCTCCGAGTAGCGTGTCGTGTATCGCTGGTGAACCTCGTCGAGCAGCGCGTAGACGCCGAGCCGCCCGGACGCCCAGACCCGCGGCAGATCCACCGGTTCGAGCGAGACGTCGATCTCCTCGCCGTTCTGGCGGTTGAGCACCAGCACCGACGGGGTCGCCGCCGATCCGACCAGCGACAGCATGTTGATCCCGAGGTTGTCGAAGATCAGGCCGGCGCCGCCCATCGACGAGATGAAGAACCCGCCCCAGCACGGGGAGAAACCGGTGACCACCAGGCGGTTCGAACCGGGGAGGATCGAGCCAGCCAGCAGGCCGACGCCGATGTTCAGGCTGTTGAACCGGCCGGTCAGGTGGAGGCCGAGATCGACCGGGCCGAAGAAATCGCCGATCGGGTACTTGCCGATGCGGTAGAACCCGCTGGCCGCATCGACGAAGAGGACCTTCTGTCGAACATCCATCCCGCCGATTATGCACCGATTTCGTCCTTGACCTCGCCCGGCGGGGGAGGCAGCATACCCGCGGAGGAACGTCGCATGTCCACTGCTCGCGTCATGCGTGTCTTTGTCGGCGCCGCTCTGTTGGCAGGGTTGGCGCTCGTTGTTGGCCAGAGGATCCAGGCGTCCGCCGCGGCACCGAAAACGCCCGTGCACGCGAAGGCGGTCACGCGGCTGCTGATCAGGAACGCGATGGTCATCTACGGGAACGCGAAGCCCGCCTTCGGCCCGACGGACATCGTCGTCCAGGACGGCCTGATCGCCCGCGTCGGCCCCTCGTCGCCGAAGGACCCGCCGCCCGACGCGGTCATCGAGGCGGCCGGCAAGTACGTCATGCCCGGCATCATCAACGCCCACATGCACCTGCAGGACGAGCGGGGCGGCGTGGCGCAGCCGTTCCAGTACGAGGCCAACCTGCTGCTGGCGTGCGGCGTGACCACCGTGCGCGACGTCGGGTCGGAGTTCGAGAAGGCGAAGAAGTGGCGGGCCGACAGCGCGGCGCACACGCTGATCGCGCCGCGGATTCTCATCTACACGCCGAGCTGGCGCGGGCGCACCGGCGGGGCGCCCGAGACGACGCAGACGGTCCGGGCCGGCGTGCAGTGGGCGAAAGCCAACGGCGCGGACGGGATCAAAATCTTCGGCATCGACCGCGACCTGCTCCAGGCGGCGCTCGACGAGGCGCACAAGGTCGGCCTCCGAAGTGCCACGCACATTGCGGTCGAGGAGACGACGGCGAAGGACTTCGCCGAGCTCGGCGTCACATCCATCGAACACTTCTACGGGATCGCGGACGCGGCGCTCGACGGCATCCAGGACTTTCCGGCCGACCACAATGCGAGCAACGAGGTCCATCGCTTCGGCCGGGCGGGCGAGCTCTACATCCAGAAGAACCTGAATCGCGCAAAGTTGTCAGGTGTGCTCGATCTCATGATCAAGAACAAGGTCGCGTGGGTGCCGACGCTGTCGATTTACGTCGCCGGCCGCGACCTGATCCGCGCGCAGAACCTGCCGTGGTACAGGGAGTATCTCCACCCGACGATGGAGGAGTACTGGAAGCCCGATCTCGAGCACCACGGTTCGTTCTTTCTCGGGTGGACCAGCACCCAGGAAGCCCGATGGGCGAAGGACTACCAGGTGTGGATGGAGGCGCTCCGCGAGTTCGGCCTCAAGGGCGGCCTGATCGCCACGGGCGACGATGCCGGGTTCATCTACTCGCTGTATGGCTTCGGCCTGATCCACGAACTCGAACTGATGGAAGAAGCGGGGTTCCATCCGCTCGAGGTGCTGAAGCACGCGACGGTCAACGGCGCGACGCTGCTCGGCATCGACGACAGGCTCGGACGCGTTCGCCAGGGTTACGTCGCGGACCTCCTGGTCGTCAACGGCAACCCGCTCGAGAACCTCCACCTGCTCAATCCGTACGGCACCGACGTCTTGACGGTCAACGGGAAGCCGGTGTCGAACTACGCGACGCTTACGCCTGGCGACTCGTCGGTGAAGATCGCCCGCGGCGGCGGCATCGAGTGGACGATCAAGGATGGTATTCCGTACCATGTCCCGACGCTGATGAAGGAAGTCCGGGACATGGTGGCGGCCGCGCGGGCGGAACGGGCCAAGAAGTAGGAGTCGGGACTCAGGAGTCGGCAGTCGGGACTCAGGAGTCGGCAGTCAGGACCTCAGGAGTCGGCAGTCGGGACTCAGGAGTCGGGGATCAGGGGTCAGGGCCCGCATGCCGACACGGCAGGGGCATGGCATGCGGGAGGGGCACAGCGTGCTATGCCCTGTCCCGGTGGCGCGGGGCTTTGGCCCCGCGATCAACAGGAGATCATCGATGGGTAAGCGGACATCGGGCGGATTGGATCGGCGGCGTTTCCTGCGGGCCGGGGCGGTGGCGGGGATGGGTGTTGCGCTCGGCGGGGCGGACTCGGCCGCGAGCGCAGGACAGGAGGCGCGCGCAATCAAGACGACTCCCCTCCTCGACTTCCGCATGCCGCCGATCGACCCGGTGCGGATCGGCTACGTCGGCGTGGGCGGCATGGGATCGGCGCACGTCCAGAACCTGTTGAAGATCGAAGGAGCCCAGATCCGGGCCGTCTGCGACATCGTGCCCGCCAAGGTGGAGCGCGTGCAGAAGTGGGTGGTGGATGCCGGCCAGCCGAAGCCGGAGGGATACTCGGGCGGGCCCGAGGACTTCCGTCGGCTGTGCGCGCGCGCCGACATCGATCTGGTCTACAACGCAACGCCGTGGGAATGGCACGTGCCCATCTGTGTCGCGGCGATGGACGCCGGCAAGCACGCGGCCACCGAAGTGCCGGCCGCGATGACGCTCGAGGAATGCTGGCAGTTGGTGGAGACGTCGGAGCGGACGAAGCGGCACTAATCTCTACCCCACGCACGGCCTTGGCCCGGTGGCGCAGTGCATGGACATCAACCGCGGCGACCGGTTCGACTACCTCGTCTCGATGAGCAGCCCGTCGCGCGGCCTGAACCTGTATGCCGCGAAGACGTTCGGCCCGAACGATGTGCGCGCCACGCAGAAGTACGCGCTTGGCGACGTCAATGTCACGCTGATCCACACGGCCCTCGGGAAAGTGATCACCCTCTACCACGACACGGATCTCCCGCGTCCCTACAGCCGCATCCACAAGGTCCAGGGCACGCAGGGGCTGTTCGAGAAGTACCCGAACCGCGTCTACGTCGAGGGGCGCAGCACGTCGGACGAGTGGGACACCCTGGACAAGTTCCCCGAGTTCGATCACCCGCTCTGGACGACGCAGGCTGAGAAGGCGCATGGAGCGGGGCACGGCGGGATGGACTACATCGAAGACTACCGCCTGATCGACGCCCTCAGGAACGGGCGACCGCTCGACTTGGATGTCTACGACGCCGCCGCATGGAGCGTCGTGACGGCGCTGACCGAGGTGTCGATCGCCGGGCGCGGCAAGCCCGTCGAGTTCCCGGACTTCACGCGCGGCGGCTGGAAGACACGCCGGCCGCTGCACGCCATGGACGTGTGGGCCGGCCTGCGGCTCGCGACGAGCGACTGGCGGCCGTGTGCTGCCACAAGTCCCATGTAGCGGGCCGCCTCCCGGCCGCCCGCCCTCCGCCTTCCCGCCCTCCGTCCCCCGCCACCGTGACAGACCGACCACTGACAACTGGCGACCCTTCGACTCGCCTCGCTCGCTCAGGGCAGGCTGGCAACTGGCAGGTGCTCTTGACACCTGTATACCCAGAGATATACAGTTTCCCGTGGACCATCCGCTGGTGCTCGTCCTCGATCGCGATGCCGCCGATGCCGCCTACGAGCAGATTGCGTCGCAGGTCCGATCGGCGATCGCCACCGGGCAGCTCCAAGCCGGCACGATCCTCCCCGGCGTCCGGACGCTGGCGTCGGACCTCGGCGTTAACCTGAACACCATCGCGCGCGCCTATCGCCGCCTCGAGGAACAGGGATTCGTCCGGATCCGCGACCGCTCAGGGGTGGAGGTCGTGACGCCCGCCCGCCAGGCGACGCGCGAAGCCCGCGAGGGCCTCGAACAAGAACTCTGGGAAGTGCTCGTACGCATGCGACAGGCGGGGATGTCGGTCGCCGACCTCCGCCGCATGGTGGGCGCCCAACTCGGGCGCCTCGAACGCTCGTAACCCGCTGAAGAAGGCCTCGCGTCATGCATCCGCTCCTCCTGCAACTCGTGCTCCTGGGCAACCTGGTCGCCGTCGGCGCGCTCCTGGTCATCCAGCCTCGCATCGCGCGGCGTGGCCTGTTGTTCGGCGTCTACGTCGGGGAGGAGCGGTGGGCGGGGGCGGATGCTGCCCGCATCACGCGGACCTGGTATCTCGGCATGGCCGCCATCGCGGCCCTCAGCCTCGCGGCCGGAGAGGCTGTGATCTTCTTGCAGCACGACCCCTCGGTGTTCGTCGAGAAGCGCTTCGGCCTCGGCTACACCATCAACTTCGGCAACCCGATAGCCCTCGCGATGCTCGTCGTCTTTCTGGCCATCGTGCTGGCGATCGTCCTCACGAGCGCGTTCCTGCCTCAGTCGCAGACGCCGCCCCGTTGAGAAGGAGAATTGGACATGTTTCGTGGGAACGCGTTCCTCCTCGCGCTGCTGTCGTGCGGGATCCTCTGGCCGCTCTCGGCGGGCGCCCAGACGGTCGCGGGCCGGTGGGAGGGCGCCATCAAAGTGATGGGCCGGGAGCTCGGCATCGTCATCGTCTTCACCGGGGAGGGCCCGGCACTCGCCGCCACCATCGACATCCCGCAGCAGGGTGCATCGGGCCTGCCCCTCCGCAACGTCCGCGCAGATGGAGCCCGGGCGCACTTCGAGCTGCCAGCCGGTCCGACCCTGGCCATCTTCGATGGAGAGATCAAGGCCGACATCATGTCGGGCACGTTCGAGCAGGGCCTGGTGAAGGGGACATTCGAGGCGAAGCGCGGTGGTGCGGCCCCGGCGCCCGACCCGCCACCTCCGTACAAACAGGAAGAAGTGAAGATCCAGGCGGGTGCCATCTCCCTCGCCGGGACGCTCACGGTCCCGCCGGCCGGCGGACCGCACCCAGCGGTGGTGCTCATCACCGGCAGCGGCCCGCAGAACCGCGACGAGGAGCTCTTCGGCTTCAAGCCGTTCAAAGTGATCGCGGATCACCTGACACGGGCGGGCATCGCGGTCCTGCGTTGCGACGATCGCGGCGTGGGCGGCTCCACCGGCAACACGGCGCAGGCGACGTCGGCCGACTTCGCCGAAGACGTGCTGGCCGAGGTGCAGTTCCTCAAGGCGCGGCCGGACATCGACAAGACCCACATCGGCCTGCTCGGCCACAGCGAGGGTGGGCTCATCGCACCGATGGTCGCGGCGAAGTCGAACGACGTCGCTTTCATCGTCCTGATGTCGGGTTCGGCGCTGACCGGCGAGAGAATCATGCTGGCGCAGGCGGAACTGATCGCGAAGGCCGAGCACATCCCCGAGGAGCAGATCCGGGCGAACGCCGACCTGCAGCGCCAGATGTTCGCCGCGGTCCGCTCCGGCACTGGCTGGGAAGCGGTGGCTGAGACCGGCGAAAGACTGTCAGCAGCGGCCCTGGCAAGGCTCCCGGAGGCGCAGCGCAAGGCCATCGGCGACCGGCAGACGGCGGCGCGCCAGCAGATGGCCGCGCAGGTGGCGCTCGTCCGCACGCCGTGGTTCAAGTACTTCCTCGACTACGATCCGGCGCCCACCCTGGCGAAGGTCACGGTGCCGGTACTGGCGATCTTCGGCGAGAAGGACCTCCAGGTCCCGGTCGCCGCGAACCGCCAGGCGATGGAAGAGGTCTTTGCAAAGAGCGGACACAACGACCACCGGATTGTGGTGCTGCCCAGCGCCAACCATCTCTACCAGGAGGCGAACACCGGCAGCGCGAGCGAGTACGCCACGCTGAAGAAGGAGTTCGTCCCGGGATTCCTCGACCTGCTGGCCAGCTGGATCGGACAGCACACGGGCCTGCGGACGTCCAGATAGCGACGAGGCGCGTTGCCTGTTGCCGTCGGCTGGTGGTCGGGCTATCGTACGCAGTAGTCTTGCGCTCACTGGAGGCTTATGGCAGACCTGACCAACGCCAACATGACCGACACGAATCTCTACCAGGCCGACCTGAAGGGCGCGAAGACGACCGACACGGTCGGATTCGCACGATGAGCCGGCACGACACGATCGCCGTCGTCGATTTCGGCGGACAGTACGCGCACCTGATTGCCACCAAGGTGCGCCGACTTCACGTCCTCGCGGAGATTCGTCAGCCGGAGGATCCGATCGAGATGTTCTCCGGCTACAAAGGGATCATCCTGTCGGGCAGCCCGAGTTTCTCGTCATTCGGCGAGGACTCGGGCTATACCAAGGCGATCTACGACCTCGACACCCCGATCCTCGGGTTCTGTTTCGGCCACCAGGAGATCGCGAAGCACTACGGCGGCCAGGTCGTGCACGGCGGTCGCGAGTGGGGCCGAGCCAGCCTGCACATCGTCCGCGACCACCCGCTCTTCCGGGGCCTGGCCCCGGTGGAGCCGGTCTTCATGAGCCACTTCGATTCGGTGGTCAGCGTCGGCGAGGGCTTCGAGGAACTCGGCTACACCATGCTCGGCGAGAGCGAGGGCGGCGGCCACCGCTACGCGGCCATCGGGTCTGACCGCTACCGCCGCTACGGCTTCCAGTACCACCCGGAAGTGGACGACACGGTCCACGGCCACGAGATGATCGCCAACTTCGTCCTCGGGATTTGCGGCTGCACGCCGTCCTGGACGATGGAACGGTATCTCGAGGAGCAGGTGGAGCGCGTGCGCGCCCAGGTTGGCCATCGTTCCGTCTTTCTCCTCGCGTCGGGCGGCGTCGACTCTACGGTCGCCGCGAAGCTATTCGGCCTGGCGATCGGTCCCGAACGCCTGCACCTGCTGCACGTGGACAACGGGCTGATGCGCAAGAAAGAGAGCCGCGCCGTCATCGGGATGCTCCAGTCGCTCGGCCTCGGCGAGCATCTCCACTTCGTGGACGCGGGCGACGTGTTCCTGAAGGCGCTGGAGGGTGTCAGCGAGCCGGAGCGGAAGCGGCAGATCATCGGCGACACCTTCGTGGAGGTGTTCGAGCGCGAAGCGCGCCGGCTCGGCATCGAGGATCATCTGCTCGGCCAGGGCACGATCTATCCCGACACGATCGAAACGGGCGGGACGAAGCGGGCGGACACGATCAAGACGCATCACAACCGCGTGCCGGTCATCGAGCGGATGATCGAGGCGGGCCGCGTCGTCGAACCGCTCGCGGAACTCTACAAGGTTGAAGTGCGGGAACTCGGGAAGCAGCTCGGCATCCCGCACGACATGATCTGGCGCCACCCGTTCCCGGGTCCGGGTCTCGGCGTGCGTCTCCTCTGCTCGGGCGGCGCCGAGGACCGCGAGGGATTTGCCGAGATCGAGCCGCAGGTCGAGGCGTTGGCCGCCCGTTACGGAATCCAGGCGCTGACGTTGCCTATCCGGTCGGTCGGCGTGAAAGCCGATCTCCGGGCCTACGAACACCCGGTGATGCTTGGTGGGCAGGTCCCGTGGGATCGCCTGCTCGAAGCCGTCGGGATGATCCTCGAGCAGGTCCCCGGCCTGAATCGCTGCATCTGGAACCTCGGACCCGCGTTCCCCTCGTCCGCGCGGCCGCTGGCCGCGGGGATGACGCGCGAACGCCTGGACCTGCTGCGTGAAGCCGATGCGATCGTGATGGATGGCCTGCAACGTCACGGTCTCTACGACACGATCTGGCAGTGCCCGACGGTCCTCGTCCCGCTCGAGCTCGATGGAGCCGGTCGCGAGCTGGTCATCGTGAGACCCATCCACTCCGAGCGCGCGATGACAGCAACCCCTGCGGCGCTGCCCGATGCGCTGGTCGAGGAATTGCGAAAGGGCATCCTCGCGCTGCCGGGCGTGAGCGGCCTGGCACTCGACGTGACGTCCAAGCCGCCAGGCACAATCGAATGGGAGTGAGAAAGCGCCGATGAGCTTGAAACAACACCCGTCACCCGCATCGCGTCCCGCGTGGCAGTGGGCGCTCATTGGCGTCGCAGGCGTTGCTCTTCTCGCAATCGCCGCGCTCGCCGGCAACTGGCTCGCGCCCATGATCCGCGGCGGAGGGAGTGCCGAACCGGCTGGCGTCTCGACCGCGAAGCCGTCACCGGCGCCGGCGGCAACCCCGTCGACCCCCGAGCCCGAGCCGCCGACGACGACCATCGAGGCGTCGCGCGACGGGAAGCCCCGGCCGAAGAAGAAGGTGGAGGTGCCCGCGCCGCCGGCGCCGGCGGAACCCACGATCGGCGATCTGCACATCGAGAGCGACGTGCCGGGCGCCATGGTCTTCCTCGATCGGAAGTTCATCGGCAACGCGCCGGTGACCGCGAAGGAGATTCCCCCGGGAACCCATCATCTCAACCTTACCGCCGAGGGCTACGACGGCTACGCCGCACCAATCGAGGTGGCGGTCGGCACGACCGACGTGATGGTGCGGTTCAAGGAAATCCGCCTCGAGGAGGCGGTGGACGTCGTGCACAAGCACACGATGGGGTCGTGCGAAGGCCGGCTGCTGGCAGACCCGCAGGGGATCCGTTACGAGACCACGAACAAGGACGATGCGTTCTCGCTGAAGTTCGCCGAGGTCGAGACGTTCGAGGTGGACTACCTGAAGAAAAACCTGCGCATCAAGAAGCGCGGCGGGAAATCCTACAACTTCACCACCAAGATCGAGAACGCCGATCCTCTGTTCGTCTTCCACCGTAACGTGGACAAGGTCCGGCAGCAGGTGGCCGGATCGGCGGCCGTCAAGAAGTAGGACCGGCAGACGAGGCGCCGCCAGCTCGGGCCCGCGCCGCCAGCACCGCCCGCACCCATTCGAGGAGCACCCGCGGTGCGTACGGCTCGAGCAACAGCTCCAGGCTCTCTTCGTCGGGCACGGCGCTGTCGGTCAGCGCCTGCCGGCTGTAGCCACTGCAGTACAACACGGCCGAGCCCGGGGTCCTTCCCCACGTCCTTCGTCGTGAAGAGATGATGCCCTGGTGAATGAGCCGGCCGCCGCGACCTTCGACAATCGACGTCCGGTCTTCCATCCATCGCACGCGCCCGTCTGCCGTGACGATCCGGTACTCCTGCCGCGTGCGGCGCAGGCCCACGTCGCGGTCCCTGGCAACCTCCTGGCGCATCCGCTCGAGGTCCGCGGGTATCAGGATGTCGGACCACTTCAGCCTGCCGGTCTGAAACTCCGCGGGCGAGTAATCGAACTGCGCGATGTTGTCGGAGACGTACTCAACCGGCCACCCGTCCCCGGGCAGCCACCGCACGAGAACGACGGGGCTGTTCTCGACGATGACCGTCGTGCGGGCCAGGGCGGCCGTGCGCTCCTCGATCAGCCGCTCGGTGTCCGCCTGGTATTGCCGACGGACGCTCTGACGCCAGGTCAGGGCAAACACGAGATCGTCGCCGTTGAAGCACGTTCCTGTCGAACCCCTGGAATCTGTCTGAGGCGCGGCGGCGAGAGCTACTTCTCCGGCGACCAGCGCGGCACACGCCCCGGCGTCCACGGGGCCCCAATCGCCTCGAGTCGATCGGCGAGGGCCTTCATGTCCACCTCCACGATCGTTCGCAGCTGCTCGAGCGCCGGCGCGAACGAGTCGCTCGCGATCTGGTACGACCGCTTGTGCGTCTCGGTCGGCGCCGATGTTGACGACCAGTGGCCGGCGACGATCCCCTGCACGCGCTCGACGATCGAGGCGGGTGTCGGCTCGCTATACCGGCGCACGACGACGTCTCCGTCGAGCGCGAACTGGAGGTCACCGACGCGCCCGTCGATGCGCCTCACGTCGTCGATCAGCTTCGCGTCCGCCTTTGGCGAGTCTTCCACGGCCCGCTTGATGAGCGTCAGCTGCTTGCGAAGGTCCTTCGCCGCCTCGGACGCCCCCAGCACCGCGCGTTGCAGCCGGGCCGTCTTCCGCGCGAATTCGAGCGTCGCCGCGCGGTCTGCCGGGGGCAGCGCCGCGGTACCAAGGGGCACCGCCTGGAACGCTTGCGGCTCGCCGATTGGCGCCAACCGGCCATCCACGCGGGTCGCAATCGAGACCTTGTAGGTCCCCGGCGCCGCCATCGGCCCGACCGGCGGCGTCGCGAAGAGGTCTTCGTCGCTGAAGGAGAACGGCTCGGCCGATGAGGGATCGGCCGGCGGATAGCGCAGGTCCCACGCGACACGATGGAACCCGGCGCTCGTCGGGCCGGTCAGTCGGCGCACGACGTTGCCCGCATCATCCGTCACCGTCAGCACGACGGCAGGGACCTCTTCACGGTCCTCTGCGCGAAGAGTGTCCCAGGGCGGATACGTGATGGCGCCGCCTTCCTTGGCGAGCTTCTTCTCCTGCGCCTGGCGGGCCTGACGCTTGGTCTGCAGTGCGTCCTTCAGGTAGTAGGTGAAGACCGCCCCGAACGGCGGGTTGGGCGCCGCGTAGAACGATTCGCCCAGGAACCCCTTGCCCCGGAGGCCGTAGGGGAGCGACGGCACGAACATCCACGCCTGGCGCACCGGGAACATGGCGTTCTGCGCAAGCAGTTCCGGCGAGATCTGCCGCAGTGGTCGGTAGTCATCGAGAACGTAGAAGCCACGGCCGAAGGTGGCGATCACCAGGTCGTGCTCCCGCTTCTGGATGGCGATGTCCCGGACAGCAATCGTCGGAAGGCCGCCCTCGAGCTTCGTCCACTTCTTCCCGCCATCTCTCGTGAAGAAGACGCCGAACTCCGTCCCCGCGAACAGCAGGCTCGGCTTCTCGGGGTCTTCCACGACGACGTAGACCGACCCGCGCTCGGGCAGATTGCCGGCCACGGACGTCCACGTACGCCCCCGGTCGGTGCTCTCGAGCAGGTACGGCTTGAGGTCGCCCATCTTGTGGTTGTCGAACGCGACATACACGGTGTCCGCGTCGCCCGGCGACGGCTCCAGCCGCGACACGTAGCTGTTGTCGGGCACGCCCGGGAACTTCTCGATCTTCCGCCAGCTCTTTCCGCCATCCTCGGTCACCTGCACCAGCCCGTCGTCGGTCCCGACGTAGATCAGCCCTTCCTTCGCGGGCGATTCGGCCAGCGACACGATGTTCCCGTAGAACGAGGTGGACGCATTCTTCGCCACCCCGTCCACGCTCCACACGCGCCCCATCACCTTCAGGGCGTTCCGGTCGACCTGGCGAGTCAGGTCGCCGCTGATCGGCGTCCACGAGTTGCCGCGGTCGTCGGACCGGAAGACGCGTTGCGCCGCAATGTAGAGGCGCGTGTGCAGGTGCGGGCTGATGACGAGCGGCGAGTCCCAGTTCCAGCGGAGCGGGGCCTCGTCCTTGCCGGCCTGCGGCTGGATGTCGATCTGCTCGCCGGTCCGTCGGTCGAAGCGGACGATCACGCCATGCTGCGACTCGGCGTAGACGATGTTCGGGTCGTCCGGATCGATGCGGCTGACGAACCCGTCGCCGCCAGTCGTCACGAACCAGAGGTCGTTGGTGATGCCGTGGTCGGTCATGGTGCGCGACGGCCCGCCCATCGACGTGTTGTCCTGCGTGCCGCCATAGACGTAGTAGAAGGGCGTCGAATTGTCCACGGCCACGTGGTAGAACTGCGTGATGGGCAGGTTCGCCTTGAACTCCCATGTGCGGCCGCGGTCGAGGCTCTCGTAGACGCCGCCGTCGTTTCCGTTCACGAGGTGGTCACTGTCGTCCGGGTCGATCCACAGCGCGTGGTTGTCCACGTGCTTCCACCGCTCGCCGGCATTCTTGAACGTCCGGCCGGCATCGTCGGTGACCTGCATGTAGACGTCCATCGAGTACACGCGGTCCACGTGCTTCGGGTCGGCGACAATCTCGTTGTAGTACATCGGGCCGCCCGGCACGTAGCCGCTCATCTTCTCCCAGCTCGCGCCGCGGTCGGTCGAACGGAAGAAGCCGCCGGCCTTGTTCGCCGCTTCGATGACGGCGTACACGACATCCGGGTTGACGGGCGAGACGGCCAGGCCGATTCGTCCCATGTCTTCCTTGGGCAGGCCGTTGTCCAGCTTCTTCCAGGTGGCGCCCGCGTCCGTGGACGTGTAGAGGGCCGATTCCGGGCCGCCGTCGATCAAGGTCCACACGTGACGCCGCCGCTGATAGGCGGCCGCGTAGAGGGTGTCGGGGTTGCGCGGGTCGATCGCCACGTCGCTCACCCCGGTGTTCTCGCTGACCGTCAACACCGCCTTCCAGGTCTTCCCGCCGTCCGTCGTCTTGTGGAGCCCGCGGTCGCCGCCCGCCGACCAGAGCGGTCCCATGGCCGCCACGTAGACGACCTTCGAGTCGCGCGGATCGACGACGATGCGGCCGATGTGCATCGAGTCCTTCAGGCCCACGTTCTCCCACGTCTTGCCGGCGTCCAGCGACCGGTAGACGCCATCGCCGTACGAGACGCTGCGCTGGCTGTTGTTCTCGCCGGTACCGACCCAGATGGTGTGCGGGTTGCGCGGATCGATGGTGACGCAGCCAATCGAGAACGACCCTTCGGAGTCGAACACCGGCGTCCAGGACATGCCGGTGTTCTCGGTCTTCCAGACGCCGCCCACCGTGGCGAGGTACCACGTGGCGTGGCGGTCGGGGCGCACGGCAATGTCGATGACGCGCCCGGAGGTCACGGCGGGCCCGATCGTCCGCCACGCCAGGCCCGAGAACGTTCCGGACGTCAGGAGATCCTTGGTATCGGCCTGCTTCTCCTCGGGCTTCTGGGCCTGCGCCGCCGGTTTCTGTGCGCCGCCAGCGCCGGACTGTGCGCGAAGGGTGAGACCGGACGCTGCCAGCAGGATCGTGAACCCGACGAGAAGACGCAAGCGTTTCACATGACCTCCAGGGAATATCTGGACCGAGTCCGCTCATTTGACCACGTCCTCGTCCCGAACCTCAAACGCCGACGCGGGTTGGGAGGGCGGTCGCCATCGACCGGTGAGGCGCGCAGTCGCATAGCAGAGGACGCTGTTATGACGTTGGTCATAGGCATCGCCGGCGTGCTCCTCCCATGATAAGGTGAAAAGGAATCATCCACTTCGGGAGGCAGAGAAGCATCTATGGCGGAGAACTGGTCGGACTTGCTGTTGAACGATCATCAGACCACGGAGAAGGTCTTCGACGCGGTGGAGCGGGCGCTGGCTGGCCCTGGCGCGCCGCCTCCGGGCCTGCTGCGCGACGCCGCGCAGTACTTCCAGGAGTACATCGACGGGTGCCACAACAAGAAGGAAGAGAACCACCTGTTTCCCCTCATCGAGCAGCGCGGAATCCCCCGACATGGCGGTCCGCTCGCGGTGATGCTCGCCGAGCACGAGCAGAACCGATCGCTGCTGCCGCGGCTCGTGGACCTGGTAGACGAGTACATCGGCGGGAACACCGGGGCGCTTGGCGAGTTGAGGAACGTGTTCGCCGAGTATTTCACCCTGATGAAGAACCACTTCTGGAAGGAGAACGACATCCTCTACCCGATGGCGCGCCGCGTGATGAGCGGGGCGGACGGGGACGCTGTCGTCGCCGGCATCATCGCCACCGAGGCGTCGGTCGGACCCGACACCCGCGCGAAGTACTACGCGCTGGCCGACCGCATCATCACCGGAGGGGGCGTCGAGGACCTCTCCTTCGGCGTCGAGCGCGACGTGATGGCCGCCATCCTCAACACGCTCCCGGTGGAATTGTCCTTCGTGGACAAGGACGACAAGGTGCGCTATTTCAGCCACGAGAACGGGGAGAAGATCTTCCCGCGGACGCGTGGTGTGATAGGCATGACGGTGCAGAACTGCCATCCCGAGAAGAGCGTGCACCTCGTCAACAAGATCCTGGCCGACTTCAAGGCGGGAACGCGGACGATGGCGGAGTTCTGGATCGAAATGGGCGGACGCTTCATTCACATCCGCTACTACCCGGTGAGGAGCCCGCAGGGCGACTACCTCGGCGCGCTCGAAGTGGTGCAGGACGCAGCTGGCATCCGGGCGCTGACCGGCGAGCGACGGTTGCTGGCGGAAGAGTAGACGGTCTTCGGCGCGGGGCTCAAGCCCCGCGCCACACTTGCGCACCCCGCGCTACATTTCGTGCATCCGCCGTGACAGCGCGTCGAGCCATCGCTGGTACGCCTCGCGGTATTGCCCGGATGTCGTCGCGTCAGGCTCGAGGCGGTCGCAGGCACGCAGGCCGGCGAACGCGTCGCGCATCGTCGGAAAGATCCCGGCGCCGACACCGGCGGCACGCGCGGCGCCCTGCGCCCCGTCGGTGTCGTACAACTCCACCACCGCGCCGGACGTATCGGCGAAGGCACGCGCGAACAGCGGGCTCAGGAACATGTTGGCGCGGCCGGCCCGCACCGCGCGCACGTCGATCCCCATCTCGCGCATGATGTCGATGCCGTAGTTCAGCGCGAAGACGATCCCTTCCTGCGCCGCCCGGAACAGGTGCGACCGCGTATGCCGGTTGAACGACAGGCCGTGCACCGACGCACCGAGGTCGCGATTGCCAAGCGTCCGCTCGGCGCCGTTTCCGAACGGGAACAAGAGAATCCCGTCCGACCCGATCGGCGCCTCGAGTGCGGCGCGGTTCATCTCGTCGTACGTCAACCCCTCCCCCACCGTCCGCTTCACCCAACTGTTGAGCGACCCGGTTCCGTTGACGCACAGGAGCACGCCGTAGCGCGGTGCATCCGGCCGATGATTGACATGAAGGAAGGTATTGACGCGCGAGTCGTTGTCCCACCGCGCCTGATCGCCCACGCCGAAGACGACGCCCGACGTTCCCGCGGTTGCGGCCACTTCCCCCGGCTCGAGGACGTTCAACGAGAACGCGTTGTTCGGCTGGTCACCGGCGCGGTAGGCGACGGGGGTGCCCGCCGAAATCCCCAGCTCATTCGCGGCCGCGGCCGTCACTTCTCCCTGGTGGCCGAACGTCGGGACGATCTCAGGAATGAGCGCGGGCGACAAGCCGTAGACGTTGAGTACGTCCTCGGAGACTCGGCCGTCGAAGAAGTCCCAGAAGATGCCTTCCGAGAGGCCCGACGCGGTGGTCGCGATGCGACCCGTGAGCCGCATGGCAAGGTAGTCGCCCGGGAGCATCGCCTTGTCGGTCGAGGCGAAGACCTCCGGTTCGTGCTCCTTGACCCATCGCAGCTTCGAGGCGGTGAAGTTACCAGGGGAATTGAGCAGCCGCGCGAGGCAGGAGAGGCGTCCGATCTCGTCGAACGCGCGCTGTCCGATCTCGACCGCCCGGCCATCGCACCAGATGATCGCGGGCCGCAGCACCTGCTGGTGCTTATCGACCACCACCAGGCCGTGCATCTGATACGAGATGCCCACGGCACACACCTCCGTGCCTGGGACGCCCGCGCGCTGAACCGCGTCGCGAACGGCTGAGACGACGTTGCGCCACCACTCGGCCGGGTCCTGCTCGGCCCAGCCGGGCTGCGGCGCGGCCATGGTCATCTCGCAGGACGGCGCCGACGCCTGCGCGACGAGCGCTCCGGTGTCAGCGTCAACGAGCGCCGCCTTTACGAACGAACTGCCGACATCGAGGCCAAGGAGGATGCGGGGCATGACTCGGCATTATGAACGAACCTGGGACGTCTGGAAACAGCTGTAGGGGCGGGTTTCAAACCCGCCCCTACCGGCCGACCGTCGCCTGACCCTGTTTCAGGAACGCCACGAACTGCGCCAGGTCGCGGGTCAGGCCGGGGAAGCTGACCACCGGGCTGCCGTCGGCGTTGACCACGGCGTAGAACGGCAGCGCGACCGTCTTGTACTTGTCCTCCTGCAACTGCTGCTGTCGCTGGAAGACGTCGCCCTCACCGTCCGTATAGAGCCGCACGCGCACGAAGCCAGCGAGTTCGCGGCGCACCTCTTCGCGCGGAAACATGTTCGCTTCCATCCACCGGCAGTTCGTGCAGGTGTAGCCGGTGAAGTCGATGAACACGCGCTTCCCTTCCCGCTTCGCCGTCGCCAGCGCCTGCTCGTAGTCGTTCATGATCCACGACAGCTCGTTCGAGCCGGCGACCGTGGACACGCCCGACTTGAGCGACTCGGGCGGCGGAGGCAGGAACGCTTCCAGCTCGCCCAGCGGCTTGCCGACCAACCCCGTCATCAGCCACAACCCGAGCGTGCCGCACACGAGCGAGGTCGTCAGCCGCGTGATGCCCACGTGCTTGACGGGCGCGTCGTGCGCGAAGCGGAACAGCCCGAGCACGTAGAGCGCCATCATGACGAAGATGACCACCCACGTGGCGAGGACGACGTCGTGCGTGAAGATCCCCCAGCCCCAGACGAGATCGACGTTGGACAGGAACTTCGTCGCCGCGGCCACCTCGAGGAAGGCCATCAGCACCTTCACCGAGTTCAGCCAGCCGCCCGACTTCGGCAGCGACGCCATCCACTGCGGCATCAGCGCGAGGAGGAAGAACGGCAGCGCAAAAACCGTCGAAAACGCGAGCATCCCGACGAGCGGCCATTGCCAATCGCCGCCCGCCGCCATCACCAGCAGCGTGCCGACGAACGGCGCCGTGCAGGTGAACGACGTGAGCGTGAAGGTCAGCCCCATCAGCAACGTCGCCAGCGTCTGGCTGCCGCCCTGCCGCCGCGTCAGGGAATCGAGCTTGTTGACCAGCGCCGGCGGCACGCCGAGGTCGAACACACCAAAGAGGCTGAGCGCGAACGCGAGAAAGATCCCGGTGATGAGGACGTTGATCCACGGGTTCGCCGCAAACCGGTTCAGGCTGGTCGCGCCGAGCAGCAGCGCCATGGCCATGCCGAGCGCCGTGAACGTCAGGATGATGCCGAGCATGTAGGTCACCGCCTGCTGCACCGCCTTGCCGCGGCTACCCGCCGCGTGGTTCGTGAAGTAGGAGACTGTGATCGGCACCATCGGGAACACGCACGGCGTCAGCAGCGACAGCGCACCGACGGTCATCGCCAGCCAGATGAACGACCAGAGCGATCGCTGGCCCTGCGCCGGCACCGCCGGCGTGGCGGCGGACGACGCGGCCGCTGCGGCGCCCGCGGGAGTCCCCGGAGTGGACGCGGCAGGCGCAGCCCCACCTGCGGCAACCACGGCGGCGGGCAGGCCGGCCGCAGGCGGCGGCGTAACCACCTGGGCGTCAGCATCCCTCCGGGCGGCCGGGGACGGAGTGGCAGCCGGCGGAGCCGCGGTGGCGGGCGTCGCAGCCGGCGCGGATGCTGGGGCCCCAGCCACCGGCGCGCCGGAGATCTCAATCGCCACCTCCATCGTCACGGTCTTCGGCGGCAGGCAGAACTGGTCGTTGCAGGTTTGGAAGTACGCCTGCACCCGAGCCTTCGTTTTCCCGGCGGGCGCGTCACCCGCCGCCTTCACAGGCACCGAGAATCCCGCGCTCTCCGCGTAGAACTCGGTGTCGATGCCGAAGCTCTGATCGAAGGCCGTGTGCGGTGACGGCGCGTCGATACTGCCGCCCAGGCTGAACGGCTGCCCTGGCGCCACGGTGATCCTGGTTGCGATGGGCGGCGGCGGCTGGGTGAGCGAATAGAGGTGCCATCCCTCTGCGATCTGCGCGAGAGCCTGGACCTCGAAGTTGCCGCCCGGCGGCACCTTCGTCGCTTTCGTACTCGCAGACCACTTCACCGGGTCGCCCTGGGCGGCAACCTGATATGGGAAACAGGCGGCGAGCGCGAGAGCGAGAGCGATCGCCGCAAGACGACGTGTGGACACGCGAACCAACGTCATGGATTCAAGCACGTGTCTATCGTAACAAAACACGAGGGGCAGCGGCGGACTGGGTATCCGCCCTTCCTCCTGATATGATCCCCGACTGTCCCCCCTGGAGACGCCCGTCATGCCAACGTGTCGTCGAGTTCTCGCCGTTTTGTCATTCCTGGCCCTCTGTGCTCCCGGCGTCGCATCGGCGGCGGTCGACGACCGGCTTGCCGCGCTGATCCAGACGCAGGGCGTGTCGGGCTTCGAGTCTGACGTGCAGCAGGCCGTCGCCGGGATGCTGCCCGCGTGGGCCACGCCAAAGGTTGACGAGGTCGGCAACCTGGTGCTGACGATCGGACAGGGCCAGCCGCATCTGCTGATCGCCGCGACCATCGACGAGGACGGCTACCTGGTCTCGGGCATCACGGACGATGGCTTCCTGCGACTCACCCGGGTGTCCACCGGGGCCAGCTACCGCCTGTTCGACCAGTTCGTCTACGGACAGCCGGTGGTCATCCGCACGACTGGCGTGACCGCGCCCGTCGGCAAAGGTCCGACAGCGTGGAAGGTGTCCACCCACGTTCCGGGCATCGTGGCGACCGCCTCGAGCCACCTGCAGCGCGGCCGCGACACGTCCACCGCGATCAAGGGACTCGACGACCTCTGGGTGGACGTCGGCGCCAGCTCGCGCGCAGACGTCGAGAAACTCGGGATCAGGTTGCTCGACACCGTCGCCCTCCGCGAGCGTGTCCAGCGGCTGGCCGGGGGACGAACCGCCGGCGTGGCGGCACAGGCGCGGGGCGGCGCGATCGCACTCGTCAACCTGTTGGCGGGCCTGAAACAGGCGCCCGCCGTCACCGGCACGCTCACGATTGCCTGGGTCGCCCAGGGGTTGTTCGGCGACCGTGGCCTCGCGCGGCTTGGCCAGACCACGGACCCGGATCGGGTGATCCTCCTCAGTCGCGGCGCGCCGGGGCGTGACACGGCCGATGCGAAAGGCGCGCTCGGTCGCCTGGGCGGCGGCCCGGTCGTGCCAGAAGCCGACGCCGCGTTGCTCGATCGCGCGCGCCAGGCGGGCCTGGCGATTCAGACCGTTCCGGCTCTCCGCGGTACGAACGCGTGGCGTCGCGCCACGGTCCAGACGCTGGCGATCCCGACGCTGTTCGCGCAAACGCCAGTCGAGACGGTCCAGGACGACGACCTGTCCGCGGTCACCGCGTTGCTCGCCGAGATGGCCGGGCTGCCGAAGGGCACAGCCGTCTCGGGAAGCTTGGCCGGCCGCCCGCACGAGAACCGGCCGGACGTATTCGCACACCTCGACGCGCTCATCGCCACCTACGGTGTCTCCGGCCACGAAACGGCCGTGCGGGAGGCCGTGGCCTCACGCCTTCCCAGGTGGGCGAGGCCGGAGGTCGATGCGAAGGGCAACCTGACGGTGTCGTTCGGTCAGGGCGGACAGCAGGTTCTCTTCGTGGCCCACACCGACGAACTCGGCTACGAGATCGTCAGCATCCAGGACGACGGGACGGCCACGGTGCGCAAGCGCGGCGGCTTCTTCGACAGCCTGCTGGAGGCGCACCCGGTGCTCGTGCACACGGCCCGGGGCCAGGTTCCCGCGATCGTGGCGCCGCGTCCGAATTACCTGCGGGCCGCCGAGACACAGCCGAAGGCCGAGGAGGTCCTGCTCAACTTCGGGACCACCAGCCGGCAGCAGACCGAGGCGCTTGGCATCGTCAAGGGCGACACGGCGACGGTCCGGAAGGAGTTTGTGCGGCTCGCCGGTTCGCGCGGATCGGCCCGCGCGATCGACGACCGGGCAGGCTGCGCCGCGCTGCTGGCGGCGCTCGAGCAAATCGACCCGGCGAAGGTCACGAACCGCGTCACGTTCGCTTGGGTCGTCGAGGAAGAGACGGGCCTCGCCGGATCGGGCGCGCTGGCCGAGCGACTGCACCCGGCCTACGCGTTCGCGGTCGATACCTTTGTGTCCTCCGACTCGCCGGTAGACCCGCAGCGAATAGCGCACATCCCGCTCGGCACCGGCGCCGTCCTGCGCGCCGTGGACAACAGCAGCATCACGCCGCCCGAGACGGTGGCGCGGATTCGCGCGCTCGCGGGAGCGCGCCAGGTCCCCACGACGGTCGGCGTGACGAGCGGCGGGAACGACGGCTCCCAGTTCAGCAAGTACGGCAGCATCGTCGTGCCGATCTCGTGGCCCGGACGCTACTCGCACTCTCCCGTCGAGCTCATCGACGGCCGCGACCTCGACGCACTGATCAACCTGATTGTCGTGCTCGTGAACGAGTTCCCGGGGAGACAGTGACGCTCTCTCACCGATTTACTTCTCCCGGTGCGACTCCGGGTCAGACCAGGACGTTGTCGGGGCTGTCCGTCGTCATCCCCGCGTACAACGAAGAAGGCTCCGTGGCCGCGACGATCGAGCGCGTCTCGGCCGCCGCCCAATCGCTCGGCATCGACTACGAGATCATCGCGGTCAACGACGGGAGCCGCGACCGCACAGGGCAAGTCGTTCGGGATCTTGTTCCGCGTGTGCCTCACCTGAGGCTGGTCGAGCACATCCCGAACCGGGGCTATGGAGGTTCGCTCCGGGCCGGATTCGACGCCGCGAGGCACGACTGGATTGCGTTCCTGCCCGGCGACAACCAGTTCGACCCGACCGAACTCCGACGGCTCATTGAGCGGGCGGGCGACGCGGATATCGTGAGCGGCTACCGTGCCAATCGCCAGGACGCGTTCATCCGGAAGGTGAACGCGTTCGGGTGGAACCTCGTCGTCGTCACGCTGTTCGGCCGGCTGTGCCGCGACATCGACTGCGGCTTCAAGCTCTTCCGCCGCGACCTGTTGCAGCACGTGCACACCCAGTCGAACGGGGCGATGATCGACACCGAGCTGCTGGCCGGGGCGCGGGCGCGCGGCTTCGTCATCGCCGACGTCGCGGTGACGCATCTCCCGAGGACGGCAGGCCACTCGACGAGAGCGAACCTGAGGGTCATCCTCCGTGCGTTCCGGGACCTGTTCCTGTTCCGGCTGCGCCTGTGGCGCGAGCTGATCGAGGAACGACGGCGACGGGGGAGACCGCGGGCCTGAAGGCCCGCGCCTGGAGTTTCTACATATTGCTCAGGCCGCGGCGGCGCGCGGATCCGGGGCTCGCGGAGCTGATCGGGCACGCGGTGCCGTCGCCGAAAGCGGCGCGGAAGTTTCTGCACAGCTTTCACGACGAGGCCCTGATCACGGCGGCGCAGGCGCGCCGGGGCCCGGATTACGGTCACTGCGTCGGTGTTGCTTCCGATTGGACAATGTGTCAGCCTCTGCGCGGCGTATGCGAACGGTGAACGTTACTACAGTGATGCCGGCCTACAATGAGGGAGACCGGCTGTCCGCCTTCCTCCAGGACTGGGCATCGGAGGGACTTCGCCAAACATCGACCATTGTCACAGCGCTGGTAGTGGACGATGGCAGCAAGGCGGACCAGGAGGCCCGGCAGCGCCAGGCGGTGGATGCGGCGGCCGAGACCCTGAGACGCGGCGGGGCGCCGCACGGTATTCAGTACCTGCGCGCCCAGCGCAATCAGGGCAAGGGCGCGTCGGTTCGTTGGGGCTGGAGTCGAGCCGACGCGAACGCCGACTGGCTCGGCTTCATCGACGCGGACGGCGCGGTGCCGGCCCGGGAGTACTGGCGTCTGGCCAGCCTGCTTCCCGACGCTTCGGTGGATGCGGTCTGCGGATCGCGCGTGAAGATGGCCGGACGATCCGTGGAGCGGTCGCTGTTTCGCCATGTACAGGGGCGAACGTTCGCGACGGGCGTGGAGGAACTGTTTCACCTGGGCTTCTACGATTCACAGTGCGGGCTTAAGTTCTTCCAGGCGTCGCTCCTTCGACCAGTCCTCCCCCAACTGCAGGAAAATCGCTGGCTGCTCGATATTGAGGTGCTGGTCTTGCTCAGAGAAGCGCGCGCCCGATTCACGGAAGTCCCCATCGACTGCCACCAGCGCGGGGGGTCTTCGCTCGTGTTCGGCATCGATCCTCTGAAGATGGCGGTCCGGCTCGTGAGGCTTCGCGCGCGGCTGCGCCGGCAGAGCGGCAATCCGCGATGACAAGCCCGCGCTGGCCCCGCCTCGTCGCCGGTCTCCTGGGCTTCGTCTGGTTCCTCCAGATCGGCGGAGGCTCGACGCTGAATCCCACGAACGTCGGATGGGTTTTGGCCGGCGACTGGCTGCAGCACTGGCTCGGATGGCTGCTCTTCCGCAACGAGCCGTGGACATTCCCGCTCGGCAAGCTCGCCGCCATGCCCTATCCGATCGGCACCACCATCGGATTCACGGACTCGAATCCCCTCGTGTCGCTGCTGCTCAAACCTTTTTCGAGCATGCTGCCGACGGAGTTCCAGTTCATCGGTCCGTGGCTCGCGATCTGCTTCGTCATGCAGGGCTACATGGGCGCCGCCTTGACCAGCACGGTGACGAAACGTCCGGGACAACAAGTGCTCGGCGGCTGGCTCGTCGTCTTGAGCCCGGTCCTCCTGGCCCGGCTTGGCCACGACACGCTCTGCGCCCACTGGCTGCTGCTCGGGCTGATGTATCTCGGGCTTCGCGACTACCCCGACGCGGGATCCGCGCGCCGGTCCGCGTGGCTGTCGACGGGCGCGGTGATGCTGTCGGCTGCCATTCATCCGTATCTCGCCGCGATGTGCTGGGTGCTCGCGCAGGCACTCTACGTACGACTATGGCGATCGGGGCTGATGACGATTGGCCGTGCCGCAGCCGCCGCGCTCGCCACCACGGCCGGCATGCTGGCCGTATTTGGCGCGATCGGCTACTTCGGCAAGGCGCAGCTTGGAACAATGGGTTTCGGAAGTTTTTCGTCCGACCTGCTGACGCTCGTTAATCCAATGCACCTCTCGCGCCTGTTGCCTTCGGTGCCCCTGCCCCCGTCCCAGTGGGAAGGGCTGGGCTTCCTCGGCCTCGGCGGTGTCCTCCTATTCGTCGCGGCCGCCGTCGTGTTCGTCCGTCGACGACCGTCCACGGGGCAGCACATCTGGCCGGTCGTTGCGGCCTGCGTGCTGATGGGCTTCTATGCGCTCTCGAGCGTCGTGACGGTCGGTGGTCACGAACTGCTGCGAATTGATTGGCTCACGCCACTGGTCACGCCCTTTCGCGCGTCGGGCCGCTTCATCTGGCCTCTTCACTACCTCGTGTTGATGTTTGGCGTCTGGGGCGTCACGCGGGCGTTCGGGCCCGGACGTCAATCGACAGCGACCGCGCTGCTCGCGGCGGCGGTCACGCTGCAGGCGGCAGACCTCAAGGTTGACCCGTTCTGGTTGTCACAGAAGAAGTTCCGCCAGGCGCCCATCGCCGATTTCACGCTGGCCGCCGGGCGCTATCGTCACCTGGCGCTCTTCCCAATGCAGGTACTCGGCGTCTGCGGCGATCCGTACGAAGAGGACCACGCGTACCGCTACATGCTCCTGGCGTACCGGCTGAAGACGACCTACAACAGCGGCATCTTTGCGCGCCTGCCCGCCAAAAAGGTGAGCGCGGAGTGCCGTCGTATGGAGCAGGCGCTCGGCGCACGAACACTCGACGCGCAGACCATCTACGTCGTTTCGCCTGCACACGTGCCGAGATTCAAGAGCGCGGGCGCCGCGTGTGGCCGCTTCGACGGCGATTGGATCTGCGTGAGCCGCGACAGCGACGAGACGTTTCGGACCTACGTCGAAACCGGCAAGGCGCGCTACCAGCTCGTCCGCTGACGGAGCGCCGTGATCTGCGCGGTGTGATGGCGGCCGTGCCAGGCGTAGAGCTCGAGCAAGTCGAGCGGCGCGCCGGCCAGCCACAGACTCGCTCTTCGTGTGGCTCGCGACCGGCGCCTACCAGCACCCGTTCTACTGCTACTTTCGGAAGGCCGGCTGGGACCTCCACGAGGAGTGGCACGACGAAGCCATGATCGAGACGCTCGACACCCTGGGCGCTGACCGTATGGAACGCCGATGATGGCCCCTGACCTGGTGCTGATCGTCCCGTGCTACAACGAGGCCCGCCGCCTGCAGGAGTCGGCGTTCCTCGATTTCGTCCGGCAGCATCCCTCGGTCCGGATCCTGTTCGTGGACGACGGGAGTGTCGACGGCACGGCAGCGCTCCACGCTCGCCTGGCGGCGGCCGCGCCCGGGAGCATCTCGGCCCTGCGCCTCGAGACGAACCAAGGCAAGGCGGAAGCCGTCCGACGGGGAATCCTGGAGGCCATGGGCCGCGGGCCGGCGCTGGTCGGCTTCTGGGATGCGGATCTCTCCACGCCGCTCGCGGCAATCGACGACTTCCTGAGCGTGGCGGCGAAGTACCCCGACATCGACCTGGTTCTCGGCTCGCGGGTGCTGCTGATGGGCCGGGACATCCGCCGCAGGGCCACGCGACACTACCTTGGGCGCGTGTTCGCCACGGCCGCCTCGCTGGCGCTCAGCCTCCCCGTGTACGACACGCAGTGCGGTGCGAAGGTGTTTCGCGTGAACGAGGCGATGCGCCGCGTCTTTGCTGCGCCGTTCCGCAGCCCGTGGATCTTCGACGTGGAAATCCTCGCGCGCTACCTCAACCTCCCGGTGGATGATGGTGGGACGCCCCGCCGGTCGCGGATCTACGAACTGACGGTGCCGGCCTGGTACGATGTCCCCGGGTCGAAGCTCGAGGCCTCGGACTTCGTTCGCTCGATGTTCGAACTGGTGGCCATCTGGCGTGACCGGCGCGCGGGGCGGATCTGACCGGCTGCCGGTCCCGTGAGTAGGCGGCCCTCCAAGGATGATCGCGATGCGTGTGTGGGTGCGGCTTCTTTGCCTGGCTGCCGTGGCCGTGGTGTTCTGTGCGCCGCTGTTTGCGGGGCTCGGTCGGACCGACCAGGAAAACGACGAGGCGATTTACAGCTACGCCGTCGAGAGCATTCTCGAGACCGGCGACTGGTTGAACCCCAGGATCGCGCCCACGACCGACGCGGTGTTTCTCGAGAAACCGCCGCTGAAGTTCTGGATCGTGGCGCTGCCCATCCGCCTGGGCCTCCTGCCTGACAACGACTTCGGCCTCCGGTTCTGGGACGCGGTCTTCGGCAGCCTGGCCTTTCTCTACGTGTTCGCGATCGGGCGGCGGATGGCGGGGTGGTTCTGCGGTGTCGTGGGGCTGGTGATCCTGTACTCGTTCGACTCGCTGATCTTCGCGCACGGCCTCCGCGGGAACAACATGGAGGCGCCGCTCATGCTGGCCTACGCGGGCGCCGTCTACCACTTCGCGCGGTGGGCGGAGACGGACGACGCTCGCGGCGGGTGGCGGCACGCGCTTGCCGTCGGCCTCTACTTCTTCCTCGGTTTCATGACGAAGTTCGTGGCCGCGCTCTTCCTGCCGATGATCCTCGGCGCGGCAACCCTCGAACTCACGTCCGCACGGGACAAGGCGCTGCGCGAATGGCGCACCTGGGTCGTGGTCCTCGGCGTGGTGGCCGTCCTGGTGGCGCCGTGGTTCATCTACCAGATGCTGCAGCCGGGACGCGGCCTGTGGGCGGTGATGCTGGGCGAACACGTGTACAAGCGGTTCAACGCCTGGCTGGATCCGAATCACGTCAAGCCCTGGTACCACTACTTCGTCGATCTCTTCGACCAGATGACGGCCGCGGGCACGGCCTGGGTCATCATCGCCGGCGCGGTCCTGATCCACGCACGCGTGCTCCGCGAGCGATGGCCCGAGGGCACACTGACCCTCTACTGGTTCTGGCTGCCGTTCGTGCTGATGTCGCTCGGCACCAGCAAGTTGCGGCACTACACGTATCCGTTCCTGCCGCCGGTGGCCCTGGCGGGAGGGTACTTCATGGCGTCGGTGGCCAACGTCATCGACGACATGGCGGCCGGGCGTCCTCCGGCATGGATGTCCCGGATCGCCCAGAAGATCCGAGTCGATCGTCTCGTTGCGGGCGGCCGTGCGGCGCTGCCCATGATGACCGCAGCCGTAAGCTTACGCAGCGGGGACGCGATTCGCGTGCTGCGCGTCGTGCTCCTCGTTGCGGCGATCGGCTATCTGGGCCTCGCCGCGATCGCGCTCGTCTACCCAGGTCGTCTTGAACTCGCCGGCCTGCTGATCGTGCGCCACCCGTCGGTGTGGCGGCCAGCCCTCATCGCCATGGTCCTCGGCCTGCTCGCCGGGCACGGCCGATCGACGGCGCGCATCGCCGTTCCCCTGGTGCTGATGGCCCTGCTGCCGATCGCCTGGTATCGTACGACGCTCAACCGGGTGATGTTCGAGCATCACCCGCTGCTCACGTCCCGGAATTGTGTGCAGGAGGTGCAGGACGACGAACGGAAGGCCGGGCGACCGGTCCCGGGCGTGTACGTGTATCTGCCCAGCCACTACTACGCGCACCCGTACTTCTTCTACTACCGGAAGCTGGGGTGGGACCGACACGAAGAACTCGCAGACGAACGCCTGATGGCGATGCTGGATACGCCCGGCCTGCAGCGGCCCATCATGATGCCGCGGGATCAGTACCTGGCGGCACACGCCGCCCACGACGGCCGCACGGCCCCTCTGGGGTCGCTCATCCAGGTGGAGGAGATCGTCATCCTGATGCCAGGCCCGTACGCGAAGTGCGGCATCTGATCGTCGCGCCGGGCAACGCTGATGCGTTGCCCGTCCACGAACTCAACCACAAAGGACAGGACGTTCCGGCGCGACGGCCGGTCGTTGTCGGGCCTACCCGTTCGGGCCTCTTCCGCGCGACCTGCCGGTCGGCCCTACGAGGCTTGTTCTGGCGACCTGCCGGTCGCCCCGACGGACAGCGACGCCTGCCGCGCACGGGTGTCGAGAGCCAACTGCTCGAGCGTGGCGGCGGACAGGGTGTCGCGCATCCGCACCTGCACCTCCTGCCAGACCGGGTGCGCTGCGCACCACGGGCTGCGGTGACACCCGCCCGACAGCAGACAGATGTTCAACTCGGGAACACCGTCGAGCGCCTGAAGGATATCCAACAAAGAAGCGCAACGTCCCCGTTCGAGCAGCTCGAAGCCACCCTTCTTGCCGCGCCACGAGGCGACGAGGCCGGACCGGACGAGACGCTGGAGGACTTTTGAGAGGAAGGCCGGCGAGACTTCCGCAGCATCGGCCAGTTCGCTCAGGCTGGAGCGAGGGTTGGAATCCGCGCTAGCGAGGTGAATCATCACTCGGACGCCATAGTCCGCCGCACGGGTCAGTTGCATGATCGGTCCAGATAGGAAAAACCGGATGAAATGAGTCAGTTTCTGACATACGCCAAAACGACGATGTAGTGGGCGATGCTGCCGCCGAGCACGAACAGATGCCACACACCGTGGAGCACCGGTAGTCGGTGGTCGAATGCGTAGAAGCCGATGCCGACCGTGTAGCACAGGCCGCCGGCAATCAGCCACGCCAGCCCGCCTGGCCCGATCACCTCGGCCAGCGGCCGGAAAGCGACGACCGCCATCCACCCCATCGCCACGTAGATGACCACCGACAGCACCCGCTCACCCTTGACGCGGCGGAACTCCTGCAGGGCCCCGACGACAGCGAGTGTCCAGACCGCGGCAAAGAGCGACCACCCGAGGCGTCCGCGGAGGGCGACAAGCGTGAGCGGCGTGTAACTGCCCGCGATGAGCAGGTAGATGGCGGTGTGATCGAGGTGCTTGAAGACCCGCTTCGCGCGGCCCCTCAGGCTGTGGTAGAGCGTAGAGCACGTGTAGAGGGTCAGCAGCGAGGCGCCGTAGATGCTGACGCTGACAATCTTCCGCGTGTCGCTGTGAAGTCTGGCGTCCACGACCAGCACCACGACGCCGACGAGCGCCAGGATCGCGCCGACCAGGTGGCTGATGCTGTTGAATCGCTCTCCGTGATACATGACGGCTCTCGACTCTTGGCGTTGTCAGGCTGCCGGCTCGCTGCCGCATGGCCGCGTCACGCCGACATCAGAACTTCGAAACCGCGATCCCCGCCTCGGAAGAGATCTACAGGTGTTCAACCAGGATTCGCACGCCGATGGCGATCAGCGCCACGCCACCGACAATCTCCATTCGCATCCCGACCGCTCGCCCAACCCGCTTGCCCAGCAGGATCGCCAGGAGCGACAGGCATCCCGTCACGACGCCGATCACCAAGCTGGCGTACCAGATGCGGGCGCCGAGTATGGCCAGCGTCAGGCCGATCGCCAGCGCGTCGATGCTGGTCGCCAACGACAGAACGATCAACGTGGTGCCCCGGCTCGGGTCCCGCGCCAGCTCTTCCTCCGCGCCGCTGACGGCGGCCCAGATCATACGGCTGCCCACGAGGGCGAGCAGCGCGAACGCCACCCAGTGATCGACCGCCCCAATATACCGCGCGACGCTCACGCCCAGGAACCAGCCGACGATCGGCATGAGGAACTGGAACAGGCCGAAGTGGAACGAGAGCCGGAACATCGCCCGTGTGCCCTGCGCCCGGTTACTGGCGCTCGCCGCCAGCGACACGGCGACGGCATCCATCGAGAGGCCCACCGCGATGACGAGGATTTCCCCGAGTGACATCAGGCGGGGGTCCATGCGCGATGTCGCTGCCAGTACGCGTAGGCAGGCACGCCGGCCAGGATGATCGCGAGGCCCGCCAGCGCGTTCAGCGGCTGCGTCACCAGCGTGCTGACCGAAATGTACAACGCCGCGAGAATAAACACCACCGGCGTCACCGGGTAGCCCCACGTCCGATAGGGGCGCGGCAGATCGGGGCGCGTCCGGCGCAGCACGATCACCGAGCCGACGGTGAGACCGAAGAAGATCCACTGCCCGAAAATCACGTAGGTGGCCAACTGCTCGAACGTCCCGGTGACGCTGAGGATGGCCGCCCACGCGCCGGTGGCGAGAATCGAGACGTGCGGCGTCAGCAGCTTCGGGTGCAGGTCCGCGAACTTCCTGAAGAACAACCCGTCGCGCGCCATGGCGAAGAACACGCGAGGCGCGGTCAGCACGTTGCCGTTGGCGGCGCCGGTAATCGAGCACAGGATCACGCCGGCAATCAGGGACGCGCCGATCGGCCCGATCGCGACGTTCATCACGTCTGCCGCGATTCGGCTCGACTTCGCGATCTGCCCAGCCGGGAACACGTAGAGGTACGCGAGGTTGGTCGAGATGTAGAGGACGACCACCACCGCGGTGCCGGCCAACAACCCGAGCGGCATGTTCCGCTGAGGGTTCTTGATCTCGCCGCTGCTGAACGTCACGGCCTCCCACCCCTTGTAGGCCCACAGCGACAGCACGAGGGCGGCGCCGAAGTTCCCGACCAGCCCGCCGGACCACGCCGCGGGGGCCGGCTGCACGAAGTTCGCGGTGTTTCCGTTCGCGAAGACGAACACGACGAGCGACACCGCGACGATGGCGCCGAACTTGATGAACATCAGCAGGTTCTGCAGCGCCGCGCCGTAGCGTACGCCGAGGATGTTCACCACGACGAGCACCGCGATGAGCGCGAGCGCCACGAACTTCGACGCCAGCGGCGACAGCGGGACGAAGTACGGCAGGTAGCGCGCGGAGAACGCCACGGAGAGCGTGGCGATCGCGCCCGAGTCGATCACGAAGAACAGCGTCCATCCGAAGAGGAATGCGACCAGCGGTCCGTAGCTTTCGCGCAGGTAGACGTACATCCCGCCCGCCTGCGGGAACGCCGCGCCCAGCTCTGCGAAGGCCAGGGCACCAAAGAACGAGAGCACACCCCCGACCGTCCAGACGGCGAGAATGAGTTGCGGTGAGCCAACGAGGTCGGCTATCCGGTTGGGCGCCACGAAGATGCCCGAACCGATCACGGTGCCGATGAGAATACCAACGACGGATGTGAAGCCGAGCACGCGCGGAAGCTCGCGGTGCGCCGCGCCGACGGCGACGGCGGCAGGTTCGGGCGAAGTCATGGCCATGGGGGATGAGGATATCAGGGCGCAGGAGCGGTGGCCAGTGGCAGTGGCCAGTTGGCAGTGGCCAGTTGTTAGTGGGCAGTTGCCAGTGGCCAGTTGCTAGTGGGCAGTGGGCAGTTGCCAGTTGCCAGCCCGGCAACAGCGAGTAACGCACAGCCTGCTGTGTCCTGCCTGCTGCCTGCTGCCTGCTGCCTGCTGCCTGCTGCCTGCTGTCCCGAAGCTGGCCTATAATCCGGTGAGTCTGCCGCCGTCTCGTTGCAGCGTTCGCGGTCCTCGCCACGGTTGCCGGCCTGAGCCGCTGGCGGGATGGCACGTGGAAACACTGGACTCTGGCCGAAGGCCTGATTCCAGGGGACCTGCAGAAACTTGCTCAACCGTTACGATCTCAGCCCTGGAAGATGTCTATGTCATGGCGGCAATCAGCAGCGTCACCGTGATGGGGCTGGCGAGTGTGGACAGCATCACGCACGCGGTGACGAACGAGGGCTCGACGTCGAACTCGATCGCGAGGATGGTGGTGAGCACGGCGCTCGGCATACCTGACTGAACGATGGCAGCCTGCCTGGCGACGCCGGTCAGGCCCAGCAACTGCGCGGCGCCGACGGCGAGAAGCGGCGTCACCACGAGCGACAACGCTCCTGCGAGCGCAACCAGCGCCGGACGGTCGGGCCAGGCGCTTCGTTCCAGTTGCATCCCCAGGACGAGGATCATCGTCGGCAGCGCCGCGCCGCTGAGCAACTCGACCGGTCGCATGATCGCAGGCGGCATGGGGATGCCGAGGCCGACCACGGTCCCCGCCGCCACCACTCCCCACACCGCCGGCACCCGCAGGACTCCCCGCGCGGCCTGCCCGATCGAGCGGCGGCCGGCCGACGCCAGGAAGACGCCGAGCGTGTAGGTGGCGACGGCATTGGCGACGAAATAGACGGTGGCGTGCGCGAGCGCGTCCCTCCCGAACGCGAACAGCACGACGGGCAGCCCGTAGTTGCCGCTGTTCGAGAACATCACCACGATCAGGAACGCGCTGGTCAGGGCGCGGTCGAGGCGAAGCGGCAGCGTGACGAGGCGCGCCACCAGGCCGATCCCGACGATCACCAGGACCGCCAGCGCCGTCATCCGGATGAAATCACTTGCGCTCAGAGACGAGGTCACGAGCAGGTGGAAGACGAGGCACGGCGACAGCGCGTTGAACGTAATGCGCGAGAGCGTGCGCACGTCCGCCTTCAGCACGCGGGCGACGGCAAAGCCGACGGCCGCGACGATGAAGATCGGCAGCACGTCGTTGGCAAAGATGGACAGCAGCAGGGTCACGGGAGGGAGATCATATCAGACAGCCGGCAGCGGGCAGCCAGCAGAAAGCTGCTGAACGTGCGTGCTCCCGCTGCGGTCATGGGGCCACGTTCGGACGTACAATTGTCCGCACTGTGCGGAGAGAGAACCCGAATGAAGACTCTGTGGCAGGAAGCGATCGGGCGTGAACTGGCGGATTGCAGGGCTGGCAGCTGACAGCTGTCTCCTGACGGCTTCTATCTTCTATCTTCTGTCTTCTTGTCCTGGAGCCATTGATGCGAAGAATCCTCCTCCTTGTCATGCTTGGTGTCGTGTGCCTGGCGTCGGCCGTCGCCGCGGGCGTGCCGGGCCGGTTCATGCAGTACCCGACGATCTCGGGTGACACGATCGTGTTCACGTACGAAGGCGACCTGTGGTCGGTCCCGGTGGCGGGTGGCGCAGCCCGCCGACTGACCAATCACCCGGGCATCGAGGAAGCCGCGAAGTTCTCGCCCGACGGCAAGACGCTGGTCTTCACCGGCGGATACGACGGCACCCCCAGCTTGTACGCGATGCCCGCCACGGGCGGTGCGCCCAGGCGGGTCACGTACTACGGCGCGGGCGTGCAGGCCGTCGCGTGGACGCCAGACGGCAGGAAGATCGTCTTCCGATCGAGCCACGAGGCCACCTTCAGGCCGATGGCCCGGCTGTACTCGGTCTCGCCGGAGGGCGGCTTCCCCGAAGCGCTCCCGATGGACCGGGGCATCCTCTGCTCGTATTCGCCAGACGGGACGAAGCTCGCCTACAACCGCCGCGGCATCGAGGAGTATTACTGGAAGCGGTACAAGGGCGGTCGGTACGTTGACCTGTGGCTCTACGACTTCGCGAGCAAGCAGTACACGCAGCTCTCCGACTTCGTCGGCAAGAGCGCCTACCCGATGCACGCGGGCGGCAAGCTCTTCTTTGTGTCGGACCGCGATCCGAAGGGCATCAGCAACCTCTACACGATCGATCCCGCCACGAAGAAGGTCGTTCAGGTGACGACGTTCGACGACTTCGACATCCAGTGGCCGACGACCGACGGCAAGCGCATCGTCTTCGTCCGCGGCGGGCGCCTGACGGTATTCGACACGGCGACGGGGGCCGTGAAGCCGGTGGAGGTGGACATGCCCTCGGACCGGTGGCCGCTGGCCGAGCGGACGGTCAACCCGCGCGACTACATCCAGACCTTCTCGGTATCGAACGACGGAAAGACGGCCGTGTTCGAGGCGCGGGGCGATATCTTCCTCGTTCCATCCGACGATGCGCTGCCGACGGTGAACCTGACGGCCACGACCCTCACGCGTGAGCGCCACCCGCAGATCTCGCCCGACGGCAAGAAGGTCGCGTTCTTGTCGGACAAGACCGGCACTTACCAGATCTACCTGGCGAACATCGTGGGCGACAAGAGGTGGGAGCAGCTGACGACCGAACTCGATCGGACCGTCTACCACCTCGAGTGGTCGCCCGACAGCTCGAAGATCCTCTTCGGGAACAAGGACTTCGCGCTGTTCTACGTCGATGTCGCGACGAAGAAGCTCACGAAGTTCGCCACCTCGAACCAGATGAAGAACGACGAGTTCTTCTGGGAAGTGAGCGACTACTCGTGGTCGCCCGACAGCAAGTGGGTCACCTACTCGTTCACGCAGTTCAACCGGAACAATCGGGTGTTCCTCTACAGCCTCGACCAGAACAAGTCGTTCCCGGTGACCGGCGACTTCTTCGACAGCCTCAACCCATCGTTCGACGCCAACGGCGACTACCTCTACTTCCTGTCCTACCGGAACTTCGACACGCGGATCGACCTCTTCGAGGACAACCACGTGATGGAACACCCGGTGCAGGTGGTGGCCGTGCAGCTCAGGGCGGGCCAGCGGCCGCCGTACGATCGCGGCAGGGACAAGAAGGACGCCGAGCCGTTCCGCATCGACGTGGCCGGCCTCGAGGCGCGCGTCTTCCCGCTGCCAATCCCACCCGGTCTCTACTTCCACCTGAAGGCCGGCAAGGGGCTGGTCACCTACACGTCGCTGCCCACCTACGGCGAGGCGGAGACCGAGGAGCTGTTCAAGCCGGGCGGCGCAGAGAAGTGGACGCTGCACGTCTTCGACATGGCCTCGCAGAAGGACGTCGCTGCAGAAGGGACTATCGTGGACTGGCGGCTGTCGGCCAACCGCGAGCAGGCGATCGTGCGCAAGGCTGGTGTCAGCTTCCAGGTGACGACGCCGGACAAGATCGTGCAGAACCCGAAGTCGCTCGGGACGAGGCTGTCGCTCGAGAAGATGGCGGCGCGCGTGCGCCCGGTCGAGGAGTGGACGCAGATCTTCAACGACACGTGGCGCTGGTACCGGGAGTTCTTCTACGACGAGAACATGCACGGCCGTGACTGGAAGAAGTGGGGCGACACGCTCCGCGCGATGATTCCCGATCTGTCGTCGCGGTCCGATCTCAACTGGCTGCTCTCGCAGCTGGTGGGCGATCTCAACGTGTCGCACACCTACGTGGGCGGCGGCGACCTCGGGCCGCAGCTGACGCCCGAGGTCCGGATCTACCCCGGCCTGCTCGGCGCCGATCTCGAGGCCGACGCCAGCGGCTACCTGAAGTTCGCGAAGATCTTCGGGCCGACCGCCTACAACGCGGACCTCACCTCGCCGCTGGCCCGGCCAGACGTGGACGTGAAGAAGGGCGAGTTCCTCATCGCGATCGACGGCCGCGAGGTGAAGACGACCGACAATCCCTATCAGTTCCTGCAAGTCACGCGCGGCCAGAAGGTGAAGCTGACGGTGAACTCGAAGCCCACCGCGACCCTCGCGCGAACGTACGAGATCGAACCGCTGCGATCGGACGCCACACTGCGCTACAACCGCTGGCTGGCCGACAACATCGACGCGGTCCTCGAGGCGTCGAACGGCGACATCGGCTACATGCACATCCAGGCGATGGGCACCGACAACATCGGCCAGTTCGACAAGTTCTGGCGGGCATTCCGTTACAAGAAGGGGCTCATCATCGACGTGCGCGGCAACGGCGGCGGGTGGACCGAGTACTTCATGATTGACAAGCTCGAGCGGAAGCTGACGGCCTACAACGTCCTGCGCGGCATGGAACCGTTCCGCTACCCGGGTTCGACGACGACCGGCCAGATTGCCGTCATCACCAACGAGTACAACGGGTCGGACGGCGAGGCGTTCGTCGAGCACTTCAAGGCACGCAAGCTGGGGACGGTGATCGGCGTGCCGTCGTGGGGCGGCCTGGTGGGAATCCTCAACCGGCAGTTGACGGTCGACAACGGCACCGTGGAGCAGTCGAACAACTCGTTCTACAACGAGCAGGGCAAGTGGCTGGTCGAGAGCCACGGCGCCGACCCGGACATCGTGCTCGACAACGACCCGACATCGGCGTCAGCCGGCCGCGACGCGCAACTCGAACGCGCGATCGAGGAACTGCAGAAGCAGATCAAGGCGAAGCCGTTCGCGTTCCCGCCGAAGCCGAAGTACCCCATTCGGTAGCGACGGGACCCGATCGCCTCGACGCGCTGCTCGCGGACGTTCCGCGGCTCGGCGGAACTCTCCGACGACGCGACGATGATGGCGCTGCGGTTTGGCGCGAACGAGATACCTGCAGCCATCGTCTAATCGTCTATGTGGTATCCGCGCCTACTACCTGCCCTGCGCGCGCTGTTCCGCGCGCCCCTGGTCACCATGGTCGCCATCATCTCCCTCGCCCTGGGGATCGGGGCGAATGCCGCCATCTTCTCGCTCTTCGACCAGATGCTCCTGCGCCCCCTGCCAGTGCCCGAACCCGGGCGGCTGGTCAACCTGGGTGCGCCCGGACCGAAGCCCGGCTCGCAATCGTGCAACCAGCCCGGCGACTGCCAGGCGGTCTTCAGCTACCCGATGATCCGGGACCTCGAGCGGCTCCAGGCCGTGTTCACCGGTATCGCCGCGCACCGGCCGTTCGGCGTGAACCTGGCGTACCGCGGTCAGACGATGAACGGCGATGGACTGCTGGTCTCGGGCGGATACTTCCCCGTGCTGGGCATTCAGCCGGCGCTCGGCCGCCTTCTCACCCAGCGGGACGACGGTACGGCCGGCGAGCCGCATGTCGTGGTGCTGAGCTACGACTACTGGCGAACCAGGTTCGATCAGAACCGCGACGTGCTGAACCAGCCGCTGATCGTGAACGGGCAGCCGCTGACGATCGTCGGTGTCGCCCCTCGCGGGTTCGAGGGCACGACGCTCGGCGTGAAGCCGCAGGTCTTCGTCCCGATGACGATGCGCGACGCGATGGAGTCGGTCTTCAAGGGCAGCCTCGAGAACCGGCGCTCCTACTGGGCCTACGCGTTTGCGCGGCTGAGGCCGGGCGTGACGGTCGAGCAGGCCGTGAACACCATCAACGTCCCCTACCACGCCATCATCAACGACGTCGAGGCGCCGCTCCAGAAGGGGATGAGCGATCACACGATGAAGCAGTTTCGCGCGCGCAAGCTCACACTCGAGCCCGACGCGCGTGGACAGAGCCAGATGCACAAGGAAGCGAAGACGCCACTGGTCCTGCTGCTGAGCGTCACCGGCCTGGTCCTGCTCATCGCCTGTGCGAACATCGCCAACCTGCTGCTGGCGCGGGCCGCCGGGCGCGCGTCGGAAATGGCTGTCCGCCTGTCGATTGGCGCCGGCCGCGCAAGGCTCGTCGGGCAACTCCTCACCGAATCGTGCCTGCTGGCACTGCTGGGCGGCGCCCTTGGGATCCTGGTGGCCCGCTGGACGCTCGATCTGATCGCCTCGCTCCTGACGGCAGAAGCCGTCCGCGCGATCCCGGTCACCGTGGATGCCCACATCCTGCTGTTCGCCGCGGCACTGACGGTGGGAACCGGATTGCTGTTCGGCCTGTTCCCGGCACTGCACAGCACGCGGCCGAATCTCGTGACCGCGCTGAAGGGACAGTCGGGCCAGCCGAGCGGCGCGCGGTCGGCGGCGCGCTTCCGCACGGTGCTGGTCACCTCGCAGATCGGCCTGTCGATGCTCCTGCTCGTCTGCGCGGGCCTGTTCCTCCGGAGCCTGTTCAACGTGAGCCGGGTGGAACTCGGGGTCAAGGTCGAGAACGTCGTGACGTTCGGTGTCTCGCCGCAGCTCAACGGCTACACCGCGCAGCGCTCGCTGGAACTGTTCGAACGCCTCGAGGACGAGTTGGCGGCGGTGCCCGGCGTGACGGGCGTCACCGCTTCGCTGGTGCCCCTGCTGGCCGGGAGCAACTGGAGCAACAGCCTCGAGGTCGAGGGATTCCCGTCGGGGCCGGACACGGACACCAACGCGAATTTCAACAAGATCGCGCCCGGATACTTCCGGACCTTCGCGGTGCCGCTCGTTGCGGGCCGCGAGTTCACCCGGGCCGACGCCGGCAACCTCGCGCAGGTGGCCATCGTCAACGAGCAGTTCACCCGAAAATTCAAGCTCGGGCGAAACGCCATCGGGAAGCACTTCAAGCAGGGCGGGCCGAAATCGCCCGACGTCGAGATCGTCGGCGTCGTCAAGGACGCGAAGTACAGCGACGTCAAGGATGCGATACCGCCTCAATTCTTCACGCCGTACCGGCAGGGCGAGACGTTGGGATTTCTGACGTATTACGTGAGGACCGCGCTCGCGCCCGAGCAGTTCCTCGCCACCATCCCGAAGGTGCTGGCGCGCCTCGACCCCAACCTGCCGGTGGAGAACGTGCGCACGATGCAGGAGCAGGTGCGCGAGAACGTCTTCCTCGATCGCCTGATCACCGTGCTCTCCGCCTCTTTCGCGGGGCTGGCCACGCTACTGGCGGCCATCGGGCTCTACGGGGTCCTCGCCTATACGGTGGCGCAGCGGACGCGTGAGATCGGGCTCCGCATGGCGCTCGGCGCGGCGCCGGACCGTGTTCGGCGTATGATCCTCTCCCAGATGGGCGTGATGACGCTGGTCGGCGGCGCGATTGGGCTGGCGCTGGCCATCCTGGTCGGGTGGTATGCCCAGTCGCTGCTGTACGAGATCAAGGGGTACGACCCGCCGGTGTTCATTGGGTCGGCGGTGCTGCTCGCCCTGATCGCCCTCGCGGCGGGCTTCGTCCCGGCGCTTCGCGCCTCGCGCGTGGACCCGATGACGGCTCTTCGTTACGAATGAGAGAGAAAGCCGACTTGATTCTCCCTGCCTGAGGCTGTAGGATTCGGCCGCTCCCATTCCCTTCTTTCAAACGGAGGTTGCGATGGCCAAGTGTAGACCCCGTGACGGTGCGGCGAAGAAGACCGCCAAGCCCAAGAAGAAAACTGGCAAGTAGCCCGTCTTGCTGAGAGCAGGCAGCTGTCGGCTGTCCGCTGTTCGCTGTTCGGTCCTGTTTCCTGCCCAGGGAGGCGTCGTGGCTGATCTCCTCTCCCCGTTGTCTCTTCCAGGTCTCACCCTCCGCAACCGCATCGTGATGCCGCCAATGTGGTCGAGCCAGGCGACATCCGACGGTTTCGTCACCGCGAACATCATCGAATACCATCGCCGGCGCGCCGCGGCCGGCTGCGGCCTCATCATTGTCGAGCATGCGTTCGTTCATACGAGCGGCCGGCACACGCCCACCCAGATTGGCGTGCACAGCGACGCGACAATCGAGGGCCTGGCCAGGCTGGCGAGTGCCGTGAAGGGCGAGGGCGCGATGGTCTGCCTGCAACTGGCCCATGCAGGCTCACGGTCGTCGTCGCGGGTGCTCGGGATGCGGCCGCTGGCGCCGTCGAGCGTCCGGCATCCGTACGAGCCGGATGGGGACGTGCCCGAAGCGATGGGTCCCGGCGCCCTCACGGAGGTCGTTCGCGCCTTCGGCGATGCGGCCGAGCGGGCCCGGACGGCCGGATTCTCGGCGGTCGAAATCCACGCGGCGCACGGCTTCCTGCTGTCCCAGTTCCTGTCGCCGCTCACGAACCTCCGCACCGACGAATATGGCGGTCCGGTCGAAAACCGGTGTCGTCTCCACCTCGCGGTGCTGAACGAGGTTCGCGGGCGGGTGGGCGCCGACGTGCCGGTCTTCGTCCGCCTCGGCGCCCACGACGAAACACCGGGGGGCCTCGAGCTCGACGACGCGTGTCGGGTCGCGAGGTGGCTGGCCGACGCGGGCGCCGCCCTCATCGACGTCTCGGGCGGCCTCCAGGGCTCACGCGGCGTCGGCAGAGGCGCCGCGTACTTCGTGCCGTATGCCCAGGCGATCAAGGCGGCAGTGTCCGTGCCGGTCATGGTGACGGGCGGCATTTCCGAGCCGGACCTGGCCGATCGCACGGTGCGCGAGGGGTGGGCCGACCTGGTGGGCGTCGGACGCGCGATGCTCAACGATCCGGACTGGGCGCGGAAGGCTATCGCGCACCTCTCAATGGGCCGCCGCCCCAGCTAGGACTGTCCATGAAGAAGACCATCGCCATTCTGGTTGCCGTCGCGTGCGTGCTCCTCGTCCAGGCCCCGCGTGCCGATGACGGGATGTGGACCTTCGACAATCCGCCGCTGAAGATCTGGAAAGAGAAATTCAAGTTCGAACCGACGCCGCAGTGGCTCGAGCACGTCCGGCTCGCCTCGCCCCGCGTCGAGGGAGCTTCGGGCGCATTCGTGTCGCCGAACGGCCTGATAGTCACCAACCAGCACGTCGCCAACGGGCAACTGCAGAAGCTCTCCACGCCTGAACACAACTACGTGCGCGACGGGTTCTACGCGCCGACGATCGAGCAGGAACTGAAGTGCCCCGACATCGACGTGAACGTGTTCGTGTCGTACGAGGACGTGACAGCGCGGGTGCAGGGCGCCGTCACCCCGGGGATGAGCGACCGCGCCGCGGCCGAGACACGCCGCACCGTGACGACAGCCATCGAGAAGGAATCGACCGAGAAGACCGGCGGCGTGCGGAGCGAGGTCGTCAAGCTCTATAGCGGCGGCGAATACTGGCTGTATCGCTACAAGAAGTTCACCGACGTCCGGCTGGTGTTCGCGGTCGAGGAAGCGACCGGGTTCTTCGGCGGCGATTTCGACAACTTCACCTATCCCCGCTATGACCTGGACGTGGCGTTCTTCCGGGCCTATGAGAACGGGCAGCCCGCGAAGACCGAGTACCTGGCGTGGTCTCAGAAAGGCGCCGAGGACAAGGAGCTGGTGTTCGCCATCGGCAGCCCGGGCACGACCTCTCGGCTGCTGACGATGGCGCAGCTCGGGTTCCATCGCGAGGTGGCCAACCCGACGCAGATGGCGGTCTACATGGCGCGGCGCGACGCGCTCTGGCGCTACGGCTCGACGAGCGCCGAGGCCGAGCGGCGAGCGTCGGCCGGCCGCCGCGGGCTGGAGAACTCGATGAAGCGGCTGGTCGGCCAACAGGACGGGCTCGAAAACGAGCGGCTGATGAAGGCGAAATACGACGAGGAAGCGAAACTGCGGACCGCCGTCGCCGCCAAACCCGAGTGGCAGAAAGCGTACGGCGACGGGTGGGATCAGATCGCGGCCGCCTACAAGACATACGGTCCCTACGCGAAGCGGAACGCGTTCTCCGCGCTCACGCCCTCTCGGCTCGGCGGCTTCGCGCTGACGCTGGTTCGCTACGCCGAGGAAGTGCGGAAGCCGAACAACGTCCGGCTCGACGAGTTCCGCGACACAAGGCTCGACTCGCTGAAGACGACGCTGTTTTCCGCGGCGCCCGTCTACCCTGACATGGAGGAATCGCTGCTCGCCTCGTGGCTGCGCGACGCTCAGGTGGCGCTCGGCAACGACGATCCCTTCGTGAAGGCCGCACTCGCCGGACAGCCGCCGGCCGCCGCGGCGAAGGCGGCGGCAGGCGGAACGAAGCTGACAGACCCGGCATTCCGCAAGGCGCTGTTCGAGTCTGGGCCGGAGGCGATCGCGAAGTCGGACGACCCGATGATCGCCCTCGCGCGCCGCGTCGATCCCGTCTTGCGCGAACTGCGCACGTGGATCGAACAGCACATCACCAACGTCGAGACGACCAACGGCGAGCGGATCGCCAAGGCGCGCTTCGCGGTCTACGGGAAGAGCGTGTACCCGGACGCGAACTCGACGGTGCGGATCAGCTACGGCACCGTGCTCGGTTACGAGGAGGGCACCACGCTGGTGCCGTACAAGACGACGTTCTACGGCCTGTTCGACCGCGCCACCTCTTTCGGCAACAAGGCGCCGTTCTTCCTGCCGCAGCGGTGGTTCGACCGGCGCGCGGCGCTCGACATGTCGGTGCCGCTCAACTTCGCCTACACCGCCGACACGATCGGCGGCAATTCCGGCAGCCCGGTGATCAATCGGAACGCGGAGCTGGTCGGCCTGAACTTCGACAGCAACCGGCAGAAGCTCGCGAACCGCTACATGTATATCGACGAGGCGGAAGGGGCCCGCGCGGTCGGCGTCCACAGCGCCGGCATCCTGGAAGCCCTCGCGAAGGTCTACGGGGCGGAGCGGATTGTGAGGGAGATCACGGGGCGGTAGCAAACAGCTGGCAGCTGGCAGCCGATAGCATGTCACGCGCGACAGGCTGTCGGCTGGTCGCTGCCTGCTGTCCGCGGTGGATCTCACTTCATCAGAATCGTCGCCATATCGTTCTCCAGCGTCGTCGTCGCCTTCTCGGTGACGCGGCCGATTTCCTGGTCGCCGCGGAAGAAGACGAAGGTGGGAACGCGCTGGATCTCGTGCTTCACGGTCAGCCCTTCCGCGTCCTTCTTCGACCGGTCCACGCCCACCATCGTGACCCTCTCGAGGCCGATGCCCGCCTGGTCCAGGATCTTGAAGAAGCGAGGGACCTCGCGCTTGCTGTCGGGGCACCAGGTCGCGAGGATCAGGAGTACCTGCACGTCACGTCCGCGCTCCGCGATCGTCCTGACCGCTGAAGGGTCTGGCGTATAGTCCTGTGCGCGGAGCGTCTTCCAGGTCTCGTAGTCTTCGACGGCTGCGCGGGTCACGTGGCCGACGAGCGGGGCGGGAGCCGGGGGCCGTGGGACGACCGTCGGAGCGGGCGCGGCGGCTGCGCCAGCGGCAGGCGGTGTGGTGGGCGCAGAACCAGGCACCTTCGCCGGACCGGCCGGCGCCGCAGCCGCCGGCTTCACCGGTGTGGCGGTGGTCGCGGGCGCTGTCTTGCCGCCGCAGCCGGCCAGCGATCCGCTGGCGATGGCGAAACCCAGCACAGCGGCTCCTACGCGCACGATCGTAGCTGTCTTCATGAAAGAGTCCTCCGAATCCAGAGATGAATACCGGCGATGGCCATCATAACCCCGTCGAGCTTGAACCAGGAAGGAGGCACCAACCAGCCTCGCGTCTGCCCGCAAGCGAAAACGACCCGCCACGGGTTCAAATGACAGTCGGCTTCCAGTAAGATGAGGGGATGCCCTCAAAGGAGAATCGATGACCAGGCACCTACACCTCGCCGAGTGGGTCAATCAGGTCGCGGCATTCTGCCAGCCCGACCTGGTCCACTGGTGCGACGGCTCGCCGGAAGAATACCAGCTGATGCTCCGCCTGATGGTGCAGGCGGGCACCGCCATGCGAATGGACCCGATGCGCCCAAACAGCGTCTTCGTTCGTTCGGACCCTGCGGACGTGGCCCGCGTGGAAGACCGCACGTACATCTGCTCGCAGCGGAAGGAAGACGCCGGCCCGACGAACAACTGGGCGGACCCCGCAGAGATGAAGGCCACCCTCACGGGGCTCTTCACGGGCTCGATGAAAGGGCGGACACTCTACGTCATCCCCTACAGCATGGGCCCCGTCGGATCGCCGATCGCCAAAATTGGCGTCGAGATCACCGACTCGCCGTACGTCGTCGCCAACATGCACATCATGACGCGCGTCGGCGCGAAGGTCCTCGACGTGCTGGGCACCGACGGCGAGTTCGTCAAGGGCCTCCACTCGGTCGGCGCGCCGCTCGAGGGCAGTGCCCCGGACGTGCCGTGGCCGTGCAACGCCAGCAACAAGTACATCTGCCATTTCCCCGATACGCGCGAGATCTGGTCGTTCGGGTCGGGCTACGGCGGCAACGCGCTCCTCGGCAAGAAGTGCCACGCGCTGCGGATCGCGTCGGTGCAGGCGCGCGACGAGGGCTGGATGGCCGAGCACATGCTGATCCTGAAGCTCACCAGCCCAAAGGGCGAAGTGCGCTACGTGACCGGCGCCTTCCCGTCGGCGTGCGGCAAGACCAACCTCGCCATGCTCGTGCCGACCGTGCCGGGCTGGAAGGTGGAAACCATCGGCGACGACATCGCCTGGATGAAGTTCGGTCCCGACGGCCAACTCTACGCGATCAACCCCGAAGCGGGATTTTTCGGCGTGGCCCCGGGCACGAGCATGAAGTCGAATCCGAACGCGCTGCTCTCGCTCAAGGCGAATTCGATCTTCACCAACTGCGCGATGACGCCGGACGGCGACGTGTGGTGGGAGTACATGACGGACAAGGAGCCGCCGGAACTGATGGACTGGCTGCGGCGTCCGTGGCGCCCCGGCATCGGCCGAAAGGCGGCGCACCCGAACTCGAGGTTCACCGCGCCGGCCCGGCAGTGCCCCGTGATCGCGCCGGAGTGGGAAGACCCGAAGGGCGTTCCGATCTCCGCCATGCTGTTCGGCGGCCGCCGGGCGACGGTGGTCCCGCTCGTGACCGAAGCCTTCAACTGGCAGCACGGCACGTTCCTCGGCTCGATCATGGGGAGCGAAACGACCGCCGCCGCGACGGGCAAGGTGGGACAGCTGCGCCGCGACCCGTTCGCGATGCTGCCCTTCTGCGGCTATCACATGGGCGACTACTTCGCGCACTGGCTGCGCATTGGCGCCGGCGCCAGGCCCGAGCAGCTGCCGCGCCTCTACTACGTCAACTGGTTCCGCCAGGACGCCGGCGGCCACTTCCTCTGGCCGGGTTACGGCGAGAACAGCCGCGTGCTCAAGTGGGTCTTCGAGCGCGTGACCGGCGGCGGCGAGGCGATCGACACGCCAATCGGCCGGCTGCCTGCGCCGGGCGCCCTCGACGTGAAAGGTCTGGACATCGCGCCTGAAGCCCTCGACATCCTCATGAAGGTGGACATCGCAGGCTGGCTGGCGGAACTGCCGAGCATCAAGAAGCACTACGAGTCGTTCGGCGACCGGCTCCCCGCCGGCCTCAACAAGGAACTGAGCGACCTCGAGAAGCGGCTTCTGGCGGCGGGCGTTTAGACATCTCGGTAGGGGCGAGGCATGCCTCGCCCCTACCGTTGAAATTTCTCCTTCAATCCCAAGTAGTCGGTCTTGCCCGTGCCCAGCACGGGTATGCTGTCCACGGCGATGACCTGCCGCACACTGTGCAGCGCGCTCAGCCCTGCCTCTCGCACAATCCGGTTGACCTGCTCGCGATCGGTCGAGCACACTGTGAACACCACGATTTCAGGGCTGTCGGGCGGCCCCAGCGTGTCAACCGCGAGCGCCGGCCCCTTGTTGTCGGGCGACGCGAAGTGCGGAAGCAGCACGGCCTCGATCGCGGGAAGCGAGATCATCTCGCCGCCGAGCTTCACGAACCGCTTGAGCCGACCTTCGAAGTAGAGAGAGCCGTCCACATCCTGCCGAACCAGGTCACCGGTTCGATACCACTGCTTCCCGTCCAACTCGACAAAGGGCGATTCGCCCGTGTAGTTCAGGTAGCCCTTGAAGATACTGGGGCCGCGGACCAGCAGCATCCCTGTCTCACCGGGACGCACGCGGGCGCCGCTCTCAAGGCCGACCAGCACGCACTCAACCGAATCGAGCGGCGTCCCGATGCTCCCTGGCCTTAGCTTCTCAGGCCTGTTCGCCGACACGACCGGTGAACACTCGGTGATGCCGTAGCCCTCGAGGATCGAGGCACCAGGGCAGGCCCGCCTGAGCGCTTGGTAGACAGACTCCGGGCACTTCTCGGCTCCCGTGACGGCGAAGCACAGGGACGCAAGCTGCTCGGGCTGGGCCGCGCGGACGATGCCATTCAGGAACGTGGGCGTCCCGATCAACAGCGTGACGCCGTAGGCGGCAATGACGCGCGCGAGCACGGCCGCCTCGGTCGGGTTCGGATGGTACACGGTCCGGAGCCCCGAGCAGAGCGGCAGAATCGTGGTGACGGTGATGCCGAAGGAGTGGAACGGCGGCAGCATCCCGATGAGGATATCCCGATCGTGGAGTGCGACCGCCTTCAGCACGTCTCGCACGTTCGCCAGGAGGTTGGCGTGGGTCAGCGGGACGGCTTTCGGCAGGCTCTCCGACCCGCTGGTGAAGAGCACCACCGCCTCCTCGGCCGGCGTGATGCCGCGCAGCGCTCCCCAGTGCACGTAGCTCCTGATCAGCGCCCAGAGTTTCCCCGTCGTCGTCAGCCGCGCGCGCAGGTCCTCGACCGGCACGAACCGGTCGGCCAGCAGCGAGAGGTCGATCCCCATCGCCTCGAGCTTCGAGAGCAGCGCCTTCGCGGTGATCACGCGTTCGACGCTGAGCAGGTCGAGGGCGTGCACCAGGTTGCGCGACCCGGTGGTCCAGTTGATCATCACGGGCGTCTTGCCCGCAAACAGCGTGGCCAGGTAGAAGAGCCCCGCGCCGACCGACGCGGGCAGCATGATGCCGACGTAGCGACCCGGGAGCTGGCGGATGGAGGGAACCATCAGCATCAGCCCGAGCACCAGTCGTCGATACGTGATCTCGCCGCTCACCTGATCTGCGAGGATCAGCTGCCCGGGATGACGGGACGCCTGTTCGAGAAAGACCTCGGTGATCGTGCGGCCGTCGGGCGGCATGGCGCGTCGGTCGCCGCGCGCGGCCGCCCAGGCAGCCGTCGCGTTCTTCAGCGGCGATTCGATGGCCGAGATCCCCTTTCCCGAGGCCGCGAGCACGACGTCGGCGACCGTGGCCAGGCTCTCCGGCGTTCCGACAGAGAAGCCGAACTCCTTCTCAACCCAGGTGATGAGTTCGGCCGCAGCGAGGCTGTCAACGCCGAGGTCCTGCGCGAGCCGGTCGGTGAGCGTCACGTCCGGCCGACCGGTCAGGCGCGTCACCTCCTCGAGCACGATCCTGCGCGTGGCTTCGGGCGCTTCGGCCGCGTCGCCCGACACCCGTCGAACCTCGGGGTCCGGCAGTTCACGCACGCCGCCCTTCTCCCAGAACCCGTAGGGGACGTAGGTGTTTTTCGGCGCCCGCGCGTTGTAGAACTCCTCCAGGTAGCGGTTGATCGCCATCCGGCTTTCGTGTCGAGGGAAGTCGCCTGGCTCGACGAACTCGATGAGGACGTCGCGCCGCGGCATGAAGAACACGCCGTTCAACAGCAGGTACTTCAGGCCGCGCCACGAGGTGGCGAACGCGTTCGGCATGCGGCCCGTGAAGGCCAGGCTGAAGCTGCTGCCCCACAGCCCGGTCTGGCGCACGAGGACCACCCTCGCATCGGGAACTGCCTTCACGAGAACGTCGGTGCCGCTGGCGGCGCGGATCTCCTCGAGGTATTGCTGCCGCAGCCGGCCGGACGGATAGAACAGCAGGTTCTCCCCCGCGAGCACCCCTGCGATGGTCTCCTCGAGCGCCCGCCGAGTCGCCTCCATCACCGACAGCCCCTGCCGCTCCATATTCGGCAGCGCGCGCACACCGAACAGCCGCGCCAGCGTCCCGACCACGGGCCACGAAATCTGGTACTCGTCGGCGAGCGCACGCGGACGGAAGCCGCGGTTGACGATGACCGTCAGGATCGCTGGGTCAATCAGCGCCAGGTGGCTCGGCAGGAAGAGGACGCGGCTCGTGCCGCGTTTTCGAATCTCGTCGAGGCCACGCACCTCCACGCGATACCTCAGCGAAAGGAGGAGCCGGCCTTTCCACGAAAGCAGACATCGAAGGCCGCGGCGAAGCATGGGCATCATCGCAGTGTTGTGAAGCAGTGATGGGGAGAGATTACACGAGTGCCGGCCGCCGCGATAGGGGCGTGGCCGCGGGGTGCTGCCGTTCCGCTACTGGACCCAGACCCTCAGCAGCCCAGGACGACAACCATGCCCAACTTCGCGGACGCCGTCTCGAAGGTCGCCAGGCGACCGCCACCCGCGACATAGGCACGGTGGATCAGGCGATCGACGAGTCCAGGCTTGGCCGAGGCCAAACCAGGGGAAGCTCTGAGCGAGCGTCAACTGTATATCGCCGGTGCCGGGGGGAGGTCGACGACCAAGTAGTCCAGCCGTCCCCACTGCACGGCGCTCATGAAGAACGTCAGGTACTTTCCCACCATCGGTCCACGCAGGATCGCGGGCGTGTCGTCCGCCCTGAGCATGCCCATCGATATCGCCTTCAGGCCGTGCCGATCCACAGGGATGACCTTCTTGTCGGGTGTCGCTTCCAGCGCCAGCGGCTGGCCGGTGCGCAGTCCCAGCATGCCGGGGATACTCGGCCCGAAGACATCGGCGTCTACCAACCCGATCCGGCGCCCGATCTGTTGAAGGGCTAGCGCAAGATTGACGCTGACGGTGGACTTGCCCACGCCGCCTTTTCCGCTGCCCACTGCGACGAGGTGACGGATGCCCGGGAGCTTGTCGGGGCCGGCGGATGGCTGGGACGTGGTGCCAGGTGAGGGGTGGTGAACGTCGCCATTCTTCATCGCTTTACGTTCATGGTAGAACCTTGGATGATTTTGTCAAGTATATGCTTTTTAAACTTGCTAAACTCTCGTTGGTCGTGCACGATAGCAGCGTGAGCTCGAACGCTGCCGGTTCCGGCCGAGAACGGGTCCTCTTTCTCCTCAAGACCAAGGGAACGCAGACCGCGGCGCGGATCGCCACGGAGCTGCGCGTCACCACGATGGCCGTTCGCCAGCACCTCTCCGTCCTGCAGGGAGAGGAGCTCGTCGACTTCACCGACCAGCGACGCAAGGTGGGCCGTCCCGCCCGCCTCTGGCGGCTCACGCCCAAGGCGTCTGATCGGTTCCCCGACTCCCATGCCGAGCTCGCGGTTGGAATGCTCCAGGCAATCCGAAGCGCCTTCGGTGATGAAGGCCTCAAACGTCTGACCGAGGAGAGGACGCGACAGCAGGCCCAGAGTTATCGCGCGCGGATGCCCGGTCAGGATGCGCCGCTCGCGGAACGCGTGGCCACCCTCGCGGGGATCCGGCGTGAGGAAGGGTACATACCCAAGTGGGGACGCCGGCGCGATGGAACGGTCGAACTCGTGGAGAACCACTGTTCGATCTCAAAAGCCGCACGCTTCTGCCCGAAGCTGTGCGCCGGCGAGTTATCGCTCTTTCGCAGTGTGCTGGGTAGTGACGTCTCGGTCGATCGCGTCGAGCACATCCTGTCGGGGGGCAGGCGTTGCGCCTACCGCATCACCCTCCGGCCCAGCGATCCGGCGTTGGCCGGCGGCCAGCCGTCTGCAGGTACTGCTGAGCGGTATGACAGATGAGCCAGCCCGCCCACCGAACGTGTGCCCCTCACTACCACTCCTCCGTCTCGAACCTGATCTGGTGACGCTGCGTTGTCAGCTTGATGTCGGCCGTCGAGATTGGATTCCCGCAGGCGAGCAGGACTGTCCGCAACGGGTCGAGGCGATCGCGCAGCATTGAGGTCGACACGTGGCGGGGTAGCGCAGGGTGGACGGTCTTGGCCAAGACCGCCTGCGCTTGCACGATATTGGTTTGGTTCCCCTTTGCCTCGTCCAACGCTTCGGCCTCCTTCGTCGGCAGGCCGAGCACAAAGCGCAAGATGTTGTTTGCGCGCCCCCGTCCCAGGTGCGGATCGGCGATGTCTCGCCCGCTGGGGCGGCTGACCGTCGGGACATACACGAAGTCGAGCTTTCCCGCTGCTTCGATCTCCAACAGCTCCTTGTGGTAGCCAAGCTCCTCGTACGTGCGGTTGGTGTGGAAGAGCGTGTAGCGACGGCCGTCTCCGCGGGCGCTGGCGGCCTCGAAGTGCAGCTCCTTCGCCATCGAAATGAATGGCGCGAGCCCGGTCCCGGATGCAACCATCACGACATTCTCGAATCCGCTGGCGCGATCGTCGAGCGTGAAGGTGCCGGTGATCCGGTCGAAGTACGTCACGACACAGCTCGTGGCTGGACCAATCGCGAAGAGCGTCTCGCTCAGCCGGCCCGGGAGTCCATGAGCACCCATATCCCGCGTGATGTAGAACTCGATGAAGCCGTGCTCGAGCGTCTCCCATGGCGCCGAGGCGATCGAGTAGGGATGGGTGACCGAACCGATCTTCTGCCGGCCGGACTCATCGAGTTCGGGTTCGAATACCGGCCTGCCGTCCGCTCCAACACCAGCCTTCCTCGTCAACCTGCAATCGTCTCGGCGCAGGGCGATGTATTGTCCGGCCTTGTAGCTCGGAAACCTGCTGCCCGTTTCCGGCAGCAGGCGAAAGCTCAACTGGATCGAAGAGAGCTTCCGCTCGTGACAGACCGTGCCGAATCTTGTGCCTGCCATACGCGTCCCTCCCCCGGATCATCGCGGCCCTCGGCGCGCGAGGTGTTGATACGGTGGATGCGTCTGGAGGCGTGGATCGTCGACCGGCGCGCCCATCGTGAAGTGGAGAGTGGCAGCCTGGCCGTTCGGCCCAAGAACAGACCGTCGTTCGGCGGTGTGTCGTTCAATGAAGGTGCAAGGGGAAGTGCCTGCCCAGCAATGCGAAATGCTTGTCCAGCGAGAAGAGCGCGAGTTCGTTCTGGATGGCATGCTGGGCAATGATCAGGTCAGGGATGCCAACCTTGTTGATGCCGTTGCGGAGGCACGTCACCTGCATCTGGACGATTCCGTCCCAGTCGAGCGCGAGCGGGAGACGCTCCACGTCGCGAAGGAGCCCGACGAGGGTTCGCTTCCCCCCAACCACCAGCGGCGGCGTCAACTCCGCAAGGATCAGGTCGTTGGTGACGAGGAGGCCCTCTTCAATCAACCAGTCCACGCCCAGCCCCTCGTCTGCACCTCGAAGATACGCGACCCAGACTGACGTATCGACAAGGACCTTCATACCCGCTTCCGCAGGATATTCACGTCCAGGTCCACGTCCACCCGGCCCCTGAATCGTCTCAACTCCTGCAAGCGGCTCTTCCGCACGAGATCCTGCAGCGCCGTGATGATCGCAGCTGTTTTCGTCTTCTGGTGCGAGGCCTTCATCGCGTCTCGCAGCAGCGCCTCGGGCAAGTCCAAAGTCGTTCTCATCTCTCCTCCCTCGCGTATGCACCGTCATCGCACTTGATGCATATAGGATATGCGATCTGCGCGTGGGCGTCCATGATGGGTCCTCTGGAATATCCAGGGGGGGCCAGCGGAGCCTCGCCTCGAGCCGCCGAGAGCGGACCAATGAGCGCCCGCGAACGGTATTGGGTTCAGGCCCCGGGCGGTGCTGGGACCGTGGCCGCGGGACGCACGCGCTTGTACATCAGGAGTTCGGACGCGCCGTCGATGATGTAGTCGTCGAATTCACCCACTTGCCGGTATCCCTGGCGTGCGTAGAATGCGCGGGCGCCGGCGTTGAACGAGGAGACGCAGAGGAAGAAATGGCGCGAGGTCAGCGCGGCGTGCCGCTCACAGTGGTCGAGCAGGGCGGCACCGACGCCTCGGCTGCGCCAGCCCGGGGCGACGGCAATCGAGGCGAGATAGGGAGACCCGGCGACGCCACGCGGGTTCACGAGGGAGAAGCCACAGCGCTCCGAGCCGTCCCGGGCGACAAAGACGACGAACTCAGGGCGCTGGCAGGCGGCGCGGCATTGGTCGATACCGCGCCGCAGGGTGACCCATGGATCGGACCCGGCCATCAGGCCCGCCGCCCAATCGCGGTCGTCGCCGGTGGCCGCCGTGATCGTGAACGCTCCGGCCTCGCTCACTCTTTCTTCTTTGCCCTGGTCCTGGTGGCCGTCGTGGCCCTGGGATTGCGGGCGCCAGCCGTCTTGCGCGCGCCGGTCGTCTTGTGCGCACCGGGCGCGCGGCGACGATTCGGCCTGGTCGCGGCCGCGGCAGGCTGTTTCTTCGGCCCGGCGTCCACGTCCACGGACTCGATCGTCTCCGCGTCGATGATCGGCTGCGCCGCGGATTCCGTGGAGGGAACCGCCTGGCCCCACCCAGCCGGCTGCGGCTCTGCCGACCCCGGGACCGTGTCATCGACCGGCACGTCGGCAGCGGCCGTGACCGGGCGTTCCTCGATTGTCGCCTCCTGCACGGGCGGCGCGGACGGGAGCCGCTGCAGCGCGTTGCCCGGGAAGACCCGCAACACGCCCTGGCGGTCGCGCTCGAGGCGCAGCAGGGCGTCACGCTGCGACGCGCGCAGCAGGTCGAGGATGCCGCCGAAACCGTAGCGCCGTTCGTCGAAGGCGGAGTCGGCCGCCCTCAACAGCTGCTTCACGTTCCGCACGTACATCGGCCAACGAAGGGGATTGGGCGCGTCCTCGATGACGCGGCGCAGGATGGCCAGCGCTTCGGCCTGCTGCCCGGCAAGCGCCTCTCCCGGCGCAGGCAGCTGCGCCGGCGCCTGCACGACGGGCGTCGTCGCCGGCTGCGTATCGGCCGACGGATGATCCTCGGGAACGACTTCGCGATCGGCAGGGGGAAGGGGTGAGGGTGCCCGGTGGCCGTGCCCGCGTTCGTGGTGGTGGCGTTCCTGGTGGGAACGATCGGCTGGCGCAGCCGCTGGTTCAGCCGTGTCTTCCGGCGCGCCAGGCTCCGCATCCCTGGCTTCCACCAGCAGGTTCCGGCCAGCCTGGTTGAGGCGGATGAGGCCGGCCTGGGCGAGTTTCTCCGCGAAGTCGCGGAACGAGCCGGCGCCGTAGTTCTTCTCGGAGAACGTGGAATCGAGCTGCAGCAACGTGCTCTTGAGAAGGCCGAGCTGCGGGGTGACCTCGCGATCGGAGAGCACCTTCAGGGCGCGCCTGATCAGCGGGAATGCGCCGCTGACCGCCTGCGTGCCCGACGAACGCCCGCGCTCGGGCTGGCGCCGGGCGCCCTGGCCGAGATTCACCAGGTTCTCGTACGCGATGAACTCGTGGCAGTTGCGCTGCAGGATGACGCTCGTGAACGCGCGTCCGCCCACCACGATGACCGTCTTGTCATACTGCTTGAGCTTTTCGACGAGGCTCAGGAAATCGCTGTCGCCGCCCACGATCACGTAGGCATTGATGTGGTCGTGGGTCAGCGCCATCTCGAGCGCGTCGAGCGCCAGGTTGATGTCGGCGCCGTTCTTGTCGCCGCCCGGCGTCAGGTTGCGCTGGACCATCTTAATCGCATGCTGGGTCAGCAGCCGGCTGTAGTCACCGGCGCGCGTCCAGTCGCCGTACGCGATCTTCGTGACCACCTCGCCACGTTCCTTGATCGCCTCGAGGATGATGCCGATATCGAAGGCCACGTTCAGTGTCGTCTTGACTCCGATCTCGATGTTGTCGAAGTCCACGAACACCGCAATCTTCAAACGTTCTTCCATCACAAGCGTTCCTCGCCGGTTTCGCGGGTCCAGGGGCGGACCGTCCCGGATCGCGCCGTGCCAGGCTGGCGCGATTCCGTAGCGCGGGGCAGTCCGGCGCTGGACGCGCCGGCATTCTTCGTGCTCCTTCCGCGCTCGAGGGGAAAGGGGCAGCCGTTGGGGGATCCTGGCGCGCACGCCGTCGCGAACCGGCCGCCCGTCGGGCGCGATGCGGCCGTCTCGCGTGCACTCGGACCTGATGAAGACCGGGGAAGGGCGTGCTATTCCTGCTCGTCCTCCTCGGCACCGCCCGTGCTGGCGGTGACATCCTCGACCTCCTGGATGTCGGCCTCGCCATCGTCGACATCGAAGACGCGGCCGGTGTTGCGTTCCCGGATGGGCCCTCGCGGGCGCGTCTCCGCTTTCGTCGGCCGACGGGCCGGTCCCTTCTGCCGTCGCGGCGCCGGCGGACCGAAGCTGCGGGCGGGCCGCTCTCCGGACGCCGGTGCCGAGCCATCCGACATCGCCCCCGCGGGGCGGAACGGCGCCGGGGGTCTGAACCCGGCTGGACGATCTTCTCGCGCCCTGGCCTCGCTGACGGCCAGGTTTCGACCTTTGAAGGGCTGCGCGTTGAAGCGGTGAATCACCTCTTCGGCGACCGACCGCTCGGTGAACTCAATGAACGCAAACCCCCTGGGCCTTCCCGTTTCCCGGTCGAGCGGCAGCACGACCTCGGAGGGCGGAGAAATCACGCCCAGGTGGGCGCGGAGTTCCGCATCGGTCGTGTCGTAGGGAAGGTTGCCAATGAACAAACGGACTGCCAAAAGTTCCTCTCGCGTTGAAGCGGCTGTGGCGTGCTCGCGCCGCACGCGCGGCGCAGACGCGTCCCCAAGGGACGCGGGACCCTCCCGCGGAGCGGACCGGTTCGCCAGACATCTTCGCAGAACTGGCCTATCCGGTTCAAGCATTTCAACAACTGGGCGGCTGGCGCCTGCCTTTTTCCCCAAGTTCCCCGAAACGCTCGAGGGCCCCGGCCAGGGCTCTTCCGGTCCACGAGCCGGCCTTCGCCACCTGTTCGGGTGTGCCGACCGCCACGACCTCCCCACCCCCGTCTCCGCCTTCCGGTCCCAGGTCGATCACCCAGTCGGCCGCGCAAATCACGTCCAGATTGTGCTCGGCCACCACCACCGTGTGGCCGCCATCGACCAGCCGCTCGAACACCTGGAGCAACTTCGCGACATCGTCGAAGTGGAGGCCGGTCGTTGGCTCGTCGAACAGGAACAGCGTGGGGTGGCCGGCCTCGCGGAGCAATTCTGTGGCGAGCAGCAACCGCTGGCGCTCGCCGCCAGACAAGGTATCGCCGCCCTGGCCCAGGCGCAGGTAGCCCAGGCCGAGGTCGGCCAGCACGCCGAGGGAACGAGCGACCGGTGGAAGGCTGTGAAAGACCGTGCGCGCCTCGCGCACGGTCATGTCGAGCACGTCAGCGATCGAGCGCCCGTCGGAGCGACAGGCCAGCACGCGCGGCTGGTAGCGCCGGCCCTGACACTCGTCGCACGGCACCCAGACATCGGGCAGGAAGTCCATGCTGACCCGCAGCCGCCCGACGCCCTCGCACGCCTCGCATCTCCCGCCCTTCACATTGGTGGAGAAGTCGCGCCTGGCGAGGCCAGCCTGCCGGGCGTCGTCGCTCGCGGCAAACTGGTCGCGAATCGCGTCGAAGACGCCGACGAGCGTCGCCGTCGAGCTGGACGAGGACGACGCCAGCGGGTCGCGGTCCGCGGTCACCACGCGCGCGAACTGCTCGTGCACCACCGTGCGTGGACCGTCGTCGCTGCGGGCCTGGTCGTCCTCCCAGACCGCTCCAGGCAAACGGGACGCGTCTCCTGCTGAGCGCTGTGCCTTCCACGTGCGCAGCGCCGGCGCAAGCACGTCGAAGACCAGCGTGGACTTGCCGCTGCCCGACACGCCGGTGACCGCGATGAGACCGCCGGCAGGCATCTCCACGCTCGAGCCGCGCAGGTTGTGACAGCGCGCATTGTGGACGCTAACCCCTGGCCTCAGGGTCCTCGGCGCCCGCCGATCGTGGCCGTAGTGGCGAGTCGAAGCACTGAGGTAGCGGCCGGTCACCGACTCGGCACACTCGGCGATCGCGGACGGCGGGCCGACGGCCACGATGCGTCCACCCTCTTCCCCCGCGCCAGGCCCGAGATCGATGACGTGGTCGGCCGCCCTGATCACCTCGTTGTCGTGCTCGACCACGACCACGGTGTTGCCGGCGTCGCGCAACCCGCGAAGGAGACCGAGCAATCGGCTGGTATCCCGCGCGTGCAGGCCCGCGGTCGGCTCGTCAAGGACATAGGTAATCCCGGTCAGGCCGGTCCCGATCTCGGTCGCGAGCCGGACGCGCTGGGCCTCTCCGGCGGACAACGTGGCGGCCGGTCGGTCGAGCGTCAGGTAGCCGAGGCCGGCGTCGCGCAGGCTGGTCAGCCGATCGACGACGCCTCGCCGGAGATCGGCCGTCACCTCGGCTCGCCATTTATCGTTGACGCGCGCGTCGAGCGCGGCGAAGAACGTGAGGCTCTCCACGACGGTGAGCGCGAGCAGTTCCGCAATGTTCTTCCCGGCCACGCGAACGGCCAGCGCCTCGGGCCTGAGGCGCGCGCCGCCGCACGCCGGGCACGAAATGGTGTGCAGCAGGGGCTCGAGCGCGGCGCCCCGCCGGTCCGCGTGCTTGCGCTCGTACTCCTGTCCGACGCACGCGATGAGCCCGGTCCACTTCGTGCGGAAGCGGTGCACGCCCGCCCGCGACCCGCGGCGGTACTGCCATTCGACGTCCAGTTCGAGATCGCCCGTCCCCCACAGCGCGACCTCGCGCGCCGGGTCGTCCAGGTCCTGCCATGCCACGCCGAAGTCGATGCCCGTCGCGAGGCCCGCCGCGCGGAGAGTGGCCACGTACTGCCCGTCGCGCTCGCCGTAGAAGCGGCCGGTCTTGTGGCCGTCCATCGCGCCATCGAGCAGCGGGCGCTGAGGATGCGTGATCAGTTTCCCGGGATCGCATTCGCTCATGGTTCCGAGCCCCTTGCAGGCCGGGCACGCGCCCTGCTCGGCGTTTGGCGAGAACAGCGTGGAGGTCATCGGCGAGCCGCTGGCCGGCCCGCCCATGCCCACCCGCGCGAACATCAGCCGATAGTAGTCGGCAATCTCCGTCATCGTCCCCACGGTGGAACGCGGGTTGCGCGAAGAGGTTCGCTGCCTGATGGCAACGGCGGGCGTGAGGCCGGACACGTGATCGAACTCGGCATCGCCGGTCTTCTCCAGGAAACGCCGTGCGTAGGCCGAGAAGCTCTCGGTGAAGCGGTTGCGACCTTCCGCGAAGAGCGTGTCGAAGGCGAGTGACGATTTCCCGCTCCCCGACACGCCTGTCACGACGGTCAGGCGATTGGTGGGAATCTCAACGTCCACGTGCTTGAGGTTGTGCGTGCGCACCCCGGTGAACCTGATCGGGGCAGCCAGAGTGGACGGAGTACCAGTCGGAAGCCACGGAGTACCAGTCGGAGTGGACGGAGTACCAGTCGGAAGGCACGGAGTATCAGTCGGAGTGGACGGAGTACCAGTCGCACGCCGCATGGCCGCACCCGTCGCGGACGCCTCGCACCGTGCGACCTCTTCCGGTGTGCCGGCCACGACGAGCCGGCCGCCGCGCCGGCCGCTGCCGGGCCCGAGGTCGATCACGCGGTCCGCGCTCCTGATGACATCCAGGTCGTGCTCGATCGCGATGACGGTGTGCGCCTGCGCCACCAGGCGGGCAATCGCGTCGAGCAGGACGCCGACGTCGGCCCGGTGAAGCCCGGTCGTGGGCTCGTCGAGAACATACAGCGTATGGCCGCGGCCCGGGCGGCTCAACTCTGCTGCCAGTTTCACGCGCTGCGCCTCGCCGCCCGAGAGCGTGGTGGACGGCTGCCCCAGTCGCAGGTAGCCAAGGCCGAGTTCACAGAGCACGCCGAGGATGCGTGCGGCGCGAGGCTGGTCCGCGAGCAGCGAGGCCGCTTCTTCGAGCGTCGTCTCCAGCAGTTCGTGGATCGACCGGCCGCGATACTTGATCTGCAGCGTCTCGTCGTTGAAACGCCTGCCGCCGCAGGTCTCGCACACGACATCCACCTGACCGAGGAAGTGCATCCCTATCTGCTGCACGCCCGCGCCCTGGCACGTCTCGCAGCGCCCGCCGGCGACGTTGAACGAGAACCGGCCCTTCCCGAACCCTCGCTCGACCGACTCTGGGACGGCCGCGAATAGGTCCCGCACGACGTCCGACAGCCCCGTGTATGTCGCGGGATTCGACCTCGGCGTGCGGCCGATCGGCGACTGGTCCACATCGATGACCTTGTCGATTCGGCCCTCGCCCAGCCGACCCTGGCACACGCGGGCCACGAGTTCTTCGACCAGGCTCGACTTCCCTGCCCCCGAGACTCCGGTGATGACGTTGAGGGCCCCGAGGAGGAACTCCACGTTCACGTGGTCGAGGTTGTGACGAGTCGCATCGGCCAGCCACAAGCCGCCCGACCCCGCGCGACGCGACGACGGGATGGGCACCTGCTCCTCCCCGATGAGGAACGCGCGCGTCCGGCTGCGGTGGTCCGGCGCCGCTGCCAGGCCGGCCACCGGCCCGCTGTACAACAACTCGCCGCCGTGCTCGCCGGCCCCGGGGCCGATATCGATCAACCAGTCCGCTCTCCGCATCGTCTCATCGTCGTGTTCGACGACGAGCACCGTGTTGCCCCGGTCGCGCAGCGTGGCCAGCACGTCGAGCAGGCGGTCCTGGTCGCTCGGGTGGAGGCCGATCGACGGCTCATCGAAGACGTAGAGGACGCCGCGGAGCTCTGCGGCCACCTGCGAGGCGAGCCGGAGGCGCTGCGCCTCGCCCCCCGACAGCGTCGCGGACGCGCGGTCGAGCGTGAGATGGTCGAGGCCAAGCCGGGCGAGCACGTCGATGCGCGCGAGCATCTCGCCGCGTATCGGGTCGCCAACCGGCGCCTCGGCCGGGGTGAACGTCAACTCCTGGAGAAGCCCCGCGAGCGTTTCAATCGCGCACGCCGAGAACTCGCCGATGTGGCGGTCGCGGAAGCGGACCGACAGCGCTTCGGGCCGAAGGCGGGTGCCGCCGCAGGCATGGCACGGCAGGCTTCGCACGAACCGGAGGATGTTCCGGTTCCGGCTCCGCTCGAGGATCTGATTCATCACCGGCAGGATGCCCTTGTAGACCCCTTCTTCCCTGGGCTTGGCCGTGATGCCGCTCCACCGCATGCGGGACGCGAGCGGGTGCTTGCCGTACGGAATGCGAATCCGGTCAGAGCCGTTCAGCACGATCCCGCGCTGTTCGTCCGTCAGTTCCTGCCACGGCGTATCGACGTTGAAGCCGTGGGCTCGGCAGACCTCGTCGAGCACGTCGATCGTCACCTGCGAGTAGATCACGTACCCGGTGGGAGTCGTGATCACCAGGGCTCCCTGGCGGATCGTCTTTGCGGGATCGGCCACGAGGCGGTCGGGGTCGAGCCGGTCCTCCACGCCCAGGCCCTGGCACACCGGGCAGGAGCCGTGTGGCGAGTTGAACGAAAACAGCCGACGATCGACCTGAAGACCCGGGGGCGCGAGACCGAGCCTCGCGAAGAGCAGCCGGAGGTCGTCGTGCAGCCCGGTGAGGGTGCCGACGGTCGAACGCGGGCTTCGTAACGTCGTCCGCTGGTCCACCGCGATCGCGGGCGACAGCCCGGTGATCGAACGCACCGCCGGCCGCGCAGTTCGCCCGAGGAACTGGCGGGAGTACGACGAAAAGGTCTCGAAGTAGCGGCGCTGCGCCTCCCGGTACAGCGTGTCGAACGCCAGCGACGACTTGCCGGACCCCGACACGCCGGTCACGACCGTGATCGCGCCGCGTGGGAGATCGACGTCAATCGCCTTGAGGTTGTGCTCGCTCGCGCCGCGTACCGAGATCGTGTTCACCACAGGTATTGTACCGCCGGTAGTCCTGGGGCCGGCGGGCGGGGGTCTGGCGGGCACCAGTCAAGCGACAGAGACACCCGCACGGTGCTATCCTTCGCCGACTGAACCGTTCTTTCCTGAAGGACCTTATGCAACATCCCAATCCGCTTCGCCGCATTGCGCTCGTGGTCGTGCTGCTGATCGTCGCCGGCGCCAACCCGCTTCTCGTCGGCCGCGCCGGACAGTCTCCCACGGCGGCTGACGTCATCACCCGGGTGAGAACCCAGTTCGCACCCGACACCCGCGTGGCGGTCTTCGACGTGAAGGCCGAGTCGAAGGACAACGGGATCGAGCTGACCGGAGACCTCGAGCAGCCTGCGGCGAAAGACGCGCTGCTCAGGGCGCTCCGGGACGCCGGGTACCCGAACGTCGTGGACAAGATCGTGATGCTGCCGGACCCGGCCCTGGCCGCCAGGCCCCTGGGCGTCGTCACCGTCAGCGTTGCGGTGATGAAGACCAAGCCGTCGCAGTCGTCGGAACTCGGCAACCAGCTGATCATGGGGATGGTCGTGAAGGTGTTGAAGAAGGACGGCGGGTGGTACTACGTCCAGTCACTCGACGACCGGTACCTTGGCTGGATGGAGTCGGATCACCTGGCCTTCATGACCAGGGAGCAGGTGGACGGGTGGGCGCGGGCACCGCGGGCCATCGTGACGGAACTGTTCACGCTCGTGCGCGAGCAGGCGTCGGCGGATGGAGCGGCGGTGGCCGATCTGGTCGTTGGCGACATCCTGGCCACAACCGGGCCCGCTGGCAACTGGCTGGGAGTGCAGCTGCCCGACGGACGAAAAGGGTTTGTGAGCCGTGCGGATGCCGCCGACTATCAGTCGTGGAAGTCCGCGCGGACGATCACGCCGGAAACCGTCGAACAGACGGCGCGCCGCTTCATGGGCGTGCCGTACCTGTGGGGCGGGACGTCGGCAAAGGGGTTCGATTGTTCAGGCTTCGTGAAGACCGTCTTCAGGCTCAACGGCACCGAACTGCAGCGTGACGCCGACCAGCAGTCGAACGAGGGCACGGCGGTGGCGACCGACAACGACCTCGCGCTGCTGAAGAAGGGCGACGTGCTGTTCTTCGGACCCCGCGCGGGCGTGACCCGCATCACCCACACCGGGATCTACCTGGGAGGCAAGCTTTTCATCCACTGCTCGGGCCTGGTCAAGCTGAACAGCTTCGACCCGGCATCACCGATCTACAGCGACAACCTCCTGAAGCGGCTCGTCAACGTGAGACGGATGGGATAGGGAATAGTGTCCTCGGAACCCATTGCCACTCTCATCGACCTCTCATCCAACAGCGGATAGGATTCGCTGTGGATGGTGGCGCAGGGGACGGGGCGCGTGCTCCGGGCCCAGCGCCCTGGCGGAGGGGTGGTCGATGCGGGTGCTGGTGGTCGAAGATTACGCGCCTATCCGGAAGGCGGTGGCAAAGAGCCTCCGCGAGGCCGGCTTCGCCGTGGACGAGACTGGCGACGGCGAAGAGGGTCTTTGGTACGCGACCAGCAACAACGGCACGACGAAGGCGCGCCCAGCGGGCGTCCCGCGCAACAGCCTCGAAGGGCCAGGGTCTGCCAGGCTGGATCTGCGGTGGTCGCACGCGATCGAACTGGGCGGCGGCGACGACGGACCGAAGGTCACCGTCGGGGTGGACGCCTTCAACGTGCTGAACCGGGTGAACTACAACCCCTACGTCGGCAACATGAGCTCGCCGTTCTTCGGCCAGTCGGTCTCCGCGCAAGCTCCCCGCCGCCTCCAACTGTCGTTGCGGATGGAATTCTGAGACCTCGCGGCCGCGTGGTCCCGATGCGGCCGTGAATCCACTGCGTCACAGAGTGGGCCGTCCGCACTTGACATTACGGTTGCGCCGCCAGCATCATCGGCCGGGTTCTCCGTGTCCGTCGACTCCCAGTTTCCCCAGATACCGAGCACCGTGACCTCACCAGATCTCCCGCCCGAACAGGGCGAAATCGTTCGCGTTCGTTCCCGGCGATACCTCGTCGAGGCGGTGGAACCACCGCCCAACCCCGGCGACCAAACGCTGGTCCGCCTCTCCTGCCTGGAAGACGACGCGGAAGGGGAGGAGCTGGAGGTCCTGTGGGAGCGCGAGCTGGACGCGAAGCGGATGAACGAGGCGGACTGGTCGAAGCTCGCCCTCGGGCAGTTCGACCCGCCGAAGTGGTTCGCCGCGTACTATCGGACACTGCGATGGAACTCGGTGACGTCCACGGATCCGAAGCTGTTCCAGGCGCCCTACCGCGCCGGCATCAGAATTGACGCCTACCAGTTGGAGCCGCTCCGCAAGGCGCTGCTGCTCCCGCGTGTCAACCTCTTCATCGCAGACGATGTGGGCCTTGGGAAGACGATCGAGGCCGGGCTCATCGTTCGTGAACTGCTGATGCGTCAACGGGTCAGGCGCATCGTCGTCGCGGCGCCGCCGTCGGTGGTGCTGCAGTGGAAAGAGGAACTGGACGCCCGCTTCGGCTTGACGTTCGTCGTGTTCGACCGCGATTACGTCCGCCGAATGCGCCAGGAACGTGGCTACTCGGTGAATCCGTGGTCCACCCACTCGCGGTTCATCGTCTCGCACCATTTGCTCAGAGACGAAGAGCATGCGTCCCCGCTGCGCGACTGGCTGGGAACGTTCGCACCGGGCAGCCTGCTGATTCTGGACGAGGCGCACAACGCGGCGCCGGCCAGCGGCGCGCGGTATGCGATCGACTCGCAGTTCACGAGGTCGATTCGCGAGTTGGCGCCGCGGTTCGAGCACCGGTTATTCTTGTCGGCCACGCCGCACAACGGTCATTCGAACAGCTTCTCGGCCCTGCTCGAGATCCTGGACCCGCAGCGGTTCTGTCGTGGCGTCCCGGTCCAGAACGTCAAGGAACTGGAACCGGTGATGGTCCGGCGCCTGAAGGACGACCTTCGCCGGCTCCAAGGCGGCTTCCCCGAGCGCAGGATCGTGGAGGTGCCGATCGACGGTTTGGCACCCGACAACCCGGAGCTGCTGCTCCCGCAGTTGCTCGACGAGTATCGCCAGGCCCGCGACGAGCGGCTCAAGGACGCGCCCAAGTCGGTGCAGGCGGCGGCAGCGTTGGTTTTGTGCGGCCTCCAGAAGCGCCTACTCTCGTCGATTGAGGCGTTCGCATCAACGCTGCGGGTGCACCGGAAGGCGTTCGAGACCCAGTTGGCGAAGTTGGCAGCTTCCTCACCGGCGGTGGCGTCGCCGCCCGCGCCCGCCCGCGTGACGTCCTCGACCCGCCGACTGTTGCTCGAGCCTCCGGACGGAGATGACGAGCGGGCAGAAGTCGGCGAGGACAACACGCGGCAGGAAGAAGACACGGCGATGGCCGTCGCCACCGCCGCGTCCGTGGGTGCGGTGCAGCGCTTCCCTGCCCCGAGCGAAGCCGAGGGGAGCCCTGCGTTGGATCGTCCCGACCCACTCGCTCGCGAACGCACCCTTCTTGCCCGAATGACCGATGTGGCGGAGACCGCCCGCGGCCTGCCCGACTCGCGCGTGAAGCACCTCGTCACTTGGATCAAGGACCACCCGCGCCGTGTGCTCATCTTCACCGAGTACGCCGACACGAAGCGGTATCTCGAAAAGCAGCTTCGGACGGCGCTGACGCCCGGCCGCGAGTCGGACCCGTTGATCGCCACCTTTCATGGTGGGATGCCAGATGACGCGCGCGAAGAGGTGAAGCGGGCCTTCAACGCCGATCCGGCGAAGCACCCGTTGCGCGTGCTGATTGCCACGGACGCCGCGCGCGAGGGCGTCAACCTGCAGAACTACTGTGCGGACCTGTTCCACTTCGACGTCCCGTGGAACCCCACTCGGCTCGAGCAGCGCAACGGCCGGATCGACCGCAAGCTGCAGCGCGAATCCGAAGTGCGATGCTACTACTTCGTCTACGCTCAGCGGCCGGAAGATCGGGTTCTGAAGGCGCTGGTCGAGAAGACCAAGACCATTCGCAAACAGCTCGGGAGTCTGGCGCCGGTTCTGGAGCGCCGGCTCGAAGAGCGTCTGGCCTTGGGATTCTCGCGCTGCGAGGCCGACGCGCTGGCCAGGACGATTGAGGGCGAGCAACTGGCGCCTGAGCGTGAGAAAGCCGCGTCCACTGAACTGGAAGCCGGGCGTCGCCGGGAGCAAGACCTCAAGCGCGAGATCGACGTGCTTCAGTCATTGCTGGGCAAGTCGCGCGAGTGGCTGGGCCTGGAAACGTCGGACCTCCAACAGACGATCTCTTGCGGCCTGGAGCTTATGGGGGAAGCCGCACTCGAGCCCGGCGACCAGCCAGGCAACTTCATTCTGCCCGACCTCGCTTCGCGATCCCAGCACGACCCGTCCTGGATGCATACGCTCGACACGCTGCGCGCGCCGCAAAAACGTGGTCAGCCGGTGTGGGACTGGCGGCGTCAGCAGGGCATCCGGCCGGTGGTCTTCGAAGACCAGGGCGTTCTCGATTCGCCGACCGTCCATCTGCACCTGGAGCACCGATTTGTCCAGCGGTTGCTCGGGCGATTCCGTTCGCAGGGATTCGTCCACAACGACCTGGCGCGTGCGTGCATTGGGATTACCAGCGACCCGGAACCAAGGGTCATCCTCCTCGGCCGACTGTCGCTTTACGGGGCGCGCGCATCGCGGCTTCACGACGACATTCTAGCCGTGGCAGCCCGATGGACGGACGTGGACGTGCGTCAGCAGCCGCTCAAGCCCTACGCCGATCGCACGTTGGACAAGACCCTCGCGCTCCTGGAGAAAACACTCAGCGCACCTGACTCGAAAGAACCGTCGCTGGCCGTCCGACAGCGCCTGGCTGCCGGGGCGAAGCGCGACCTGGACGAACTGCGTCCGCACCTGCACGTGCAGGCGGAGGAACTGATTGCCGAGGCCACTGCGAAGCTCGTCCAACGCGGCGACCAGGAAGCCGCCGACATGCGGGTGATCCTCGAGACGCAACGCGCGCGCATCATCGCCACAGCCGCCACCTACGAGAAGGCGCAGGGTCTTCTGCCGTTCGATGCCAACGAACTGCGGCAGATCGAAGCTGACAAGCGGCATTGGATGCGACGTCTCGACGACCTTGCTCGCGAAATCGATTCGGAGCCTGCGCGAATTCGAGGCAGCTACGACGTGAGGGCCACTCGTTTCGAGCCTGTGGGCCTTGTCTATCTGTGGCCGGTGACCGGGTAATGGCCAGCATCTCTCCGGAAATCGCCGCGCATCGGGAGTGGCTGGGGCAGATTCAGCCCGTCGGGCTGGTGGTGTCGCCGTCGGTGTTGGTGAAGCGAAATGTCGGTGTTGACCGGCAGCGAGGCATCGAAAAGCAGGCGCAACTGCGCGAGCTGCTCGAGGCGCAGGAGACCCTACCCAGCTTCCTGACGTTCGCCCGCGAGATCCTCGAGTGGCCGGCGAACCTGCTCGCCGGTTCGCCCAACGGCCCGGCGCTCCCGGACGTACTGACGGTCTCGTTGCCCGAATACGACGACACGCTCTCGCCCACCTACGCGCTGATGGCGGAGTCCGGTTCACCCGCAACAGACCTTCATGTCGAGGGTGGGCCGGACCTTCGAGCGCAGGCTGGTGCCGGGGCAAGTCCGGTCCATCCGCTCGACTCCGCGCGGGACACGCAGCTCGGGCGTAAAGAATCGCCCGCTGCGCGTGACTTCAGTCCTGCGGATTTGGTGCTCCTCATCTCCGTCGTCCCTGCCGGCACCGACCTCGACCGTCCCCCTGCCGACCACCGCGGCTGGCGCGCCTCCCCGCACGCGCGCCTCGAACGACTGCTGCGCGAAGCCGGCGTGCCTGTCGGCCTTCTGTTCAACGGTGCCTCCCTCCGCCTCGTCTACGCGCCGCGCGGCGAGTCGTCTGGCCACCTGACGTTCAATCTCGCCAGCCTCACCGAAACGCTGGCGCGGCCCATGGTCAGTGCGCTCGATGCGCTCCTTGGCGTCAATCGCGTCACCGACGTCCTCCCCGACGACCAGCGCCTGCCCGCACTCCTGCGCGAAAGCCGCCGGTATCAGAACGAGGTGTCCACCGCGCTGGCCGGCCAGGTGCTCGAGGCGCTCTGGGAGCTGCTCCGCGGATTCCAGCGCGCCGACGATGACAGCAAGGGCGTGTTGCTGGGTGCGGCACTGCGAGAGGACCCGCACGAGGTGTATGGCGGCCTGCTCTCCACGCTGATGCGTCTCGTGTTCATCCTCTACGCCGAGGACCGCGGGTTGATGCCGCAGAGCGACGTCTATCAGCGGCACTACGCCGTGTCCGGGTTGTTCCAGCGGTTGCGTGAGGATCAGGCGCGGTATCCGGACACGATGGACGCGCGCTACGGCGCGTGGGCGCAGTTGTTGTCGCTGTTCCGGCTCATTCACGACGGCGGCGGCCACGGCGATCTACGGTTCACCGCGCGGCACGGACGGCTGTTCAATCCCGACGCGTATCCGTTCCTCGAGGGCCGGCCCACCCACAGCACCCGTCAGCTTGGCGAGACGCTGGAAGCGCCGCGGGTGCCAGACGGCACTGTCTTCCGTGTGCTGCAGAACCTGCTCATCCTGGACGGTGAGCGGCTGTCGTATCGCGCCCTCGACGTCGAGCAGATCGGCTCAGTTTACGAAGCCATGATGGGCTTCGCCCTCGAACAGGCCAAGGCGCCGTCCATCGCCCTCTCCCCCAAGCACATCGTCATCAACCTGGAGGAGTTGCTGGCGCAGAAGGGCAAGGACCGGGCCGCGTGGATCAAGGAGCACGCCGAGCTGAAGATCTCGTCGGACGCGCTCGCGAAGGCCGACAGCGTTCCGGAGTTGATTGGGGCGCTGGGATCGCGCGTGTCGCGCTACACGCCGTACCCGCTCGACGTCGGCGCCATGTATCTGCAGCCGACTGAGGAGCGGCGCCGTTCAGGGTCGCACTACACCCCCCGGTCGCTCACCGAGCCCATCGTTCGCGCCACGCTTCGGCCAATCCTCGAACGGCTTGGTACCCAGGCCACGCCCGAGCAGATTCTGGATGTCAAGGTGTGCGACCCCGCGATGGGGTCTGGGGCGTTCCTGGTGGAGGCGTGCCGCCTGCTCGGGGAGCGTCTGGTGCGCGCGTGGGAGGTACACAAGGTCACGCCGAAGGTGCCGGACGATGAGGATGTGTTGACGTATGCGCGGCGGCTGGTGGCCGAGCGGTGTTTATATGGCGTGGACAAGAATATCTTCGCCGTCGACCTCGCCAAGTTGTCGTTGTGGCTGGCCACCCTCGCGCGCGAGCATCCGTTCACGTTTCTCGACCACGCATTGCGGCACGGCGATTCGCTCGTTGGCCTCTCGCGCGAACAGATTGCGTGCCTGCATTGGAATCCGGGCAAGCAGCTTCCGTTGATTCGAAGTTACCTCGATGGTCGTGTCGCCGAGGCCCAGCGCCTGCGCGAGCAGATCCAGGGGATGGGCTCGTCGGACGACGTGCCCGAGAAGGCGCGGTTGCTGCGCGATGCCGAGGATGCCATTGCCGAGGTCCGCCTCATCGGCGACGTCATCGTCTCCGCCTTTTTCGAGCGCGACAAGCCGAAGGACCGCGAAACCCTGCGCGTTGTCTACGCCGGCAAGATTGAGACGTGGCTGGATGCCGTGCGCATCCCCGGGTCTCCCCGCCCTGAGCGAGCGGCATCAAATGGGCTGCGAGTCGAAGAGTCAGACCCCGGGTTCACCCCGCCGAAGCCGGCGTCGCCTGGCACCGCCGGCGAAGGCGGGCCGCCTGCGCTCCACCTCGATCTCGAACTCCAGGGCATTCGCTCATCGCTCCGCTCCGACCCCCATGCGATCCCCGCCTTCCACTGGGAGGTCGAGTTCCCCGAGGTCTTCACCCGGGCCAATGGCGGCTTCGACGCGTTTGTTGGCAATCCCCCGTTTGCCGGCAAGAACACCATTTCAGCGGCGAATCGGGACAACTACCTGCCGTGGCTCCTGCAGGTTCACGACCAGAGCCATGGGAACGCCGACCTCGTTGCGCACTTCTACCGCCGCGCCTTCAATCTGCTGCGTGCCGACGGCACCTTCGGGCTGATCGCCACCAACACCATTGCCCAGGGCGACACGCGAGGGACGGGTCTGCGGTGGATTCGCAATCATGGTGGCACCATCTTCGCCGCGCGTAAGCGTATCCGCTGGCCCGGCGCCGCCGCCGTCGTCGTGTCCGTCGTGCACGTGGCCAAGGGGGACGTGTCCGGTCCCTGTGATCTGGACGGTCGCCTTGTTGACCGCATCACAGCCTTCCTATTCCACACCGGCGGCGACGACGACCCGTTGCCGCTGCAGGCCAACGCCGGGAAGAGTTTTATCGGCAGCTACGTCCTGGGCATGGGCTTCACCTTCGACGACACCGACAAGAACGGTGTGGCAAGTCCCATCTCGCTGATGCACGAGTTGATTCGGAAGGACCCGAGGAACGCCGAGCGCATCTTCCCCTACATCGGTGGCGAGGAGGTCAACGACAGTCCCACCCACGCGCACCACCGCTTCGTGATCAACTTCGGGCAGATGCCACTCCGCCGTGAGTCGCTCGATGGCACCTGGGCGAGCGCCGACGACCGCAGGCGCGAGAAGTGGCTGCGCACCGGTGTCGTCCCGCTGGACTACCCGGATCCCGTTGCGGCCGACTGGCCCGACCTGCTGGCGATTGTTGAGCAGAAGGTGAAGGGAACCCGCGCGAGCCACTCAACCGCCCACTGGTGGCACTTTGAGCGACTGCGCCCGGCGCTCTACGGCGCGATTCGCGGCCTCGACCGCGTGGTGGTGAACTGCCAGGTTGGGCCTCACCTGTCGTTTGCGTTCCTACCTTCCAATTGGGTCTACGCGCACACTGTCGACGCATTCGCTGATGCTGGAGCCGCTGTCTTCGGAATACTGCAGAGCCGCGTGCACGAATACTGGGCGCGCTCTACGGCATCGTCGATGAAGGACGACCTGCGCTACACCCCTTCCGACTGCTTCGAGACGTTCCCATTCCCCTCCGACTCGCTCTCGGACGCTACGGGTCGGGGAGCTCGCTCAGGGCAGACCCCCTTCGACCCGCACCGCGAGTCAGCGTCTGGCGGCGCTCGCTCAGGGAAGGCTTCCTTGCCCGACAGCGCTGCGGCAACCGTCGTGGAATCCGTGCAGGATCATGTCGGAGCGCGCTCGGCGGTTGAGGACGCTTCTTCCGGGCAGGCTCATGCAGCGGCTGACGTGCTGAGGAGCACCCTCCAGCGTGTCGGCCGCGAGTACTACGAGTTCCGCGCCGAGTTGATGGTCCGGAACAACGAAGGCCTGACCAAGACCTACAACCGCTTCCACGACCCCGACGAGCGCGACCCCGGCATCCTCCGGTTGCGTGAGTTGCACGACGCCATGGACCGCGCCGTCCTCGACGCCTACGGTTGGACCGACATCCGCCCCGCGTGCCAGTTCATCCTCGATTACGACGACGAAGACGACGACACCCCAGGCAAGCCGAGCAAACGGCGTAAGCCCTGGCGCTACCGCTGGCCCGACGACATCCGCGACGACGTTCTTGCCCGCCTCCTCGCTCTCAACGCCGACCGAGCAGCGCGGGAGCTGCCTGCGAGAGCGCCTGCCGGGAAGGAGACGGCTGAAAGGGCCAAGAGCGGCGATGACCCTCGCATTCAACGGAAGCCTAGCGGCTCGGGGGGACTATTTGAAATGGCCGAAGACTAGCTTCTGATGCTGCGGCAGGAGAAGAGCAGCCGCGCCCGGCTCCCGGTGTAAGATCGGGCGCGCCGGACGCTGTGGACCGTGTGTGGGCCTCGTCCTCTGACGAGTCGGGTACGCAAGGAATGTGGCTCCTCAGCCGCAGAGGTCTGAACAGGGGGGAATAGACGTGACAAACGGGCTTGAGCTGGTCACCGGGGGCTTTCGGAGCGAGGGAAGACACCTGCTCTTCGCGAACTCGGAATGGGACAAGACCGAGGTGGAGAATCCGGCACTCGAACGTTGCGTTTTCGCCAACGTCGGGATGAGGCGAACTCGCTTCAAGGCCGGAAGGATCCAACACTCGCGATTTGAGCGCTGCTACCTACGCGAGGCGGGGTTTGTCGGCGTCGATCTGACTGGAACGGCGTTTGTTGATTGTAACCTTCGCCATGCGTCGTTTGAACGCAGCACTCTTGATTACGTGACCTTCCAGAACTGCGAGCTGGACGATCTTGACATCCTCGACAATCTGCCGACCCGGCCCAACATGAGGCGTCACCTTCTCCATACTCTTCGCAATAACGCGGCACAGACCGGCAACAGGTTCGACGAGGTTCGTCTTCTGGCCGCCGAACTCGATGCAGAGCGCGCCGAGCTGTACGCCACGTTCACCGGGGCGACCGACTACTTCCGAACAAAACCGACCCATGTCCGGGTCAAGGCTTTCGGTCGCTGGCTTGGGCATCTTGTGCAGGTGCGCGTCTGGGGCTATGGCCTGAGGTTCTGGATCTTGGCCAGGACCGCCGCGTTGGTCGTGACGGGAGCTGCCCTGCTTATCTGGGCAGCGGGATTCAATTACCAAGTTTCTGCAGCTTGTCCACCTCGCTCGCTCACGCTGGCTGAGAGTTGCTTCTTGAGCGCCACGACGTTTAGCACCGTTGGTGGTGCCAACTACATCCCAATGGACTGGCTCGGAGGTCTCGTCATTGGTATCGAGAGCATTGCCGGCGCGGGGTTTGTGGGGCTCCTGGCGGCGGTGGTCTACCGGAAGATCTCTCGATGAGGCCACTGGACTCTTCGGTCGTGCCTCCGGAAGTGGTGGGTGTCGTTCTGTATGGTTCCCGGGCCAGGGGTGATCACGATGCCGCCTCGGACACAGATATCTGTGTACTCACATCAGACATCGATTTCGAAAAGCTTCTAGACACTAAGAAGCAAATAGCACCGATGCTCCTGATGCCGCAGGAGTCCATCGCGATCTACACGGCTCAGACTCTGCGCGCGATGAGCCAGTGCGGGGCACTGCTGCTCTGGCATCTCAAGCTTGAGGGCCAAGTCCTGTTCGAGCGGGGTGACTTCGTTCGCGGTTTGTTCGAATCCCTGCTTCCTTTCCATCGCTACGCCGCGGAGCTTGAAGAATACGAGGGGTTGCTGAGCGACGTGCGCGAAGCGATCGCGATCCATGGAGGAGTGACTGAGCTAGACCTGCATGTTCTGCAGGTCGTGGTTCGCAACGTGAGCATTCTGCTTACCGTCTACGGTGGGACGCCCTCGTTTGGGCGGGTGTCGGCTGTCCGAACGGCAGTGGTGCTTTTCCCCAACGTTCCTATCGATATGGGCCGATATCTGGAACTCTGTGACTGGCACTTGCGCTTTACGCGAGGGACAGGACAGGAGCGGCACCTGCCGGATTCTGAGACGTGTCGGGTGTTCCTGGAGATGGCCGAGGGTTCGCTGCGTTTCACCAGGCGAATGACATGCTAGACAGCTACATCGCCGAACTGCACCGCCTTGGTCGGCTGTATCAACAGGGTGACTACTCGGCCGACTACCGCGAGCGTATCCAACTGGAGCGGGCTCTGTTTTGCACCGCCAGGCATGTTGCCATCCGGGGGCTCGGCTACGCCCTGCAGGGGTTCTCCGTTCAGGCTCGTTCAGAGGTCGAAGAACAGCTGCGTGACTTGGCCGACGACAGAGTTGGACACTGCCTGCGTGTCGCATTCGAGCTGGCAAGCGTGGCAGCCACGCTCTCGAGCGGCGACAGCTATCGCCGAAAGGACATCGGTGCACCGGTGATTGGCGGACGATCTGAGGCCGTACGGGTGCTGGGGAGCCGGCTGCGGCGACACGCCGAACGCTGCGCCGCGCTGATCGGGGATCTCACGTAGGCGAGATTGGACGACCCCACAGGGCGATGGCGATGACCGGGCAACAACAAGCGACGCCGGCAATCGACGGTGCGTGCGTGTTGATTGTTGGTCACAAGACGGCTACCATCAGGGACGCCCCGAGTCGGGTGACATCATGCCAACCGCAGCCCAAGTCAAAGCCCTGATCAGCAGTCACGCCGAAGGTGACGAGCAACGGTTCTACTCGGTCGCCCTGCAGGTGGCCGCGCAGGCTGCTCGTCAGGGACACAACCAATTCGCCCAGGAACTCCGTGATCTCGTCGACCGCGCCAAGCTCGGCGCGGGAGCGGCCAGTGTCGGCCAGAGGGTCAGACCCGTTCCGATTGCCCAGCCGCGCGGCGAACTGGCGGGGTTACTCAGTGCTGCCTACCCGAAAACGCGCCTGCGCGAGATGGCGCTCGACGGAGCAGTCCTCGCACGAATCGAGCGCGTACTCACGGAACAACGTGAGCGCGCACAGATCCAGGCGCACGGACTGGCGCCGCTCCGTCGGCTCCTGCTGATCGGTCCACCGGGCGTAGGCAAGACGATGACAGCCGCAGCGCTGGCAGGCGAGTTGAGCATCCCCTTGTTCAGCATCCAGTTGCACAGCCTAATAACCAAGTATCTGGGCGAGACTGCGGCGAAGCTCCGGTTGATTTTCGACGCGATGCGCGAGGCCCGCGCGGTGTACCTGTTCGATGAGTTCGACGCGCTGGGCACGGACCGCGCGGCTCGCAACGAGGTCGGCGAGATCCGTCGCGTCCTGAACTCTTTCTTGCTGTTTCTTGAACAGGACGAATCCGACAGCATCGTGGTGGCGGCGACCAACAACCCCGGCCTGCTCGATCGCGCATTGCTGCGGCGCTTTGACACGGTCATCGAGTACGGCTTGCCCTCGCAGGAACAGGCGGGGCAGGTGCTGCGCGCCCGTCTTGCGTTGCTACGGACCACCACCGTGAACTGGGAAGCGGCCCTCGACGCGGCTCACGGTCTCAGCCACGCGGATATCACACGCGCGTGCGAGGCCGCAGCGAAGAATGCGATTCTCGGGCGGCGCACGAATGTCGAGACCGGGGAGTTGGTCCAAGCGCTCATGGAGCGGCGTTCCGCCCAGGGCGGATAGTCCATCCCGGACCCATGGCTGCTCCACGCAATCGGTCGCACATCTTCATCGTAACGGCTGCTGCCGCCGAACCCTTCACGCCGCACCCGCGGAAGGTCCTCGCTCGGCCATTCCAGCGGCCAAGCGACAGGGTCGCGCATGCTGCGGTTCTGACTGCCGACTTACAGGCTGCCCAGGCCGAAGCGACCGCCAGGCGGCAGGCGTCCGCGTTTCACGTGGGAGGCGCTGAGCCCGGTCTGTACGTCCAGTTCAAACCGCCGTCCGGTGTTGATCTGACGCTCGACTCCCTGGACGTCGAGAAACGGGGCATCTCGCTCGTTGCCGTCCAGCGCACCGCCAGCGTCGAGGGGAGCGGCGGCGTCGAAACCGCAACCGTGTTCGTGCCTGATGGCGCGCTGGCGCATTTTTTGAGCCGGCTCAACCAGTACGCGACCGAGGAGACCCGGAAGGGCAAACCCAAGCACCGAGAACTTGTCGACAGAATCGGGAGTATTCGTCTTGGCACGCTTCGGGCGCTGTGGACAGATGATGCCGAGGCCTACCCATCTGAATCCGAGTCGACATGGTGGGAAGTTTGGCTCAGGCGGAGCGACGGCAACGAGATACAACGCCTACGAGGGTATTCGGCTGAGTCTCATATCCCCATGGGGGGGCGATCCCTCGTATTCGACGACCGGGTCGTCTGTCTGATTTTCGCATCGCCGGCGCAATTGTCGGCGGCGCTGGATGTCTTGAGCGACTTGGCAGAACTCCGACGAGCGCGGACGGGAAGCTCGTTCTTCGTTGATCTTTCTGTGTCGGAACAAGGGGAGTGGGTTGCCGACCTATTGAGCAGGGCAGAGCAGATGCCGGCTCACGCTCCGGCGGTGTGCCTGCTCGATACGGGCGTCAACCGTGGCCATCCATTGCTTGAATCCGCCCTCGCCGAGGCCGATGCCACTGCTGTGGATCCGACCTGGCGGCCACAGGACAACGGCGGCGGCCCGCTCTCGGCAGGCCACGGAACCGAGATGGCTGGGCTGGCCTCGTACGGAGACCTCAAACCTGTGCTGGAGCCGTCCGGTCCCTGCGAGTCCGCCACCGCCTTGAATCCGTGAAGATTCGGCTCTCTCAATCTCGCAGCGTAGCACGTCAGGCCCCTGCTGAACGCTGCCGTCCTCGTTAAACCCCGCGCCATCAGGACTTCACTGTCAGGCTGAACGTACTCTTGCCACACGGACAGCTTACCGCGCTGTCGGTCGGGCCGCTGCGCAGGACCGTGAAGAAACCTTGGCATCCGCCCCCCGGGCACCGGAACTGTTCGACGAATGCCTTGAACGCGTCGACGAGCGGAGCGAAATCGTTCTTGTCGAGCGCGGCCCACGCGTTGTAGTGGACGGCCGCGTTCAACTGCCACTTGTCAAAGGAAGTCGCCGCCGCTGCCTTCTTTAGGTTGTCGTGCCTCGCCGTTAGCGCCTCGACCGACTCTCGATTGTCGAACGAATTTGCCGCCTGCTTGCCCTTCCCGAAGAGGTCCGACAACCGCTCGTAGGCAGGTGGAAGGACGTGTCGGAGTTCCACGCCACCGTCCAGACGGAACTCGACTCGCGCATGTAGTCGATGGCAGATTTCTCCGCAGATGTACTCAAGGTAGTTCCGCAGTAATTCCGCCGCGACCGGCACGCGGTCCGCGTTGAGCTCAGTCTTGATCTGGTCCCATACGTCTATATCGTCCCAAAAAGCAGGTCCAGTACTGACATCCCATGCACGAAAATGGATCAACGACCGCCCGCTAATAAGGCCTTCGGTCCGCATATGATTCAGCCACACGGGGTCATGCGTTGTGACGATGAACTGAGTATTGGGAAACCGCTTCTTCAACAGCGCACACACGCCTCGCCGGTGGCCCGCATCGACCGACATCAGCACGTCGTCGAGTACCGCAAACCGGAAATTGTCCTTCAGAACATGGTTCATCAAGGCCAGGTAGAGACAGAGCCCCATCGCATCTTGATGCCCTTCGCTGTGATAGGCACCAGGAGGAAAGAAGCCCTTTCCGTAGAAATTGACGTCAAATCCCAACTTCCCGATCGAGGGGGTCAACTTCGCCTGGAAGCCTGCCTCGTCCGGCTGATTCAACTCCCCGTACATCTGGCTGAAGTTCCTCTCGACGTCCCGGTACAGCTGCGTGAGGGCCCCGTCGCTGACCTCGCTGTACGTCTTCAGGACGAGCGAGGCCAAGGCCGTCTTGGACTCAGCGCGCTTCTGGTTCTGGCGGGCCTCGCGACAGTCCTCCAGCTTGGCCTGGCATAGTGTCAGGTAGTCGCGCGCGGCGTCCTCTTTTGACGGTTCTGGCAAGCCGCGCACGTACCGTTCAAGTTCTGCGACGCACTTTGTCGCCTGTGCGGCCGGCATTGGAGGATTCTTAAGTACCGCGATTATGGCAGTCAATGAGGGGCCCTGAAGTGTCTGGGCCGCTCGATCGATCTCGGCTTTGAATGCGTTCAGACCCGCCGGTTCCTGCGGTGGTGTCGTTTGTGCGCAATACCGGCTGACCGAATCTACGGTCTTGGTAAGCTCTCCCAGAGATCCGATCAGTGGCTGTACGTTCCTCTCCGCCTCCCTCCTGCACGCACGCAACGCCTCGAGGGCCTTCACCTTCGCTGCTACGTGCGCCCGCAGCGCGGTCGGATCCCATTCCGTGTCGCAGAACGGGCACATCCCGTTGTCAAGAAATCCAAGGCCGGACTCTAAGAAGTCGCCTTTGGCCAGGGCGCGGACTGCGTCGCGGTCCTCGTTCAGTGCGGAGAAGATCGACAGGGCCTTCTTGGCTTCGGCCTCTACGCTTGTCCGCCACACCTTCTCAATGTCGCTGCGAAGCGCCGAGAGGTCGCGGCCCGCGTTTGGTTTCGATATCTTCGCCTTCGTTAGTGCTTCGGATTGAGCAGCAATACCGTCCTTCAACGATGTGGTCGGCTCTAGCACTGTGAACGGCGCGAGGCCCAGGAATTGTCTTTGAGTGTTGACCGCCGTCAACAAATCTTCCTCGGTCAGCTTGGTGATGCCCAGCGCACGAAGAAGCGCATTCCTCACGATCAGCGTATTCTGCTGCGCGTTCGTAGCGTCCTTGTCCTTCGCGTTCGCGATCGTCCGGAGTGTCGAACGGATCTCCTCAAGCCGATCGAGCTTCAAGACCGCTTGAACTTCCTGTGCCCGGTTACCCTCTGTTGCGAGGATGTACCGAATAATCTCCCGCCGCGTAAGAACGACTTCAGGGTGCTCCTCGATTTCTCGCAACACCTTCAAGACATCCGGGTCTGCCGGCACCACGGTCGGGTTCTTGGCTTGGGCCACGTTCCGACTGATCACCACCCTCTTGCCCAGCGACGGGATCGTCCCCGTGAGCCTGACCTGCGCCTTTCCGGGGTCGTTTCGCGAATCGACGTGTGGGGCGTGGACTTTCACAGACAGCTTGTCGGTGCCTTCGCCGGACAGTCGCGAGATGTTGCCGGTCAAGACGAACTCAAGAGCGTCAACGACACCACTCTTCCCTGTGCCGTTCCGCCCGCACACCGCAAAGCACTTACCGTCGAAGACCAGCTCGAGCTTGCGGATGCCTCTGAACTCTTCGATGAGAACGGATTCGAGGATAATCATGGCAGTGGTTCTTCTGTGAAGAGCGCCTCGGTAAGCGTTTGGCGCGTGGGCTTCTTCTCGGACTGCAGCGCGTCACGCAACCGCTTGACCAGTGTGGAAGAGACTCCATGTCCCTCGAGCGCGGCGAGGAACTTCGTCGTTACCTCCTGCGTTATGTCGGAGGCATTCGGCGGCGTGGGCGAAACATCTTCTGGTGGCCTTGTCATGTTAGTTTGAACCTGCCATCGTGGAGCCTAACGTCTGCGGCTCACCCGCGGCGGCCGCCCCAGTTGAACCTACTTTCGATCGCCGAGTCCCGCGGCCGCCGTCGGGTGCAGCCGCCTGGTAGGCCTCAATGGAGACGCCCCTCGCCGGCCTGCAATGCGGTAGTCAATACCAAGTCCAGGAACGCCACAAGAGGGAGTCCAATCTGTCCATCGGGGATGTCCTTGCCGTCGAAATCCGGATTCGTCGGGATCTCGATCTCGCGCATCCACCACAGGTCGATCTTCGCGACGAGATCTCGGATTCGCTCAAGCCTCGATGCTTCTACCTGGCGGTCCGGTTCGGCGATGAACGACGGCAACTCGTGGGCCAGGGCATTTCGGTGATCACGAATGGCCCAAATGTCCGCCAAGTCAGCATCGCTGATGGCCCCCTGCTTGAGGAACCACAAACACGACGCACGAAACACGTTCTTCGGATAGAGCGCCATCACGTTCTTTGCGTGGCGCTCGTCAGGGGCACCGTCAATACCGGCCGCAGAATAGAACCCCCGAAGATTGTCAACAACGAGGCTCTTCAGCAACTCGTAGCCGACTAGGTAGAGGCCGGCCACGATTAGGTTTTGCTGCACGACCATGGGGCTAGACATCTTCGCGAGGCTCTTGAGCGCATAGTCCCGCGCATTGGCCCTGTCGTCGTCAGCCATGTTTGCCCCCTGAGGCCTAACGATCGCGCATCACCCGCGGCCGCGCTGCGTCAGGTTGGCGGCCGTCGGGTGCATGCGCTGAAGCCGGCTGAGTCTCCTCCCACCGTTCGAGCAAATACCGTGATCCAGCGTCGGACCATGTCCCGCACTTCCGCCAGCTCGGCGTCTGTCGCGGAACGTCGACCGCCCGGGTGCTTCCCTCGATGGCGGCCTTGGTCTATCGCCTCCGCGTTGGCGATGGCGCCAAGACGCTGCCATTCCGCTCTGGGAATGCCGAGCGCCTCACGAGCGGCCGCCTCGCTGCGATAGCGCGTGGAGAGCGCATCACGCACCTCGTACAGGTGCACCAATTCGTCATCCGGATCGGAGACCGAGCGCGAGTAGCTCTCAACCACGGCGCGAACCGTCTCGTCCTGCGCCGCCTCTGCCGCGAACAGATCCAAGGTCCGTGTCTCCCCCGCGATTCTCTCAGCTTTGGTGTCTCGCACGACAGCGCCGTTGCGATCTTTCACGACTGTGTCGGCGCGGGGGACAACCCACACGGCGAATGCCGGTTTTGCACGAACGGAGACGTGCCGCTTATCCCGCTGCTGTTGCCAGATGCTGGGTCCTTGCAGACGATATGCGCGATGCACTTGAAGCTGACGCGCCAGCAGGATGCGCTGCACCTGCTGCGCGATCCTCTCCTCAAGAGCGGAGTCGACCTGGGCCTGCGGCGCCACGAGCGTGGCCCTCACCCTGCCACGGTCGACCAACAGATGCCATGTGGCCTCGACGCGCTCGTACGGCACATCAAACAGGTCCGCCGGTTCGTACGTCCATTCCAGTTCCGTTCGGTCCGGCATCTCATTTCACCCGTCCGGCTAACGTCAGTTTTCAGCCGCAGCGACTCATGATCGCACCAGCCACTGTCGGCTGCAAGACTCGTTAGCTGGCACACTTGGCGAAGATCAAATCGGCCGTGAACACCTCAAGCTGCGCAACTGCGGCACCAGCACGCTGCCGGGCCTTCCTGATGTCGCCTCCGTGAACCAGTTCGCTCCGCAGGTCATAGCAGTGTGCGAAGAACTCAGGCGCGGCGCGCCCTTCGTAGGTTCGCTTACCGAGATGCTCCATGGCGAGCCGGCGGCCGGCACCGCGGATCGACTCTCTTCGTAGCCAGCATAAAGCGCCCTTGAGGGATGCCTGATCTGATGGCGGCAGGGGCGCCTCTCGAACCGCGGCAATGAACCCGTCAACGAGCGCAGTCGCCTCCGGAGAACGGGGTGCAAGATCCAGAAGCGCCTCAACGGCGATCACGAGCACGACCAGCCGCATGTCCTCGGCGGGTTCGAAGAACGATGCGTTGAACAGGTCGATCGACACTCTCGCGCGATCGGTGAGGGTGCGGCTTGAAGACACCGTCTTGCGGAAGGTCTCGACAAAGTGCTGAGAAGAAATGCCGCGCACAGCCGTTGCGTTCGCGGAGGCGAATCGTGTAGTGGGGTCTGTTTCGTAGACCGTGACACCTGCTTCGTCATTCAGCACCCGGTGGCCACTCTGTGCCTCCAGCATTCGCAGCCCTGCGGGGAAGAACGTCCCGGATCCCCGCCTGGCCCATAATTCCGCGCCGATTCGGTGGTGGACAAGAGTCAGCACAAGCGCGTCCGAGTAGCGGCCGCCGGCCTCGGCTGCTTCGGCGGCTGACGTCCATCCATGCGCTTTGAGGACCAAGCGCGGACTCTTGGCGATTCCCATTTCGCCGATCAGGTCGATCTACTGGCCCCTCGCTGTCTCAAGCAGACACAGCAATCTCTCCTCGCTTAAGATCGAGCATCCCGGTGCAACATCAAATCGAAATCTGAAACTGTACATGTCGTGTCCGCCTAACGATCGGCTTCACCCGCGGCGCTTCACGATCGCATCGAGCGCCGTCGGGTGCAAGCCGTTAGACGCCGGCCCTTCGTTGGCCCGATCACGTCAAGCGGTTCTGAGCGAACTCGTTGAAGTCGCGGAACAGTTCCCACGCTTCGACATAGCCGAAGAAGTCAAGTGCGAGTGGCGCTCCGTCCATCTGGATCTCGATCGAGCGCTCACGCCAGCACACGGGGAGCATTTTCCGATCGTATGGGTTGAACGTGAAAGTAAAGCTGTGAGACAGGCAGTTCCGAATTAGTCGAGCGAATTGATACCAAGCCTCGCCCTTGAGCGAGGTGTTTTGAGCCGTGTCAGCGGTATAGGTCTTCAGGAGCTCGAACGCCTCCTTGATCAGCGCCCGCAGGAGCATATTCAAGAACTCCTTCACCGCGATGTCGCGGTCGAGCTCGTTCCGAAGAAGTGCGGCGACTTGGCCGAACGACAGCGTGTACGAGCCGAATCGCGCCTCGCTCTTCTCAAGATGTCCGAGCGACCCTTCGGCGGTGAAGAGCGAGAGCGCCGCCAGTCCGAGGATGTAGTTGTTCTTGGCGTTTTCGAGTTGGCTCAGTAGTTCCTGATGTGTCATCGCGATATTCCAGGCGTCATATAGGTGGACGGCGCCAATTGCCGGTCAGACGCCCGGAGTGCCTCCAGGCAGGCCGGGGAACCACCCACCACTTCCGGGCATGATGTCCGTCATATCGTCCGGCGGCAAATCCTTGTGCCAGAACGGGTTTCCCCAACCTGATCGGCTCCCCAACCAGCAATTGGCGCCAGCGCCAATCGCCCGGTTATGCGTGGATAGAAGGAAGGCGTCAATTGCAGGGTTGACGTCAACGACGGTTGCGAACAGTCAACCTGGGTTGACGCAGAGTCGAGGAGGCCGGTGTCAGTAGCGCGGCGTAGCCTGTTACTGGACATCGAGTAGCGATGCCAGCGCCGGCGTGGCATGCGGAATGCAACCGGGTAGCCCACAAGGCAAGTCACGATGCTGCGTGACCAGCCACCCGTCACGGCAGAGACAAGGTCAAGCCGATGACCCCGGGCCACATATGCTGGTGAGACGATCGCCCGGCCAACGAACCCAGACGCTGGCCCCTCGCACGTCGGCCCATGCGACAGCGCGATGCCCAACGCCGTTGGCTCATGCGAGCGAGTGCGCATCGCCATGGGCGCGAGTGTAGTGCAACGGATCGATCGTGTCGAGGGCATTTCTCAAGGCCCCTTTCTCACGAACTTGCCACTCGTGACTGTCGCCGAGCGGTGTTCCAGGGCGGCGAGGTGAGCCAGGCGTGAACGGGAGTCTTCGTTGCAGCAATGTGGGGAGTTCTTGCTGAAAGCGGAGTTGGTACGGGAGAAGGTGGCGCCGTATTTTGTGCGCTGGGTGCGGCGGTTTCTGTCGCGACCGGCCTTGGATGAGCCCGTGGCGGACCAGGTGCGGGGGTTCTGCGAGGCGTTGGAGCGAAACAGCGGAAACGCGGGCTGGCAGGTGCGCCAGGCAGAACAGGCGCTCCGCATCTATGTCGTCAACGTCCTCGAGCGAACGAACTGGCATCGGCGGCCGGTCAGTACGGTCGTAGATGAGCAAGGGCGGACGAGTCCGTTGGCGGCGCTGGAGCAAAAGACCGGTCGACGCGGCTGGCGGAGGTGGGGCGGGAGCAACTGCGGGCGCAGTTGCGCGAGTCGGAGGCGCAGCATCAGGCTGACCGCCAAGCTGGACTGGCCGGAGTGATGTCGGCCGTCACCGATGCCCCCAAGCGCGCCAGGCACCGCACCCCTCGACAACTCTTCGAGTCCGCCCTTGCGGCCGGCGCCGGATTGCGGCATGCTCACGCCTGACGCCAGCGACACCAGCAAGGGAACCATGGGCTTCGCACCCGCCTTCACCATCACGAACCGGATCGCCGCGGAGCTGACCCGGATCGAACGCGCCCGGGGATTTCTGGAGGCGGCGGCGCTGTCCGACGCCTGGGTGCGCGACATGGCACGTCGGGCCTTCGTGCTGGAAGCCCACCACACGACGCACATCGAAGGCACGCGGCTGACGATTGCCCAGTCCGAAAAGCTCCTGGACGGCAGGGAGGTACCAGACACGAACCCGGATGACGTGCGGGAGCTGCTCAACTACCGGGCGGCATTCGACTTCGTGTCGGAGTACGTCGCCGACGGCGGCCCCGTCACCGAGGGAGTGGTTCGCGAGATCCACAAACGTCTCGTCTCCGGCGTGCGGGGCGGTTCCGCAGCCCCCGGTGAGTACCGCCGGATTCAGAACCTGGTCGTCAATTCCGCGACGGGCGAGACGGTGTATACGCCGCCTGCCGCGTTCGACGTCCCGGTCCTGATGGCCGAACTCGTGCGGTGGCTGAACGACGCCGGCGACGCCCACCCCGTGATCGTCAGTGGGATCGCGCAGTTCCAGTTGGTGCACATCCACCCCTTCCTGGACGGCAACGGTCGAACATCGCGCCTGCTGTCGACGCTGTGCCTGTACGGGGCGGGATACGACTTCAAGCGGCTGTTCACCATCAGCGAGTTCTACGATCGCGACCGGCCCAGGTTCTACGAGGCTATCCAGAGTGTCCGCGCCAGCGGAATGAACATGACCGGCTGGCTCGAGTACTTCGTGCACGGGCTTGCCACGCAGTTGACCGAGGTCAAGGCGCGCGGCGAGCAGGTCATCCGTCGCGACGTGCTGGCAGAGCAGCACAGCCTCTCGAATCGCCAGGCGGCGGCCCTCGGGTTCGTGCTGGAACGGGGGACCCTGACAATCCAGGACTTCCAGACCCTGTGCCCAGGGACGAATCGGCGGTCGCTCCAGAGGGACTTGAGGGCGATGCTCCAGAAGGGAGTGTTGGTGGAGGAAGCCACGAGTTCGACGGACCCGAGAAAACGCTACCTGCTGGGGTCGACCCCTCGCCTGATCCCGAGCTATGACACGCTGTGACGTGGAGCTGTGACAAGCTGTGACAGCGAACTGTGGAAGTCACTGTAAGTGATTGTTTCAAAACGCCTTGCAGGCTCACCATTCAGCCCATCTGATCCACGGCCGACCAACAATGACGACCTCTGCCGACGTCCGCGCGCGCCTCGTTGACGCACTCCGTCTCGACCTGGTCGGCCCGGAGCCCGGCGACCCTCACGTGGACGAGACACTGTCGGTGCCGCCGTCGCGGTGGTACCTCACGGGATTCCTCGTCCCTTGGGCGGCACCTGCCAATCAGAAACAAGACGATGACACCCAGGGCGAACTGGAGATGACGGCGCCGGCAGGGCCGGGCGACGATGACGACACGACGCCGGAGCCTCAGGCCGCCAGGCGCAGCCAATTCCCGTCATCACTTGGTCTGAGCGTTCTGGTTCCACCCGAAACCACTCAACTCCGAGTCACGGCCCGGTGGGGAGACTACACGCCGCGTGAAGTAGGTGCGAAGCCGGACGTCGAGTGGGACCGGCACGAGCGGCGAGAGACGGTGACGGTCGAGATCGACGCGGCAGGGAAGCCCCGCACTACGGCCGACATCGTCGGGGTAGGGACGTCCCGCACCACACCAGAGACGCCTGCGACAACCGGAGCAGACGACGCGCGCCCGGTGGTGACACCAGTTCCCGACAGTCGTGGTCTCGAGATTGTGACGTCAGTGCGGCGGATCAGCCGTCCCCAGAATCTTCAGGGTTTGCCAGCCGGGACGCGCGCGGTGTCGGTATTCCTCGTCAACCGCCGCACGCCGCGCGAAGGGCACGACGAACTCAAGGACGAGTGTTCCATCTTCCAGGCCACGCTCATCGTCGAAGCCGACCAGCCGTTTGTGCCGCGTCCAAACCCGCGCGGACGCGACGGCAACGATCCGGACGACCGGACGGCGGATCTCCAATACCGTGACGTCATGGAGCACGCCGTGGGGCACGGCACCTCGACGCACGCCATTGTCACCGGAGCGTCCTGCACTCGTGTGGAAACCACCTGGATTCCCGCCGCAGAAGTCGAGCGTGTTGAGCCGGCGAAGATGCCGGACGTCCAGCTCGGGATGGAGGCGCTGGCTGCGATGCCCGGTGCGCCCGCCATCCGGGAGGCGCTGGCCCCGCTGACGGCGAACTACCGACTTTGGATTGACGGACAGCTCAACGCCGCACCGTCCACGGGACCTCAGGCTGATGTGGCGAAAGGCCTGCTCCAACGTGCGGGCCTTGCCGCCGACCGCATCGATGCAGGACTCCTGCTCCTGGACGAGGGGAACGTGCTGGACGGGTTCCGATTGATGAACCGCGCGATGGCCATGGCGGCACGGCAGAGGCGAGCACTCGAGAAAGGCATGGCGCCGGACAAGGTCGACGCGCCAGCGTGGCGCCCCTTCCAGCTGGCGTTCGTGTTGATGAACCTGCGCGCGTTCGTTGACCCGAGACACACGGATCGCGAACTCGTGGACCTCCTGTTCTTCCCGACGGGCGGCGGCAAAACCGAGGCCTACCTCGGACTTGCAGCCTTCGTCATCCTGCTTCGGCGCTTGCGCGACCCGGGGCTGACGTCGGCCGGTGTTGCCGTCTTGATGCGCTATACGCTCCGCCTCCTGACGCTCGACCAACTGGGTCGCGCCACCACGCTGATCTGCGCGCTCGAACTGATTCGGCAGGAGCCAGGAATGGCCGGCCGTCTCGGCGCCTGGCCATTCGAGATCGGTCTGTGGGTCGGCAAGGCGGCCACGCCGAACCGGATGGGGGCGAAAGGCGAGAAAGACCAGACGACGGCCCGGGCCAAGACAGTCAGGTTCAAGAACAACAGCCGTCGCGCATCGCCAATCCCTGTGGAGACCTGTCCCTGGTGCGGCACGAGGTTCAAGCCCGATTCGTTCCAGCTTACGAAGACGCTGCCGGACGGCAGCTGGAAGACGGACGCCGACGAACCGGACCACCTCCGCGTGCTGTGCCTGAATTCGGCCTGTCGCTTCAAAGGTAAGAACCCCCTGCCCATCGTCGCGGTGGACGAACCGCTGTACCGCCGCGTGCCGTGTTTCGTGATCGCGACGGTGGACAAGTTCGCCAGCCTGCCGTGGACAGGGGCGAGCGGCGCGCTGCTCGGCCGCGCCGATCGTTTTGACGCGGCAGGATTCTACGGCCCCTGGCAACCCGACGTCGGCCAGAAGCTCCCGAAGCCGCTGGCACCACCGGACCTCATCATCCAGGACGAGCTACACCTCATCTCGGGCCCGCTTGGCACGATGGCCGGGTTGTACGAGACGGCGATTGATGCGCTGTGCACGGTCAACCGGGACGGCCATCAAATCCGGCCCAAGGTTGTGGCGTCGACCGCGACGGTGCGGCGGGCAAAGGACCAGATCCAGGCCCTCTTCACGCGGGACGGCGTCGAGGTGTTCCCGCCGCCCGGTCCCGACCGCCGGACATCGTTCTTTGCCAAAACGGTACCGCTCTCGGAGCGGCCAGGGCGCCAGTATCTGGGAGTGGCGGCGCAGGGACGATCGCTGAAGGTCGTTCTGTTGCGGACCTACCTCGCGCTCCTCGGCGCGGCCGAACGCCACTGGCAAGAGGCCGGTGGAGACAAGAACCCGACGAACCCAGCCGACCCGTACATGACGTTGGTCGGCTACTTCAACAGCCTGCGCGAGCTGGGCGGATCGCGTCGGATCGTTGAAGACGAAGTGGCGTCTCGCGTGGCCGGGTACGGCGACCGGATGCGGGTTGAGGAGGCGCAGGGGAGCTTCGCGGACCGTCAGATTGCTCGAGACGTGTGCGAGCTGACGTCTCGTGAGAGTACCGATAAGGTGTCCGAGACGAAGACCCGACTGGCCATCGGCTTCTCGGAGAAGGCCAGAGCGAAAGACCGCCTCGACGTCGCGCTGGCCACGAACATGATCTCCGTGGGTCTCGACATTACCCGCCTTGGGCTCATGGTCGTGTTGGGTCAACCGAAGGCCACGGCAGAGTACATCCAGGCGACGAGCCGCGTTGGTCGGGACGAGGGGAAGCCAGGGCTCGTGGTCACGCTGTTGAACATCCACCGCCCGCGCGACCGGTCGCACTACGAGCGGTTCGAAGCTTTCCACGCGTCGTTCTACAGGGCTGTCGAGGCCACCAGCGTGACGCCGTTTGCGCCGCGCGCTCTCGACCGCGCCATGCCGGCCCTGGTCGTGGCACTCGCCCGCCATTTACGGCCTGCGCTCACGCCGGCGCGAGGGGCGCTGGGCATGGTGGCTGAACGTTCGAACATGGCTGGCTTGCCTGAGATTCTCTCTCAACGTGCGAGGCGCCATCGGACGCTGACACCTGACGAAGAGGAGCGGATCAACGCCAACCTGCAGATGCGCGTGAAGGACCTGCTCGACTCGTGGTGGAAGGTGGCGAAGAAGCAGCAGGAGTTCGGCGCCCGGCTCGTGTATCAGCGGTACGAACAGAGCGAGGGAAAGGCGCTGCTGCGGATGCCGCTGGAGCCGGCGGACCCGGACCTCGGTCAAGACGCTCGCAGATTCAAGGCGCCGCGTTCCCTTCGGGACGTCGAACCGTCAGTCAACCTGTTCGTCCAGCGGCTGGATGGTACGGCCGTCGAGATGCCGTCTGAAGGAGACGCGTCGTGAGCCCGCAGAAGCGGCGTGGAGAGGTGCAGCCGCAGGGCCAGATCCGGCAAAGCCAGATTGTCACCACGTTTGGGCCCGGCGCGATGGTGGATCTACCGGACCACGCCGTGATCATCAGCGGTCTCGACGCGTGGACCGGCTACCAGAACCAGCCCATCACCGAAGAGCGACTGGCGTCTAAAGTGAAGGCGTTGCTGGGTTTGAACTCGGTCCGATTCTATGCCCCACCCGCGGACATCGACGACCCGACGGCCCCGCTGACGGGCATCACGGCGTGGTTGTTCCCGGAGTGGTTTGTGGCCCAGTCCGAAGAACGGAACTCGGTAACAGGGGTTCGGTCGCGCCCGCTCGTCCATCGGCTCGATCTGGAGAAGGGACTGAAGTACCGGCGCGAACGCCGCGAGAAGGCTGTCAAGGTGGTGCCCGTGCGTTTCGTGCAGGCCTGCACGCGGGGACATGTGAGCGATATCGACTGGCGGGTGTTCGTGCACGGCAAAGAGAACCAGTGCAGCCGCTTCCTCTGGCTCGACGAGAAAGGCACCACCGGTGACCTCACCGACGTCTTCGTGCGCTGCGAATGCGGCCAGTCGAAGGCGCTGTCGGCGGCGACGAAGAAGGACGATGTGCCGCTGGGGTACTGCAATGGGCCGCGCCCGTGGCTCGGCAAATACGCCCGGGAGCGGTGCGGGAAAGGGGACCAACACGCGGAGCTGAACCGGTTGCTCGTCCGCGCAGCGTCAAACTCTTACTTCGCGCAGACGTTGTCGGTGATCTCCATCCCGGAGCCTGGGGGGAAGCTGCGGCAGGCGATTGATGAGGTATGGGAGGACTTTCTCCAATACTGCGAATCGCAGACTGACGTGGGGAAGGAGCGCAAGAAGGCCAAGGTCAGCGTGGCGCTCGAGGGATTTCCTGACGCCGATGTGTGGTCCGAGATCCTGCGTCGCAAGGGAGGTGGACCGCCGGCCGTGAAAGGAATCCGGGAGGCGGAACTCGAGACCTTGCTGCAGTCGCCGGACGAGGTCGGCGAGGACCAACCCGACGGCGAGTTCTACGCAAAGACCGTGGCTGTTCCCGGCGGGGAACCCACGCTGACCGCTTCGATCGCGCGCCTGGTCAAGGTGCACAGGCTACGTGAGGTCATTGCGCAGGTTGGGTTCACGCGGTTCGAGGCTGCGGTGCCTGACGTCAACGGCGAACTTGCGCTCGAAGTTGAACGTGCGGCTTTGTCGTTGACGCAGGAGTGGTTTCCGGCCATCGAAAACCGGGGCGAGGGCGTCTTCATCGGGTTCAAGGCCGAAGCTGTCGATGCCTGGCGTAAGCGGTCGGCGGTTCAGGCGCGCGGCGTGCAGTTGCTTGGCGGGTTCAGCGCTTGGCAACAGGCGCATCAGGCCACAAAGGCCACCTTCCCCGGCCTGCCGTACATCATGCTGCACACCGTGTCGCACCTGCTGATCACCGCCGTGGCGCTGGACTGTGGCTACGCCGCCAGCTCGATCCGTGAGCGGATCTACGTCGGGGAGTCTGGCTACGGCATCTTGCTCTACACAGCGAGCCCGGATGCTGAGGGGACGCTCGGTGGACTGGTCGCCGCGGCCGACAAACTCGATCGCTATCTGAGGCAGGCCGTCGACCTCGGTGCGCTCTGCTCTAACGACCCGGTGTGCGCGCAACATCAGGCCGACAACAGGCAGGAAGATCGGCTGCTGCTTGGTGCCGCGTGTCACGGTTGTGTCCTTCTCGCCGAGAGTTCCTGCGAGCGCCGCAACGACTACCTGGACCGGGCGCTCGTTGTGCCAACCGTCGACAATACGGGGGCAGCGTTCTTCGATGACGTCGACGCCTAGCGGGTTGTTCGCGATTCACGGCGTGTCAGCCAACACGCTGCGCACGCTTGCCTCCGCGCTGCGGTCAGGGCAGCTCGCGCCGCCGTTCAGCAGCTTCTCGTTGGCCAGCGTGGTGGCTTGTCCAGCGAGCCTCGCGAGTGAACTCAATCGCCTGGCAGACGAGGGGATGGCGCCCACGCACCTGGCGTTGTTGATCGACGCTGCTGCTGATACCACCGAAGCGCGTCTGATGGCCGAGTCCGCCACCGAGTTGGTGTGGACTGGACCCGAATCCGCGGTGGCCATGAGCCGTGATACCGCGGTGGTTGTGGAGGAGCTGTTCGCAAGCGCGCAGCGGTCAGTGCTCGTCAGCACATTTGCCATCCACCAGGCCGAGACCGTGTTCGCTACCCTGGCCGCGCGGCTGGACGGCGTGCCAGATCTGCAGGTGCGGCTGTTCGTCCATGTCGCGCGATCCTGGAAGGACACCCGCGTTGAGTCGGAGCTGCTCCGCGAGTTCGCCGACAACCTGAAGGCGCAATGGCCAGGCAATACGCTGCCAGAGGTCTACTACGATCCCCGGTCGCTCTCAATGGAGGCCGCCACACGCGCAGCCTGGCACGCCAAGTGCCTGCTCGTCGACGATGAGGTGGCCTTCGTGACCTCGGCCAACTTCACGGAGTGGGCCCAGCAGCGGAACGTCGAGGCCGGTGTGCTCGTGCGCAGCCCCCACTTCACGCGCCAGCTTCGCGCTCAGTTCGACGGGCTCGTGCAAACGAAGGCAGTGAGGCGGTTGCCGGGTTTCTGAGAATCAAGCGCTTGGCGGTTCTGTCCCTGCCACTGGCCGTCCTTCATCGCGTGCTACCTCCTGGCCGGGTTCTCGACCGGCGCGAGTCGTCGAGCGGCCAGGGCCGCATTCAACGCCGGCAGCTCCACTTTCATGGCTGCCGCCAGTTTCGCCATCGCCGCCGCCAGTTCATCCGACAGCAGCGCGAACACGGTATAGGACTGGTCCGTGGGCCTCGCTTCGCTGCTCTCGACGACGCCCTGCAGCGCGGCAATCCGGTTGTTGAGCTTCACCGGATAGTTGAGCGGGTCTTTCGGGCTCCGGTTCCGCACCTGGTACAGCTCTTCCTCGACGGCCGAAATCGTCGCGACGAACGCCGCGGCTGCCTTCTCGAGGCGCGTGTCGGTGACGCCCGCGAGGCGCTTGGCCACCTGCGTCTTCATCGCGCGGATGTCGATCACGGCTTCGTGCGCCTCGCTCGTCTTGTCCCGGATCTTCGTCGCCAGATCGAACTGGGCCTGGAGGTCGCCGGCGGTGACACTCGTGAGCTGCGGATTCCAGATCACCGCGAAGGACCGAGTCTGGACCTGCCCGTCCACGGTCAGCCGCACCTGGTATGTGCTGGGCGCCGCCAGCGGGCCCTGCTCCGGCTGCGCGCTCCGCACGATCATCCCTTCGAACAACATGGCGCCAGGGTAACGAAGATTCCACGTCACCCGGTTCACGCCGGCCCTGTTCGGCGCCGACTTGCCGATCATCCGCCGCGCGACCACGCCTGCCGGATCGACGACCTCGATCGCCATCGACGCCGCCGGCTGCCGGAGGTAGTAGTCGAAGACGGCCGGGTAGACACGGCGTACGCCGTCGCGCGGCTGGAACAGGTGGGCTGGGGCGGAGGTGACCTCGGGCGTGAGCTGCCGCAGCACGTCGATGTCGTCCAGCACGTAGAAGGAACGGCCGTGCGTCGCGATGACGAGATCGTGGGCCTCGACGACGAGGCCGGAGACCTGGACGTCGGGGAGGTTCAGCGAGAGCGACTGCCACCGTGCGCCCGCATCGAACGACACGTAGACGCCGTGCTCGGTGCCGGCGAACAGCAGGCCGGGCCGCTTGCCGTCCTCGCGAACCGCGTGAACGAAGTCGTCGGGCCGGATGCCGTTGACGATCCGCGCCCACGTCTTTCCATAGTCCGTGGTCTTCCAGATGTAGGGCGCGCGGTCGTCGAGCCGGTGGCGCTTGCCCGCGACCAGCGCCGAGCCCGGATGGTGGGGGGATGCGTCGATCAGGCTCACCGTCGTGAACTCGGGCATGTCGGGCGGCGTAACGTCCGCCCACGACTTCCCGGCGTCGCGCGTCACGTGGACGCGGCCATCGTCCGAGCCGACCCAGAGGGTGTCGCGCTCGTGGCGGGACGGCGCGATCGCGAAGATCGTCGCGAAGAACTCCGGGCCGTTCTGATCCTTGGTGATCGGCCCGCCCGAGTCGCCCAGCGTCTTCGGGTCCGCGCGCGTCAGGTCCGGGCTGATCCGCTCCCAGCTCTGACCCTCGTTGACCGTCCGCCACAGGTGCTGGGACCCGACGTAGACGATCTTCGGATCGAGCGCCGAAACGGCGATCGGAAACGTCCACTGCCAGCGCTCGGGCACCGACCCCGCGGACTGGCCCGAGTAATACCGCGGGAACGGCTGGATGTCGCGCGCCTCGCCGGTCGTGCGGTCGAACCGCGTCAGGTAGGCCTCCTGGCCGCCGCCGTAGAAGATGTTCGGGTCGGCGGCGTGCGGCATGACCCACCCACTCTCATTGCCGCCGACGGGGTAGTAGTAGTCGCCGCCGGGATTGGTGTTCAGGGTGCGCAGCTGCGGGGCGCCGTCGCTCTCCACGCACGCCGTCGTGTTGTCCTGCTGCGCGCCGCAGACGTGATACGGGAAGTCGCGCGTGGTGGCAACCGTGTACATCTGGGCGGTGGGGTACCGCTGGCTGGTCCACGTGCGGCCGCCATTCACCGTCACGTTGCCGCCGCCGTCGTTCGCGTTGATCATCCGGAGCGGATTTGCGGGGTCGATCCAGAGGTCGTGGTGATCGACGTGCGGGGCGTCGATCGTGGTGATCGTCTTCCCGCCATCGATGGACTTGTGGAACAGGAAGTTCAGGACGTAGACCGTGTCCACGCGTTTGGGGTCGGCATAGATGCGGGAGAAGTAGAACGCGCGCTGCCGCAGGTCGCGGTCGGCGTTCACCAGCGTCCACGTGCCGCCCCCATCGTCAGAGCGGAACAGGCCGCCGTCCTCCGCTTCGACGAGCGCGTAGACACGCAACGACGAGGCGGGCGAGACGGCGACCGCGATCTTGCCGAGGATGCCTTTCGGCAGGCCCGGGTTTCGCGTCAGGTCGGTCCAGGTGTCGCCGCCGTTCGTGGTCTTGAAGAGCCCGGAGCCGGGCCCGCCGCTCGACAGCAGCCACGGAGTTCGGTACACCTCCCATGTGGATGCGAAGAGCACCCGCGGGTTCGAGGGATCAAGACAGAGATCCACGGCACCCGCGCGCTCGCTGCGGAACAGGATCTTCTTCCAGGTCGTGCCGCCGTCGGTCGTCCTGAACACCCCGCGCTCCGCATTCGGGCCGAACGGGTGGCCGAGCGCGGCGACGTAGACGATGTCCGGATTGGTCGGGTGGATGCGGATGCGGCCGATGGCCTGCGTGTCGGCAAGGCCGACGTGGCGCCAGGTCTTGCCGGCGTCGGCCGACTTATAGACGCCGTCGCCCTGCATGACGTTGCCCCGGAGCTGCACCTCGCCCATGCCGAGATACACGATGTCGGGGTTCGACTCGGCGACGGCGACGGCGCCGACCGAGGAACTCGCGATCTTGCCGTCGGTCACCGGCGCCCAGGCCTGGCCGCCGTCGGTGGTCTTCCAGAGGCCGCCGCCGGTGGCGCCGAAGTAGTATTCCAGCGGCCGCCTGGCGCTGCCGGCGGCGGCGATCGAGCGGCCGCCGCGGTTCGGGCCGAGGTTGCGCCACTTCAGCGCCTGGAAGCACTCCGGGCCGAACGGCGGCGGGAGCGGGGCGCCGCGAGGCGAATCGGCCGACGAGAGAGCGACGAGCGCCGCGAGGGCGAGCGCGCCAGTGAGACGTGTGAACGGCATAGTGGACCTCCCGTGTGGCACCGGCCTGTGGGACCGGCGCCCCGCCGTCCGCATTCAACCTTGTTGCGGCGCGGCGTTGCTGAGGATATACTATATTCACTCTGGCGCCAAGAGGCGCCGCGGGAACCCAGACGCTAGTGAGGAGATCGCACGATGTCGAGCGCTGATGAACGAGGGGTGTTTCCGCCCGGGCTCATGGAAGAAATCCGGAGCCAGTTCCTGTACGTGGACTGGGACCCCTATTCCGGCAAGCGCCTCTTCTTCGAGGCCGCGTCGGGCTCGTGCCGGCCGAAACGGGTCATCGAGGCGATGGCCATGGAAACCTGCCTGCCCGACCAGCAGGGCCGCGCCAACCCGGGGTCGCAGCACGCCATGGACGTCACGGCGAAGGGCATCGACGACCTCATGCTCTTCTTCGGCGCGCGGTCCGGTCAGACAATTCCCGGCTGGAGCAGCAGCCACGTCATCTACCGGATTACCGAGGCGGTGTTGCACGGCGTCCCGGGTACCAACGTTGTCACGACGGGGCTGGACCACGCCTCGGTCCGCAGCGCGCTGACGCAGTTTGCAACGATCTACGGCAAGGAAGAACGGATCGCCGAGCCGAACCGCGAGACCGGATCGGTGCCGCTCGGGGCGATCTTCGAGAAGATCGACCGGAACACCTGCTTTCTCGCCGTGACGCACACCTCCAACGTCACCGGGGAGGTGTACGACGTCGCCACCATCGTCCGCGAAGCGCGGCGCATCAAGCCCGACCTCTACGTCATGGTGGACGGCGTGCAGTATTCGCCGTCCGACGTGGTGGACGTCGAGGCGATCGGCGCCGACGCCTACGTCATCGCGCCCTACAAGAACTACGGCGTCAAGGGGTGCGGGTACGCCCATGCCTCGGACAGGCTCGCCACCCTGCCGCACTGGAAGTACACCTTCAAGCCGGCGACGAGCTGGGACCTGGGCGGCGTCGAGCACCAGTCCTACGCCGCCTGGTCGGCGGTGGTGGACTATCTCTGCTGGCTCGGCGGCCACTTCACCGAGTCACGCGACCGCCGCACCCTCATCGTTGCGGCGATGCATGCGGTCAAGGCCCACACCACGGGGCTGCTGTCCATCCTCCTCCACGGCACCAAGCACGTGCCCGGCCTCGAGGACATGGAGCACGTGACGGTGTATGGAATGGGCCAGGACCTGTCGCGACAGTCGCTGCTGGTCGGCTTCAACCTGGCCGGGATCGAATCGGCGGACGGATGCGCGCGCTACGGGGCGGAGCAGATCAGGCTCCACGCGCCCGGCCACGACCCGTTCTTCGCGGCTATGCTGAAACAGCTCGGCATCTCGAGCTTCATCCGGCTGGCCGGGAGTCACTACAATACGCCGGACGAAATCGAGCGGTTCCTGAAGGTCACCGCGAGCTTCGCGGCGTCTGCCGCGGCGTCGAATGTCCTCATCGCAAGCCACTGACGGAGCCACGAACCATGACCTGCTGCCGCCGCCCGTCCCGAACCCGGCGACGTTCCTCCTGCGTGCGTCTCGCCCTCGCCAGCTTCCTCGCCGCGAGCCTCCTCGTCGCGGCGCGTGACGCCTCGGCCCAGACCCCGCCCCCGATCGGCTCGGTCTTCACCGTGCCCTTCACCTTCCACGCTGGCAAGGAACTCCTCACGGCTGAGGAAGGCCTGCTCTTCGTGCCCGAGAACCGCGCCAAGCCCGGCAGCCGCACGATCGGCCTGCACTTCCTGAGGATTCCCGGACGCGATCGCAGCCGCCCGCCCATCTTCTATCTCCCGGGCGGCCCCGGCAGCTTCGTTTCGCGGAGCAGTCTGGAAGGCCCCCGCACCCAGCGCGAACTCGAACTGCTGCGCGCCAGCGGACGCGACATCTTCTTCGTCAATCAGCGCGGCAATCCGTCCGTGCCGCTGGCGTCGAACCTGCTGTGGCCCGCTTCGCCGCAACCGCTCGACAAGCCGTCAACTTCGGAGGCCGCACGAACAGCGCTGCGCCAGGCGATCATCGACGGCCAGACCGCGTGGACGAACCGCGGCGTCGATCTGACGGGTTACGACATCCTTAACGTGGTCGAAGACGTCAACGACCTGCGCAAGGCGCTCCGCTACGACCGCATCATCCTGCGCGGCGGCAGCTTCGGCTCGCAGACGAGCTTCGCGTACTTGAAGAAGTACCCGCAGTTCGTGGACCGGGCGCTGCTGCGCGGCATCGAACCGCTCGACTACACCTATGACGGCCCGGCCTCGCTGTGGAATGCGGTGCAGCGCATCGCGAAGGTCGCGGAAGCCGACCCGCGCATCGCGCCGCTCGTTCCACCGGGCGGCCTCGTTGGCATCATCAAGACGGTGCTTGCCCGCCTGGCCGCGCAACCGCAGACGGTGACGATCGCCAATCCGCGCGATGGCACACCGGTGTCGGTGACGGTGGGCGCACGCGATCTGCAGGAGGTCCTCCTCTACCCGGCGTCGCAGGTGTCCTATCGCGACAACCTCACGAAGTGGCCGCGTTTCCTCCTCGAACTCGCCAACGGGGACTATCGGTATCTGGCTGCCCGCGCGTGGCAGGCACGCACGACCGCCGACGGCGGACCGATGATTGCGCTGCTCATCGACAACAGCCTCGGCATCACGCGCGACCGGGAGGCCAGGCTAAAGGCCGAGACGGAGCAGCAGTGGGTGGGCGCGCTGGCGCCCGACTATCTCGACTCGCGCGATCTCACCGTCACACCCGACGCTGGTGACGCGGTCCGGGCGGACTTCCCAATCGATGTGCCGACCGTGTTCCTCCAGGGCGACCTGGACTGCTCGACGCCGATGGAGAACGCGCTGCACGCGGCGCAGTTCCTGAAGCGCGGCCGGTTGATCATCGTGGAAGGCGGCACCCACTCGTCCGACGACGAGACGATCGAGTTCCTGCCCGACCTGAGGGCCGCCCTGCAACGGTTCCTCGCGGCGGACTTCGGCAGCTCGTCCGTCGCGGACGTCCTGGCCACCTTGCCCGAACGCGCCCGCCTGCCGCAGCCGGTCTTCGAGACGCTGACCGGACCGTCGCTGTACGACCGGTGGCTGGAACGAGCGCGAGCCGGAGTGCGGTGAGCGTGACGGCCGGATCCGGGTGCGGCTCGCCTGGCTTCCCGGCTCATTTCCGCTCGGCATGGGAGAGTGCAGTCTTGACATCTGTAGTTCTAGAAATATAGAATTAACAACGATGTCGAGCAGGCGCGCCCACAACAACGTCGCCCTCTACGCGGACATGATGGCAGCCATGGGCACCGAGCCGCGGTTGCGGATCATGCGGCTTCTGCTGTCCGCCCACCCCGACGGTCTGGTGGTCGGCGAAATCCAGGAGGCCCTGAGGATGGCCGGCTCCACGCTGTCGCACCATCTGGAGAAGCTGCGCCACGAAAAACTGGTCACGGTTCGGCGCGAAGGCACGTTCCTCCGCTACGCAGTGAACACCGATACGCTGAGCGCGCTGTTGTCGTTCCTCTATGCCGAGTGCTGCACGCGCAACAAAGTTGTCGAGCCGCGGTCGGTCGTCAAGAGATGCGCGGCGTGCGGGGTGTAGTCGGAACGGCCCGCGACGCCGAAGTCGAGGCGCGACCAATGCGGGACGCAGCAGGGTCGGAATGCCGGTGGCGGCGACACCGTAGGGGCGACCGGCGGGTCGCCCGGACATCTGACGATGAGGAGCCGGGGGATCATCTGGAGAAGGAGCAGTCATATGTCTGATATCAAGGACGTCGTGAGGGAGAAGTACGGGAAGGCGGCGCTTCGTGTTGTGCAGGGGAAGGCCTCCTGCGGGTGCGGATGCGGATGCGGCGGAGGCGGGGCGGCGACGCCGATCGGATCGGTGGATCCGATCACCGCGAACCTGTACGACGAGAAGCAGACCGCGGGCGTGCCAGCGGAGGCCGTGCTCGCCTCGCTCGGCTGCGGCAACCCGACGGCGCTCGCACGCCTCGAGCCCGGGCAGGTCGTGCTCGATCTCGGATCGGGCGGCGGCATCGACGTCCTGCTGTCGGCCAAGCGCGTGGGGCCGACCGGAAAGGCGTACGGCCTCGACATGACCGACGAGATGCTCGCCCTGGCGCGCGAGAACCAGCGCAAGGCGGGTGTCACGAACGTCGAGTTCCTCAAGGGCGAGATCGAGAACATCCCGCTGCCCGACCACTCGGTGGACGTGATCATCTCCAACTGCGTCATCAATCTGTCGGCCGACAAGCGACGCGTCCTGGCCGAAGCGTTCCGCGTCCTCAAGCCCGGTGGCCGGTTCGCCGTGTCGGACGTGGTGGTGCGGGGCGAAATCCCGGTCGAGATCCGGCGGAACGTCGAGCTGTGGATCGGGTGCCTGGCTGGTGCGCTCGACGAGAACGACTACAAGGCGACGCTGGCCGAGGCGGGCTTCACGGACATCGAAATCGAGCCGACGCGCGTCTACAAGGTCGACGACGCCCGCGGCTTCCTGGACGGCCACGGGATTGACGTGGACACGATTGCGCCGCTCGTGGACGGCCGCTTCTACAGCGGCTTCATCCGCGCCCGCAAGTCGTAGGGCCGCAGAGCCAGGGCCGCCGGCGGCCCTGGCTCTGCGGCCCGCTCTACCGTCCGAACCGCACGCGGAATCCGAGGAACAGCTCGCGCGTCGGCCCGGGCTGATACGAGTTGCCGTCTGGGTCCGGCTCGCTGAACGCGATGTACTCGGCGGCGAACAGGTTCCGCACCTGGAGCGTCAACTCGGCCTCGTAGGGCCCGTTGCCGAAGCGGTACGACACCCGCGGGTTGACCAGCGCATACCCGTCGACTGTCGGTACGTTGGTCTGGTCGACGTAGGACATGCCCTGCGCGAAAACCCCGAGCCCGACAGCCAGGCGCTTGTTGATCAGGTACTCACCATCGAACGACAACTGGTGCCTCGGTGCGTTCGGCATCACCTTGTCGGTGAAGCTGCCGAACAGGCTCTGGATGTCGGTGTAGAGAAAGTCGTTGAACGTGTACGCCGCCCGCAGACCCAGTTCCGGTACCGGATAGTAGGTCAGCGCCGTCTCGAGGCCGTACCGTCGGCTCGTCCCGAGGTTCCCGTAGAACGTCTCGAGCGGCCGGTCCTTCACCCGGTACCGGCCGAAGTCGTTCTTCGTCTTCAGGTGGAAGAACGCGACGTCGTACGCCAGGCCGTTCACGCTGCCCCGCACGCCGAGTTCCTCGCCGTAGGAGGTTGCCGGCACCAGGTCGAGGTTGAACCCGCCCTGCGCGTGCGGGTTGTTGGCCAACTCCTCGGTCGCTGGCGGGAGGAAGCCCTGGCCCCACGACGCGTAGAGGCCGAGGTCCGGCCGGGGATTGAAGGCCGCTCCAATCCTGCCGGTGACCTTCGAGAACGAGGCGCCCCCCGACAGATCCACGCCGCCGGCCAGGAGATGATCGGTCAGCTCGTTGTGGATCTGGTCGAAGCGGAGTCCGACCGTGCCGCTCCACTTCGGGGAGAACTCGACGCGATCGATGGCGTACAGGCCGATGCCGCGCTGCATGATGGACTGGTCCGACAGCAGGGTCGATCCCTCGATCGCGTGCCCGAGGTTCGGCTTCCGGTATTCACCGATCGACTGGAAGTCCGCGTCGACGCCAACGCTCAGGTGATTGGTCCACGGATCGATGTCGCCGTCCATCGTGAACTGGATGTTGCCGCCCGGCGAGTCGTACGTGCGGTGCTGCACGGAGGACGGCACCGACTCCCACCATCCTGTACGCCGGTAGTACACGGCGTACGACAACTCCCGGTCGATCGCCAGCCGCGTTCGACCCGACATGCCGGTCGTGAACCGGTTCGTCCGCTGCCCTTCGTTGTAGGTCAGCGCGTCCGGGTTGGCCATCCTCCGATCCTCGGCCAGCCAGTCGAGGTTCAACCCTTCGGCGTTGTCGTTGTAGAAGTGCGTTCCCGCAACGACGAACGTCAGGCGCGTGGCGTCGTTCGCCTCGTAGCGGAACTTGGAGTAGAGGTTGAAGGCGTTGAACGTGGTGTGGTCGCGGTACCCGTCGCCAGCATTCCCGGATGCGGTCACGTGATAGTTCAAGCGGCCCGCCGTCCCGCCCGCTTCTGCAAACGGCTTGTAGAACGCGTACGACCCGGCTTCGATCGAGGCACGCCCCGTCACCGATCCCGGGGCGCCGTCGCGCGTCGAAATATTGATGACGCCGCCGGACGATCCGCCGCCGTACAACGCAGACGCGGAGCCGCGCAACACCTCAATGCGCTGGACGGCCGTCCAGTCCACGTCGAACAGGTCGGGCGCAAACCCTGTGGGATCGTTGAGCGGCAGCCCGTCGAGAAGCACCTTGACGCCCCGGATCCCGCGCTCGGTCAGCAGTCCCTGGCCGCGAATCGAGAGGTGAACGCGTTCGCCGTCGGCCTGGTTGTCCACCTTGACGCCGGGCACCAGGCGCAATGCCTCCTCGACGCCAATCCCCTTCGGCATCGACTGCAGGACTTCTCGCCCCACGACGGTCGTCGCCGCGGGGTTCTCCTTGATTGGGATTTCCACGCGTGGCGCCGTCACGAGCACTTCGATGTCGAGACGCGGCGCCTGCGCCTCGGTCTTCGGCTGGTCGGTCTTCGGCTGGTCCGTTTTCTGCTGGTCCGTCTGCTTCGAGGGATCCGTCGCCGCCGGCTTCTGGGCGGCGGTACCCTGAAGAGAGCTTGACGCCGATCCACCCTGGTCTGGCGCGTGCGCCGCCGTCTGGGCGACGGCGACCGACGCGATGATGACACAGCCCGAGGCGAGAACGAGGCGCCTCACGAAGGCTGCCAGTCCTGTCCGCTGTTGACGCATGACTTCACGACCTCCAGTAACCGATATGAATCCGAACGAGACAGCTGCAGTACATCCTGCAACGAGGACGCAGCTACTACCAGTGCTCGTAGGTCGGGACGGGAACGGCGGTCAGGACAGAGACGACAATCAGGGCAGGAACCGGACGAGACCTTCCGTGGCGCGTGCGATCCGGCGCCACCCGGACCGCTTCGACGCGGCGCTCATGGGCGTGCAGATGCCGGAAATGGACGGCTACGAGGCGACGCGCGCTATCCGACAGGAGCGGCCCGACCTCTCGCTCCCGATCGTCGCCGTGATCACCGTCGTCCCGCCCACGATGGGGGCGTTCGTATAGGGCGGAGTGGCGCGCCCTGCCGCAAGCGACGGCCGCGGCCAGGGCGCGGACTATGATCGCCACCGGCACCCCAGGTTCTCTCGGTCACGCACCCAAGGCTAGCACGGCGGTTGGCCGCGCGACCCTGCTGACTTCCTTCACGAACGGTCTCGGTCACCATGAGGTCCTCATGACCCGGCGTAGGCGACACCCCACCGTTGGAGGCGAGGATAGGCTGCATTGAACACCGATTTTCGCGGAGCCTTAACCGTCACGGCGGTATAAGAATCCTGGCCGGAGTGGTCACAGGAAACGGAGGCTGAGTTCGCCGCCGGCAGGGAGGG